>SXGS01069913.1_pt1 | contig 23241 bp, 16 predicted proteins | sample 3174681 | NCBI WGS metagenome assembly SXGS01 (sample SAMN11356861, study PRJNA531348) | freshwater metagenome | isolation source: freshwater sample F1-80 | place: China: Fuxian Lake, Yuxi | collected 2017-12-25
GCGGGTGGTGCAGATCGAACCCGGTCCGATGCCGACCTTCACGCCGTCCACGCCCCGTTCGATCAGGTCGCGCGCGCCCTCGTAGGTCGCCACGGTGCCGGCCACCAACTCCACGCCGGGCAGCGCGTTCTTCACCGCGGTGACGGCCTCGAGCACGCGCTCGCTGTGCCCGTGCGCGGTGTCGATGACGATCACGTCCACTTTCTTCCGAACCAGTTCCTGGGCCCGCTCGAGGAAGTCGCCCGTCGCGCCGATCGCCGCGCCCGCGCGCAGCCGGCCTTGCGGGTCCTTCGCGGCGTTGGGATATTTCAGCTTCTTCTGAATATCCTTCACCGTGATCAGCCCCTTGAGCATGTAGTTCTCGTCCACCACCAGGAGCTTCTCCACGCGGTGCCGGTGGAGGATTTTCTCCGCCTCCTCGAGCGTGGTTCCCACCGCGACGGTGATCAGATTTTCCTTCGTCATCACCGACTCGATCGGCAGATCGTACCGCGTCTCGAACCGCAAATCGCGATTGGTGAGAATGCCCACCAGCTTGCCGCCCGGCGCCGTCACCGGAACACCGGAAATGCGGAACCGCTTCATCAGATCGAGCGCGTCGGCGATCTTGCGATCCGGACTGATCGTCACCGGATCCACGATCATGCCGCTTTCCGACCGCTTCACACGGTCCACTTCCTCCACCTGCCGGTCGATCGACATGTTCCGGTGCACGATGCCGATGCCGCCCTCGCGCGCCAGCGCGATCGCCAGATGCGCCTCGGTCACCGTGTCCATCGCCGAGCTCGACACCGGGATGTTCAGCGGCACCTTCCTGCTGAACCATGTCTTGGTATCGGCTTCCGTCGGGAGCACCGAGCTCCGGGCCGGGACGAGTAAAACATCGTCGAAAGTCAGGCCCTCTTGAATGCTCTCCGGAATCATAAGGGGAACTGCCAGGATACGAGATTGGCGCGGGCGCCGCAAGCCGCGGCCGCGAGCCGCTAGGCTTCGGCCACCACTTCGATCTCGATCAGAGCGTCCTTATCCAGCCGCGATACCTCCACCGTGGTCTTGGCCGGCCGGTGCGGAAAGTACCGCGCGTAGACTTCGTTCATCTCCGCCAACAACGAAAAGTCGGTGATGAACAGGTTGCATTTGCCAGCGCGCTCCAACCCGGATCCGGCAGCGATCAGGATCGCCGCGATGTTGTCCAGCGCCCGCCGCGTCTGCGCTCGAATGCCGCCGGGCTCGAGCTGCCCGGTTGCCGGATCCACCCCCAACTGCCCCGACACGTAGATCAAACCGCCCATTCGCACGGCCTGAGAATAGGTCCCATTATTCGGCGGCAGTCCGGGAACTTCGATCGGCGTGTGCATATTCACAGGATATCCGCAATCGTGCTCGCCGTTTTTCCACAAGGCAAAGCGCCGCCACCGCCAAGAGGCCGGCGAGCGTGATCGCCGCGCCGCCGATGACCGATACCGGCCGGTAGATCATCTCCACCGTGTGTGCCCCGGAGTCCACCACCACGCCGCGCAGCGCGCCGTACACCTCGAGAATCTCCGCCGGTTGGCCGTCGATCTTGGCGCTCCAGCCTGGAAAATAAGGATCTCCCAGTACCACCAGGCCCCGGCACGCCATGTTCGCGGAAATAGTCACGCGGTCGGAGTTGTGGCGCGGGAGCGCCACCTTGTCCTCGCCGCCGCACGTTTCGAGCGTGGGAGCCCTGCCCATCATCACCACCGTTGTACGCAGATCCACGGTGGGATCCTGGATCCGCATGTCGAGCTCGGCCACATCCTTGGTCTCGATCGCCCGGTGCACGGAACGCGCTCGCGGCAACGGATCGGGATTGCGGAAGATCTTCACGCCGCTCACGCCCTCGTGGATATCCACTTGGCGGGCGTTGGCCGGCTTTCGAGACAGCCAATGCGTCACCCCGAAGAGCTGTTGCATCCGCTCGGTGTGCAATCCGATTCGCACCAGGTTCCACGGCACTCCGGCGACGTACCCCTGCAACACCTCCACCCGGTTCCAATCGCCGAAATTTTCGGGAAGGTCCGCCTCGTCCACCGACACGCGAATCGGCTGGGGCTCGTCGTGCAACCGCCGCGCGAGGTCGCGATTCGCGAACAGGCGCTTGGCGAACTTCAGCGGCTCCCCCTCGAATCGATGCGGGAACTGCTTCGACGTGAGCGCTGTCAACTCCATCAACGCCGCGGCGAACATCGCGACGGCCACCGCGGCGCGTCCGATATGGTCCGTCCGCCACGCCGCCCAAACGATCGCCACCGTCAGCGCGGCGAATCCGTTCAGCGCGATCCGGTCGTCCACTTCGTGCCCGTTCACGATGCTCCAGCCGCCATGCGCGATCAGGGCCAAACCGTAAACCGCGGCCGCCATCGCGATCCGGCGCACCCATCCCATCGACTCCCGCGCCAGCAGCGCCGCCATTCCGAAGCCCGCTAACACCGCGATCGCCAGTCCCGTCACATGCAGCGCCCGAACCGTCACGCGCGCCTTGGCCAACGGAGAAAACAGCGCGTACAGAACTCCGTGCAGCGGACTCAGCGCGCCCATCGCGTAGACCAGCGAGATTGCGCCCACCACGGCCAACCATCGAACCGCCGGAGTCCGCCACCGCGCGCACAGCCCCAACGCAGCCAGCGCCACCACCGCCGCGCCGAAGAACGGCGACGTGTCGGCGTGTGTCGCGCTCGATGGTAGCAGCGTCTGGAGGATTCCGCGTGCCGGCAACGAATAGACTGTGTGGACCGTGTACGGAACGCGATCGGTCCACGCGGCCGGCTGATTCACGCCCACCCACCGCACGGACAAGCGTCCGAACTCGATGGTCGGCCAGAGCTGCGCCGCGCTCACCGCGCCCGCCACCAAGACCGAAACGGCAGCGTAGCGAAGCAGCGCCGGCCGCCGCCACGAGTTCCACGCCCAGTTCGCCGCGACGGCTACCGATACCAGCAGCGGAATCTCGTGGTGGCCGCTCAACCACGCCAACCCGAGAAATAGGCCGCACAGAGCGGAGGATCGCAACGGACGCCCGCCCCTCACCGCTCGAAACTGGTACAGCAATATCAGTGGAGTCCAGAAGGCGCCGTTGAACACATCCAGCCAGGGCACCGTTCCGAAGAACCCGCCGAAGGAAAAGACACAGCCGGCGAAAACGGCCGCCGTCCGGGACAAACCCCAGTCGCGGCACAATGCGTGGCAGAACACCGCGGCCAGGAAGTGGACGATCGCGTAGTACCAGTTCAGCCACGCCACGCTCAGGTAGCCGTCCTCGAGCGGCCGCATCAGGAAAAACAACAGGTTCAACGGGAACAAGGGACCCGGCTGCGTCTGCCCGATCAGCGGCTGTCCGCTCCACACGAACGGATCCCACAGCGGAAACCGGCCGCGCGCGATCGCATATGCCTGATACTGCAGCCGCGGCAGTTCGATGTACGCCATGTCCGGGTGATCGAACCACAGGTACTGGCCAGTGAGAGCGAGCTTCCAATAGAAGCCTACCGTCAACGCGAACAACACCGCCGGTGCGATCCACCGGCTCCCCCGCCAAACGCCGGACACCATCGGATCATACCAGGGACCCGAACCTGAAATCTTCCGCCGCGCCATAACCTAACGGGCGCAAATCGCGTCTGTTACAATCGATGGCGGCCCGTGGTGTCTCCGCGCCCTCGCGGGGATGGCTGCGCCCGCCGGTCCCGTCAGTACCGGCTTCCGAGGAATTTCATGCAACTCCCAAAGACTTCCGATCCGCGGCCGGTTGAAGCCAAACCCGCCGCGCAGCCGATAGCTCCGGCTCCACGCCCAGCGGCGCACGAACCGAAGAAGCCCGGATACGGGAAATGGATTCTGCTTCTGCTCGCGGTGTCCGCCGCGGCGGGCTACACGTGGTATCGGCGCCAGTCCGCCTCCCAGCAGACGACCGCTCATCACGTCCGGTCGGCCCCCGTCAAGGGCGGCATCGTGGAGCAGACGCTCCGTCTGACCGGAACCACCCAGGCCGAGAAGTTCGTGTCGCTGATGACCCCTCAGCTTCGCGGCAGCCGGTCGGGATACGGCCGCAGCGGACCGGGATCGTCGTTCGGCGGCCGCGGTTCGTCCGGTTCGTCGAGCCGGGGATCGGGCGGCGGCGGAAGCAGTTCCGGCGGATCCTCCTCGGGCGGTGCGAGTTCCGTTTCGGCCGTGGGTGGAGCGGCCACTGGATCGGGCGGCGGCGGCGCCGATGGCGCAACCATGGCGGGCGCGGCGGGATCCAACTCGGCGCAGTCGGGCCGCAGCGCCAACGCGATGCGGTCGTCCTCGTCGCGGACGGAAGCGGCTCGTTCCTCCAGTGGTTCGCGCTCCAGCCGTGGCGGCGGCTCCAGCAGTTCGATGGGCGGCGGATTGGGCTCTTCCGCGGATAGCCTGCCGGGCGGCCCTAGCGGACCGTCTTCGGTGGGCAGCATGAGCAGCGGAAGCAGCCGCGGCGGCTCGAGCGGCGGCTCGGAATTCATGATGGTCCTGCAGGACGCGGCCAAACCTGGCATCCGCATCCAAAAGGGGCAGATGGTGGCCGAGTTCGACCGCCAGTACATGCTCACTCGTCTGGACGACTACCGCGCCAGCGTCAGCCAAAGCGAAGCCAGCTTCAAGAGCATGCAGGCCAACCTGCGGACCACCAAGGAAACCCACGGACAGAGCATCCAGGTAGCGAAGGCGAACCTCGAAAAGGCGGAACTCGACCTGAAAACGGTTCCCGTGCGATCCGCCATGGATACCGAACGTTTGAAGCTGGCCGCCGAGGAAGCGCGCGCCCGCTACACGCAGATGCTGAAGGAAGTGCCGCTGGTGGACCAAGGCATCGCCGCCGACCGCAAGGTAGCCGAACTCGAACTCCGTCAAAGCCAAGTCGAGCTTCGCCGCAATGAAGCCAACGTCGACCGCATGGTGATGAAGGCCCCCATCGACGGCCTCGTTGTCATGCAGAACACCTTCCGCGGTTCGGAGTTCGACGCCATCAAGGTCGGCGACCAACTCTATCCCGGCCAGAGCTTCATGCAGATCGTGGACCCCAGCTCGATGGTGATCAACGCCAACATCAGCCAGGTGGATGTCGAGAAGCTCCGGATTGGCCTGAAAGCGCGCGTCCGATTCGACGCGTTTCCGGACCTCGAGGTCCCGGCGCATGTCTTCGCGCTCGGCAGCGTCGCCAAGTCGGCGCGCTACCGGCCGGACTGGGTCAAGGAAATGCCCGTCGTGATCAAGCTCGACCGCATGGACCCGCGCATCATCCCCGATCTGTCGGTCAGCATTGACGTCATTCTGAATACGGCCGAGGCCTCCGCTGTCGCGCCGCTCGAAGCCGTGCGCTACGACGCCGCGCCGGACGGCTCGCTCGCGTCGGCCTTCGTCATGGTGCGCGCGGCCGATGGCCAATGGACCCGCCGGAAGGTGGAACTGGCAATGGTCAGCAACACCGCGGCGGCCATCGAATCCGGTCTCGCGGCGGACGAGGTCGTGGCCCTCGAGGATCCCACGCCCCCGGCCGAGGACGCCCTGAAAAGCTGAAGTTTCGCGCACCCCGAGGTAGTAATCGATGTCGAAGGATCTCAAGCCCAAGCAGAGGCTCGGTCAAGCCGGGCAGAAGAAGTGGAAGAAGTTCATCCTGTGGGGCGTCTTGCTCGCAGGCGCCTGCGGCGGCGCTTGGGCGGCGTACAACTACACCACCAAAACCGTCGTCGAGATCCCTACCGCTCGCGTCCGCAAGGGCGAGTTCGTCATCAGCGTGAAAACGCGCGGCGAGGTTCGCAGCACCAATTCGGTGATTCTGGCGGCGCCCCAGGTACCCGATCCCAAAATCACGTTCCTGATGGAATCCGGCAAGCCCGTCCAAAAGGGACAGAAGGTCATCGAGTTCGACGCCGCCCAGCAGGAGCAATACCTGCTCGACCGGTCGACCTCCGTCAAGACCGTCGATAGCGAAATCGTCCAGACCGAAGCGACCCATCGCATCACCAACGAAGCCGACGCGATGCAGTTGATGACCTACACCTACAACGTCGAGCGCGCCAAGCTCGAGGCGAGCAAGGCCGACATCATCTCCAAGATCGAAGGCGACAAAGCCAAGATCGATGTCGGTGTCGCCGACGGCCAACTCGGCCTGCAGAACACTACCATCGGCGCGCACAAGGTCACGCAGAAGGCCGATCTCGAACGCCTGGAGCAGAAGAAGGACAAGACCGTGCGCGACATGAATCGCGCCAAAGGCTACCTCGAAAAGATGGCGATGTACGCGCCCATCTCCGGCATCGTCAACATCCTACCGAACTTCCGGACGCAGGGCTCGTTCGGCTCCTCCCCGCCACCGTTCAAGGAGGGCGACCGGGCGTGGACCGGCGCGGCCATCGCGGAGATTCCCGACCTCAGCACCATGCGCATCGAACTCAAGCTCGACGAAGTGGATCGCGGCAAGCTCCAGATCGGGCAGATGGTCCGCGTGCGCGTCGACGCGCTGCCGGAAAAGGAGCTGCACGCCGAACTCGACTGGATCAGCCCCATCGCGGCGATCCAGTATCGCGGCATGGGTCTCAGCGAGAAGTCGTTTCCCGCTCGCGCCACGTTGAAGCAACTCGACCCGAGGCTGCGGCCCGGTATGAGCGCCAGCGCCGAAGTGCTGATCGAATCGCAGGAGAACGCGCTGATGATTCCGGCGCGCGCCAGCTTCGTCAATCGCGGCAAACCGAGCGTCTGGGTCCAGCGCGGCATCGGCTATCAGGTCCGCGAGATCGAGGTCGGCAAGCGGAACGAAAACGACCTGGTCGTCGGCAAGGGACTGAAGGAAGGCGAGACCGTCTACCTCGAGAACCCGGTCGAAGCGGCCCGCCGCGCCAAGAAACTCTGAGGCATTCGGGGGAGTTTTCATGAAAAAGCTGATCATCCGGCTCGTGTTGATCGCCATTCTCGGCGCCGGTTCGTGGGCGGGCTACACGGCGCTGAAGAAGCTGCCGGCCAAGCAGTCCTCGTCGTTTCCGTCGGCCAAGGTTCGCCAGGGCGACGTGGTGGTGCGAAGCTTCGCCCGCGGCGAACTGCGGGCCGTTCGCACGGCGACGCTCACCGCGCCCAACCTGTTCGGCACGGTGCAGGTGACCAAGCTCGCCTCGCTCGGCGCCTTCGCGCGCGACAAGGACCTCATCGCCGAGTTCGACGATTCCGAACTCCTGTCGCGCCTCGAGGAAAAGCAGCTCGAGCTCGATCAGCTCGACGAGCAACTCAAGAAATCGCAGGCCGATCTCGCCATTCGCGACAACCAGGACCAGGTGGAACTTCTCAGCACCCGCTACTCGGTGCGCCGCGCCGAACTGGAAGTGAAACGCAACGAACTGCTCTCCGAGATCGACCAGAAGAAGAACAAGCTGTCGCTCGAGGAATCGCAGCGGCGGCTGAAGCAGCTCGAATCCGACATCAAGTCGCGCCGCGAGCAGGCGCAAGCCGAACTCGCCGTGTTGCGCGAACGGAAGAACAAAGCCGTGCTCGAAATGAACCGCGAAAAGACCCGCCTCAACCAGGTGAAGGTGCTCTCGCCGATGAGCGGCCTGGTCGCGATCAAGCAGGCGCGCGGCAGCGGCTTCTTCATGTTCGGATCGCAGTTGCCCGACATTCGAGAAGGCGATCAGTTGCAGCCCGGCATGCCGATCGCCGAGGTGCTCGACCTCTCCGAGATGGAAGTGCTCGCGCGCATCGGCGAACTGGACCGCGCCAACCTGCGCGAGGGCCAGGACGTCATCGTCACCCTGGACGCTCTCGCCGGCAAGAAACTCCACGGCAAGATCAAGTCGATGAGCGGCACGGCCAGCGCCAACATCTTCTCGAGCGATCCGGCGAAAAAATTCGACGTCGTATTTTCGATCGACATGCAGGAACTGCTCCGGTCGCTGGGAGCCACGCCCGATCAGATCGCCAAGGTGATCGCGACCGCGGAAGCGAATCGCAAAAAGCCGATCGTGCCATCGTTCGGCGCCGGGATGTTCGCCGGCGGCATGATGATGGGCGGCGGAATGCCCGGCGGAGGAATGCCCGGCGGCGGCGCTCCCGGCGGGTTCGGCGGAGCCCCGGGCGGCGCGCCAGGCGGTCCGATGGCGGGCGGCATGGGCGGACCCGGCGGCGGCGGTCCTCCAACGATGCGCATGGGCGGCGGCGCTCCCGGCGGCGCGGGCGGCGGCATGATGGGCGGGATGATGGGCGGCGGCAACATGACCGACGAGCAGCGGACCAAGGCGCGCGAAATCTTCCAGAAGGCGTTCGCGGGCAAGAATCCGATGGAGATGTCCCAGGAAGATCGCACCAAGGCGTTCGCCAAGATTCAGGAAGAGATGAAGAAGGCGGGCATCAACGTGCCGGCTCGCGGCGGCGATCGGAAGGGTGGAGATCGCAAAGGCGGAGACGCCAAGGGCGGCGAGACCAAGGGTGGCGAGCAAGCGGCCGCCGAGGGCGGACGCCGTCGCCGCGGCGGTGAGGGTGGAGCCGAAGGCGGCCGAGCGGCCGGTGGTCCGGGTGGTGAAGGTGGACGGCGGCGGCGCGGCGAAGGCGGCGGTGGACCTGGCGGTCCCGGCGGACCTGGTGGCGGCGGCGCTCCCGGTGGATTCTCCGAGAAGGACATGGCGGCAGCCAAGCTGCCGCCTCCGCCGGAGGAAGCCGGCAATCAACTGGACGTGCTCCTCCGGCCGGGCCTTCTGGCCGACGTCGAGATCATCGTCGAAAAGATCTCGAACGCGATCAACATTCCGGCGCAGGCGATCTTCGAGAAGGATGGCAAGCAGATCGTCTACGTCCGCGACCCGAACGGCAGGTTCAATCCTCGCGTCGTCAAGCCGCTGAAGCGGTCGGAGTCGGTCATGATCATCGGCGAAGGCGTCAAGGCCGGCGAAGAGGTCGCGATGCAGGATCCCGAGGCCAAGCCCTCCGACAAGAAGAAGAAATCCGACGGGCCCGGTTCGGGCGGCGGTGGCGGCGGCGCGCCGTCGATGCCGATGGGCAAGCGCGGTTGATCGACACCGAACCCGAGCCGGAGCCGAGGAATGCTATCCAACGTACTGCCTGAAATTTACATGGGGCTCACCAGCTTGCTGGTGCACAAGCTCCGCAGCCTGCTGACCATGCTCGGCATGATCTTCGGCGTCGGATCGGTGGTGGCCATGCTCGCCATCACGGCCGGCGCGCAGAAGGATGCCATCGCCGCCATCGACCTCCTGGGCGTGAACAACATCCTCATCGAGGCCAAGGAGGCCGTGGACCGCAACGAGTTGCAGCAGCGCCGGCAGATCTCGCCCGGCCTCACCTTCCGCGACTTTCGCGCCATCGCCGAAAACGTTCCCGGCCTGGCCGCGCTCACTCCCCGCAAGCGCTTCAAACCGATGAAAGTGCTCCCCAAGACCAGCCAGGAAGCGCCCGTGCTGATCGGCGTCGAGTCGTCTTACATGACCATCCAAAGCCTGAAGATCGTCGAGGGACGATGGTTCACCGAGGCCGAAAATCGCGAGTCGGTTGCGGTCTGCGTCCTCGGCGAATCGGCCAAGGTCAACCTGCTCGGCTACGATGCGGCCGTCGGCAAGTACGTCAAGATCAACGACACGTGGCTGCAGGTGATCGGCGTGCTCGCTCCGCAGTCGGCGGCCGACACCGAAGTGGAAGGCGTCGAAGTCATCAATCGCAACAACCTGGTGATCTCGCCGCTCAACACGGTGATGCGGCGCTTCGAGGACAACAACAGCTACCTCAAGGACGAGATCGACGGCATCTACATCCGCGTCAAGGACGGCGCCGATTCGGTGGAAACCGCCGCCGTGGTCAGCGCGATCCTCACCGCCACCCACAAGGACGCGGGCGACTATACGGTGGTGGTCCCCGCCGGCCTGCTCGAACAGAAGCGCCGTACGCAGGCGATCTTCACCATCGTCATGATCTCCATCGCCGCCATCTCCCTGCTCGTCGGCGGAATCGGCATCATGAACATCATGCTCGCCACCGTGCTCGAGCGGACCCGCGAAATCGGAATCCGCCGCGCCATCGGCGCCAAGCAGCGCGACATCGTCCGGCAGTTCCTCACCGAGGCCGTGCTGATTTCTATCCTCGGCGGACTCATGGGCATCGCATTCGGATTTTCGCTATCCTGGATCATCGCGGCGGCGGCCGGGTGGTCAACCGAGGTAACCACGGCGTCGATCGTGATCGCCTTTAGTGTTTCGGTCGGCATCGGTCTCGTTTTCGGAATCTACCCCGCCGTGCAGGCAGCCAAACTGGACCCGATCGAAGCCATCCGCTACGAATAACCCCGAACCCCATGCGCTTCCTTCGAATCCTGTTCCTCGCGCCGGCGGCATTGCTCGCTCAGCCGTTGCTCGAATCGCCGAAGTTTCCCCAACAGCAATTCTTCCGCCAGTACTTCGGCAGGGAGCTCCCGCGGGTCAACCTGCGGCCGCCGGTCCGCCTCAGCGACTACGTGGTGAACAACCGCATGGAGCTGTCGCTGCGATCCTACCTGGAACTGGTGCTGGCCAACAACACCGACATCCAGTTGGAACGCGTGATCCTCGAACAGCCCCGTAACGCGATCCTGCGCGCTTATGCGCCCTTCGATCCCACCGTCCGCGCCAACTTCAACGCCACACGCGCCAACCAGCAGCCCACCAGCGCGCTGCAGGCGGCCAACATTCTCAGCACGTTGAACCAGCCGTACGGCCTCACCTACACCCAGACGCTCGAAAGCGGCACCCGCTATCAGGTTGGCTTCAACGGCGCGCGCAATTCCACTAACGACGCGTTCTCGACGTTCAATCCGTTCGTCACCGGGGCCCTCAATTTCAACTTCACGCAACCGCTGCTCCGCAATCGAGGCGGCTACGTCACCAAGCTGCCCATCACCATCGCTCGAAGCCGGTTGCGCCGCGCCGAGTACGACATGGTCGACAACATCCTCGACTGGGTGCAGCAAGCCGAGACCGCCTACTGGGCGGTGATCGAAGCCCGCGAGAGCCTCAACGTCCAGGAGCAGGCGCTCGAAGTGGCGCTGAAGTTCCTCAAACGCACCGAGCGCGAACTCGAGCTCGGGGCCATTTCGCCGCTCGAAATCTTCCGTCCCAAGCAAACCTACGCGACCTCGGAAGTCGCCGTCACCCAGGCCCGCTACGCTCTGCAGCAGGCCGAGGACCGGCTTCGCCGCCAAATGGGCGCCGATCTCGATCCCGAGTTCCGGAACATGGCCATCTTCCTCACCGAGACGGTCCTGCCTCCCCAGGACGACGCGCCGCTCGACCGCGAAAAGTATGTCGAGGCGGCCTACCAGAAGCGGCCCGATCTCAAGGTGAATCTCCAGAGCCTCGATATCGACGACCTCTCCTACAAACAGGCGAAGAACGGGCTCCTGCCCGACCTGCAACTCACCGGCGGCTACACGTCGGCCGGCCGCGGCGGCAATCAGGCGATTCGCGCCAACGTGTTCGGCGGTGGAACCACGGTGCTCCGCGTAGTGCCCGGCGGCTTGAGCGACGCACTCGGCCGCGTGTTCGCGTTCGACTTCCCCACCTACTCCTTCGGCCTCAACCTGACCCTTCCGCTGCGCGATCGCGCCGCGCAGGCGAACTTGGCCGACGCGGTAATCAGCAAGCGGCTCAACAGCCTTCGGACCCGCGCCCTGGAACAACAGATCCGCGAGCGAGTGCTGAACGCCGTGACCCAGGTGGAATCGAGCCGCGCCAACGTCAAGCAGAGCCAGATCGTGCTCGACTTCGCACTGAAGAACCTGGACGCCGAACAGAAACGCTACGACCTCGGCGTCACCACCATCTTCCTCGTGCTGGACGCCCAGCAAAGCGTCACCAACGCGCAGGCGAGCCTGGTTCGAGCCTCGCTCGGCTACCGTCGCGCGCTGCTCGGCTTGCTCCGGCAGACCGGCCAACTGCTCGACGAGCGCAACGTCTACGTCCAGTAGGCTACTGGATTTCCGGCGCCGTCTGCTCCGCCGTGGTCACGCCCGGGGGCAGTTCCATGATCTTGATGTTGCGGAACCAGATCTCCGCGCCCTCGGACTCCAGGCAGAGGTAGCCCTTCTTCTGGGTCGACTTCGCGATTCCATTCACGAACTTCCCGTTCACCGACAGCTTGATCACGCCGTCCACCGCCACCACGTCGTAGGTGTTCCACTCGCCCCGGCCCTTGCAGCGATTCTCCACCGACATGCTGCGCGTCCCCCGCGCTGTGTCCGGCAGCGTCTTCACGCCGCCCACGCCGAAAAGCTCCCCGTGCACGTAGGCGACGGGAGGCGTCACGCCGTCTTTTTTGTGCAGTTCCGGCCATTCGAGCTCCAGCATCTGCACTTCCACTCCATTGGGCAACCGGTTCTTCTCGCCCGGCTTGGCGTCGCTCCATACGAACACCCCGGAGTTGCCCCCCGGCTCGCGATGCATCCACTCCACGTGCAAAACGAAATTCTCGTATTGGCGCGCGCTGCGCATCACCCCGATGGGCTTCCCCGTGCACACCAACATCCCGTCGCGAACCTGCCAGGTATCGGGGTCCGTGTTCACGTTCACCCAGCCGCTCAGATCGCGGCCGTTGAAAAGATCGCGAAATTCCGGAACGGGACCGCCCGCCAGCCGCGCCGCCGCGATCCCGAGGACCGCCGCCACTTCGAGAGCCGCCACCACTTGGAAAGCCACCGCCATGGGTCTCATCACCGCCGATCTTACCGCAACCGGAGGACGGGCGGCCGGACGTGGTCCTATACTGACAGTAAGCACCGCTGTCTCCGGGGTTGTCCGGGGCGCCATCTCCAGGACAGGGGATCTCCAGAATGTTTCACATTCGCGCGCTTGCCGCCGCTCTTCTTCTCGCTCACACCGCCGCCGCGCAAACCTCCACATCTCAGCTTTCGGGATCCGTCACCGACGGATCGGGGGCCGTTGTGCCCAACGCCGCCGTGACGCTGACTCACGAAGCCACCGGCGTCGCTCTACGCCAGAACACCACGGAGGCCGGCGTGTACGCCTTCCCCTCCATTCCCGTCGGCGCCTACACCGTGCGCGTCGAGGCAACGGGGTTCAAGGCCGCCGTCAAAACCGGAAACACCGTACAGGTGGGAACTCCCGCCGTGGTGGACATGCGGCTCGAAGTCGGAATGGCGGCTGAAAGCGTTCAGGTTTCCGCTTCCGCCGAAACGCTGCGGACCTCCTCGGCGACGCTCGGCAACGTGGTCGACCGGAAGTCCATCGTGTCGCTGCCGCTCAACGGCCGCAACCCGCTCAACCTGCTGATGTACGAACCCGGCGTCACGCAACGGTCCGGCAACACCGTCAACGTGAACGGCGCGCGATCGGGCGCGGTGAACGTCACGATCGACGGCATCGAGGCCAATGAGTCCACCGCGCCCAACCCCACCAACAACATCTTCCGCCTCAATCCGGACAACGTCCAGGAGTTCAAGGTCACCACCTCCAATCCCACCGCCGAGGAGGGCCGCAACTCCGGCGCCAACGTGTCCATCGCCACGCGGTCGGGAACCAACCAGTTCCACGGGACCGCGTTCGAATTCTTCCGCAATACCGCTCTCAACGCCCAGGAATCCTACGCGTCGGCGCAAGGCGCGAAGAAGCCGCTCATCCAGTTGAACCAGTACGGATTCGAACTGGGCGGTCCCATCCGCAAGAACAAGACGTTCTTCTTCGGAAGCTGGCAGGGACAGAAGGTAAACTTCGCCGACCCGGTGGACAAGGCCTTCGGCGAATCGGTGGACCTCTACACGCCCACCGCGCTTTCCGGCGTGTTTCGATACTGGGTTCCCAATCTCCAGAACCCGCTCGTCGTCAACGGACAGCGCATCACGCAGAACAGCCCGCTGCTGGTCGATCCGCGCACCGGCCAGTACGCCTCCGGCGTGCGCGATTGCGCCGCGGCGGGCGACTCCAATTGCGTCGCCTCGTTCAACATCTTCGCCGCCGATCCCACCCGCGCCGGTCTCGACTCCGCCGTCAAATCGGTGCTCGGCGGCTATCCCGCGCCCAACTCGTTCAACTCCGGCGACGGTCTCAACACCGGCATCCTCCAGTGGAACCCCGCCGTCCGGGTTCGCGGCCCCCAGTTCATGATCCGCGTCGATCACACCGTCAACGACAAGCACTCGGTGTTCTTCCGTTGGCTCGGCGCCGAACAGCAATCCCTCAACGGCGATCCGCTCAACGGCCGTCCGGTCGTCATTCCCGGATTCCCTCCGCGCGGCGAGGTCTTCCGCCCAGCCAAGAACGCGGCGCTCGGTTTCCGATCCACCTTGTCGCCGCGAATGGTCAACGAACTGACGCTCGGCTACTCGCGCTGGCAGTTCCTGTTCACGCAAGGCGAAGCGAATCCGCTGTTCCCTGACACGCCGCGATTCACGTTCAACAACTCCGACGTCGACTACACCGCCAACCCACGAACATTCCGCGCCGTCAACACGCCCCAGATCGTGGAGACGCTCAGCTACCTCACCGGCAAGCACATCCTGCGATTCGGCGGCAGCCTCCGCTTCTACCAGCACAACGATCAGCGTGGCGACGTGGGCGGAACCAGCCTTACGCCCGCGATCTCGCTGTCGCGCACCACGCGCCCGCCGGTGGGATTCAATCTGCCGGTGCTCGGAACCAACGCCGCGCCCGGTATCGCCGCCGCCGATCTCAACCGCCTGCAAGGCGCTGTCAACGATCTGCTCGGCATCCCGGCGAGCCTCACCCAGGTCTTCATGGGCAATCTCAACTCGGACACCTTTCTCCCCCTCCGCTCCGGCGAAAAGGGCGTCACGCTGTGGGCGCAGGGACAGCGCGCCAAACAGTATCACTTCTTCGCCCAGGACGAATGGAAGCTCCGGCGCGATGTCACCCTCAGCCTCGGCATTCGCTGGGAGTTGAACACGCCGCCCTCCGAGGCCGGTGGACGCGTCTACGTGCCGGACAAGAACATCGACGGCAGCCAGGGCCCGGTCTCGTTCGTCCGCGCGGACCGCTGGTATTCGAACTTCAACGCCGGAGCCCTCGCTCCCCGTCTCGGCATCGCCTGGTCGCCTGGGAATTCGTCCCGGATGGTGATCCGCGCCGGATACGGAATGGCGTTCGACGCGCTCAACACCTTCCAGGTGACCTCGGTGGCCGCTTCCGTGCCGGGACAGACGTTCCGCTGCAGCAACGCGTTCTCGGGAGCCGGAGGCGCGCTGGTGACCACTCCGGGCTGCCAGACGGCGCCCAACGTCCGGTTGGGCGCGGGCTTCCCGAACGAGATCGCACCGCCGTCGGTGAAGCCCTCTTCCTTCCTCACCCCGCCCGCCCAGTTGCAAAGCAACGCTCCGCCGGTCCGCGTCTTCGACCCGAACCTGAAGATGCCCACCGTCCACATGTGGAACCTTACCGTTCAACGCGACCTCGGCCAGGGATACGTACTGTCGGCCGGCTACGTCGGGCGCAGAGGCACGCGCCTGTACCGCGCCTGGGACGCCAATCAGATCGACTCCGCGCCGATTCTGCCCTCGTTCCTCGCCATGCAGCGAAACGCCGCCATCGCCAACTGCCGGCCCGATGGCACTCTCGCCAGCGGCGCCGCATGTCCCGGAGCCTCGCCCGTGCCGCTGATCCAGCAGGGTTTGATCACCTCCGCCTTCGCCAATACTTCCCTGACTCAAACCGACCTCAGCCAGAACGCCGCCGGCAACATGGCCGGCCGCATCGAACAGACCACCCTGGCCGCCCGCCTGCGCCGCAACCAGCAGTTCGCCCAGATCCTGATCATCGACAACGGCGGCGACTCCAACTATCACGCCGGCCAGTTCACCTTGCGCAAGCGCTTCGACCAAGCCGGCCTTCTCATGAACGCCGCGTATACCGTGGCCAAGGCGATCGACAACCTCTCCCTGGATCCGGTCGGCGTTGCCGTCGGCGGCGGACTCACCGCCACCAACTCCCGTACCCCCGCCGATGGCCGCAACTACCGCAACGAACGCGCCCGCGCCGACTTCGACCAACGCCACGTCCTCAACATGACCGGCATCTACGAGTTCCCCTTCGGTAAGGGCAAACGGTTCGGCGCCGGGTGGAATCCGGTGCTGAAACACATCGCCGGCGGCTGGAGCCTGAACGGCATCTACACCTACCAGTCCGGCGAGCCATTCACCGTTCGATCCGGCGCCCTCACCGCCAACTTCTCCGTCCAGTCCCGGGCCGCCTTGAAACCGGGCGTGGCTCTGCCGCAAGCAAGGCTGCAGGAAAAGCAGGGAGTCACCGGACCCGTATTCTTCCCCAACGCCGAAGCCTTCACGTTCCCCGAACCGGGCGGCCTCGGCATCGGGCGGAACATCTTCCAAGGGCCCAGCTACTGGAACCTCGACGCCGGCATCACCAAGGGATTCCAGATCTCCGAGCGCGCCCGCATGGTTTTCCGCACCGAGCTATTCAACGCGTTCAACCACCCCAACTTCCGCAATCCGCGCGATGCCAGCGTAGGCTCGCCCGCGATCACGTCGGGCGTGTTCGCGCAGGCGTGCTGCGTGACCCTGTCGACCGCGAGTTCGTCCACCACCAATCAGAACGGCGAGAGCTGGCGCGTGATCCAGCTCGCGCTGAAGCTCAGCTTTTAGACCGTCTTCTGACTCAGAGCCTCGAGCGCCGCCTTCTCCATGGCGGCCCGGGGCGCGTTGTCTCCCGTGAAGATCTCGAACTGCCGCACCGCCTGCTCCACGAACATTTGCAACCCCGGCACCACTTCCTTGCCTTCCTCCCGCGCCCGCTTGATCAGTTGGGTTTCGAGCGGGTTGTACACCATGTCGAACACGACGTCCGCGGGAATCCGGTTCTTGAAGAAGCACTGGTCGACGTTCGGCCACATGCCGAGCGGCGTGCAGTGGACGATCGCGTCGAAATACTCCGCCTCGGCCTGATCCGGCGTATACGCCGTCGCGTCCACCAGCTTGGCGAGCGCTCGCACGCGGTCCGCGTTCCTGCCGGTGATCGATACGTTCGCGCCCGCGTCCGCCAGCGCGAACGCCGCGCTACGAGCCGCGCCGCCGTTGCCCGCCACCAGGATGTTGGCTTGCGGCAGGTCCAGTTTCTTCTTGAGCGGGATCAACACGCCGTCCACGTCCGTGTTGGCGCCGCGCCACTTGCCGCCCTTGCGCCACACCGTGTTCACCGCGCCGATCCGCCGCGCCAGCGGATCCACGATGTCCAGGTACCGGATCACCTTCTGTTTGTGCGGAATCGTCACGCTGAAGCCCGATACCGGCAGCTTCTCCGCCAGCGAGAAGTAGTCCTTCAACTGAGCCGTGTGGACCAAAAACGGTAGATACACCGCGTCCATCCGCTTGCTCTGGAACGCCCGGTTGTGGACCGCCGGCGAAATGGAATGCCGCACCGGATCGGCGATCACGCCGAAAATCTTCGCCGCCTTCCCGAATTTCTCCACCCGGTAGAGCTGCCGCAGCGTGCGCGCGCTGATCTGGCCCGGAGCCGTCCCTTCGCTCGCATTGGGCGCGGCGTAGGTGTACAGCCCCCCGAACGCCGTCGCGAGCACCCGGCTCGTGAGTCCGCTCTCTCCCATCGCCAGCATGATCAGCGGAGTCTTGGGGTGCGCCTGCGCGAGCGAAAGGACACGCAAGCTGTCGGATGGCTTCTTCGCCGTGGTGACCAGTTTGTAGGCATCGGCGGGGATCCGCGTCATGCGCTTGAGGATCGGCTCCACCGCCGGCGTTCCGCCGAAATTGTGGTACGACAGGATCACCCAGGCTTTGCTGCGCAGATGCTCCACCGCGTTCCGCGCGACCTCTCCGGTCTCGATCTCCACGTCGACGGCCTTGGCCCCGGCGTCGATCGCCGCCTCCAGGATCCGCATCTGCTCGTCCACGCTGCCGTTGTACTTGCCGTGGTTCTGATGGCGGCGGCACGTGGCGAGCAAAACCACATCCGGCTCCTTCGCCAGAAACTCGGTGATTGCCGCGACGCCGTCCATCGGCTTGGCCAGATAGTCGAGCCGGAACTCGAGGAACGTCTCCCCCGATTCGGCCTCCCTGCGGGCATGAGTCAGCAACTGCACCACATCGGGAAGCCCGAGAGCAATGCAAACGCGAGGAAGCGTCGTCCGGCGAGACACAGTGCCAATCAGGATATCACGGCCGCGGCGGCTTTCTCCCGGGCCGTCTTTTCCAGCCGGGTTTTCCAGGCGTCCAGTATTTCGGCGGGATGCATCGTCCCGATGCGGTCCGCGCCCTTCCGGTAGACGTCCAGCGCCTGATCCAGGTTCTGGACGCCGTGTCCGGCCTTCACTCGTCCACGCCCCTTGATCTTCCGGTAGATCAGATCCAAATCCGCTCCGGTATATCCTTTCGGCGCGAAGCCCGACGAGGTGGACATGAAGTCCGCCTCAGCCCGCTTCACCAGCTTGCACGCGATCAGCTTCAGATCCTCGGCCAGATACGCCATCTCGGCGATCGCCTTGAGGATCGCGCCCTCGTCGTGGCACGCCTTCGCCAGTTGCACCAGCTCCGTCTCGAGGTACGGGAACTGCCGCGACCGCAGTTTCGCCGTGTTCACCACGCAGTCGATCTCCACCGCGCCCCGGCGTACCAGATCGCGGGTCTCGTACAGCTTCGCCGCCGTGGTCGACGTCCCGTGCGGAAACCCGGCCGCCGCCGCCACCTTGACGCCCGACCCTCGCAGCGCTCGAACGGTGATGTCCACGTCGCACGGCCGCACCACCACCGCCGCCACCTGGTAGGCGATCGCCAGATCGCACCCCTGCCGGACCTCGTCGTCCGATAGCTCCGGCCGCAGCAGCGGATAGTCGATCAGTTTGGCGAGCGCTTCGTAGGTCTCGAGTTCGGGCCGTTCGTTTTCGACGGGCTGCTCATGATCCATAGGGTCCCCCTCGCGGAGCCGCGTCCGCGAAACGCACCGGCTACTTCTTCCTGCGGACGCCGCCCGTGCTGGCTCCTGTGGCCAGGCCCATTTCGCGCAGCCCGGCGTTCGCCTTGTCCACCCACTCCCGCTGCGGATACTTCACTTTCAAATCCCGGTACACCCTGGCCGCCTCGGTCACATGGCCGCTCTTGCCGAGCGTCTTCCCCTTCATGTACATCGCGTCGGGCCGCTTGGCGCACGACTCGTCGAACTTCTCGATCACGTCGTCGAACTTGCTCAACGCCTTCTCCAGATCCTCCTTGCGATAGTGGATATCGCCCAGGTAGAAAACCGCGTTGCACGCCAGTTCGGACTTGCCGTAGAACTTGAGGATGTCGTTGTAGCCCTGCACAGCCAGATCGTAACGGCCGGCAAGCTGGTCCCGCCGCGCGCCGTCGTAGAGATCCTGCAACGAGGCTCCAGGCTTGGCCGGATCGGTTCCCGGCGCCACGGGCGCCACCGGCTGCGCGTCGGGCGGCGGCGGCGGAGCCACCTTGATCAGCGCGGGCAGAGTCTTCACCGTCTCGTCCAGATCCTTCATCTGCGTCTGCAGCTTCCCGATCCGCGAATTCACCTCGCCCATGTTTTCCTTGACGAAGCGGAACTCGTCCGCCATCGACTCGATCCGCGTCCCGAGTGTCGCCACCGGACCCACCAGCGACTTCTCCTGCTCCCGCATCCGGTCCTTCATGTCGCGCTCGAGAACCGACACGCTCGTGTTGGCCTTGGTCGCCATGTCGAGCGTCTGCTGGATCAGCAACCGCAACTCGAGCACGCGCTCGTCCAGCTTTTGTAGCTTCTGTACTTCGCCCTGCAGCGCTTGGATCTCGCGCATGATGGCTTCGTGTTCCTTGTTGGCCGCCCGGACATCGGAGGGCAGCAACGTCACGGCCAGGACGAGCCCGGCGACCGGCATATACTTTGCGCGCATTCTCATACCAATATAAAGGACCGGAGGCTGCCCCACCAACCCGGCGAGGCGGCCTCCGGTCCGATTTCGGCGGAAAAGGACTGTTTACTGCCCGGCCGCGAAGTGCGACCGGCGGTTCTTCTGCCAGCACGACTCGCTGGCGTCGGAACACTGCGGACGCTCCTTGCCGTAGCTGACTGTCTTCAACCGGTCGGCGGGGACGCCCAGTTGCACCAGGAAGTCCTTGGTGGACGAACTGCGCCGGTCGCCCAGCCCCAGGTTGTACTCGGCCGACCCACGCTCGTCGCAATGGCCTTCCACGCTCACCACCGAACCCGGGAAGTCGGTGAAGATCGCCTTGAGGGCGTCGGCGTTGCGGGTCAGCACCGATCGGGCGTCCTCGCGAACATCGTACTTGTCGTAGTTGAAGAAGATGTCGGAGACTTCGCTGTCCAGCCGGTCCTGCAGGCTCTTCCGCGGGGCCTGGGGGGTCACTGTAACCGGCGGAGGCGGAGGCTCGGTCACGCTGACGCGCGCCGTCGCCGTGTCGCTGCCGCCGCCGCCGCTGGCGCGCAACGTGTACGTGGTCGATTCGCTCGGGTAGACTTGACGCGATCCGCTGGCCGCGACCGTGCCGACACCGGGCTCGATCGTGATGCTATCCGCGTTGCGGACAGTCCAGCGAAGCGTGGCGGCTTGGCCGCGCTGCACCGACGAGGGTTCGGCGGTGAACGAGATCGCTGGAGCCTGAGGCTTCACCGCGGGCTTTTCCACGGCGGGCGGGGGCGGGGGCGGCGGCGGTGGAGCCGGCGTCTTCTTCTTGCACCCGGCGGCGAAAAGAATGAGTGCTGAGGCGAGCAATGCTTGTGTGAGTTTTCGTTTTGTCATGGGTTCGGTGTTCCGTCCTGCTGCTAACTGGGATAGATCTTTCGTGCCTTTAGTACTTACTCCACACGGGCTCTTCGTTGGCCCCTTGGGAGGTGAGCTGGCGAAGCTCGGTACCGTTGGCGAGCATGGTCCAAATCTGATTGCGGCCGCTTCGCGTCGTCTGAAACACGAGGTGACGCCCGTCCGGCGCGAACGACGGATTTTCGTTACGTCCCGCTCCATGCGTCAACTGCACGAAAGTGCGGGTCGCCACGTCCATCACGAAAATGTTCCGACTGCCGGGGTCGGGGCCGCCGGTCCAACTGAACGCGATCAGCTCGCCGCCCGGATGCCACGCCGCGTTCACTGCCTCACCCTCACCCTGGGTCAGGCGGACCACGTCCGCGCCATCCATGTTCATTTTATATAGTTGCGGTGGTCCTGAGCGTCCTGATGTAAAAATAATTTCACTTCCGTTCTTCGGATTGACCTTTGGCTCGGTTTCCACCGCCGGTGCGAAGCTCAGCCGCTTGATTCCAGACCCGTCCAGGTTCGCGATGTAGATCTGCTGAATTCCCGCCGCGGTCGACCCGAACAGGATCTTCTGCCCGTCGGGCGTGAATTCCGGCGACGCGTTGGTCGAAGCCCGCTGGTTGTAGAACGGAAGCTTTCGCCCCGTCTCGAGCGACATCGTCAGGATCGACGCGTTGCCGCGCGGGAAGCTGGTGAACGCCAGCCGCGTCCCGTCCGGCGACACCGCGGAGAAATTGGAGATGTTGCCCTCGCGCGAGACCTGCTTTTGGCCGCCCCCATCGTAGTCCATGGACCAGATCTCCTTGCTGCCGGTCCGGTTCGACGTGAAGTAGATCCTGCTCCCGAACAAAGGCACGCCGCCGAACTTCTTGATGATCTCGGCCGCGAATTCGTGAGCCACTTTGCGGGCGCCGGCTTCGTTCAGGTCCCCGAAGAAGATCTTGTTGACCGCCGTGGCGTTCTGCAGGTCGGTCTGGGTGACGTCGAAAAGGTAGCCGTAGAGGATCATCCGGCCGCCTTGCGCCGCCGTGTACCCGGCCGTGAGCCACTGCGCGCCGATCTCCGGCGTCGTCCAGTCGGTGAACCAAGGACCCTGCCTTTGTGGCGGATTCCCCTTGGGCGGCTTGAAGTCGGATGGCTGCTGCGGAATCTCGGCCGGGTAGAACGACTTCGGCGCCATCTTGAAGTAGCCCGACTGTTGCAGGTCCGCGAACAAGACCTGGTTGAAAACGTTGATGTGCGGCTGCGCTTCGCCCGAACCGCGCATGTCCGGCACGGCGATGACGGGCAGCGTCCGGAAGGTGTCTTCGATCACGATCTGAGCCCGGTTGGGCTGCGCCGCCACGGAGGCGGCGAAAAGCAGCGGAAACGAAAGGAACCTGAGCATTCTCATTGTTGTATCCGGAACCAAAACTCCACCGATGCCGACCGTCCTTCGTACTGAGCGGGCAACGGTTGGAACGGCGAGCAGTTCAGCACCGCGCGATGCGACGCCCGGTCCACCGCCGCGTTGCCGCTCGATTGCTGAATCGCCGCGTCCCGCACCTCGCCATTCCTGAGGATGTCGAAGCGGATCACCGCCGGCCCGGACACCGCCGTTTGCGCACCGACGTTCTGTTCGCGCCATTTCATTCCCACGCACTGCTGAATCAGCGTGACGTAGTACCCGAACCGCCCACCCATTGGGGCGTTGGCGCCGATGCCGATCGAGCCCGTGCCGGGAACCTGGAACAGCGGCGAACTCGCGCGGGCGCCCTTGTCGGAAGTGAGCTGATTCTCGAGCTCCTCTTCCTGCTGGTTCACGCGATTCCGGCTGTACTCCTTCAGGTCGAACTTCGGCTTCTGCTTTCGCTTCTTCCTGTCGAGCGAGATCGCGTCCGGATCCGGAGCCTCGTCCACCCGCTCCTTGCGCGGCGTTTGCCGCACCTGGGATTCGGTGTCGTTGGCAACGGGGTTCTTCCTCGGACTCCGGTTCGGAATCGGAATCGACGCGGCGGTCACCTCGATCGCGCCCATCCCGCCGCCCGGATTCGGATCCCCGAACGGGTTCACGTTCCCCGAAGTCCGCCAGAACACCCAACCGGCCATCGCCGCCAAGAGTGCGCCATGCGCCGCCAGCGAACGGAGGAATGGCCCGCGAAGCGACTCCTGGCTGTCGAGAATATCGGGGTGGGCCATGTTCAGTTCGTCATCTGCGTGACCATGCGGCACGCGATCTTTTCCTTGCCCAGCCGGCTGATCACGCTCGCAATCGGTTGCCACACCGTTTCCGCGTCGGCGCGAACGTACGCCGCGTTCTGATTGGGATAGCGCTTCTTGATCTCCGCCGCCAAGTCCACCAGCTTGACCGGCTTCTCGGCCAGATAGAGTTCGCCCTTCTTCGTGATCGAGACGATCGGCAACTCCTCGGCCGACGCCTGCGCCTGATTGCTCACCTTCGGCACTTCGATGTTCAGCCCGAACTCCATCACCTGCGCCGTCACC
>SXGS01143473.1_pt1 | contig 23235 bp, 18 predicted proteins | sample 3174681 | NCBI WGS metagenome assembly SXGS01 (sample SAMN11356861, study PRJNA531348) | freshwater metagenome | isolation source: freshwater sample F1-80 | place: China: Fuxian Lake, Yuxi | collected 2017-12-25
CAGGTCGGGTTGTGCCGTCCGGGTGATTTCGGCGCCAACGTGTGCCACCTCAATTTGCACAAAACATTTGCAATTCCCCACGGCGGCGGCGGTCCCGGTATTGGACCCATCGGTGTGGATGAAAAGCTCAAACCGTTTTTGCCTGGTCATGACGTGGTGTCCATCGCGGGCGAACATGCGGTAGGTGCCGTATCCGCGGCACCATGGGGCAGCGCCGGCGTTCTTCCTATTTCGTGGATGTACATCGCCATGATGGGCGCATCGGGATTAAAACGCGCCACCGAAATTGCCATCGTCAACGCCAATTACATGGCAGCACGACTCAAAGGGCACTACGATATTTTGTTCACCGGCGAAACCGGACGCGTGGCCCACGAATTCATCATCGATTTGCGTCCATTCAAACAAACCGCAGGCATCGAAGCGGAAGACGTGGCCAAGCGTTTGATGGATTACAGTTTCCATGCACCGACCATGTCGTTTCCGGTGGCCGGAACTTTGATGATCGAACCCACGGAAAGCGAATCACTTGCTGAAATCGATCGCCTCTGCGACGCGTTGATTCATATACGCGCCGAAATCAAAGCCATTGAAACAGGCAAATCAGACCGCGAAAACAATGCTTTGAAACACGCGCCTCATACCGTTGAATCCGTCGTATCAGACACATGGGATCATCCCTACAGCCGCGAAGTCGCGGCCTACCCTGTGCCTGCATTGCGTGACAACAAATTTTGGCCATCGTCATCGCGGGTAGATAATGTTTGGGGCGATCGCAATTTGATTTGTACATGTCCGCCCATTGAGGACTATGCATGAAAAAGACATGGCAGCGTTTGGTCTGTGTTTCACTTCTTTCGTTCACATGCGCCTGCGGCGATACGGAAGAAATGGCGCAAGGAACCGATTTACAGCTTCTTAACATGGCCAAAAGCACAGTGGACATGACGTGGTACAAAAACAGCGATGCGTCATTGGCACGAAGCTCGGGTTCGGGTCATAATGAACCGTTCCTTGCAACACGTTACAATGCTATCGCAGCCGCGGTTCTTGACGCGAACAAAAAAGTGGATCCGAGCAAACTCATCAACGGTAAATTTCCCGAAGGTTCTTTGATCGTGAAAGAATTGCGCGAAAGCGATGGGACCATTTCAAAGTATGCAATCATGTACAAACAAGCGGGCCATGCCGATGAGGGCGGTGGCTGGGTATGGGGATACGTAAGGCCCAATGGCAATGTAGCACACGCCGCTTCTGAAAAAGGAAGTATCTGTGTGGGCTGCCACCAAAACAGTTCTGGCAGTATTGATTTAACATTGATGAATGCGGCATTTCCCTGATGACCGCAGTCACTCTTCTCACCACTGGCTTCGGAGTCGCCCCACAGTTCAACGCGGGTCATGAAACACCCGCGGCCTTGGACTTATTTCATTCTGGCGATGACTTTTCGATCCGCGCAATCCCTGAAAGCCAACACAATATATTTTTTATTAACGCGTTACGTGAAGGCCATTGGACTGACGCAATACGCTTCTTCCAAGATCTTCGAGGTGCCCGCCGTACACCAGCACGTGATATTTACAGCGCATTGATGGAAGGATTGCAGGCCACACCCAACACCCACGATCTTGCACGACTGTGCGTGTTGATCCGCGATAACCTGGGTCGCTATGTACGTGCCCACAGCGAGGTCGACTCGGCTTCAGAACAGATACTGCGCGATCGGTTTCACATCATCATACCGCCCACGCCTACCCAAAACATTGAGCAAGCCATTGCCGACTGCCATTGGAAAGAAGCCTATCATCGCATCAGAGATCCCAACACAACAGCATTCCATTTTGATGTGATCTGCATCACCGAAGCGTTGATCAAAGGATTTCAATTTGCGTCCATGCATACGGCCGATCAACGCGCGTGGCTTGCGCCTCTTGCTGCATCTCTTCTTGTCACGTTGGCAACGACGTCTGAAAGCATAGAACGAAATCGTCTTCAAAATATGTTGGTTCTTGCGCTCACCGATGGGATCTGGATGGCCGCATCGCGCATTCCGGAGCGCGAACTTATGCTTTGTATTCAAACAATTCAAAGGATGGGCACGGATATTTCCGAAGCCTCATCCGCCGTATTGTTCGCCAGACTGGTTTTTTGGGCACGATTTACAGACGTGCCCATGCCTGCATACACAGATGACATATCTCCGCCGATGACGACCCGTTCTCTGCGCGAACTTGTGGCATCGACGATGGCGCTGGAAAAATCTGCGGAGTTGGTTCGCCGCACACAATGGCGACGATCGGGCGAAGTGGTTATGCATCGTAACGCTGCATTGATAGGACCTCAGGTTTTTCCATCCGGCGCCTGCACAAGTTGCACAGAAAGCGCTGATGTATTGTTTCGCGCAGCACGATGTACAAATAAAAACATCGCATTTTGTATGGGCTGTTTTTCAGAAGGCGTCCGCGGAAGTGAAGATCTCGCAGCCACCGCAGAATGTCCGTGCCAATTGTGCAAGCAACCGCTTACTTTTCGAGATTTCTTGCTCGCAGGCGCACATCCTAAAGATGCACAAACCGAGTCGCTTAGAATTTTGCGTCGCCTTGCAAGCCAAGATCCCGCATGGGTCAATTGCAATGACCCAAAATGTTCGGGCGGGTCCATGCGCGAAACCGACCAGCGTTGGAATATATTGAACCCCGAAGGTGCTTTGAAATCGCCGTGCTGCTTATGCCTGGGGCCATGTGGTGCAACACAAATTGCCCCATTAAGCGTGACTTACGTCAAAACCATGCTGCTCTCTCTTGGCCCATGGACACCCTGGTTTGGCACATTTCGTAATATTTTTAACGGACTCTGGGTGGTCCCAGGCAGCACAGGCGCCGGCGGTATTCGTGAAGCGTATCATCACCTTCTGGGTGGTATTGCCACCGCAAAAGGCGACAGATGCGAACATCTCGATGTAACACTAAAAGAAAGATCCGCAAGCTGGTATTGGGTCAGCGGCGCGGTCAGTCGCCCTCTTCTCTACAAAGATGGCAACACAAACCAAGAACTTGTGCCATTTCTTGATGATAACTGTCAGCTATTTTTACCCGAGCACAGTCCTATTATCGCCCCGCTTGGCGGCCATCAGGTGATCATGGCTGACGGCAAACGTATTCCTTTGTACAATCCCGATACATTTGAGATTGATGCACAAATCTACCGAATTCACGCCTTAAATTTTTTATTGCGTCCTGAACGTGTAACCGCCATTCCGTATTGGTTACAAGCGGCCCTGGAAAGCCAACAAGCCAAAGCCTCTTCAACACGTACATCATTGATCACTTTTCTTGAAACGCAGGTTCCAAACGCCCGTCAATGGTACCAGTGGCGCCCCGTGCATACGTTCTTGCTGGTGTTTGAATCCAACATCGTGCGCAATACGTACGAACGCAGAAGCGAACTTCTCGCGAATTACAAGCAGTTTTTAACGCAGCGTTCATAGACACAACACATACAAAGCATTAACACTCACGCATGGTGCCGCCCTGGAAGTCACGTTCATGACTGTCATCACAGGTCCAACACAAATAGCACATGCTCCCTCGCAATTTTTTGCACGAATTCCATTGTTTCATGGAAGAGTCATGGTTTTTCCTGCGGTGGACGCCTACGAACCACCATCCACTACGGCCGCCACCACCACGGCCGCCATCACAACGACCGCTGCGTGGGAAAAACCAGAACACCCCACCGAAGAATTTGCGTCCGCTGTAGCCCAGGGCAAATGGGATCGCGCTTACTGTATCATCACCGATTACGAGCTTTTGACAGGCGATGTGAATATTTCAATCCTTGCACCTCAGATCATGTCGGCATTTCAATCCACCGCTGACACCACCCCCGAAGAGCGCGTGTGGATGGTGCGTTTAGCCCTCTCTCTTTTGGAGACGATCCCCTTCTTTGAAATAAGCCCTGCGATCGAACCTCTAAGATCAGTTCTTGAAAATTCTTTGGTTCAAACCATTTTTGCTGCAGCCCCTGGGCTTGATCAAGAGACATTGTTTGCGTGCTGCAAAATATTGCAAGGTATTCCACCCTTTGAGGAATATTACAGAACCGTAGCGTTCACAGCCGCCACCTCGTATGCGATTGAAGTATTCCAGATTCGTTTCCCCGATGTCCCATTGGACATCTCACTTCACGATGCACGCGTGGCACAAGAAACGCCACGTTGTACCGTACCCGCTTGCGTCGACACGCTGATACAATATACCCAGCAACAACCCGCGCCCTTGCGCACCACCACATGGCGTGTCGTCGGTGAGCTGATGCACAGTGATGGACCCCATAAAATCCCTCAAATACAACTTGATAGCATTTGCACGGGGTGCTCTGATGAAACCCCACTTTCTTTTCGTGCCACACGATGCACCAATGAAAGTGTCTCATTTTGCCAAAGTTGTTTTGTTCAAGGCATTCGCACATCGACACGTATCGAAACGGATTGTCCATGCGGATGCAAAGATCCCTTGTGCTATGCCGATTTTCTTCTTGCGGGTTTATCGCATCAAAATGCCGAAGATAAAGCAATTGAAAATTTACGCAAAATATTCAGTCGCGCGCCTGAATGGATCAATTGTAACAACACACAATGCAGCGGGGGTGCATTGCGTTCTCAAGAGAATATTGCCCCATGGAATATTTTACAAAAAGATTCTGTGTTACAATCCGCCTGCTGTCTGTGCGAAAGTGATTGCGGCATAAGCCTTACGGCATCGTTCGACGAACACTACATCAAACGCATGCTGGTTTCCTTGGGTCCTTGGACATTCTATTTTGGGACATTTCGCAATATCCTGGATGGGGTGTGGCATGTTCCAGGCCCCACAGGAGAACATGGCATCCGCGAAGCCTATCCCCATCAACTTGCAGGTATTTCGACGGAAAAAGGCCCTAACTGTGAGCACATGACAACACCCCATCGCACAAGCAGCGGCCTCTCAGAGGTTGCACATTGGTACTGGTGCAGCGGTGCTACACCGCGCAATCTTCTGGGTCAAGGAAAAGTCCCCGAACTTACGTGGTACTTAAACGACAATTGCCAATTGTTTTTGCCCGAACGAAGTCCCATCATCGCGCCCTTAGGAGGCTATCGCGTTCGCGATGACCACGGCGACTTTATTTCGTTGTACGACCCCATCACCTTTGTTCTTGATGCACAACTCTACCGCACCCATGCATTAAAATTTTTATTGCATCGCAAACGAAAAACACCGATTCCCTCATGGCTCGAAACAGGCATGGGATCTATCGTCGCCCAGCAGATCACCACACGCCATGCGCTCATTGATTTTTTAGAAAATCAAATTCCCTGTAACAACAGCAAATGGAATATGTGGCGGCCTGTGCATGCTTTTTTACTCACATTTGAAGCCCATGTCGTACGCAAAACTTATCTGCGAAGAAACGAACTTCTTAAAACGTACAAAAGACATGTGCGTGGTGAGCGTGCGTAGGGACGCAGATCACTGTGATGCCTCTTGAACCAACGCAAGCATCCGCTGTGCTGCAAGATCAGGATGGGCATAATCTTCAGCTTTGGGATTTTCTGCGAGTTTTTTCCACTCTTCACCACTGCGTTGAGAAAGATCGAGATGCGCGGGAACTTCGGCGGGTGGGTGGTGGGCCCGGTATAATTCAAGCGCAGCTTCTTGGGATGACCCGACAGTAAAAACAGCAGGCCAGTTGAGTTCTCCATTGTCATCGAAATCACCGCGATCGAAGAATGCAGCGGCTAAATGCCGTTTGTCACCTTTCAGTAACGTCGCAAGCTGTGGATCTTGCGGTCCGGTAAGGCATGCGACGAATTCCTGTGGCGATTGGGTCTTCAACAGTTCCTCTTCGAGAGCTGCTATTTCACTGAGATATTCCATTGGTTTTGTCCGTGTTGCCGTCCACTGGTCAAAGTTAGCAACCCATGAAGCGCGCATATCTTCCCATGAGCATCCAACACCCTCTGGAATATTCGTCACTTCATCGCGAGGCCATATTGTCGATGCAGGCGCGAATCCCATCGCACCCCAGAGATAGCGACCTGCGAAAACCCAATTGCCCGATTGGGGATCGCGAAGTCCCGAGGCTTCGAGGGTGATATCTGCGCTGATTTTGCCTTCGCTGACGCCTGGCTGCGCAATTAAAAGCTCCCGGATCTGATCCATCATGCGCAACGGAAAACCCGTACCCCCATGTCCCTGACCTGTGCGTTGCAGTTGACCGATCTCCACACGATACCCGAGTGGTGCGAAGCCCTCTCCGTATTCAAGAACGGGATCGTACGCGTACATTTTGAGTTGAACGAATCCAACCTTCTGAAGTTGATTCGGGTTGTCCGCAGTCACACCCCAAAATTCCACCCTTCCCTCGCTATAGGTGAAACCTGCACCGACTTGAACATCAGACCAAGTGGGCACTGCCATGGTTCCCGGGAGAGCCGCACCACAGATCCCTTGAAGTCCTACTTCGCTTATGCCCGTGCGAAGCAGCACTTCCTTTTTTGGCACGCCACAAACAAGCGGAAGTGGTGGTGGCGCATAGTTCGGGGGTGGTGGTCGTGTGCTCTTCTGCGCGCTCTGGGTGGTTGTTGGTTCACACAATGCATCCAGTGTTGCTGGACGACCAAACAACTGATCTGTCGGTTTTCCCTGGAAACTTTGAGCTCCTGGCCAATTCGATTGGATATATTTGTCCCAATCGGCCTTAGGGACAGCTTGAAGCGCGCCTGGCTTCTCACCTGGCTTTAGCGGAACGTACGACCGCGGCGTTATCGCCGTGCCCGCATCGGATAGCGACTGGGTGTGCGCATTCACCACATCCGCTATTTCTTTGGGAAGATGAACAACGCTCACAGACCCATCTCCAACCATGCGCGCAAAATCACCCCCAAAAGGCCGCGCCTACTGAAATTGTACAACGCAAATAAGATTTAGACTGGGTTTTTATGGCATTTCATGATGTCGCAAGCACTTGTGCCTATGCTATAATTGAGGACGTCATGAGCAATACCGTTAAAGTAATAAACAATCAGGCGGGTGCTGCGCGTCCTGAGCAGGCCACTGAACAGGGGCGTCATGCACCCTCCGTGGCAGATGAAAGTTCTTTAGACCAGTGGAACGCGTGGTCTAAAGCGGTACGTCAACGGAGCGTTACAGACAGCGAATCCGTGGCTCCCATTCAAAAGAAGTTGAAACTTCCCATCCCGAAAAAGTAGCCGCAATCGTAGATCACGCCTTTAGCTCAGCTGAACCGCTGCCGCTTCCAAACTCGCAATCAGTTCATCAGGCGCCGAACCCAGCCGTCGAAGATTGGCGATGGCTTTCTCAAGCCTTGGCCGTGCATAGGTTTGCGTTGGCTTCACCATAGAAAACGCCTCTTGCCAAACGCCGAGGTGCGCATCGATTGCATCAGGTGCCACACCTAGCCTTTCGAGGATCGCAAGCCACAAGGGTACTTCAATATACCCAGCATCCATAACAAGGAGCCCGTCGATCCTGTTTTTTATATTACGCAATATGTCATTCAGCTGATGAACAAGCGCCGGATCAAGGGGCTCAAGCAATTCAAGAAGATGCAAGCATGCCTTGAGACCCTCGGTTGCTTCGGAGAAAGAGATCTTTGAGATCATTTCTGAAGCGAGATTCAGGGCTTTGGGAAACACGAGCAGCAATGTTTCTCTGACGTCTGCTTCAGCAATCACGCGTTGCTTCGGCGATAAATCATCGGCTTCCGCACTGAGCACAAGCGAATCAATTTCATCCAAGAGCATGATTAAATCGTTCCGTGTCTTGGCGTGCACAACGGAGGCCGCAATGTTTTTCCTATGCGCGTCAACCATTTCACGACCGTTCGTTGGCGGATCGCGCTGTGCGATTTGGAGAACCGCTGCGGCGAGTTTGTCCTGTCTTGCAAGATAAACATCTGAACACGCCGTGTAAAATTCGCGCATCTCACCACGAGCGCAGGCAGCATAGTATTTCGCAAGTGCCCGCTCCGCTCTTGGATGATCAATGCTGCGATCGGTGAGTGCAATCACCGCTTCGGTATGGGTGTGGTTGGGTGCTGCAAAGCCACGAACCGCCGCGGGTACGCGCAGCGATTTGTGCCAATAACGACCACATTGAAGATGTGGCCCAACTTCCTGCATGGGACCGTAGGCGTTGGGGCCCTCACCTGCGGACGGCAAACTGGATGCGTTGAACATGTACTGGAAGGCCTCGGGCTGTACGCCACGAAAACCGATCAGCACGATGTCCCCGGGTTTGGCTTGGACAATGCTTTGCAGCGCTAACTTGGCCGATGCCTCATCGACAACCACGAGGGTATTGGGTGGAGGAGGATTGGGAACAGAGGGAAGAAGCAGCACGGCCGGACGATCGAAATTGGCGGTGCGAAGTCCACCAGAAAGAAGTTCGACTGTTTCGTATGGGGTTCTACCGCCAAATGATGAATCGAAATCACCATGATAGACACAGGTCCAGTGCAGTTTAGAATCCTTCGCCGCGCGCTCAAGCTGCAATACGATGTCCGCTTGTTGCGGTGTGAAAGCCTGAAGCGCTTGCTTTCGTGCGATGGGCAAGCATCCATGATGAAGGATCCCATCATCCTGCCCTTGTGGTGTGAGGGACGCATCACATCCTAGCAATGTTGTGAATTCCATGCCGCCGGCGACCATGTCTGTGGGTTGTGTGGATACGCGTGCCACCGCATGCATTTGCGCGGGCTGGGTCCCCAGAACGCCCGCAACATCATTGGCTGCGCAAATGACAAGAGGAACGGCCGGAGCGTCTGCGTCAGGCCCACACAGCATGATCCTTCCAAGGCTTCCATGTTCAAATCTGCGCGTGGTATAAGGCGCAACAGGATTCACAGCAAGCAGTTTGGCGATACGCCCATGCACCGAAGGATTTTCGCTGCACACCACGAGCTCTCCCTGAAATCCGTTGGCGCGAAGCCAGCGCATTGCGGTCACCGCAGCAGCCTGATGACCATTGCCTGCGCCGTTGTGAACATCAATGCGAACTACGGTGAGCTTCGCGAGATAAGCACGGATCCTCGAAGTGTTAGGGGATGTTCCATCACGCATCTCACGTACGGAGGGACCACCCTCTGCCTTGTGTATCGGATGGTCGATTGACAGATGCACGCGCACTGAAGGTGGAATGGCGGTCTTTATTGCCTTCAAACCCTCCGAACTATCCAAGTGACTGCTTTCATAGGCATAGGACCCCATGAAGGCACCTGGGGGCAGTGCATGGAATGTCTTCGCAGTCGGTCTTACTGGGGAAAACACAAGCGAGTCCGCGTGTGATGCCACATATGCATCGCCCAAAGCCAACCGCGCGGCTTCGAGTACATCGCGGCGCTCAAGGCTCTTCACCTCGATCACTTGAGGTTTCCCATGGCTGGTAGAAATGCGTACAAATACCATCAGTGATCCGCCTGCTTCGCCAAAGCACGTATTCTCCGAGCTGCGAGATGCACATGGCCATCGGGTTTAGGATCCTTAGCGAGTTTCTTCCATTCTTCGGGACTGCGCTTTGACAGGTCGAGATGCGCTGGGGCTGGCAATGGGATGTGATGGGTGCGGTACAGTTCAAGCGCAGCTTCTTGGGATGATCCCACATGAAATACAGCAGTCCAGTTGAGTTCCAGATTATCATCGAACCCACCACGATCGAAAAATGCAGCCGCCAAATGTCGTTTGTCACCTTGGAGTGCCGCAAGGCGTGGATCTTGCGGTCCGGTAAGGCATGCTACAAATTCCTGTGGCGTTTGCGTCTTCGACAATTGCTCTTCAAGCGCGACAATCGCGCTGAGATTGTCTGGTGATTGTCCTTCAGCCCAGTGCGCAAAATTAGCAATCCATGCATCCCGAAGATTTTCCCATAGCCAGCCAAATCCCTCTGGAATATTCGTCACTTCATCACTTGGCCATCGTATCGATGCAGGCAAAAATCCCATGGCACCCCAGAGATAACGACCTGCGAAAACCATATTGCCGGACTGAGGATCTCGAAGCCCCGAGGCTTCGAGGGTGATATCTGCGCTGACTGTGCCTTCACTGACGCCAGGCTGAGCCTTCAACAGCGCGAGGATCTGATCCACCATGCGCAATGGAAAACCTGTGCCCCCATGTCCCTGACCTGTGCGTTGCAGTTGACCGATCTCCACGCGGTATCCGAGAGGCGCGCTTCCATCTTCGTATACGAGTGCCGGATGATACGCGTACATTTTGAGTTGTGCGAATCCAACCTTCTGAAATTGATTCGGGCTATCCGCAGTCACTCCCCAAAACTCGACGCTCCCATCCGTATAGGTGAAACCTCCTTCATGTTTGATTGAATGAGATACGGGCACTGCAATCGTTCCCGGAAGAGCCCCATCACAGATCCCGCACAACCCTACTTTGCTTATGCCGTTCCGAAGCGCCACTTCCTTTTTTGGCACACCGCAAACACGTTCCAATTCTGATCCTAGGTAAGTCGGTGGCAATTCCGCGCTCTTCTGACGATGGCGCGTATATGGGACTTCGTCGTGGGCCCGCGTGCGGCCCCGTCTCACCCGAAGGGACGACAGTCTCGTGCTCTTTTGATCAGTCGCCGGAACAGATCGGGGAGCGTTGGAGATCTCGTCGACACTTGGCGGAGAAACCATCGGCGTGCTGGGATTGAGCAACGACTGGCCCTGTGCGCTCGCCACATCCAAGCCCCCTTTGGTCGGAGAAATAACGCCCGAACCCATGGGACACCTCCCCACATACACGCAAAATCCAAAAAACAACTTTCCATCATGATACGATAACAACGGGATTCGCACATGGGTTTTCTGATATCGCGGGCGGTTGTTGTGTACTACAATGGGAGTCATCATGGACGGTGTTCACAAAGTAACAGGTGACGGATCGGATGCTGCTCGCGCCACGCCCGGGGCTACCAAGCCCGCCACTGGGGCAGGAGGTTCTGTGCCATCCGTGGCGGACGAGAGCTCTGTAGACCAGTGGAATGCGTGGTCACAGGCTGTGCGTCATCAACGAAGTATTGCAGGCAGTGAATCGGGTGCGCCTGCTCCCAAGAAGCTGAAACTTCCCGTTCCCCATAAAAAGCAGTAAAACTTCCCCCACTTAATGGCGATATAGTGAATACTATGGTATCCTTTGTGTGCATAATAAGAACACAAGGGCTACTATGCTATCCTTTATATTTTTCACCCCAACCGAAGTAAGCATCAAAATCGCCCAAAGAGCACAGGCCAAACGCCTTGCGCTTAATCTGACCCAACAATCCTTAGCCGACCGCTCAGGCGTGAGCCTCGGCACCCTCAAAAAATTTGAGCGCACAGGCCATATTTCCCTGGGCGCATTGTTGAAACTGGCCATGGCTTTGGGGGCACTCCAAGAATTTGCCGCGTTGTTTGCGCCCACCGATCCCACGTCATTGCCATCCATGGATGTGCTGCTCAAACAAAAAATACGCAAACGAGGACGACGGTAATGCACGAGGCAATTCGAGCACTTCATGTGTGGTACGTGGGCGGTGGACAGCGCTGCTTGATGGGGCGCCTCGTCCTTCAAGATCGTTCCATTGATTTTTCCTACGACGATGATTTTTTGGCACGGGGTTTGTCACTCTCGCCCATGAAGTTGCCCTTGAAGCCAGGGATCATGCGATGCGATGATCGCACGTTTGACGGCCTGTTTGGTATTTTTAATGACAGCCTGCCCGATGGATGGGGACGGTTGCTTGTGGATCGAAAATTGATGGCGTTGGGTTTATCCCCTCAGTCGCTCACGCCGCTTGATCGACTTCAATACGTCGGACACGGTGGTATGGGCGCGTTGGCCTATGAACCTGAAATTGAATTTCCACTATTGCATTCGAGCACGCATCTTGATCATCTTGCCCAAGTCGCCCAGCAATTTTTAACCACCGACGACGACAACGCGTTGGATGAATTGCTTGCAGTGAATGGCTCGTCGGCGGGAGCGCGCCCGAAGGCGATGCTTCTCGACGATGGGTTGTACTGGCTTGTAAAATTTCGTTCATCAGCAGATCCAACCGATATTGCACCCATCGAATATGCCTATCACCTGATGGCTCTGAAGGCGGGATTGATCATGCCACCCGCCAAACTTTTCCCATCGCGTACGGAACCAGGCTATTTTGGCGTGCAACGCTTTGATCGTGTGCATGGTGAGCGTGTGCATGTGCACAGCATCAGCGGACTTTTGCATGCCGATCATCGCATGCCCAATCTGGATTACGAAACCATTTTGAAAGCCACCCTTTGGCTGACCCAAGACAGTCGCGAAGCCGAAAAACAATTCAGGGCCTGTGTTTTTAATGTGCTTGCCCACAACCGCGATGATCACGCCAAGAATTTTTCCTTCGTGATGGATCGCGATGGTCAATGGCACGTCTCACCGGCCTACGATCTTACTTTTTCCGGTGGTCCCGCAGGAGAACATTGCACCACGATCATGGGAGAAGGAAAACGACCAGGTCAATCGCATCTGCTCAAACTTGCCGAGATTGCAGGCATCGAAAAATCCCGCGCACAACAGATCATCGATGACGTGCGCCATGCCACATCTCAGTGGATGTCCATTGCCACAGACGTCGGCGTAAGCGCGCGATCTAAGGCGATGGTTGGGCGGGAGATCTTAGATGGGCAAAGGGAGAAATGAGCAGTCATGAATTCCGGGTAACTCCAGCCAGAACCTTACGATCGTCGTTTCCCTACTTTTGTATACGTTGGCCTTATTTCCTACAGCGCAAAAAAAAATATCCGCTATACTACTGATCGCGGATGGTAATGAAACCATCGTAAGCAGCAGGAAGATATAACTATGGCGACAACCCCCACGACAGCTCAGCAGCATGTATCACGCCAAGCATCAGAAGGTGATTCCTCACTCCCTTCAACAGGCGCCCCACAAAAAACGAGGGGCCCAGTTATTCAGCAAGCAATAGATTCGCTGGTCAGCGGCGATCAGCCTGCTTCTCTCTCACGCGACAGAGCTCCGACGGTCTCACTAAAAGGACTTAAACATGGCAACACAAAAGAACTTCAAAGATCTTTTGAAGCGACGTCGCGAAAAGCAAGCGGAGATGTGCCACCGCATGCATCCCAAGTCAGGTTAACGCCCACCACGGCCTCACAATATGCAAAAAGTGCTGGCGACAAGCTTACAGCATTACATCCTCCGCAATCCTATTCAAACCCTGCAGATGCCAACAACGTACGTACCCAAGAAACGGCCCGAGTTTTCGAACAATTGGAAGGTGCACTAACCAGTGGTCGCATGGATGCATCCTTGGCCAAAGCGACACATGATCATTGTGGTGTTGATGTAAAATGGCTCCAAGCACAAAACGACGGACCTGTCATGCAGCATCTCAATGCTGCCTCTGATCAATTAAAAAAACTTTGCCAACAAAAAGCCGATCTCGAAAAAAGCACAGCAAGCATCAGTGGCACAATACGCAAAGACTTTGATGGTTTTGTGCAAGCCAAAGATCAAGCGCAAATAGCGTTCACGCAAGCAAGGAAAGATCTTGAAGATGCACGAGCTCCCATACACCAAGCCAATAAAGAGCTGCTCCAAGCAAAAAATGTTCTACGGAGAGCCGACAAGTCACTTAATGATGCGAGTGGCGCACTGAAAAAGGCTCATAAATCTCTCGCAGATGCAATAGCCACGCAACCGCCGCTTGACCCTGCAAAAATAACAGCGCTGGAAAGCGCCGTTGCAAAAGCACAAAGTGCCGTAGACAAAGCCACCCTATCGCAAGCGCAAGCCAAAGAAACTGTCACGAGTTTGCAGCAAAAACTGCAGACCATCGTACAAGCGAACAACGATAAGGTGACAGCGGCAGAACTTGTTTTTTCACAAGCCACAACAACATTAGAAAAAGCGCAACAGACATTTAATACACAAACAAGAACTCCACCCCTTAGCGATTTGCGGGCTCTTCAGGATCTCAACACGCGCATCAAAGGCACACAGCAAACCATTGATATCGCATTGCAACTTATCTCCAGTGGAACACTCGTCGACGTAGCATCATTTCTAACTCTCCCTACCCACTTTCTAATGGGCAAAGATGGCGTCACAAGTCGCCAACGAACTGCAGAACCGGGGACCCCTGTTCAAGTGATATCCGGTGGTCGAAAATCCGATGCGTCTCTTGAAGGCTACACTGTACCACTTAGCCAAGAAGAAGCATTAAATCCTCACGCCAATTTCGGCAGAGTCGTTGGAGATATACTCGGTAATTCAGGCTCTGCAGGTGTCGTAGGCCCTGATGGAAAAATGGGAGGTAATCCAGCGACAGACCGAGTCATTCTCGCGTTTAGAGACAGCACAGGACGCATTGTGGATCCTGCCAACCTCCCGACCGACTATCAAGGCCCCTTGGAAATGGTCTATCTCTCCATGGAGCGTCCATTAGATATTCCACCCGGTGACACAAAAATGCGTTACGGTATCCAGGGTGGTGGAATGTACAATCGCGATCTGGATGATCTTAAAAAAGCTTTCGCAAGTATTGAGAACGCGCGTGCTCGCGGTGTAAACATAGAACTCAAGCCTGCATCGAAGGCCGACGTAGCACAAGCAACCGACAAAGTATGGTCCGGTTATCAACAAGAGATAGAGCACTACCATGCAAAGATTGCAGAAAATCCGAGTCTTGCGGGTAATCTACCCAAGTGGATTGCTGTAACCTGTGAGAAACACGGTATCGACCCCGCAAGCGTGAACGAAAAGGGTCTTGCCAATCGTGGCGTTCTTCTCGCTGACAGGCTTTCCCCAAAAGGAAAAGAAAGAGTCGACCATCTGTCTCGTTTCAATGCCAACCAAGAAGTGGTCGACCAGTATGGTCGTGCTGCCAATGAGTACAAAGAATTTGTTGAAGAAAATCTCGTCATCGATAATCCACAGCTGCAAGCGAAGTACGACGCCTACGAAGCATGGCGAAAAGCGACTGCTTCTCCCAGCGAGCTGAGCGATATGCATGAATTTGAGAATAAAATAAAAACGGCTTTCTTCGAAGGAGCGCGCGTTTCGGAGACAGAACCGAAAAAACTAGAAATTGATATTCAAGCCCAACAAGCGGCAAACAATTTCTTAGGTGATATTCTCGCAAACGGTCTGGATTCATCCAAAGGTATTGTTCTCAATGATCTACGAAACTCAGCAAACCGTCAAATGACCACCCATGCGCGTACAATCCTTCTCAGTACAGAGATGGGCTATCCTAATGGCTGGGCAGTCGGCGATACGGCCGAAGCGGGTGAAAAAGCGTATCGCGGAACCCGCAAAGAACATGCAACGTTCGCCAGTCACTATAAAATTCAACTCTATTCACAGGCATCACTTGCATTGCATGCAGCAGCCAATGGGACACCTTGGGCCCCCGAAGCCCTTGCCGTTCTCGAGGGTGATGCACAATATGCACGCGAAGAAGCACGCGAAATAGCGCTAAAAGGCCGCGTACCATAATTTAGAAACCCAAATCCAAACGCAGATCTCCCCCCTTCCCTCTTCCTATTCAAATCCCCCCCACACCATGATACACCTCCCAAAGCATCACGATGGAGGGTAGTTTCATGACACGTGAACCAAAGTTTCCGCATGTTCCCGCACTTCTTGCCTATCGCATCAAGTCATCACCCAACGATATTGCCTTCACCTATCCGCATGGTGATTCGGGATGGCAGTCGCGCACATGGGCCGAGGTTGGCCACCGGGTCGACCACATCGCCGCGGGTCTTTTGGTGCTTGGCCTTAAGCCCGAAGAGCGCTGTGCGATCATTGCCAATACGCGCTTTGAATGGATCATGGCCGATCTTGGGATCGTCTGCGCGGCAGGCGCCACCACCACGGTGTATCCATCCAATACCGCCGAAGAATGCACGTACATTCTCAACGATTCCTCTTCGCGTTTTGTGTTTGTTGAAGATCAAAAGCAGCTCGATAAGCTTCTTGGGTCGCGACATCTGCTGCCCGATGTTGCAGCCGTCATCACCATCACCCCATGCGAATACGATATTCTTGGTTGGGTCATGTCGCTTGATGATCTCGAAGAACTGGGCCGCGATCATATTCAGGACCAACCGCAAGCACTGCGCCTATGCCAAGAACAATTGACACCATCTCATCTCGCAACACTCATTTACACATCAGGCACCACGGGCCGTCCCAAAGGTGTGGAGCTTTTGCATCGCGCATGGACTTTTGAAGCCCAGGCGTTGGCAGAAACAGGTGTGTTGTATCAAGACGATCATCAATTTCTGTGGCTCCCACTTTCGCACGTGTTTGGCAAAGTGCTTCTAGGGTTTCAGCTTCACGTAGGATTTCGCACCACGGTCGATGGACGCATTCCCAAAATTGTCGACAATCTTGCCGTCATCAGGCCCACGTTCATGGCCGCCGCACCGCGCATTTTTGAAAAAGTGTACAACAAGGTTGTCACCGGGGCGAAGCAAGGCGGGCCTGTGAAGTGGAACATCTTCCGATGGGCCGTGGGCATTGGGCGCAAGGTTTCGGCCATCAAACAACAAGGTAATGAACCCAGCGGCCTGTTGCGCATTCAATATGCCATTGCCGATAAACTGGTATTCTCCAAACTCAAAGCACGTTTTGGTGGACGCATTCGGTTTTTTGTTTCGGGAAGCGCCCCGCTTTCACGTGAAATGGCCGAATTTTTTCACGCCGCGGGTATTTTGATTCTTGAAGGCTACGGACTTACGGAATCCTGTGCTGCAAGCTTCATCAATCGTCCTGATACCTTTGCCTTTGGCACGGTTGGCGAACCGCTTGATGGTGTGGAAGTCAAAATTGCACCGGAAGATGGCGAAATTTTATTGCGTGGTCCTGGTATCATGCAAGGCTATCACAACATGCCTGAAGCCACCGCCGAATCATTCACGCCCGATGGTTGGCTGCGTACCGGTGATATCGGCGAACTCGATTCACGACGCCGACTTAAAATTACCGACCGTAAAAAAGATTTGATCAAAACATCGGGCGGCAAGTACGTCGCGCCGCAACACATCGAAGGTCGACTCAAATCACTTTCACCATTTTTGAGCCAAGTGCTTGTGCATGGCAACAACCGTAATTTTTGCAGTGCATTGGTGACACTGGATCCTGACGCCCTCGCCCACTGGGCCAAAGAACAAGGACTCAACGAGGACTACGAAACCCTCACCCACGACAAAGCCGTGTTGCATATTGTGCAAAACGCCGTCGATGAACTCAACAGTGGTTTGGCAAGCTACGAGACCATCAAAAAGTTTGCCGTGCTTCCCCATGATTTGAGCATCGAAGAAGGTGAGTTGACACCAAGCCTCAAAGTCAAACGCAAAGTGGTTGAAACCAAATATGCCGAAGTCATCGAAGACTTTTATAAGGGTTCACTGACGGCGGTTTAAAATCGTCACGATGCCAATCATTTTTCTTAAGCTGGGGACATCTTACTTTTCCGCGTCATGATTTGGCCATCAATCTTGTCTTTCCCTGCAATGCAAAAGAAAATATCGGTCATGACATACAGTGCAACCGCAACAATTACCGTCCAGGCACTCCGATCAAAAGTTTGGGACGCACTCACAAAGCCCGAATGGGTCAAACAATACTTTTTTGGAACCACATTGGTAACCCATTGGAAAGTTGGATCCGATATTGTTTTCCGCGGCGAATGGGATGGCAAAGCCTACGAAGACAAAGGAACCGTACTGACCTTTGAACCCATGACCCATCTTTCTTATAACTATTGGAGCAATTTCTGCGGTCACGAAGATCTGCCCCATCTGCGACAAATTATTACGTACCATCTTGAAGAAACGCCGCAGGGTATTCAGGTACGCATCGATCAAACCAACATCGAGTCCCAAGAAAAGGCAGAACACAGCAAGAACAATTGGAATACGGTACTTGCGGGGTTGAAGAAGGTGGTCGAAATGTAGCGGCGTGGCTTGCTGCGCCATAAATGCTGGGCAATCGTACTGAATTCGTTCGATTAGAGGATCGTTAGTCTGGGTTGCTTCGCCCGATGGCTCGGGCTCGAAATGACGGTGGGGCCGTACCATTGAACACCCAAACCCAAGCGGGGCTTATGCTGTGTGAAGTTGGCTAAATTAGCACCATAGACACTTATTGTGGCGCTATATGTTTTTATGGCAGCTCGCGGTGCTGATGGCGTCCTTCCACCGTACGCAGTGTCCGTTGGGCCCACGGATTTGGCCGCTCGAGCGCTCCGCGATGTCACCTTGGGCGATGCGAAGCGCGAGCTGTCAGGAAGCCCACGCAGCACTTACTGGCGATGTCCTTTAAGAATTAATTGCAACCAAACTCCAAAATTATCCCCCACAGTTCATAGAAAATGCCTATGCTGCGCCCCGCCGTCGCTAAGCGATACACGTCACCTTTCAGTCGCTTTTTTAAATAATGCAGCAAAGCAGAAGGTCAAAAACACCGAAGAGATACGCCCATGGCGCAGCAAGCTGCGCCGCTACCACCGCCTCATTTCAAGTAGAACATCATCCCCCAGCAACTGGGTCTGAACACACGTAAAACGCATCACATCGTTTAACAATACAATGTTCACGTCGCCCACACTCGCTTTGCCGGGTGCGCCGAGAAACATGGGTGCTTGATAAAGCATGATACGATCAACCACATCAGCACGCAGCATCGATGCAGAAACACAAGGACCGCCTTCAACCAAAACAGACAAAATATCCCGTGCCGCAAGTGCTTTCAAACATGCATTCAGCTCAACGCGTCCATCGAGCCCCAATTCACATGTAATCACATGAACGCCTGCATGAGAAAGCGCAGCAACACGTGATTGCGGTGCGCCCTCCCCCAGCACAATCCACGTGGGCGCTTTGGATGTTTTTGCTGCACGCACAATGTGTGAATCAACAGGTGTTCGCGCATGGGTGTCGAGAACAATGCGTGTGGGATCGCGTCCACCGCGCACGCGGCATGTAAGTTTTGGATCATCGGCAAGCACCGTGCCCACGCCCACCATCATGGCATCATGTTGTGCACGCAGCATGTGACCATGTTTGCGTGCTGCGTCACCCGTGATCCATTGCGATTCGCCTGATGCCGTGGCCACACGCCCATCAAGACTTTGTGCAATTTTAAGTGTGATCATCGGACGCGCTTCGTTCCGCCACACAAGATAATCGGCGATCAATTCTTTGCATGCAGACGCACAAAGTCCCACGGACACGTCAATGCCAGCTGCACGCAATCGTCGCAAACCACGGCCACTCACCACCGGATTGGGATCGCGAATACCGACCACCACACGTTTCACCCCCGCAGCAATCAATGCATCGGTACAAGGCGGTGTTCGACCATGATGATTGCAGGGTTCAAGCGTGATATAAGCCGTGGCACCTTTGGCCTGATCACCTGCGACACGCAAGGCTTCAACTTCGGCATGGGCCCCACCTATTTTACGATGGTAACCTTCACCCACGATTTTTTTAGAACGTACCAGAACACATCCCACGATAGGATTAGGACTTGTACGTCCCCTTCCACGCGCCGCCAGTTCAATGGCACGCGCCATGAATCCATGTTCTTGATTTGATAATGTCACGTGAGAAGATCCCATGAAGTCAACACATCCACACCGGTTTCAGTCACAAGCACTGTGTGCTCGCATTGGGCAGAAAGTGACCCGTCGGCGGTGTATACCGTCCAGCCGTCTTCCGCATCAAGTTCCGTTTCATGGGAACCCAAATTGATCATGGGCTCAATGGTAAAAATCATGCCCTGCACAAGCCGCGGATTGGGTCCCGATGTAAAACGGTAATGGGGAATTTGAGGTGCTTCGTGAAAGATACGACCAATGCCATGCCCCGTGTAATCCCGCACAATACCATAGCCCAAAGGTGCCGCGTATTTTTCAATGGCTTCACCAATATCGCGAACACGCGCGCCAGGTTTAACAACGGCAATGCCGCGGCGTAAACATTCTTCGGTGTCGTCGATCAAACGTTGTGCACGCTCCGTGATTTTGCCCACAGCGAATGTTTTGGAGGTATCGCCGTGAAAACCTGCCACAATGGTAGTGACATCGATATTAACGATATCGCCATCGCGCAAAACAATTTTGCGTGATGGAATACCGTGACACACCACATCGTTCACCGAGGTGCACACCGATTTTGGAAAACCCTTGTAATTGAGTGGCGCAGGGATCGCGCCTGCATCGATGGTATATTGATGTACAAAGGTGTTGATATCTTCGGTGGTGATCCCAGCTTTCACCATTTCACCGGCGCGCTTGAGAGTCTCAGCCGCCAAAATGCACACATGGCGCATGGCTTCAATATCGGCCGCGCTCTTAATCGTAATTCGATCACCCATCGATAGAGAATACCACGTCGGCGCGGTGCGTGGTCAAGCCGCATTTTCATGGTTTGCATACATTGCCAATGACTACATCATGCGACAAAAGCCCATGCGTACTGAGCCCCTAGGAGAAAACATGGCAAGCGTTACCCGCTACGCACCGCTTCAAGCGTCACCAAAACATGTCCATAAGTCATATAAGGATGTTCTCCAACAGGGCGCACTGCAAAATCTCGATGACCTCCGCAAATTGGTGAGCACGCTGGGTGCCGCCGCCGTCGTAGGCAGTGCAGCCCTTAATGTGCCCATACGCGTCAGTGTAGAAGGCGCAGTCACTGCCGGTGGCAATGGAGCATTAAGAATCAACATTCCGGATCTTCCTCCAGGCTACACGGATATGATTGCGGAGCTCCTGCAAGAAACATCGGGCAATGCCCTACAATGCATCGCCAACACGGCAACGTGGGTCAACTGCAGCCTCACCACGATCACAGCGACAAAAGGGTCCAACGCTGAAATAACAAATACGCTGGCACAACTATTGGGTACCCCATCGATATTCACCCACACCAACACATTGGCCGCAGGATGCGTTGGATTATGGGCAATTCTCGCCCTCCCCAAAGGCATTCGCGGTCATGCGCACAATCCACAACGAACCCGCCTGGATTTGATCATCGATCCAACCTTGTGGCTCATGCAAACAGCGCCCGTTCCGTTTATGCTTGCAGCAGCCACACGTATGAGTATGGGATTGATTGACACGACCGTTCCCGAACAAAGCTTCACACTTCATTCCCCCATCAGCGTTCCATTCGCAAGCGGCGAGATGTCTGGCGATGCTGCCCTTACCGAACTTGTGGCCATGCTCTTCCTTGCCATTCAGTCAATGAGCAGCACTGGGCATGACGCCGATGTCAACATTCTGTGGATTGGCGGTTTGGTCTATCTTTTAGGCTGTTATCTGCGTGCATGGCGGGACGCAGTCAAAACACCGCGTATCACGGAAGATGATGATATTGCTGAGTCCTACACCCTCTGATATGCCATATGTCTATGTCCACACGCGATACACGCTTTGAACGGTCGATTGGTATTGAAGTTCCCCTCGTGTGCGGGCCCATGTACCCGTGCAGCAATCCTGAGTTGGTTGCGGCCGTATCAGAGGCAGGCGGCATCGGCATTGTGCAGCCATTATCCCTTGTTTTTGTGCATGGTTATAACTTTCGCGAAGGCATGGAATTTATCCTATCTCAAACAGATCGTCCTATTGGGCTCAATGTGATCACCGAAAAGTCTTCCAAAGCTTACCAGGATCGCATGGAAAAATACGTGGACATTTCTTTGGAAATGGGCGTTCGATTTTTCATCACGTCGCTTGGTAATCCCAAATGGGTGGTCGACAAAGCCCACGCCAAAGGCGGCATTGTTTACCATGATGTCACCGAAGCCAAGTGGGCAAAAAAAGCCGTAGATGCTGGTGTCGATGGTCTCATCGCAGTGAACAAACGCGCCGGGGGCCATGCGGGACATCTCGGCATGGAAGAATTGTTCAAAGAACTTTCCGTGTTCGATAAACCGGTACTGTGCGCGGGCGGCATTGCCGATGGTTCTGGATTTCGCCGTGCACTCGACATCGGTTATGCTGGGGTTCAAATGGGCACACGATTCATCGCCACCGACGAATGTAAAGCCCATCCCGATTACAAACAAGCCATCATCAATAGCGACGCCGATGATATCGTCCATTCTGAACGCATCACCGGTGTTCCTGTGGCGGTCATCAACACGCCATCCATTCAACGCATCGGTACCAAAGCAAGCCCACTCGCCCGCTGGATGCTGCGTGGACACAAAACCAAGCACTGGATGCGTATGGCCTATACGGTGCGCGCTCTGTGGGATCTCAAACGCAGTTTGCAACGTCCCATGTCGTCCAAAGATTTTTGGCAAGCAGGCAAGAGCGTGGAAGCCATTCAGAAAATCGTTCCTTCCGCCAGTGTGGTCGAAGAATGCCGCAAACAGCTCAACAATGGCCTTTCTGCAACGGGTTGATCCGTGCGCAATTTCGCAATTCTCGTTTTCGCGTTATTCATTCTATTAAGCCCACTGCATTACTACTTGGGAAACAATCCCAACGACGAGCGCTTTGCATGGCGCATGTTTTCGGCCGAACGGGTGCGCAAGTGTCGCGTGACTGTTTATGGTGATCACCAAATCCTCGATATCAAGCATAAATTTCATCCCGCATGGCATGCACTCATGCGACGTGGATGGCCGACCGTATGGACTGCCGTTGCAAAACGCCTATGCACACAAGAGCACGTTAAAACAATACACATCGAACGAACATGCAACGACAATACAGTCTCTGAACCTTGGACGTTTGTATGCTCCTAATCCGTTATTTCGATGCGCCCGTGGAAAACACACGCTGGCTTGCGATGCAACGCATTATCTTTTGTATGATTGCACTCGACTGCATACTTCTGCGCTTATCCCATGTGGGTCGCTACGGGCTTGATGGTTTCAATGTAGCGCATTGGAGCGCCATCACGTTTGTTCCGTCACCCTGGTTTGCCGGTGGGCTTCTTGTTGCAACGAGCATCGCATGTTGTACGGCTGCATTCACGTTACCACGACATCCATGGCTGTACTGGATTGCAGTATTTCTTCACACCGCTTCGTGGTTCATCAGCTTGCTCGATAGCTATCAGCATCATGTTTTTTTGAGTTTGGTGTTGCTTTGCTTTGCTGTAGGGGCGGACCCCCGTGTCCGCCCTCATCACGAACAAGGGCGGACACGGGGGTCC
>SXGS01076288.1_pt1 | contig 23234 bp, 19 predicted proteins | sample 3174681 | NCBI WGS metagenome assembly SXGS01 (sample SAMN11356861, study PRJNA531348) | freshwater metagenome | isolation source: freshwater sample F1-80 | place: China: Fuxian Lake, Yuxi | collected 2017-12-25
GCTGCGAACGTGACGGTGGTGGAAAAGACCGTGGCGACGGCGGATTCCGGCTCGTCCACTCTGGTCAACGTCAACACCGCTACGGTTGAGCAGATCGACGCGATCCCCAACGTCAACAGCAATGTGGCGAAGGCGGTAGTCGCTTACCGTGAGCAGTACGGTGCTTTCCAGAAGGTGGACGACCTGATCAAGGTCAACGGCATCGGAAACGCAACGCTCAAGAAGATGAAGCCCTACGTGACGATTGTGACGGGTGGAGCGACAGGTTCGACCGAGCGCACGTTTGAAGTGACTGCCAAGGTATCGTTTGCGACCGACGGCGTTGCCGAAACCTACGTCGAGTCCAACCCCAATGCGCCCCAAGGCTTCGTGGAAACCTACAAATACACGCTGGTGACCGACGCGACCGGCACCGTGCTTCGCGGAACTTGGGCTGACAACAACAAACACCCTGATTTCGCTTGGGTTCCTTACGACAACACCCTGCAGGCCGATCAGGGCGGTGAGAACCCCGGCTTGTGGATGCAGGACATCATCGATGTGACCGGAACGGCACTTATCCGCCACTGATCCGTCGAATTTAGCGAAACTCACGCCCGCCTTTTTGGCGGGCGTTTTATTTGGAGTACACTTCGGCCATGCGCTACTTCATTCCGCTGCTCCTGCTTGTCGCCTGTACCTCTCCCCAAACAGGAGATAGTTCGGCCGATACTGACACAAGTACTCAAGAGATTGATGGCCTATTGGGCATTCTCGTGTTGCCGGAGCGCGTCGTGGTGCCGGTGGGCGAGGAGATTCAGCTCAACGCTACCGGCCTTTTGGAGGACCGCAAGTCGGCGGATTTGACGGCGGTGGTGGACTGGTACACGGACAACAGCAGTGTAGCGACGATCAGCGCGGGTTTTGACGCGGAGGGCCGGCTCACGGGTGCCTCGGTGGGTCAAACCACCGCTTGGGCGTCCGCGAACGGGATTGATTCCGTTCCCGTCAGCGTCGAAGTCATCGATGCCCAGCTTTTGGGTTTGACGGTGGGACCGGAGAGTATCGAAACTGCCGTCGGCCAAACCGTTCAATTGTCAGCACAAGCGGCGTACTCGGACGGGACGCGCGCGGACGCTGCGGGCTTGGTCCAGTGGTTCACCGGCGATGGTGAGGTCGCTCAAATCGCCTCGGGTGGCGTGCTGACCGCTTCGGGCCTCGGCCAAACGACGGTTCACGCCACCCACGGCGACTTGACCAGTGCGGATATTCCAGTGACCGTCGTGGATGCGAGCCAAGGGGCAGATCTGGTGGTGACCGGGACGGATGTGGAGGCCTCCGGCGGTATCATTCTGCTTACGGTGGTGGTTGAGAACCAAGGAGATGTGGGTGCGAGCGACTTTTATGTCGATGGGTACCTCGACCCCACGGGAACCCCAGAAGCCGGTGACTATGGCGAGGATTATCAACTCGTTGACTATCTCGGGCCTGGTGAAGAGACGCTCGTGACACTCATTTTCGAAACGGACTCCGGGCCTCACTCGGTGGCGATTCTGGCGGACTCCGGTGGTGATGTCGATGAGGGGGACGAAACGAACAATGTGGAATCCCTGAATGTAACCGTGGTCGACGAAAGCCCACTCCCGAACATCGAGGTCACCTACTTTGATTACCTGTCGGACGACGAGAGCATCTACTATGCGCTCGACATCCGAAACAACGGGACGTTGGACGTCGGCGCGTTCAAAGTGGAACTGTACGTCGACCTGGGTTTTGAACCGACACCCGACGATGTCGGGGACCAGGTGATCAACATTTCTGGCCTGCATGCGGGCGAAACAAAGCAAGCTGACTTTTTGGTCGAGAACACCTGCCTTTACACCGGTTGTACGAGCTGGGTGCTCGTTGACAGCTACGGGAATATTGAAGAGTCCAACGAGGACGACAATGCCCAGGGGCCGATGTCCGTCGACTAAAGGCGCTGCGACATGAATGCGTTCTCGGTGGTTCAGGTCCGCGGTTCAACCGTGGAGAGCATTCATCCTGTTTCGGTTGCCGCGTGCGATCCGGATGGGCATTCGGTCGTGGGCGTGCCGGAGGACTCCGCGCCGGTGACCTGGCGAAGCGCAGCTAAACCGTTCCAGCTGGAAGTGTCGCTGGAGTGCATCGGCGAAACGTTCGCGCCAGAGATCCTGGCGGTGGGAGCATCCAGCCATCATGCGGAGGCCCGACATATCGAACGTGTGGCCGAGCTGCTTCGGCGATTCGGATTGAACGAGTCGGCGCTGCGTTGTGGGGCGCATTGGCCCACGAACGAAGCGGCCGGTCATCAGCTGGTTCTCCAGCACCGTACGCCAACGGCGCTGCACAACAACTGCTCTGGAAAGCATGCCTTCATGGCGATCGCCTGCCTGGTGCAAGGCTGGTCGCCGGAATACCTGGACCCACGACACCCTTTGCAAGTGCGCATCGCAGAACGAATTGCCGCGCGAACGGGGGAGCCGGTGCGGGTGGTCACCGCCGGTTGTGGTGCGCCGTGCTTTGTGTTGTCCCTGCGCGGAATGGCACGCGCCTGGGCGCAGCTGGGCGCGGCGATTGCGGAGGAGTCGGGGGGCCTTGGGAAGATCGGCACCGCGATGGCGGCTCACCCCTGGTTGGTGAGTGGCGTGGGAGCCACCGATGGGAGCCTCATGGCAGTCTCAGGCGGAAAGCTGATCGCCAAGATTGGGGCTGAGGGCTTGCTGTGCTTGGCAATTCCGGAACGGCGCTGGGGGATCGCGATCAAGTGTTGGTCGGGACGGTCGGAGCCTCGGTTGCCCGCGGCATTGGCGATCTTGGGCCGGTGGGCGCCGGGCTTGCTCGCCTCCCGCGATTTGGAGGCGGCGCTCGTTGTCCAAAATTGGGTGGGCTTGGCGTGCGGTCGGTGGGACGTGCAGTGGCCTCCCACCGAGCACTTGCGCCGATAGCGTTTCCGATCTCGACGTCGAGACTAGGTACGGTCTCGACGTCGAGACTCAGCGGCGATCTCGACGAGGCGGATCGCACGCCAACTTGGGGTTTCGTCCACCGGTTGGATCTGACGCAAGCCGATCTCGGAGTTGTAAACAAGGGTTCACATTGAACGGTGGATCGTACCAACGATTGTTGTTGCATCGTGGGGCGATTTTTTGTATCATGCACAGCATTCGCAGGGGGGCCCTCGTGCTGCTATTACTCGCGTTGTCACCAGTTTTTGCGGCGGACGGGTCGGCCCTTGCCACCGCAATGGACGTGCCTGCGGGCGATGTCGTGAGCGCATCCGCCAATGGCGAATTGATCGCTTATGAAGCTATCTCTAACCTCGGAGTCATCGGCGCAAACGAGGGCGCGGGAATGACCCTGTTGTTTACAGGTTCGATCGGGCACGACGGCAGCGGAAACCCGGTTCTTGCGCCTCAGTCCGGCACCGACATCGGTGCGTACGGTGTGACGGGCGACTTGACGGAACTGGCGTTGGAGCTCACCGTTCCCGATGATGCGAACAGCCTCAAGTTTGATTTCTACTTCATGTCGGCCGAGTACGAGGAATTCGTAGGTTCGAGCTACAATGACTCGTTTACAGCCCAAGTGACCGGTTCGGCGTGGTCGGGCAATGCTGCAGTGGACGGCAGCGGAAACCCCGTGAGCATCAACAGCGTGTTGTTCACCGTGACGGATCCTGCGAGCTTGGATGGGACGGGATTTGGCGCGTTGGACAATTATTATGAGCCGGACTACACCGCCGGTGGCGGGACCGGTTGGTTGACGGTGGTGGTGCCAGCGGATCCGGGGGACACCCTGTTGCTCGAGTTGACCGTTCAGGACGTATCGGACGGCATCTACGATTCTGCGGTTCTGCTGGATAACTTCGAGTGGTCCGACGACGATCTCGATTTCCCGGTGCTGGTCGAAGAGGTGTTGATCTCCTACCTTTCGCCGAAGCGCGGGTCGATCGAGGGCGGCGAAATCAGCCGCATCGTTGGCGACAAATTCAATGAGGATTGCCAGGCCTTTTTCGACAATGAGCCGGTCAACACCGTTTACGAAAACCGCCAATCGCTGCGGGTGACCACGGTTCCACACGCGGAAGGTCTGGTGGATGTCCGCGTCGAATGCGAAGGATTGGAGCCAGTCACCCTGCACAACGGCTACACCTATTACGATGTGGGAGCCGACGATCCGTTTGGTCCGGAGATCACCACGTTAGAACCACACTATGTGTCGGTTGATGGTGGCCAGACGGTCCGGGTTGTGGGCGCCGAATTTGTCGAAGGCACCACGGTGACGGTCGCCGGCGAGGAGGTCACGACCACCTTCCTCACGGAAAGCACGCTCGAAATTGTCGTTCCCCCGCACGCTGCCGGGTTGGTCGACTTGGTGGTGTCGAACCCCGATGGCTTGGAGGCGAGCCGCACGGGCGCCCTCCTGTACATCGAAAATCCAGGGGATGACGCCGACGGCGGAGATACTGACGATGACTTGTACGTCAAAGGCCTGAACCAATCGGGTGGTTGTAGTCACGTAGAGTTCTCTTGGACGGCAATGTCGATGGTTCTGGCCATGTTTGCAGCGCGGAGGCGGTCATGAGCGTTCGTCAATGGGGATGGTTCGCGGTGGTCTTTGCGGCGGGCTGCGAGCAGGAGTACAACGTTCAGGGAACGACCGATGATGCAGAAGATCCCGTCGATCTGTTGCCACCGGTCGCAATCCCAAGCGAAAGTGGCATTGCACACCGAGAAACCGCGTTGGTGTTGGATGGCTCCGAGTCGTTTGACCAGGACGTCGAGGATGCGGTTCTGCAGTACCAATGGGAGATTGTGACGACTCCGGAGGGAGCCGACGCGGAATTGGTGGGTGCCGACACCGTTGCCCCAACTTTCTTGGCGGACACCCTTGGCGTCTATGAGGTGTCGCTCACGGTGACCGACCAGGACGGCTTGGTGTCGGAAAACACAGCGCTCCAGTCCATTGAAGTGACCCCTTGGACCGAGTTGGAAGTGGTGTTGACCTGGGATGCAGACGTCGACCTCGACCTCCACCTGATCGCTCCGGGTGGTGCCTATTATGGCGATAACGACTGCTTCTTTGGCAACCCGGAGCCCGATTGGGGTACCGATGGCGATGCTGGCGATGACCCCATGCTGAACGACGATGACGATTCGTCCGGTGGTCCGGAAGTGATCGAGATGGCCGCACCCCTTGATGGGACCTACACGGTCATGGTCCAGTACTACAACCAACGCCAGGAGGCTTCACCGAATGTGTCGCCAACTCTGGAGATTTACGCCGAGGGCGTCCTGATCTCGGAGATCGAAGGGCCGACACTTTCCGGCGAGGGCCAGGTATGGTTTGCGGGCGAGTTGGACTGGAATACCGCGACGTTTGCCTATTCCGATGACGTCACCACTCACGCGGCGTTGGGCGGTGAGGACTACAACACCGAAGAATAAGGAAACGGACCGGAAAAGGAAACGGCGCCTCCGGGCGCCGTTGTTGTTTCTATCGGGGAGTGGTCTCGAGTTTGCGCAAACTACTTTGCGGGGGAAGGCTCGGGCTCTTGGGCTTGTGCGGGGCTGGGGGCCGGTGTCCGAAAGAACAATCGGTACACAAAGTTCTTTAGGCCTTCCATCCACACGAACACGATCGGAACCACCAACAGGGTGAGCAGAGTCGAACTGATCACGCCTCCGATGACCGCCACTGCCATGGGCGCCCTAAATTCAGCTCCAATGCCGTTTCCAAGCGCGGTCGGAAGCATACCAAACACCATCGCCGCGGAGGTCATCAAAATTGGCCGCAGTCGCCGTGGACCCGCCGCTCGCATGGCTTCTAGGGGCTCCATGCCATCTCGCATGTTGGAAAGTGCGCCATCCACGAGAAGAATGGCGTTCTTGGTCACCAGACCCATCAGGAGTACCAACGCAATCGCGCTGCCCATCGAGAAACTCAGGCCGGTGATGAACAACGCGAAAAAGGCGCCGACCAACGCCAGAGGCACCGATACCAACAGAGTGAACGGATGGAGCAGACTTTCAAACTGGCTTGCGAGAACCATGAAAATGAAGGTTAGAGCGATGACAATCGCCAGGCCCATGGCGTTTTGAGTGTCCTCCATATCCGACGCCTCGCCCGAGATCTTGTAATGGACGCCGTCGCGCAAAGGGTCCTTTTCCATCGCCGCTTGGAAGTCTGTGACAATTTGTCCAAGCGCGCCCTTGGGTCCCAACTGAACGGAGATGTTGATCGAACGCTGACGATCCGTGTGTTGAATCTCCGAAGGGCCGGTGGACATGCCGACCTTGGCGACTTCTCCGAGGGCGATTCGTCCGCGTGGGCTTGGAAGCGGCAATGCAGCGATCGCCGCCGGATCATTCGCGAACTGGGGTGCTGCCAGCACCCGAATGTCCGCCTTTGCGCCGTCATCATTCATCGGACCGATGATGTTGCCTTCCACCAACAACCGGGCGGTGGATGCCACAAGACCTGTTGGAACGCCGCGATCTGCAGCAACCGTTCGATCGATGTCCAACCGCAGCTCCGGGCGTCCGGGGGCTACCGACAAACGAACGTCCGAGGTCCCTTCGATGCTTTGTAGTACGGCTTTGACGCGTTCGGCCTCTCGGCGTAGGGCAGTCATGTCGTCACCCTGCACGATCACCAGCAGCGGCGGCCAATCGCCTAGACCGTCGATCACACCGGGCTTTGAAAGCGAAACTTCGGCACCTGGAACCTGGCTGCCGATGCGGCGAGCGGCGTCTTCGAAGAAATGGATGGATTCGGTTCGTTCGGACTTGGGGATGGCGCGAATTCGGAATCGTGCGCGATGCGCCTGATCTTCGTGGCCCACGATGGTGTATACCCGTTCAACGCCCTTGATCTGCAGCAGCTCCGCTTCGACCTTGTCCGCCCACTCTTTTGTGGAAGACAGGGAGGATCCGACCGGTTGGCGGACGTCGACGATTACTTCGCCGCGGTCTTCCTTTGGAACAAACTCCACAGGAATGAACATGCTGACGAAACCGGCGCAGAACAGCGTCATGACGGCGATGCCGACGGTCGTAACCCGCCAACGAAGCGTCCAATTCAGGATCCGCCGATAGCTTGCATCGATGCCATCGAGAATGGTTTCGATCCATCGGGCGGGAATTCCTCGTTTTTGACCGTGCACATGGGTGGTCGAAAAGCGAGAGGACAACATTGGATCGAGGGTGAATGCGACGAACAGGGATAGGAGCACCGAAATCGCGATCGTCAGACCGAACTCTTTGAAGAACTGGCCGACCATTCCGCTCATGAAAGCCACAGGTACAAACACAGCGACCAGCGACAGGGTGGTGGCGAGCACCGCCAAGGCGATCTCTCGCGTCCCTCGGGATGCGGCCTCTTTGGGGGAGTCCCCTGCTTCTAAACGCCGGGTGATCGCCTCACGAACGACGACGGCGTCGTCGATCAGCAGTCCGATGGCCAGCGACAAACCTAACAACGTCATCGTGTTTAGTGAAAATCCGAGCGCCCCCATGGCCGCGAAAGTACCGATGACGGAGGTCGGAAGGGCCAATGCGCTGATGAGCGTGCCTCGAATGTCCAGCAGGAAGAACAGGATGACCGCCACCGCTGCAGCGCCACCAAACCAGATCGCGATCCACACCTCATGCGCGTTGGCTTCGATGTCGTGCGATTGATCGGAAATGATGTCGTAGGTGACGCCTGGACCGAGCGTTGGAACCACCGTTTCCAATGCCTCGGTGACGCCATGGGCGAGCTCGACGGTATTGGCGCCTGAGCGTTTCACAACTTCCAGCGACACGGCTTCATGGCCGTTAAAGCGCACGTATCGTTGTGCGCGGCTGAAAGTATCGCGAACGTTGGCGACCTCGCCCAGTTGAATCTGTCGTCCATCCTGCGTGATGTGAACCGCAGCGGATTTGAGGTCTTCGATCGAAGTGAAATGGCCGTCTGCTCGCACCCCGATGGTGAACCCCTGTTGGTCGAACTGGCCGACCGGCAAAGAGAGGTTTTCCCAGCCGAGTCGTTCCGCGACTTGTGTGGGAGGGATGCCGAGTGCAGCGAGGGCGTCGAGATTCAGTTCAACCTGGATTTCCCGGTCTTGGCCGCCCAAAACATTCACCGAGCCTACCCCAGGAACCTGCTCCAGAAATGGACGCAGGCGATCTTCGGCCAACGTGCGAGTTTCGTTGACGCCCTGCGGCGAAGCCAATGCGATCACCATCACAGGAAGGGCGCCGATGTCGATCTGGCGAATAACCGGAGCTTCCGCGCCGGAGGGCAGATCGCCGACGACGGTGCCGACCCGATCCCGCACGATGCTGACCGCGTCGGTGAGGTTGGTGCCCATCTTGAACTGCAGAACGACCAACGAGACATTGTCCCGGCTGAAGCTCTGTAGTTGGTCGATCCCAGGTGTGCTGGCGACGGCGTCCTCGATGGGTTCGCTGATGTCCCGTTCAATGTCCTCCGGTGTTGCACCGGGGTACACGGTTTGTACGAGCATGATTGGGAAGTCGACGCGCGGAAACTGATCCACGGGCAACGAGCGGTAAGAGAGCAGGCCAAAAACGATCAGCGCCACGCTCATCATTGCCGTAAATACGGGTCGACCGATGGAGACATCCGAGAGAAACATCGCTATTCTCCGTAGCCATGCGGGGGATCGACGACGACGCGCGTGCCGACCGGGAGGTCAGCGCGTAAAATGACCTTCCCCTCGACCTCGCCGAGCAGTTGAACCGGTTGGATTTTGGGGGCGGCTCCGGGGGTTTCCTCGATCATCACCGAGAAGTCTGGCCGCGCGACCAATGCTCCCTTGGGAACGGCGATCGCGTCGCTTAGTTCGTGTCCAAACACCGTGGCGCGAACAAAAGAGTGTGCGCGAACCTGGGTCCCGGGGTTGTCGACGCGGATTTCGACTGGAATGCGGCGCGTCGCCGGATCGAGCGAAGGGATCACGGTTTCCACGATGCCTTCGACTTCGGTGGATCCGGACTGGATCTTGACGCGCATGCCCTCCTCGATCCAGGTTTCGGTTTCGGGAACTGAGCCTTTCAGGCGTAATGCCGATAGGTCCTCGATCACGAACATCGGTGTTCCGGCACCGATCAAGATGCCGCTGTTGTCCGGGCTGTTGGTGACGACGCCGTTGATAGGCGCCTTCAAGGTATGAAACCCAACGTTCGTGCGGGCGAGGCGAACTGCCGCTTCCGCCTGTGCTTCCATTGCTTCTGCCGCTTGGAAACCCGCCTCCGCCTCTGCGCGCTGCTGAGGGGACAGCGCATCGCCGAGCTTTTCGACGCGTTCCCAGCCGGAGCGCGCCACGTCGGATTGCGCTTTGGCGGCGGAATGTGCGGCCTCTGCTTGAGCGAGCTGGCTCTGAGCAAGAGCGCTGTCGAGCCGGGCCACCGGATCCCCCGAAGATACGCTTTGTCCACGGGTTACAAGAAGCGCGGATATTCTGCCCGGAACGTCGAATCCCAGCTGCACCGAGGCGATGGGCTCTAGCCCGCCGGTGATTTCGATGGTGGGTGTGAACGGTATCTGCTCTACAACGCCAATTTTTAGCGGAGCGCGGGTCGCCGCCTCGGCGGGCGCCGGAGCGGTCGTGGAATCACAGCCTGCAGCAAGAAGTGCGAGACAGAACAATACATGAGTCTTCATACGGACTCCTTTGACTTGCATCCCATGCCTTCGGAAATGAAAGCGTCGAGAACGCGCGCCCAATGGTCAAAATCAGGGGGTTCGGATAGGCGCACCATGCGACGTCCGATTTGAAGGTAGATACCAACGATGATTTCAGAGGCGAGGTCGCGATCCACGTCCGCTCGCACGACGCCGAACTGCATGGCCTCGCGAAGACGTCCAGAAAGCGTCGTTTTTGTCCAGTCGATAAAGGTGTCGATGATGGTTCGGCGCGGCCCCGTGGCGTGATCCAGTATGCAAGCGACGATGTCTCGCTCGTTCCACAGCACCTGGAGAGCGGCCACGGTGTGACGATGATCTAGCTGGTGAAACGCCCGCCATCGCTCGGAGCCTGTGCGCCAGTCACTCTCGGATACAGCCCCGATCTGCTCCACCAAGTGTGCAGCTTGAGCGTGCCTTTCGGCGGAAATCGCCTCCATTTTTTGAAAGAGGCCGGTTACCAGCTGTGCGTACAGCGCTTCTTTGTTCTCGAAGTAGAGATAGAAGGCAGCCTTTGAGAATCCCGCCGCCTTGGCAATATCCTCCACCCGCGCGGCATCTACCCCTTTTGAGGCAAATTCCCGGCGAGCTGCCTGCACAAGCCGGTGCGGCGCCTCTGGATTGGGTGGACGGGCCATACGAACCCCACCCACCAAAGCTAACCCGCGGGTCAGCGATATGCTAACCCGCGGGTCAGGAATGCAACAACCCGCTGCTATCGGTATTAGCAGCGAGTATCGGTGGCTTTAGCCTGCTTCGCCTTCGATTCGGACTTTTGCGGTACCGGGTTCCTGTTCAGGCTCTGGGGGTGTCAGCGGCTTGCCCAGGTCGGTCCAAGCGTTGAGGAAGTACTTGGACACATGGCTCTTCTTGCACTTCTTGTCTTTGCCCTTGGGCTTTGCGGGCAGCTTTACGCCATGTGCCTTTGGGTCTTCTTTGGCAACTTCGCAAAAAGCGAGCAGGTCTGCATACAGTTTCGGTCGGTCGTCACGAAAGGCTCTCATCTCCTTGCCTTTCAATCGTTTGTCGCCGTTCGCGTCGAACTCGGCGACGATGCCGTCTCGTTTGGTTTCCTCGGCGTGGGCCGCGGCGGAGACAAAAAGGCCTGAAAACGTCAGGGCCAAAAACAATCGCTGAATCATGTGACCTCCAATGGCTGCCATGACGTTAACCGGTGGGCGCTTGTTCAGTCCAATGAGTCAACGTTTGTAACCGGCCGTTTCACCCTTTGATTTTCCGATAATTCGATCGGGGTGGCGTTTGCGGCCTGTGCGATCAGGTACCTACGGATCTCGGCACCGGCCCATTGAGCAGCTTTACGACCGGGAGAGGGCGCGAATACGCTGGCGCTGTCGCCGACAAACCGAATTCCACACCGACCGCGCTCGGTCAAAACTTGGATTTGTTCGATTTGGTCCCATGCGAGAATTTGCTCTTGGCCTAAAGGGAGCCAGACGCTCACGGTTCGAAAAATTGCGCGTTGGGGGGTCAGTTCAATGTGGGTTCGCCCACCGAAGGTGAACACCATCATCAACACACCGAGCAACGGAAGTCCCCAGTTTCCGCCGGAAATGACAAACAATAGGGCGAGCAGGGGACCGACCAAGACCACTTCGACAACTAGGCGAAACAGACTTGTAGTCCGAAGGGCGATTTCGACCGTTTCACCATCTGCGTGGGCCGTTGCTCCCCAGGGCCGGCGGCCCGCACTGGCCGGGAGGGTGTCAAGAATGGCTTGCTTTCGTCGGACAAAAGGGCGATCCAGGTCCTCTGGTAGACGTCGCTCGGGCTGAGAGGCGGTCAAGTCGAAGGTGGGCCACCCCATCGCCTTGGCCACCATTTCGGACAAACCACGGGCTATTTCGTAGTGCGTGGTGTCGACGATGGTAACGGTGCCCTCGGGAAGTCGATCTTCGGTCGCGCTTTCCCAGGCGTGCTCAATCCAGTTTGCGCGGCCGGGATCGGCAGGTAGAACCAGAAGTTGGCATGGACGTCCCAGTCCCCCAAACCATCGCTTCGCGTCCCACTCCGTTCGGGTGGCGAGTACCAGCACCCCATGGCGCGGAAGAAGCAGTTGTTTCCAGGGAATGTAGTTTAGGCCCCGAATGTGTCGCAGCTCCCTCGCGGGGACACTCAACAGAAGTTCACCCTCCAGGGACTCTTTGGTGGATCGGGTATCGTTCCAAACGACCAGGGCAGCGAAGGCAAAGAACGTGATGTAGGCCACGTGTACCGTCAAAGGTACGCGCAAAACGGCAAGTCCGGCAAGTCCTGTGAGTCCTGTCACCACCAAGAACCACACGAGGCGTCGAACGGACGGGACCAGCGTTCGCCCGCCGCGTGCGAAGATGGCGACCTGCCCATTTCCTCTCATCTCCAGGTGAAAGGCGGGTTGTGCTAGATCGCGGGTGCTCAGTTGGAAACCGAAGCGATGGACAATCCCAAGCGATCGAGGAGCTGATGATCGCGTTGAAACTCCGGATTCGTAGCGGTCAGGAGCTTCTCCCCGGCAAAAATGGAGTTCACGCCGGCCATGAAGCAGAGCGCCTGAAGTTCGTCGGACATGGTTTCGCGACCCGCGGATAGTCGCAGCCAACTTTTCGGCATGAGGATGCGCGCGGTGGCGATCACCCGGACGAACTCCAGAGGTTCGATGGGCTCAACTCCTTTGTCCGCGAGGGGGGTGCCCGGGATCGGCACTAACGAGTTGATAGGCACGGATTCGGGAGGAGTCGGAAGATTTGCCAATTCCCACAACAAGGCAATGCGGTCGGATCTGGTCTCCCCCATCCCGAGAATTCCACCGCAACACACCTTCAAGCCAGCATTTCGGACGTTTTGAAGCGTTGCGAGGCGTTCATCGAAAGGGCGGGTGGAGATGATGTCCCCATAGTATTCGCGTGAGGTATCCAGATTGTGGTTGTAGTAGTCCAGACCGGCTTGCTGAAATCGACTTGCTTGTTCAGATGATAAAGTTCCCAGGGTCATGCAAGTTTCCAGGCCGAGGGCTTTGACGCCTTGAACCATGGATTCCAGTTCAGGCATGTCCGCGTCTGACACTTTTCGCCAGGCGGCACCCATACAAAACCGCGTCGAACCATTGGCCTTGGCGATTTTTGCCTCAGCAAGAACCTTTTCCGTGTCGAGAAGTTTCTCTTTCTTAACCTTGGTTTTGAAGTGAGCGGATTGTGCGCAATATCCGCAATCTTCGGGGCACGCGCCTGTCTTGATGGAAAGAAGGGTGGACCACTGCACTTGATTTGCGTCGTGGTGGGCGCGGTGCACGGTGGCCGCTTGAAACACGAGGTTCAAGAAAGGTTGGGTGTAGATCGCTTCGATGCCTTCCTTGGTGTAGCGCTGGTTCACGTGGACCTCAGAGGGCTTTTGACAGGCGGCCGAAAAGAGCGTCGAGATCGGCGGTGGACACGGCGCCAACGCTCATTCGAAACCATCCACTGTCGTGTTGCAGATCAAACGCCTGAAATGGGACGATTGCGCAGCCGGCGCGCTGGAGCAAGTACCGACGAACATCCTCGTTGGTGCGCATGGGGGTCCCATCCACGCCGGGCTTCCCGAACAGAGGGAAACGAACAGAAAGGTACATTGCACCTTGAGGTACAAGATGTTCCACTCCCAGCGCCGCCAGTCCCTTTGAAAGTTGATTAAGGCGCGCACTCAGGTTTGCACGAAAGTTCGTGCAAAATGCCGAGGTAGCACCGTCGTTTTCCAGTAATCGTGCAGTCGCCAATTGCTCGGGGCGGGGCGCCCACGCACCGACGTGGCCCAAGAGCGCTTTCATGCGTTCCGCGTATAGAGGAGGTAATACGGCCCACCCCACACGAACGCCGGTGGCTGCAAACGCCTTAGAGATCGCGTCCACCGTGATCACATAGGGCGTTACCTCGGGCACCAGCGCGGCGGGGTGCACATGCCGGAAGTCCCCAAAGGTGAGCTGCCAATACACTTGATCCCACATCCACAGGAGCGGGGCTTGGTCGGTGCCTTCTCGCCGCCTGTTTTCTTCCACGACGGCGTCGGCGATCTCCCGTAATTGTTCAGGAGAAATCACGGTGCCGGTGGGATTGAGCGGAGAGTTGAGGCTGAACAGCCGGGCCTCGCGAATGGCCTCGGCGACGCTCTTGCCAGTGGGAAAGAAGTTGTCCTCGGCGCGAGTGGGTATGGTCACCGAACGCGCGCCGCAAAGCTGAGCGTAGTAGCTGTTGTTCCAGCTGGGAACGGCATAGGCAACCACATCGCCGGGTTCCAAGAACAGGCGATAGGTCGCGTACATGACCGGTCGCGCGCCGGAGGCGATCACCACCCAATCCGGAGAGAACTCCAATCCAAGGTGACGACCGTACCAATTGGCCACGGACTGGCGGAGCTCGGGGATACCTTCTGCCGGCGGATAGTTCGTGTGCCCTTCTCGGTACGCCCCGACGATGGCGTCCAAAAGGTCGGCTGGAATTGGAAAATACTTGGGGTTGAAATCGCCGACAGTGAGATTACACACGGGCTGGCCGGCCGCGATCAACGCGCGTACGTCGGCGGCGATCTGGAGGATCAATGATCCTTGCATCGCACGGGAAGTGGCGTTCAACGCGAGGGGTGCGCGAGAGTGGAACCCGGACGGCAGCTGGTCGTGCAGGCGTATCATGCTCACCGGTATAACCGTGTTGGCGGCCTCTAGCGCCAAAGGAGTACGATACCGCCCGCACAAAGAAAACCTAGGAGCATGCCAGTCAATAGGCCAAGGACAGGCAACATCGGCCGAAGAACATTTGGCTTAGACGAAGCGCGGATCGGAACGGATGGGGGCAAGGTGGTCAGTCGAGCCCAGTTTCGTTCAAGAACATTGGCAAGCGACTCGGCTGAGGTGTACCGCTGCTCCGGCTTTTTCTCGAGGAGTTTGTGTACTATCGTGACCAAGGACTCGGGAAGGTCGGGGCGCAACGTGGAGAGCGGCTCAGGGGGCGTGTTCACGTGCTTTTCGAGGATTTCGTACGGACGACCTGTAAAGGGGGGCTCACCCGTCAACATTTCGTACAGGATGACCCCGAGAGCATAGAGGTCGCTGCGGGGCTCATATAGGAATGTCGCCACATATTCCGGTGCCATATATGTTGGTGTTCCAACGCGCATTTCGCTTAGTGTGACGGTGGCCTTGCTGTTCTGTTCGTCGTCGGAAATCTTAGCGAGGCCAAAGTCAACCACCTTGACGAAATCCCGTTGGCCGTAGCGATCCATTAAAATGATGTTTTCCGGCTTAAGATCACGATGCAGAATCTTCTCCGCGTGGGCCGCTGCAAGGGCGCTCGCGATCTGACGGCTGATGTGCACAGCGCGTTCGGCGGGAAAATGAGGCTGGTCCACGATCGCGTCGGCCAATGTGGCACCTTCCAAGTGCTCCATCGCCAGGAACCACTCTCCGTCCTCCAATTCGCCATATTCGTAGACGCGGACGGTGTTGGCGTGCTCGATGCGAGTGGTGGCGCGTAACTCTCGCTGGAAGCGAGCTTTTACCTCGGGGTTGTCTCCAAGATTCGCGTGCAAGAGCTTGATGGCGACCGTTCGGTTCATGTCCGCCTGGTGCGCCCTGTAGATCCGGCCAGTGGCCCCTTCGGCGACGAGCGCGAGTATGTCGAACCGGTCTGCGATTCGGCTGCCGATGCGGGGATCGTCGCTCATGCCAGAAGTATAAACGAATCAGGAGATGCCGAGATACGCCTTCCGAACTTCGTCGCTTTGAGACAACTTATGGGCGTCGTCTGCGAGCACGATCTTACCAACTTCCAACACATATCCCTGATTCGCGGCGCGAAGCGCCATGTGCGCATTCTGCTCGACGAGCAAGATGGTCGTTCCGCTTTCGTTTATCTCTCGAATGATCTGAAAGATCGTTTTGACGATCTGCGGCGCAAGTCCCAGCGAGGGTTCGTCCAGCAAGAGGAGGCGGGGCCGAGCGAGCAAGGCGCGCGCGATCGCCAACATCTGTTGTTCGCCGCCGGAAAGTGTACCGGAAAGCTGCTTCAAACGCTCTCGGAGCCGCGGAAAGAGGTGCAAAACCCGCTCGCGATCCCTGGCTACCTCAGCGCGATCGTTTCGGGTGTATGCCCCGATTTCGAGGTTTTCGTGCACCGTGAGATTGGCAAACACGCCTCGCCCTTCAGGAGATTGCGCAATTCCAAGTCGAACGATCTTGTGCGGTGCCATGGCTCCAATGTGTTGGCCATCAAAGCGGATAGAGCCGCTCGAGGGTCGTACAAGGCCGGAGATGGTGCGAAGGGTTGTGCTCTTGCCCGCGCCGTTGGAGCCGATCAACGTGGCAACCTGGCCTTCTTCCACGGTAAAACTGATTCCCTGCAGCGCGTGAACAGCACCATAGTGCACATGCAGGTCTTGAACTTCCAACAGGGCCATCAGTCCTCCTCGTTGGGGGCGCCCAGGTAGGCTTCGATGACCTTGGGGTTTCGCTGGACCGCGGAGGGCTCGCCGTCTGCGATCACTTCCCCATGATCGAGGACCGTGATTCGCTCGCAGATGTCCATGACCAAGCCCATGTCGTGCTCGATCAAAAGCACCGAAAGCCCAAACTGTTCGCGCACCTTTCGAATCAGGCCCCGTAAGGCGATCTTTTCTTGGGGATTCATCCCAGCGGCAGGTTCATCCAGCAGGAGCACCTTGGGGTCCATAGCCAACGCGCGAGCGATTTCCAAGCGGCGCTGTGCGCCATAGGGTAGGTTCTTTGCCTGCTCACGTTCTCGTGGAAGGAGGTCAAAAATATCGAGAAGCTCCCGTGCGCGCTCGGCGATCGCCGCTTCCTCGGCCATGTGGGCGGGTGTTCGAAACAGAGCGGCGAGCGTGTTGGTCGTTGTTCGAGACCAGCACGCAATTCGGACATTATCGAGCACAGTGAGGTCGCCGAACAACCTGATGTTCTGGAACGTCCTCACCATTCCCGCCCGCGCGATTTGATTGGGCTTCAACCCATTCATTCGTTGCGAGCCAAGCGAAATTGTGCCGTGGTCCGCTTGGTACACGCCGGTAAGCAGGTTGAATACGGTGGTCTTCCCCGCACCGTTCGGGCCAATAAGCCCATGTAACGTACCCTCACGTAGAGTGAGTGAAAAGTCGGATACGGCTTTGAGCCCGCCGAACGCAATGGAGACGTTGTCGACGTGCAGGGCAGCGCTCATCGCGATCCCCTGGCTTTCTTCCTTCGCTCACGGCCGAGTTCCCAAATTTCCCGAATGCCGAACAGGCCCTGAGGGCGCACGAGCATCATCAGAACCAGAGCGAGCGCGTAGACGACCATACGATAGTCGGAAAACTCGCGCAGAACCTCGGGAAGAATGGTCAGAACGATGGCCGCCAAGATGGTACCGGACACCGAGCCCATGCCGCCAAGTACCACCATAATGATGATTTCAAAGGACTTCTGGAATCCCAGCTCGCCCGGCTTGGGTAGGGCACCGAGCAGATGAAAGTACAGGCCGCCCGCGACGCCGGCGAAAGCCGCCGAAAATGCAAATGCCCGAACCTTGATCGGCGTGACCGCGATCCCGGAAGCCTCGGCGGCAATTTCGTCTTCGCGAATCGACAACAGTGCGCGTCCGTGGTTGGATTCTTTCAACCGATACGCGAAAAGAACAGTGATACAAACGAACAGATACACCCAAAACAAGTTGGTGTAGAACGGCAGCGGGGAGAAACCCACGGCACCGCCCACGTGGTATGGCAGTTGCCAAGCCGGAACAGCATCAATCCCACTGGCTGGAACGACCGCTCCGGATTGGGTAAGGAGCACGCAGACAATTTCGCCGAATCCGAGGGTGACCAGTGCGAGATAGTCCCCCTTCAGCCGCAGTGACGGTAAACCGACGAGGTAACCAAAGAAACCGGACGTGACGGCGCCCGCGATGCAGGAGAGCGCAAACAACCACTGTCCGGCTCCCAGAAAACCGCCGGTGGGATTGGTCGTTCCGAAGAGCTTATAACCGCCGTAGTAGGTCACAATCCCCGCGGTATATCCGCCGATGGCCATAAAACCCGCATGGCCGATCGAAAACTGACCAGTAAAGCCGTTTACCATATTCAGGGACACGGCCAAAACGATGTTGATCCCCATGTCCAGTAAGATCTTGGTACCGGAGTGTCCGACGGCGGGCCCCACGACAAAGTGCAGAAGCAAGGTCAGCCCGATGGCAAGAACCACCGGTCCAACGCTATCGAGCGCCATTTTTGAGGCGGATGGCCGCAGCGACTTGGCTCGTTCGGCTAGAGTCGCCACTACACCTTCTCCACGGTGGTTTTGCCGAGGAGACCCTCGGGTTTAAGGAGCAGCACCAGGATGAGCATCGTGAACACGTACACCACCCGGAGCTCCGACGATAAGTACGCACCACCGAGCATTTCAACCAGGCCGAGCAAAACGCCACCGATCATGGCGCCTCGAACGTTCCCAATTCCGCCGATGACTGCGGCGACAAACGCCTTCAAGCCGAGCTGCACCCAGGAAACATGAGCGGGCTGCTGAACTGCGACGATCTTGGCGGCTTGCAGAAAGCCGGCTGCCGCAGCCAAGGCCGAACCCACGACAAAGGTGATGGAGATCACACGATCGACGTCGATTCCCATCAGCGCCGCGGTCTTAGTGTCGTACGACACCGCCCGCATTGCGCGGCCCAATTTTGTGCCGTAGATGAGCCATTCGAGAGCTCCCATCAGGACAACGGCCACCACAATCACAATCAGGTTGACCAGGCTAAGCCGGACCCCCGCAAAGGAGCCGAGTGCAATATCTGGGATCAACGCGGGCATTTTCGTTGGAGTGTTTCCGAAGATCTTGGGCAGTTGTCCGAAGTTCTCCAGAAACAACGACACGCCGATGGCGGTGATCAAAACGTTGATTCGAGGCGCTGAGCGCAACGGGCGGTACGCAAGCCGCTCAATGATGAATCCGAGCAGGCCGCAAGCGGCCATGGCGGCCAATAAAACGACGATGAAGGCCCACGTTGGGGGCGTGCCCACTGCCCAACCCAGGAGACCTGCGATGGTGCAGGAAAACCATGCCCCAAGCATAAAGATGTCGCTGTGTGCGAAATTGATGAAACGCAGAATACCGTACACCATGGTGTACCCGAGCGCGATTAGGGCGTATAAACTCCCTAATGCGACCCCATCGATCAACGTTTGCACCAGGGTCGTCACCGAGTGCCTCTAGTGCGGGGCGGTTGCGGGTTCGACGGGAGCAGCCGTGTCAGCCGTTGGCGGCGTTACGGGCGGGACTTCGGTCGGCGCGGGCTCGGTTCCCTTCGGGTAGATCGTCGTGACGTAGGTCGGGATGCCGCCCTGCATCTTGACGATGACCGCAGGTTTGATGGCGTTGCGGTTTTCGTCCATCGAAATGAGTCCGGTGACACCCTGGAAATTCTTGGTCGCTGCAATCGCGGCGGCCAGGTCTTTGCCATCGAGAGAAGGACTGCGTTCCATCGCATCGAATAGAATTTTCGTGGCGTCGTATCCCAAAGCGGCCAGGCCGTCGGGCGTTTTATTGTATTTGGCCTGGTATTTTTTGACGAAGTCCTGCACAGCAGGGCTGGTGTCCTGATGCGAGTAGTGATTGCTGTAGTAGCTGCCTTCGATGGACTCACCGGCGATTTGTGCCAATTGAGAGGAATCCCATCCATCCCCCCCCAACAGAGGAGCGGTGATGCCGGCACGCCGAGCTTGAATCGAAATGGTCGCTACGTCGGTGTAATATCCAGGAAGGAATACCGCATCTGGCTGTAGCGCGGCGATCGCGTTCAATTGTGCGGAAAAGTCCTGATCGCCGGCCGTGTACGCTTGGGGCTCACCGGCGATCTCGCCGCCAATGGCGGTATACTCGCGAATGAAGTCGTCTTTGAGGCCGGTGCTGTAGGCTTGTCCTTGATCGAACATCACCGCCACCCGGCGCGCTTTGAGGTGGTCATACGCAAATTTACCGACGACGTACCCCTGGAAACTGTCAATGAAGCAGACTCGGGAAATCATGTCGCCAATTTCGGTCACCTGCGCATTGGTGGAGGACGGCGAAATCATTGGCACGTTGTAGTTTTGCGAAACACGCCCACCGGCGATCGATAAGGAGGAAGCCACCTCTCCGAGGACAGCGACCACGTGATCTTCGGTGATCAAACGGGTGACCGCGGTTCCGGCCTCCTGCGTTTTGCCTTGATCATCGTAGGTTTTAACTTCGAGCTTCTTCCCTTTGAGCCCACCGGCAGCATTGATTTCGTCGATGGCCAACAAAATTCCGTCGTGGGTGGACTGTCCGAAGGTTGCTTCGGAGCCGCTCAAAGAGCCGTACTCGCCGACCAGGATCGTGTCCGACACGGCCTCCGGTTCGCCATTGCAGGCAGACATCCAGCTTAAAGAACAAAAGGAAAGTACGGCAACAAATCGTCTCATGCTCATCGACAATCCTACGAAAGGCGTCTCGGATACCCTTCACACGTCGACTTGTCAACTTGTCGGGCGCCCAGTGGGAAGCGGCGAGGCGGTTTTTGGGTTAGGTTGGGCGGTCATTTGCACGCGAGGGAAAGCCAATGGGGCGCGGCACTGGTCGAAAACGGCGACTGAAATTGGTTGATGGCCTTGAGGCTTCAGACCCGGCGTTGGCGGCGGAATTGGAGGACCTCCGCCGGTACAGCCCGCAGGCGTACCGCAAACGGCTTCGGGCACTGGATCGCACGGTGCTCATTGGCGGGCGGGGCGTGATTCCGCTGCCTCACCCCGGTCGGGAGACCGATCCGGTGATTGCGGAGTCGCTCACTGCCGAGAGCGAGCCACTCAAGACCCCTGAAGAGAAAAAACGCTGATCCCCTTAAGGGGTCACCGCGGACATCCGTACCTCCCGATACAGGGCGAGGTGCAACATGCGGACAGGGATCTTCAGTCTCAGTTTGGTCGCCTTGGTGGCGTGTTCTCCTCCGACGGAGTCCGACCGGCTTTCTCCAGACCTCTTGGAGGAACTGGATAGCGCCGGAGCCGGGGATGTGATGCGCGTGTTGCTGGTCGGCGAAAGTGACGAGTACAAGCCGAGACAAGCGATGGAACGCCTGGGTTTGGCTCCCGCACAAGAGTTTGCGCATATGCCGGTTGCGGTGTTCGAGGGTTCACCGGACGATGTCCGGGCGCTCGCCCAAACGGGCTTCTACCTGACACCGGATCGTCCGATGTTTGCCGCTGGTAATGACTGCGGAAATGGACATTTTGGCGTCGAACTAACCACTGACAAGGACTTGGTGGTGCGGGCTACGGGCGCTCAGAAGGCCAACAAAGATGGCTACACTGGCGAAGATGTCGTAATTGCGTTGGTCGATTCTGGTGTTCGGCGCAACCAGAAGGACTTTCCGAAGGATGCACTGGTGGATTGGGCGGACTTTGTCGATGGACATGATGAGGACGCTCGGAAGGACCCCTATGGGCACGGCACCATGGTGGCAGGTGTTCTAGTTGGCGACCGCAAGGGAATTCGTGGCGTATCGCCGGACGTGAGCTTGGTATCTGCGCGTGTTTTGGACGACGAAGGCAACGGCAGGATCTCATCGGCGATCGAAGCGTTGGACTGGATCGTGGAAAACGCGGACCAGAGTGGTGTTCGTGTGGTGAACATGTCGATCGGCGCTTCGCCGCACGAATCGTTCACTCGGGACCCGTTGGCGTTGGCGGCTGAGCGCGCCGTTCGCGAAGGCCTCATAGTGGTGGCGGCGGCCGGTAACTACGGTGAGTCCGATGGAATGCCCGCCTATGGTGGCATTGTTAGTCCCGCCAACCATCCGGCGGTGATTACGGTTGGCGCTCTAGATACCTACGGAACGGCGATTCGCAGCGATGACCGAGTTGCGACGTTCTCAAGCCGTGGCCCTACACTGTTCGATGGGCTTGGGAAGCCCGATCTCGTTGCGCCTGGCACCACCCTGCCGCTGTATTCCGATCCAAGTGCAGCTTTGTGGGCGGAACAACCAGGTGCGCGTCTTGTCGATTATGGCAACGTGGACTTGTCTGGAGGGAAAGTCCTCGTTGCTTCAGGCACCTCTTTTGCCGCCCCAGCGGTTGCAGGAACGATTGCTTTGCTCCTCGAAGCAAACCCTAGCCTTTCTGCAATGGATGCAAAGGCCATCCTTGAGTTGACGGCGACTCCGGTCGGCGATCCAACTTGGCTAGCGTCCGGGGCCGGTTCGCTGAATTCGGCGGGCGCCGTTCGGCTCTCAAAGGCTCTCCGGAACTCCAAATCGATCAGGCCCAGCGAACGGTCAGACCTCATCGAGGGGCAAAACAATCCTTGGGGTCTGACGCTGCTTTGGGATGGGTACGACAGCAGTGATCTCGACCTTTCCTCGTGGAACGCGAATGGTGTTCTTGCCGTGGGCGACGTCGAAGGCACCGGCATTCTGTGGGGCGGGGAACTCGGCATTCGCTACATCGGCGTCCGCGTGAGCGGAGCTTCTTTGCTGGATTCTACACAGCCGCTTTGGTCTACGGATGGTCTTTGGGGCACTGGAATCCTTTGGGGTGGGGAGCTTGGGTTCTCGTCCGGACGGGTGTGGACGTCGTCGTCCACTTGGAAGAACACCTTGGTGTGGCCTGACAATCTGTCTTCTACCGGCGTTGCATCGCCGTTGTTTGGAGAGCCGGAGTTTTCAGGTCTGACCACCCCCGTGCCCGGCGCGGCGGATCCCACTCCTCAAATGCCGATGTTTGGAGCGCAGTGACACCCGTACCCATACCCTCCAAAGTTCCTCGAACTCCACGGCGGGTGTTGGTCTACGTGTTGACGGTGACCGCGCTGGGACTTCTGGGCTTGGCTTGGTCGATTCACGGCACGCCATCGGTGCCTTACACCGCGACCGTAATTCTTGTGGGAGTACTGGCAGCTTTTACCGCAACTTCGACGCTGCAAATTCCGGGAACTTCGGTCTGGTTGAATGCCGATACGACCTTTTTGGTGGCGCTGGTCGCACTCGGAGCAGGACCCGAAGCGGTTCTGCTCTCGGGGTTCAATATGGCAGCAGCGACTTTTTCGTCGGGGATCTGGCGGCAGTACCCACGGACCATCCCCTTCAATACTGCCGCGGGTATCTTAGGCGGCGTTGGCGCGGTCGCCTGTTACTACGGAGCCGCCGCTTTCATTCCCCAGCCCGTCCCCGTATTATTCGCCGGATTCGGGATGTTCGCTGTTAACTGCATTGCCGTTGCTGGCATCGTCTTTTTCGATAAAGGAAAGCTCCCAGGCAAGGATTGGCGCGACGGCCTTAAGATGACGGCGGTTGGCTATTTGGCGTCGGGCTCACTGGCTGCCGTAATTGCACAAATGTCGATCTGGCAATTGATCGTGGCGGCGCCGGTTCCGTGGGTGATTTGGCAATTGTACTCGACCTATCAAGCCCACAAGCAGGAGCAGGCGGCGCGAGTGTTGGAGCGTGAGCAAGTATTCCTTCCAACATTGGAAGCGCTGGTCGCAGCGATTGAGGCGCGTGATGAACGGACTCACGGTCATA
>SXGS01327316.1_pt1 | contig 23234 bp, 21 predicted proteins | sample 3174681 | NCBI WGS metagenome assembly SXGS01 (sample SAMN11356861, study PRJNA531348) | freshwater metagenome | isolation source: freshwater sample F1-80 | place: China: Fuxian Lake, Yuxi | collected 2017-12-25
AAGTGAATCAAATCAGGATCTGGATTCCAGTGGATCAAGTGCGCCTCGCCTTCAACTCGTCTGACTTACTCGTTGTTAATCTAAGATCGCGCCGGGCGATTTTGCCAAGTCGCGAGTAATGTTCTTTTGATGCGCCTCGAGGGTACCGCCGCCGATCTCCAGGAGCTTTGCATCACGCCACAAGCGTTCAACAACGTACTCGCCGACGTAACCGTATCCGCCGAGAACTTGAATCGCGCGGTCCGCGATATTTTTCGCTAGCGTTGTTGTGATGAGCTTCACGCCATCGGAATCCAGACGGTTGCCGCCCGAGTTGAGATCCATGCGACGAGCTGTCTCATAAACGTAAGCGCGGCAGGCTTTGTACTCGGCGTAACTTTCAGCGATATGGCGTTGGATCTGGCCAAAGTGAGAAAGTGACTTACCGAAAGCCGAGCGCTCTTGAGCGTACCGATTCATCGCCTCGAGAGAGCGACGAGCGATACCGAGACTCATTGCCGCAAGTGTTACGCGTTCGATCTCGAGATTTCGCATCATGTGGTGAACGGAAGCACCTTCATGACCCACCAGCGCGTGTTTGGGTGCGCGGCAGTTTGTGAAAACGAGCTCTGCGGTGTTGGAAGCACGCATCCCCGTTTTGTCTTTGATCTTCTGACCGACTTCGTATCCAGGGAAACCTTTTTCAATCAAGAATGTCGAAAGTTGAGGCTTCCCGTTTTTCTCTCCGGTTCTTGCGTAGAGCCAAACGAGATCGGCAGGTGTGCCTTCATCGTCGAGGCAGCCGTTTGTGATCCACATCTTGCGACCGTTGATGATGTATTCCGAACCTTGGAGGTTCGCGGTCGACTCAAGTCCCAGAACGTCTGTTCCGACGGCTGGTTCTGACATCGCCATGCAGCCTACAAGCTCACCGCTACAAACTCCGGGCAGAAACTTCTTCTTTTGATCTTCGTTGCCGTTAACCGCGAGGTTGTTCACGAAAAGCATCGAGTGAGCAAGGTAAGCCAAGCAGAAGCCGGGGTCGCTTGCCGAGATTTCTTCGTGAACGATGACAGCCGCCAGAGCATCTTGTCCTGTTCCGCCGTATTCTTCGGGAACGGTGATACCGAGAAGACCCAACTCACCAAGTTTACGGAAGAGGGAGAGATTGAACTTCTCGCGGCGATCGTGCTCAAGGGCCTGCGGTTCGACTTCGGACTCGACAAATGCGCGAACAGTCTCGCGGATCATCTTGTGTTCGGGTGTCGGGTTGTAAAGATCGAAGTTACGCCATGCGAATTCGCTCATTTTCTCTTCCCTCTAAAATCGTTCGTCAATTCGTCTCGTCATTTTTGGGGGCGTTCATAGGCCCCATCGCGCACTCAACTTTGACCACCGCTTTCAATTCGTTCTTGGTTTCGTCAAGAGAATCATGGAGCGGATTTCGTTTTGTTGAACACAAAACCGGTCGATTCATCGAAGTCACGTTTTCTTAACTCATTAGCTAGGTAAAATGCCTCTGTCACGTCTTTTACTGTGTGTTCGGAGGCCCAATAGTCTTTGACTTGCTTAGGGCCATCGAATTTAAGATTTACCAGGCTGAACGAGGGGAAAACCACCATGGATATGAAAGCCGATGTCGCAATAGTCGGAGGCGGCCTCGCCGGATGCTTGGCAGCGCTTCGTTTCTCAATCGCAAAACCCGAGCTGGAAGTTGTGCTCGTCGAAAGTTCCGATCGCTTAGGCGGTCATCACACATGGAGCTTTCACGAATCAGATCTCTCTGCGGAATCGCTAGAGTGGATCAAACCGCTTGCGGATCACAGCTGGACGGAAACAAGCGTCGCCTTCCCGCGACTGCAACGTGAGTTCAAAGGCGCCTACCACACTCTGCGCTCTGAAACTTTGCACGACAAAGTGAAGTCACGAATCAAAACGGTGCTTCTGAATTCAAAAGCTAAGCGCCTCAGTGAATCTCACGTAGAACTCGAGAACGGCGACATCATCGCGAGTCGCTGCGTGCTCGATGCGCGTGGAGTAGCATCGCTCAACACCGCCTCAGCAACGGGATACCAGAAGTTCATCGGCTTTGATTTGCTCCTTGAAGAACCTCACGGACTCAAACATCCCGTGATCATGGACGCGACTTGCCCGCAGCTCGATGGCTTCCGTTTCTTCTACCTTCTCCCTTTTGATGAGAAGCGTGTTCTCGTTGAAGAAACTTACTACAGCGACACGCCTGAGTTGAATCGCGAGCGGATCGCTCGCTCCATCGAAAGCTACGCAGAACGCCGCGGTTGGAAGATCGCAAAACGCGAGCGCGAAGAAGAAGGTGTATTGCCGATTCCGATGACTTCGGAATACATCACAAACAGCCTTGGCGGCGAAGCGTTGCCGATCGGCATGCGTGGCGGTTACTTCCACGCGACAACGGGCTACTCGTTTGCCGACGCCGTTCGCATTGCCGAATTCTTGTCTTCGCTGGAAGACGTGACGACGCAAGCTGCGCGCGATGGACTCATGAAATTCCGTCGCTCGTTTATTTCGCGCCAACGCTTCTATCGCCTGCTGAACCGACTGCTCTTTCAGGCTTCTGAGCCTTCGCTACGCTATACGGTCATGCAGCACTTCTACGAACTTCAACAAGACGTGGTCGAGCGTTTCTACGCCGGCCGCACGACGTGGGGAGATCGCTTGCGAATCTTGAGCGGTCGCCCACCCGTTCCGCTCGAACGAGCTCTTAAGAGTCTTTCAGAACGCTCGCTTCAATCGCGGGCCGGGAGCGCTCGGTGAATTTTGATTTGGCGTTAAAGAAATTAGCCCATGAGAGTGATTTTCTGTCGGAGCCTAGCGCTCCGAGCGCCAACGCTTTGGAAACACCTCTCACTGAGCTTTCCGCCGAAGAGAGTCCAAACCGCGAAGCCGATGGCACTAACGGTTTGATCGAAGAAATCTTAACTCGCAATCTCTTCGAACCAGTTCGCGAACTGTTTAGCAGACCGAGTAAACTTGTTCGCGCAAGTCTCGTACGCGCAGGCTTTCACATGGCTGGCCCCATTAGCGACCGGCGAATGCTGAGCGCTTTTGAAGAGTCTTGTTGCGATCGCCTTGCCGAAGTTCTCGAAGCGATTCATGCGGGTTCGCTGATTGTTGACGACATTCAAGACGGAAGCAAAGAACGCCGAGGAAGTCCCTCGCTCCATATCCAGTACGGAATTCCGGTCGCTCTCAATGCCGGAAACTGGCTGTACTTCCAGCCATTCGATTGGATCAAGAAATTAGGCTTGGCTGCGGAAACGGAGCTTCTCCTCTACCGCGTCTGCCACGAAGCCATGCTGAATGCCCACTTAGGACAAGCAATTGATCTTGGGACAAGCATCGATAAGAGCGAGCGCGAAAGTGTTCGCTCCGTTTGCATGACTTCGTTGCGATTAAAGACGGGAGCTCTCACTTCGCTCGCTCTTTCCGTCGGCGCGATTCTCGGCGGCGCAACTCCCGCGAGACTTGCGGCCATCAGCGACTTTGGCTCAAGCTTCGGAGTCGCTTTGCAGATGTTTGATGATATCGGAAATTTTAAACTCCCGGCGGGACACCCGAAGCGCATGGAAGACTTCCGTCTCCGCCGACCGACATGGCTTTGGGCGATCGCCTCAGAAACAGGCGGGCCGTCGGAGTACGAAGCCTTCATTGATTGCGTCAACAGGCTTCCGGATGAAGCCCCCCTCCTCGCGTGGATCGTGCGCCATGAGCTTTTAGAATCCGCAAGGACCGAAGCTCACCGCCATCTCGCGCATGCCGAAGCGCTTCTTGCGCAGGAACTCGGCGAACTCTCCAACTTCCCCCTTGCTCTCTCGATCGTTCAGGAACTTTCTGAAAGGATACGTAAAGCCTATGGATAAAATGCGCGTTGCTGTCGTCGGCAGCGGCTTCGGCGGTCTTGCTGCGGCCATCCGTCTGCAAACGGCGGGTTTTCAAGTTCGTCTTTTTGAAAAACGCGACCAGCTCGGTGGCCGCGCTTACGTTTATCGCGACAAGGGCTTTACGTTCGATGCCGGCCCTACAGTCATCACCGCGCCCGAGTGTCTAGAAGAACTCTTCACCGGTGCGGGTCGCAAGATGAGCGACTACGTTGAGCTTATGCCGGTGACTCCGTTCTATCGTCTCCTGTGGGAAGACGGATACGTCTTCGATTACTCAAACGACCTTGAGCAAACGATCGCGCAGATCAAAGAAAAATCACCTGGCGATGTTCAGGGCTATCGCGATTTTCTGAAGTACACGGAAGAAGTTTTTGCCGAAGGTTACACGAAGCTTGCGCACGTACCGTTTCTCAATTGGTGGAGCATGATTCGCGTAGCTCCGCAGCTCATGAAGCTTCAGGCGTTCCGCAGCGTTTATAGCATGGTCGGAAAACATATCAAAGACGATCACCTGCGCCAGGCGTTTAGCTTCCACTCGCTGCTCGTTGGCGGGAATCCGTTTACGACTTCATCGATCTACACTTTGATTCACTATCTTGAGCGCAATTGGGGTGTGTTCTTCCCGAAAGGCGGAACGGGTGCTCTCGTGCGCGGACTCGCGAAACTCTTCACCGATTTGGGTGGAGAAATTCATCTCAACGCCGAGATCGCAAACGTTCGTACGGACAACGATAAAGTGAAATCCGTCGTCACGAAGAACGGACACGTTTGGGATTGCGAAGCCGTCGTGAGCAACGCGGACGTCGTTCATTCCTATCGGGATCTCTTGAGCGGAAACGCGGCGGCCGAGAAGAAAGCCGAAAAGCTCGCCAAGATGAATCACAGCATGTCTTTGTTCTTGATCTACTTCGGAACAAAAAAACGTTATCCGCACCTTGCGCACCACAACGTCATTTTTGGCCCACGTTACAAAGGACTGCTGAAAGAAATCTTCGGCGGAAACAAACTTCCGAAAGACTTCTCGCTTTACCTCCACGCGCCGACTGTCTCGGATCCTGATCTCGCTCCTCCTGGCTGCGAAGCTTTCTATGTTCTTTCTCCCGTCGCTCACTTGGGCCACATGAATATCGACTGGAAGAAAGAAGGACCCAAGTACGCCGAATCGATTTTGAATTATCTCGAAGAGCGCTACATCCCGGGACTAAAAGAAAATCTTGTTACGCAAAGAATCTTTACGCCCGAAGATTTCAAAACCGAACTCCATGCACACCAAGGAGCGGCTTTCTCTTTGGAGCCGGTCCTTACGCAAAGTGCTTTCTTCCGCACGCATAATCGCGATGAAAACATCAAAGGCTTTTACATCGTTGGCGCCGGAACTCATCCGGGCGCAGGCGTGCCTGGTGTTGTGAATTCGGCGAAAGCTACAGCTGGCCTCATGGTGGATGACTACGCTCATCGCCTCGAACACAAGACGCTTGATTTCCCACGCGCCGCTGCTTCGCGAGCCGCCCAAGAACTTGAGGCTCAAGTCTGAACACGGCTGCAGGCGAACTACAAAATTTAGATGATCACTACCGCGAGGTGATCGCGAAAGGCTCTAAGAGCTTTTCGCTCGCCTCGCTCTTGTTCTCACGGCGCGAGCGAGTGGCTTCTCACCATCTCTACAGTTGGTGCCGACATTGCGATGATGCGATCGACGAAGCGCCATCAAAGGAAGCCGCACGCATCAGCCTTAAGCGCCTAGAGAGCGAAACTCACGCCGCGTTTAACGGCGCGGTCGTGCACGATCCTGCCTTCCGAGGCTTTCAAGCTTTCTGCCGCGATTACAAAGTTCCTGCCGTCTATCCTCTCGAACTTCTCGAGGGAATGCGGATGGACCTCGAATCGTACGCATACCGTTCGCAAGGTGACTTAGAACTTTACTGTTACCGAGTCGCGAGTGTTGTCGGCTTGATGATGGTTCACGCGATGGGCGTCAGTTCCGAGCGAGCGCTCCCGCACGCGGTAGCCACGGGACTCGCGATGCAGATGACAAACATCGCACGTGATCTACGTGAAGATCATCAAATGGGACGAGTCTACATCCCGGATGAATGGTTTCTCGAAGTCGGTCTTTCCCCATGCCGACCGACGGACCCTTTTGACGCCGAAAAGTTCGCGCTCGTTTCACGGCGACTCGTGCGCGAAGCCGATAAGAATTATGTTTCAGGTCGCGAAGGTTTGAAGTATCTGCCCTTGCGCGCTGCTTTTGCGGTCGCAGCCGCTCAAGAAATTTACCGCGAGATCGGAATGGTTGTTCTCAAGCGAGGCTCTCACGCATGGGATCAACGTGCGGTTGTCTCTCTTCCCCGCAAGCTCTGGCTCTTGACGAAAGCTTGCACGCGACTTCTTCCACTCGCGATCAAACAACTCTTCTCTCCTTGGCGCCGGGCGAACCTGACTGATGTGTATACTCCAGCTCGACTTAAGGGCTAGTTTCACTCGGAGCGGAAATTTCTGCTTATCAATGTTTGAAAGTCGCGACTTAAACTAGAACCGTGAAAACCAAAAAGCGATTCTGGATCGTCGTTGGCGTTCTCCTCTCCCTTGCGGCAGCGGCGGAGTTCTTTCTGCAAAATCACCCGACTCGTCGTCGCGCGAATTGGGTTGAAGCTTTTACGAAAGATTATGAGCCAAGCCCAGTGGCTCAATCTATTGATCAGCCTTCTTGCACGAAGGTGCTGGAGCGCGCTCGCGAACTCACGCGTCTTCCGATCGAGTACGATCCCGCTTATTACGAAATCGAATTCCCGAATGGCGATGTGCCGCAAACTTCGGGCGTTTGTGCCGATATCGTGATCCGCTCATTTCGCGAGGTGGGTTGGGATCTTCAGCGCAGCGTAAACGACGACATGAAGAAGAACTTCGGCATCTATCCGGCACTCTGGTCGCTCTCACAACCGAACACCAGTATCGATCACCGACGTGTTCCGAATCTTATGACTTACTTGAAGCGCAAGGCGACCGCGCTCCCGTTATCTTCAAAGGCTCGTGATTATGAGCCTTGCGACATCGTGGCTTGGGATGTTGGTGGGGGGACCACGCACATTGGTCTAGTCTCTGATCGCATCGTAGAAAATGAGAGACGCTCGATCATTCATCATATCTCTGGTCGACCAACGGAGATTGATGGTCTTTTTGCATGGCGGGTGATCGGACATTTCCGTATCAGTGCCGGTAATCTTGCGCAACTTAGTGCGGATCCCGCTCGCCCGTAGAGCGAGATCCGTCGGAGTCACAGAACAAAGAAATGACCAGAGAAATAACTAGAGAAATGACCGGTGCCCAACCGATCAACCTTGAGTCTGATCCGGTTTTTGATCCGGCTTCTGCTCAGGCTTTTTCACGTCACATTCGGGAAGCTGTGGCTTCTGCTCTTCTTTACCGCCGCGGAAGTACCAATGGTTTCCGTAGAGCAAAGCCGCTGGACCTTGAGCTTGGTCTTGATCTTGATCAGGCTTCTGATCAGGTTTTTGGATTTCGCATTCGGGCTGAGACGGCGGCTCTTCTTTGCCGCCACCAGCGAAGGCTTGACCCGCAATGATCGTGATTGCAGTGAGTGCGAGGAAGTATTTCATGTCGTTCTCCTTAGGTTGCTCGCCACATGATCGCGGCGTGAACCAAGGTTTACGGGGTCCAAAGCGAAGTTTCAAAAATCACGCGTGTATTGATGCTGATCTCGTCCGCTGCGGCAGACGTTTGACCTAGAAGTTTTAAGGTCACGTCACAAACGAGAGTCGATTACAAATTCGCCTCTGGGAAAAGGGCCACGACACTTCCGAGCAGTCCACAAACTAAGCCCGAAATGAAGATGAGCGCACCAACCACCGCCACCGCCTAGGCAAGCACCAACTAGACCAACTTGGTTCAGCAGAAAAACGAGATGCACGCTGTAAGCACTTTTTTATCGGGTGAGTAAGCAATTTCGAAGGTTCGATCCCCTTGCTTCTGTGATGAAGCGGGAAGGAAAAAGAAGTTCGCTTCTTTAATGTGCAAACCACCAGTTTACGAGCATCCTAAATCCTTCGTGTTTCGGCGTTCGTTGTTTTCATTAGTCGTCGATCGAAGCCGACCGCAAAGAACTCAATGTGAGGACTGACCGCTGGTCCAGATCATGAATTGAAAACAAACTCGATCGGCTTCCGTTAACTAACTCGATTAAACTAGTTCCATGCAAACAGCCATCACGTTGAATTCAGTACGCAAGACCTACAACAGTCGCGAAGTGCTCAAAGGACTGTCAGCTGAGCTACCGAAAGGACGTTTCATCGTCCTCCTCGGAAAAAACGGAGCAGGGAAATCCACTCTCCTCCGGGCGATCGCGGGATTTGAAGCCATTGATGATGGGCAAATCGTCGTTCTCGGCTCCGATCTCGAAGAAGAAAATCTCGCACGCCGACAATCAACGGCGTTCGTCTCTGAGATGATCGAGATCGGACTCAACCGGACGCTTGAGAAGGTCGCAGAGTTTGCAGCTTCGTTTCATCCCAAATGGGATCAAGCGGTTTTCGACAAGTTCTTTTCTCTGTTCGGGTTACCGCGTGACGGAATGTTCTCGGGACTTTCGCGAGGCCAACGCATTCAATTTCTTTTCTCTATGGCTGCCGCGCAAAAACCGGATCTTTACCTTCTCGATGAAGTCACTTCTGTTCTCGATGCTCACGCACGTTACCAAACGATGGCGCACCTCAAATCAGAAGTCGATCGCGGAGCAACAGTTATTCTCGCAACCAACATCGCAACGGAAACCCAAGGTTTCGGAAACCACGTCATCTTCGTTGACGATGGACTGATGAAGCTCAATTGCGCAACGTCTGAGCTCACTTCGCGCTTTGCAAAGTTCAAGGTTCCTCGCCAGGAGCTTCAGAAAATTACGAGCATCAAAACGGCACGACCGGTTTATCTGAACCCAGACGATACGATCAGCTATCTTTTGCCTGTTGAGACGAACGTCTCGATCTCCGAACTCACCCCCTATGCCGATCGCCGCGCGATCACCATTGAAGATCTCTTTGTTTACTACACGGGTCCGGAGTCGCACGTATGATGAAGATTTTAGTTCAGATGATTCGCTATTATCGACCTGTCCTATTAGGTTTGCCAGCGATCCTCGCGATTGGAGCTGCTATCGAGCGAACCTTCGAAATCTCGAACGTCGTAGTTCTGCTTTGGGTTATGTCAGCCATTTTTCTAGGTTTTAACGGCGCTTCCTATAAAGCCTTCTTTACGGTCAATTATCGCTGGCTTTCATCGCTTCCGATCTCGAGGATTCGTTTTGTTTCCATCGCAGTTCTAGAACTTGTCTTTAATGCTTGTTTAGTCGTTTACAGCCTGATTTTGACGCTTCTGATTCATGCCTGGATGCTTCCGACAGCTGAATCGGCATCCTCGATTATCGAGAAACCCGCCGGCTCGCCGATCACTACAGCTTCGCTACTTGTTTCGATCTTGTCGCTTGTGATTTCGAGTCCCGCGCTCTTCTCATGGCAATTCGGAAAGCTAGGTTGGCAGAAGATTATTGGATGGAGCACGGGAGCTCATAGACCGAATAACAACACGATCGCTTGGTCGATCATCGCCGTCGCGGCCGTCTTCCTCTACCTCGCACCAGACGCCACTAGTTATCTTATCGCAGGCCTGTTCTCCGCAGGACTGGGAGCCATCAGCTGGCACCAGCTCTTTCTTACGCAAAAATCTTGGCGTCAGGCGAAAGCCTACGCTGCCGCCATCATTGCGTCCGTTCTCGGAATTTTCTTTCTGCAAACGGAAGTCATTCCTCCTCCCAACGAACGCCCCGTTGCGCGCGCGGAACTCTACGGTGACCTGGCTCCACAACTCTCGCGCGCAGATCTCATGCGGTCGATGAGTCAGGAGAAAGAGTCAGATGAAAAGCTCGCTCGCTTTGCCAAGAGTGGGTTAGCTCTTCCTAACGAGAAGCGGCCGATCGCTCTCGAAGAACTCAGAGCCTGGTTGAAACAGTCAGAAGAGAATCCGAAAGCTTTCGTCCACGGACTCACGATGTTTAACAACGACATCTGGGATCAACCCGCTCTCGAACTTCTCGAGAGCGGGATCTTGAAACGCTGTCCCGGGGGGCTTCATACATCAAGTTTCAAAACGCACCTGATTTGCCAAATCGATGCGCGCCTGAATCAGATGCTGACAATCAAGGTAAAAAGTCTGGAGGTTCTCTATGACCTCCTGAAGCCCGAGCATCCTCTGCTTTCTGCATTAGCTCTCAGCTTCATGACATCGAACGGCGTCCTTTCGCCCATGCGCGAAAAGGTCCATGAGTTAGCACAATCGAAAAACGAAGTCCTTGCTCACCGAGCGCGCTTAGCCCTTTTGCGACTGCACGGAAACGGAGATGCTGAAAAATGGCTCTGCGCGAACGAGGCGCTTAGTGGAAAGTTCAAGTGCGACGAAAGCAACCTTATCCAATCTCCGCCGCTTCTCTTTGAAACTCGGTCGGCACGAGCGACTGATAGTTTCGCTCGGCTCGAAGTTCTCGATTGGCAGAAGCCGGAGTAGACCATGCTCAACTATGCCTCGTACGTTCTCTTATTTCTTGCTGGCATCGGTCTTTGGCTACGCGTTTTAGGCATCGCGTTTACCGATTCGAAGGAGCGAGAACAAGCGTGGAGAAAGAAGTACCTTCTTCGATCGAAGATCGTCGCCTCTCTCATAATTCCGTTAGCGCTGTTCGCCATTTACCGAGAAGCGACGAAGCAGCAAACTCAAGTTGCGGAAACGGCGAAGGCAGCTGAAGAACGACAGTACGTCGATGCTGCAATTGAAGGAAAAGAAATTGCAGCGGTTTTATCTCAAGGATTGCCCCGGAAAAACACTGACGGATCAACGTGGGTTTCAACAACTTATGAAAATGGTGAAATCGTTTTCCGCCACCGCTTTGATAAAGCGCTGAGTCCCGAGGCCAAAGAAGCTCTTACAAGGGACTTCCAAAACATGGTGTGCGCGAAGGAATCTTACAAAGTCGTCACGGCGCGGTTCCCGGCACGCGTCCTCGTTTACGACTCCGCAAAACCGGCTGCTTTAAATATCGAGCTAGAACAAAGCCACTGTCCTTAAAGGACCCGCTACCGACCCCAACTGGTAGCCGGTAGCGGACTCCATCCTCAAATAATTAGGAACATCCCATCGAGTTGCCGCAGTTCAAACAACGATAACAACTACCGTTGCGAACGGTTACGTGGCCGCACGTCGAGCACATCGGCGCATCACCCATCATCTGGGAGAGCTGCGCATTCAACGGATCGGCTGACGTAAATCGTGAAAACTTCGCCGCTTCCTCATTCGTCTGCGCGATGGCGCTTCGCATGTCTTCGTCCGAAGTTATCTCATCATCTAAGCGAGAGCGAGATTCCGGCATCGCCGCGCGTTCCATCGGGAGCGCCATCTGATCGGCTTCAACGTTCGGAAGACGCTCTTTATCCGTTCCGTGCGCGCGATTCACTGCAAGATCTTCCGCAGCCGGTTTTACATGCACGAAATCTGTTTTCCCGAGGTACTCCATTCCGAGTACGCGGAAGATATAATCGAGAAGGCTCGTCGCTTGCTTGATATTCGGATGATCAACCATTCCGTAGGGTTCAAAGCGCGTGAACGTGAACTTCTCGACGTAATCTTCGAGCGGCACGCCATACTGGAGACCCATCGAAACGGACATCGCAAAGCAGTTCAACATCGAACGAAGTGTCGCACCCTCTTTATGCATGTCGATGAAGATTTCACCGAGTCGTCCATCCGTATACTCACCCGTCCGCAAGAAGACTTTGTGTCCACTCACGCGGGATTCGATGGTCAAACCATCGCGACGTTGCGGCATCTTGCGCTTGCGAGCCGGGGCCAAAGCCACCGCTCGTGCCATCGCTTCTTCAAGATCGCGTTGGCTATATACGAGCTCTTCGCCGCGCTCGTTCAGCTTCGGTGTTGCGACTTCCTCTTTTTCCGAAGATTTACCCGAAAGCGGCTGACTGATCTTAGATCCGTCACGATAAATCGCTACGGCTTTAAGGCCGAGCTTCCAAGCCTCGTGATAGACCTCTTTGATCTCGTCAGCTGTTGCCTCGTGAGGCATGTTCACTGTCTTCGAAATCGCTCCGCTCAAGAAAGGTTGAGCCGCCGCCATCATGCGGATATGGGACATCGGTGAAAGGAACCGAACCCCGTCGGCACCGCACTTGTTAGCGCAGTCAAAGACCGGAAGATGTTCAGAACGCAAGTGCGGAGCCCCTTCAACGGTCATACGGCCGCAGACGACTTTCGAAGCTTCGCGAATCTGCTGAGATTTAAAGCCCAACACTTCGAGAATTGAGCGCGAGCCGATTTCATCCTTCGTGAAACCGAGGCGCGCAAGTCCCTCATCACCAATGACCCATGGAGCAATTGCGGTGTTGAGATCAAAAGCACTCGGAAGTGCCGACGCGATCTTCTGGAGATCAACGGAGTTCAAACCTTTCTTGCGCAGAGCTTCGTTATTGATGTGCGGAGTGTTTTCGAGAGACATCGTACCTACGGCGTACTCGACGATCTCACCGATTTGTTTTTCCGTGTAACCGAGAGCCTTCAGTGCCTTCGGAACGGATTGGTTCACGATCTTAAAGTATCCACCACCCGCAAGCTTTTTGAACTTCACGAGGGCGAAATCAGGTTCGATCCCGGTTGTATCGCAATCCATGAGGAGACCGATCGTACCGGTCGGAGCCAGGACCGTCGCTTGAGCATTACGGAATCCATGCTGCGCACCCAATTCCACCGTCTCGCGCCAAACTTGATGAGCCGCTTCCATCACTTCTTTCGGAAGCAAAGACGAGTCGATGTCACTCAAGGCTTGTTGATGCTGTTTCATCACGCGCATCATGCTCGAAGCATTCTTCGCGTAACCTGCAAAGGGGCCTTTTGATTTCGCCATTTCACTCGACGTGCGATAACCTTCACCATGCATCAACGCTGTCAGCGCGCCTGCCCACGCCAGCGCTTCCGGCGAATCGTATGGAACACCTTTGATCATGAGAAGAGTTCCGAGATTCGCGTAACCGAGCCCCAACGGGCGATAGTCATGCGAATTCTGCGCAATTTGGCTTGTGGGATAGCTGGAGAAATCGACCAAGATTTCCTGCGCGGTGAAGAGAACGCGTGCGGCGTAGCGATAAGCCTCGACATCAAACGTGCCGTCCTCACGCAAGAACTTCACGAGATTCAACGACGAGAGATTGCACGCCGAATCGTCGAGGAACATGTACTCCGAGCAAGGATTCGATCCATTGATGCGATCCGTATCGGGGCAAGTGTGCCATTTCTGAATTGTTGTATCGAACTGCACGCCAGGATCCGCGCACGACCAAGCGGCATCCGCGATCTGATCCCACAGCTCACGAGCCTTGTACGTCGCAATTACGCGTCCATCAGTCCGAGCTGTCGTGTTCCATTCACCGTCACGTTCGACAGCTTCCATAAAGTCGTCAGGAACACGAACGGAATTGTTCGAATTTTGGCCAGCGACCGTGCGGTAAGCATCACCATTGAAGTCGCTCGAATATCCTGCAGCAACGAGTGCCGCGACCTTCTTTTCTTCGCGCACTTTCCAATTGATGAATTCGACGATCTCCGGATGATCCATATCGAGTGAAACCATCTTCGCCGCTCGACGAGTTGTGCCGCCTGACTTCGTCGCACCTGCTCCACGATCGAGAACTTCGAGGAAGCTCATCAGACCAGAACTCGTGCCTCCACCCGAAAGTTTTTCCATCGAGCCACGGATTTTGGAGAAGTTCGTTCCTGTGCCTGATCCAAATTTGAAGATTCGCGCTTCGTTCTTCACGAGATCGAAGATGCTCATCAAATCGTCGTCGACACTTTGAATGAAGCAAGCCGAACATTGTGGATATTCGTACGAACTAGTGGTCTCAACGGGCTGAGCCTGCGCAAAATCCCACGCGTAGTTCCCGCCCGATCCCATGATGCCGTATTCGTGAAAAAGACCGCAGTTAAACCAAACAGGACTATTGAAGGCTCCTTTTTGATTGAGAAGAATGTGCACGAGCTCTTTTTCAAACTGCTCGGCATCTTGTGCGGTCGCGAAGTAACCACCGAACTTTTCACCTGCGCCGCGAATCGTGTGCGCAACTCTGTGCACGAGTTGTCGAACGGAAGTTTCAGAACCCGTTTTCGGAACTCCCGCTTTGCGGTAGTACTTCGACACGGCGATATCCGTCGCAAGTTGACTCCAGCTTTCTGGAACCTCGACCGCCTCCGCTTGGAAGACGACTTTCCCATCTGAGCCTGAGATCTGACTCGAACGATGTGTCCACTTTACCTGGGAGTACGGATTCTCTCCCGCCGGAACAAAATACGGGTGAAAGCGTGCTCCTTTTTCCGAAACGGCTTTCTTCTGTGTCTTAGTTGTGGATCCGGGTGTCGCCATGGAGTTCTCCTTCTGAGACGCAAGTCCCTCTACGTCTACCTACTAATCCGGGTCGGGTCGGTGTTTGGCCCCTACCTGTAGTAGAGGAGACCACCAGCTTACGCTGCTTTCAAGCTGAAAAACACTAGATCTAGTGTTGGCTAAAAAACTAGACCCCTATTAGTAGTGTTATAAACAGGTATTCCCGAACTGAGACAACTGGCCCACCTTGCTGCAGATGAAACACTTGTTTTCCCTAGGAAAGTTCAAAACTCGGAGCCAGATTCTGGCAACTTCACTCATCACACCCTTCGTAAATCCGAGTCTTCATCTGCAGCAAAGTGCGCCAGCACACTCGACAAAGGACCAATCCGCAAATAGGTTTAAAGCTCTATGACGACACCTCAGCGCCCCCTTTACTTCGATTACAACGCCACGACACCCGTCGATCCGCGCGTGCTCGAAACGATGCTCCCCTATTTCACCGAGCATTTCGGGAATGCCGAGAGTGGAGCACACGCCTACGGGTGGAAGGCGAAGAGCGCCGTCGAGAACGCACGCAAACAAGTCGCGGCGCTGATCAACGCTGACGCGAGCGAAGTCGTCTTCACATCGGGTTCTACCGAAAGTGTCATGCTCGCGACCCTCGGATTTCTCGAAGGTCAGGAGCCCAAACGCCATTTGATCACGACGCGTGCCGAGCACAAATGTACACTCGACGTTTGCGCCAAAGCGGAAAAGCTTGGCCACGAGGTGACGTACATTCCGGTGAATCGTTACGGCCAAGTTTCCGCGGCAGATATAGTGGCAGCTCTCCGCCCGAATACGGCTCTCGTTACGCTCATGCATGCAAACAACGAAATTGGCTCGCTGAATCCCATCGCGGAGATCGGCGCACTTCTTCGCTCGCGCGGAATCGCTTTCCACGTCGATGCCGCGCAAACCATCGGAAAACACCCGATCGACGTCAAAGCGATGAACATCGACCTTCTTTCGGTCTCCGCGCACAAATACTACGGACCGAAGGGCATCGGCGCGCTTTACGTGCGACGCTCGGCGATTCACATTGCTCCGCTCATGAAAGGCGGCGGCCAAGAAAAAGGTCTCCGCGGTGGAACGCACAATGGTCCCGGAATCGTGGGCCTCGGCAAAGCGAGCGAAATCGCAAGACTCGAGATGGATGAAGAAAGAACGCGGCTCGAAAAGTTCCGCGACAAGATCATAGCGCGATTCGCGACTCTTCCTGGCGTTGAACTCAACGGGCATCCGACCGAACGCCTCTGCAACAACATTCATGTCAGCTTCCGCGGACTCGGTGCTGATGATCTTCTTCTCGGAACACGCGACCTCGCCTTCAGCACCGCGAGCGCCTGCTCGGGCGGCGCCATGAGCCACGTGCTCGGCGCGGTTGGCGTGACCAACCCCGATCCTCTTTTTGCCACGGCCCGCTTCAGCCTCGGGAGGTTCACAACCGAAGCCGAAGTCGACACTCTGATTGAACGGATCACGGCCGTGGTTCAAAATGCCCAAGGAGTTTCAAGCAGTTATGCTAGCTCAGGGGTGGCAGTTCCCAACACTTCGGAAATTTGTTAGAATACAAGAAGTTACGAAGAGTTAGCGAGGGCTCTGGACAAGTTGAGTTTCAGCCTCACACTTCTCCCGAAGCTCAATCAGAGGAAATGCATATGATCAATATCAGTGAACAAGCCGCGCGCCAGATCAATCGTTTGAAAGAAGATGGCAGCCCCGCGGAAGCTTTTCTCCGCGTCAAAGTCGTGCCCGGCGGTTGCTCAGGGATGTCGTACAAACTCGATTTCGACCAAACACTCGGTGAGAAAGACAAAGTCTTCGAAGAGAACGGCACAAAGGTTGTCGTCGACACAAAAAGCCTGCTCTACATCGCGGGCATGACTCTCGATTACGAGGGCGGACTGAACGGAAAAGGATTCACGTTTTCGAATCCGAACGCTTCAAAAACTTGCGGCTGCGGATCTTCGTTCGGCGTTTGATTCAGATTTAGTTTATAGCGAGCATCAGAAAGGCGATCTTTTAGGAGATCGCCTTTTTTATTTCGGCGTTTGTTTAATCACTCTTTGATTACGAGTCGATCCGCCAGTTCGTTTCGATCGCCGACTTGAATCGGAAACTCACGAGCAAGGATCTCACCAACTTCCTCAATCGCGCGACACATGCCCGTTGTAAAATCGTTCTTCTTTGTCTCATCGATGATGAGCTCGACGATCTTGTTCCACGTTTCCGCCGGGAGCTTTTGCGCAATCGCTTTATCGGCGAGCACAACTGCACGATGTTCAAGTAGAGAGACGAAGATCAAAACGCCCGTTTTGTTTTCCGTCGCCTTGATTTCGCTCTGGTAAAACTCAAGTTGCGCACGACGACCGACCGCAATGGCTTGGTCTTCGCCAGTTGTAAGGGCGCGCTTGAACCAATCAAGTTTCGAGAGTGGCCACGCGAGAGCCGCCGCAATTGCTATGACGCCTACTTCGGCCCAACCCCAGTAATCGACCGGCAATGCGCCCATCGAAACTAGAAACGGCAACAGTCCCCAAAAAATTGCAAGGAAAAGGAGGAACGCGACAAGTGGTACGTGCCCCGTCGCGATCGAGCTATGCACGATCATCGGCACGATCTCGCCTGACGTGCGCTTCTCTGCAGTTGTCACGGTAGCGCGGATTCGCTCAAGGCCAGATTGATCCATGACCGAAGTAAGCCAACCGGGAATCATCATCGATTCGCTACTTATCGTCATCACCAGCTCCCCGAGGCGCCACCGCCACTGAATCCACCGCCGCCTCCACCCCAGCCTCCGCCGGAGGAGCGGCCACCGCCCCAGCCCCCACCGCCGAGTCCGCCGAGGCCCCAGCCTCCGTAGAAGAGTCCGCTTCGTCGGTAGCGACTTCGTCGACCACCGCCGAATCCACCCATGATCAGCCAAAGGAAGAGTATGAGAAGCAAAAACTTCCAGGGGATACCCTGCGGAGCCGACTCGCGAGATGCGCGCGGAGCCCCGCCTTCAAGATACGGGGTGAGATCAAAGTTAGGATCCGTCTTCTGCGCAATTTGATAAACGCCTACAAGAATTCCTCTCGAGTAATCACCGGAGCGAAAGAGCGGAAGAATTGTTTGATCGATGATGCGCTTACTATCGGCATCCGTGAGCGCGCCTTCGAGCCCCTGCCCGACTTCGATGCGCACGCGTCGTTCTTTCGGCGCAACGAGAAGAATCACGCCGTTATCAGTCTTCGCTCCGCCGAGCTTCCACTGCTCTGCCACGCGAATCGACGCCTGCTCAATTGGTAACTCATCAAGCGAGGAAACAGTAAGTACGTTGATCTGGCTTCCACCTGAGTTCCGTAGCGCAAAGAGCGCGCGTGTGATCGCCTCCTCAATGCGTGGATCAACAATTCGCGCATCATCAACGACCGGTCCCGTGAGAGCCGGCACGCGAAACTCGGCGCGTGCAACGCCCATTGCGACGAACATCGGTAGCGCAAACGCTAGAATAAACTTGAGGAAGACCTTCGGCAAAGCGTGCACGAGTTAGAAGCTCACTTTCGGAGCTTGTTTCTCAGCTTCCGAAACGTCGCCACCCCACTGAGGCATTTTATCGTAATGATAAATTAAGCTGTTCGTAAGGCTCGTCGGAAAGACCGAAACCAAGTTGTTAAACGTTTTGATGGTTTCGATGTAGCGCTGGCGCGCGACGGTGATTCGGTTTTCCGTTCCTTCGAGTTGTGCTTGGAGATCGCGGAAGTTCTGGTTTGATTTCAAATCCGGATACTGCTCAGAAACTACGAGCAATCGACCGAGAGCTTGCGAAAGCTCGCCCTGTGCCTGGCTAAAGCGATTGATTTGCTCCGGAGTTGCTTTGGAGGGGTCGATGGTGACCTGGGTTGCTTTTGCGCGAGCTTCAACCACTCGTGTGAGCGTCTCTTGCTCCTGCTTAGCGTAGCCTTTCACCGTCTCAACTAAGCTGGGAATAAGATCTGCGCGCCGCTTGTACTGGTTTGTAATTTCAGCTAGCGCCGCGTCTGTTTCGTTCTTTGCGCGGGGAATTTCTTGAACGCCGCATCCCGTGAGTCCCAAAGAGCTAACAAACAAAGTGAATACGACCAAAATGCGAGTCAGCATCGACTGACCTCCTTCTTATCTCCGAATAAATAGAACCCGCGCCTAGCCGAATGCAATGGAAACCGGTAATTGCGCTGAAACCTCAACGCAGTCTTGAAGGTTGCATCGCACAAAGTTCTTTGGAGGGTTCGTTTCGATGATTAAGGTTGATTCGCGCAAAGCGAACGACTTACATGAGCCTTAATTCATCATCCGGATTTTTGAAGGGAAGCCCGCAAATGGTCGAAATGAAACTCGTCTACACCGGAGAGAAACACTGCGAAGTTACTCACGGTCCGTCAGGCACCGTAATTGAAACGGATGCACCAGTTGATAACCAAGGTCGTGGCGAACGATTCTCACCGACGGATCTCGTAGGGGCCGCGCTCGCAAGTTGTGTGCTGACGACGATGGCGATCATGGCCGAGCGGAATGGGATCGACATGCGTGGCGCGACGGCAAAAGTAACAAAAGAAATGAATCCGAACCCGCGGCGAATCGCGAAGCTTCCCGTAACCGTCCACATGCCACGGACGGTTCCTAAAGAGGCACGCGTGAAGCTTGAAGCTAGCGCCCATGCCTGCCCGGTCCATCGGAGTCTACATCCAGACGTTCAGGCACCCATTGAATTTATCTGGGAAGAATAAATTCTAATCGCCGAGCTTTTCGATCAGCTCGCGTCGTAAGTCGTCCGAGACCCTCTCGACGTTTTGGACAAAAACTTTCGCAAGAGAAGTCGCTTCCTTCGTGAGCGACTTCGAGAGATCGAGAAGCTCCGCACCTTTGTGGTAGGGGCGATCATCTTCGTTAGGCCGAACACTTCCGGCCCGCACGCCACTTTCGCGCGTCCACTCAACATAGTGTCCAATGAAGCTCATGTGAAAAGCGACTAGTCCCAGATCGTCAGACACGCAGTAAAGCTCATTAGCTTTACCGTCAGTGAGCCACTGGGCTTTGCCTCGCGGATCCGGTTTGAGGTAGGCCTGACCGATCGGACGAAGATTGAGAGCTAAAATCTCGACGCGAAGATAGTCCTCGATCGCGCGTTTCAGGATCAAGTTTTCGCCCGTGAACTCACAGCCAGCTAGGACTTCCGAGAGATGACGTATGCGGGCTTCAATTTCGAATTCTTTTTTGTCGACCGTGAGAAGTCCGCGAATCAAGTCTTCACTCGCCCACTTCACCACGCGGTCGCAAATCAGCGCCATGCCGCCAACAGAAATATTTTTGAGCCCCAGGAGATTTCCGTCACTGCCTACAGGACGAAAAGAAATGCGATGAAGCGGCGTCACCAGAACGCGCGCTGCCCGTTGGACTTGAAGCCGATTTGTCGGCGGCTCAGCCGCGCTTTTGCCGGCGAACGTTTTCGAAAGCTTCTTCAGTATGCTCATGGGCGTCCTGTCTTTCGACGTGTCTCAAGATGAATTCCGAAACTTTCTTGTGCTGATCGAAAACCATCGCGTGTCCGCATTCTTGGATCGTGATGAGTTCCGAGGTCGGAATGAGGCGATGGACATAACGAGCACTCTGCATCGAGAAAATGCGATCCTGCTCACCTTGCAAAATAGAGATCGGAATTCTCGCGCCGGCGAGTCGGTGTTCCCAATCATTCCAATCAACGGTTTTAGCACCTTCAGCGTGAAGTCCGAGAATGAACGGTATTTTCGGTTGCTTCATTACCATGTACGCAAGGTCTAAATAGAAACTATCGAGCAAGCGATCGTTCAAGAGATTCTCGCGGCAGACGATCTTATACTGAGTCTTATCCATGAACTTGTGGGCAAAAGAAGAAAAACGCCCGAGCGAGTTGATGAAGAAGATTCCTCTGTAGATCATCGACTGCAAGTACTTAAGAGGGTGCGGAGGCATGGGGTTAAGAAGTACCGCGCGACTCACCCGCGGAATGTTCATCGCAGCCGCAGCCCACGCAACACCCGCGCCGTAAGAGATTCCGCAAACTAGAGCGTTCTTGAGATTCAGGTGCTCTAAAAACTTTTGCAAAACTTCGACGTCATTTTCGAGGCCCTTGGCATTGAGATTCGGCTCCGAGAATCCCCAACCTGGAAGGTCGAGCGCGTACACTCGCGTGTGACGCGAAATCGGCGCCATCACCCGCGGCCAATCCATGAAGAATCCACCGAAGCCGTGCAAGAGAACCACCGGTGTGTTGGCGGGATTCTTATCAAGCCCTGCGCAAGCGTAATGAACTTTGCGGCCCTCGATAACGAAGTAAGGAAGCGACGGAGGCGGCCTCAGAGTCTCACCGGGGCGATGGGACTCCACCACACCTTTGAGCTCGTGCAGGATCTTCTGGAATTGACGCATATACCTTAATTGAAACAGGCCGTAGGCGTTAAAACCAGCGACGAAATCGCTTTAATGAAGAATTGAGCGTCTAGCTCGCATGCGCACGACCATCAGCTAGCCTACGCACGCGGAGCTAATCAGAATTCGTTTTTGATTTTGTTGAGCTTCTCAGGGACCTTCTCACGCTCAAAGATCCAAGTCTCCGGACGACCTAGAACCTGGACAGCCTTCTCGTGAGCAAAGTCTTTGTCGTCTTTTGCGACGGCGGAAGCGATGCGAATCTCATTGCGAGTCGATTCACGAATCGCGACAACCTGAAGTGGCTTCACCTTCTCACTCGCTTCGGGAAGCTGCTTCGGCGGCTCAAGACCAACGTCTTTACCCGTCTTGATTCTCTCTTGGGCGGCTTGAACAGCTGCAGGAGTTGTCTCAACTCCAACTTGTTTACCAGCTTCAACCAAGACCTTCTGCGCAGTTCCGACTTGCTGAACTTCGACAGCCCCTTCGATGGTCGCTTGCTCAGTCAAACCTGCATTCGGATCGTAGCTTGTGTAAAAGTCCGTTCCACGTACTCCCGCTACCGCGGAGAAAGTTCTCACGCGGAAGTTCGCCTGAGGTTCTTTGCCGGCAGGTTTACCCGCCGTCGCGGCGGCGGGCTCAGTCTTTTTCTTCTGCACAAGGGCCCGCATCTTGCCGTAGGTCAAATTAATGAGAGTTACGTTTGATGTCGCGGCCGACGAGTCAGTTCCCGTGTGCGCCGCAAGTTCGATTCGCGAATCAGCGGCGAGAGTCAGCTTCGCGCTAGCGAGGAGAATTCTTGCACTTGAATCTCGTCCCGCGAGCACAACGTCATCACATTCAAGAGGCGACACGCTGCCTTCCGCGACTTTGATCGCGTAACGAATGCGCTCACCGTCGGCCTGAGCCTTCATACGAAGGATCTCGACGCCCGGGCCTTTCACGCCCGCGAGCTGACCACAAGTCGCCGCGCTCGCTTGAGTGCCGATGAGAATCAATCCCAATCCCCAGATGACTTTAACGACGAGTTTCATCACGAACCCTCCGTCCTCAAGTTGACAATCGAGTCTCCGGCGAGTCAACGGGCTTCGGCTCTTCTTGAAGTGCCGCAAGCTGAAGGAAACTGGTGAGAACTTCGTCGACCGAGATCGAACGATAGGCGCGGACTTCTTCTTCAAAACCCGCAAAGGTGGAACCGACATCGTGGTTTTCAAACTTAGCTCGGATAATTCGCGCGTACTTCCCGAGCGGCCCCCAAATGATCGGTTGGCCTCGACCAAAAATGGTAAGCACGGGCGTTCCTGTTGTGCCCGCCATGAACTGCATCGAGCTTCCGTTCGTAAGGAGCGCTTTCGACGTAGCTAAGATGTCCTGAAGGTCTTTTAAACTTTTAGGCTGCAGGATGCGGAACTCGTCGCCTGCGACTTCTTTAAGCCAATCCGTTTCGTTCGGAGCCCCGATCACGATCGCTTCTAAACCTAAATCTTTTAGTCTGGGTCGCGCGCGCAAAAGACATTCACGCATCAAATCAGGAGGCCAAGTTTTCTCGCGCCGACTCGCGGTGGGATTAACGAGAACATATGACTTCGGTGCGCGCCCTGTAAGTTCGCGCGCTCGAGCTACATTTGCTACCTTAGCGGCGGGCAAACCAAAGTCTTTCCACTTCGCTATGAGCTGGCTTCCGCTCACCCATTGCGAGAGGTTCTTTCGGTTTTGCTCTGTTGACCGCATGAATCGCTGCAGTCCAGGTGTCGCGTACTCGAGAAGCAAGAGTGCCGCATCTCTCTCGTGGATCAGAGGATCTTTTCCAAAAAAAGGGGACGCGTGCGTGTACAACCAGGCCATCGACGCAGGCGCCGAGCCGACGCGAACTTTCACTCCTGCCCGAAGCGAAGTGAAGCCGTACCGGTAAGAATCAATTTGGGTATTCACCGCACCATCGCAGGTTTTCAAAATATCGCTGAGCGGCTGAAGATCCCCTTCCGCCACCCATTCTGAACCTTTGGGCTTGTAGATTTGCGCCGTCGTTTTTCGACGTTCAATCACCGCCACCGATTCGATATAGGGAAACTGTTCCGGCGCAAGAACGTCGATCCATAGTTTCGGACCAACGAGAACAATCTTGGCTCCTGGAAAAAAACGAGGCATCTCGGCAAGGCTTGCTAGACCAACGACCATATCGCCAAGGGCTCCGACGCGGATCCACGCGACTCTTTTGAGTTGTGCCCACGTCTTGCGGTTATCCTCCATCAGGCCCAATGCGGTTCTCCTTGATTTTGCCTTACCGGGTGTTATTCCTGGATTCTTCAGAATCAATAGAGATGATAAGGCAGCTTCGGAATGTCAAAGGTTCAGATCCCATTTAACCGTCCGCCCGTCCAAGGACGCGAGATGGCTTACTTGGAAGAAGTCCTCACAGG
>SXGS01064791.1_pt1 | contig 23228 bp, 19 predicted proteins | sample 3174681 | NCBI WGS metagenome assembly SXGS01 (sample SAMN11356861, study PRJNA531348) | freshwater metagenome | isolation source: freshwater sample F1-80 | place: China: Fuxian Lake, Yuxi | collected 2017-12-25
CCCCGGGGAAGCATCAAGCTCGACGTTTCGCTTTCGCCGGAAGGCACGGTAATCCAGGAAGTGGTGATCAGAGCCAATTCCATGGAAGATAAGGTACGCAGCACTGAAATGTCGGACCGATCCCGACGCGACGATGGCCCGGTTCCTCGCCGGCGACCACACCGTGCTGGTGATGCGCCACTACGACGACGGTCGGTCGATCGAATGGGCGAACACCCTGGTGCGGTCGGCGCGCGGTGTGCCAGTGTCGGTGCTGGCCGTGGGCCGCGATGCCACCGAGCGGTTGCGGGCCGAGGACACACTGCGCCGCAACGAAGAGAAGTTCCGAGCGATGGTCACCTACATCTGGGACTCCATCCTGCTGCTCGACGCCGACGGCAACCTCCTCGATGCCACGTCCTCGTACCGCAGCGACCTCGGCTACCCGCCCGGCCACTGGGACGCCTCGTCGCTGCCGGATGTGCTGCACCCCGACGATCGTCCCGCCGCCTATGCGGCCCTCGCCTCGTTGGTCCAGGGCGGTCCGCAGACCGAAGCGTGGCTGGAACTGCGGGCACAGCGGTCCGACGGCAGCTACAGCTGGCTGGAACTCAACGGCATCAACCGGCTCGACGACCCGTCGGTGAACGCCCTCATCATCACCGTGCGCAACGTGGACCGCCGCAAGCAGATCGAACGCGAACTCGCCGAACGCAGCGCCGAGGCGCAGGCTGCGCTGCGCCGCCGCGTCGGCTTCGTGGCACAGGTGAGTCACGAGCTCCGCAATCCACTGCACGGCATGCTCGGTCTCAGCGAACTGCTCGCCAACGCCGACCTGCCCCCCACGTTGGCCGATGCCGCATGGGCGCTGTACCGCCAGTCCACCACCATGCGCCGCATCGTCGACGACCTGCTCGACATGGCGCAGTTGGAGGTGGGCAACCTCAGCATCTCGCTCGAGCGTGTCGATGTGCAGTTCGTGTTCAACGACACCTCGGTGGTGGCCCGCGAGATCAGCCGACCGGGCGTCGAGGTCATCACCGTCGACCCGCCGCCTGCGCTGCGCGCGGTGATCGCCGACCCCGACCGTGTACGCCAGGCCGTCGCCAACCTGCTGTCGAACGCGTGCAAGCACACCGAGCACGGATGGGTGCGACTCGAGGCCGTGCGCGGCGACGCGCCCGACACGGTGCGCATCGTGGTCAGCGACACGGGCTCGGGTGTCGACGCCGACGACGTGGCCCGACTGTTCCAGCCCTACGAGCGCGGCGCGCGCGACGGCGTGTCGGGGGTGGGCCTCGGTCTCGCCATCGTGAAGGGCACCATCGAGGCGATGGGTGGCACGGTGGGCGGGTCGCCGCGCGATGGAGGCGGTTCGGTGTTCTGGATCGAACTGCCCGCCGGCACCCACGTTCCACAGGTGCCCACTGCCCCCACCGGTGCCGCCGCCACGGAGTTCCCACTGCGCGTGCTGGTGGTCGACGACGACCCGGTGAACCAGTTGGTCGCCACGCTGCAACTCCGCAAGCTCGGTGCCGAGGTCACCACCGCATCGAGCGGTGAGGAGGCGTGGGGTCTCCTGCGCGTGCAGTCGTTCGACGTGGCGTTCATCGATGTGCAGATGCCGGGGATGAACGGGCTCGACCTCGTGCGGCTCACACAGTCGCTGCCGTCACCGCGTCCGCTCACTGCCGTGATGACGGCGAGCGCCACGGCAGCCGATCAGCAGGCGGCCCTCGATGCGGGCGCCGACGTGTTCGTCACGAAGCCCGCCGGTGCCGCCGACGTGCGCGACGTACTGCAGCGTCACCTCGACACTCGCGGCTGACGAGCGGCTAGCAGGACGCGAGTTCGGCCTGCCGGGTGGGCACTTCCATCCCGTCGATGGCCTGCCGCCAGTGACGGGCCCGCAGCGTGAACACCCAGAACCCGACGAGCCCGATGGCAGCACCGGCACCGAACGCGACGCGCATGTTGAACGAGTCACCGAGGATGCCGATGAACAGCAGGCCCGAGCCGTACGACACGCCGAGCGTGGCCTGCATGAGCGACATCACACGACCACGGCTGGCCGGGGGCGCGTCGCGCTGGATGACGGCCGAGAGGGCGATGAACATCGACGACCAACCACCGCCCAGCACCATGGCCACGGCGACGACCCAGGCCAAGTTGGGCGACACCGCGTACGACGCGAGGGCGGCCGAGACGGTGATGGCCAACCAGCCGACGATGGTGGAGCGGCCGTAGCGGGCCGCGAGCATGGTGACCAGGATGCCGCCGATGATGGCGCCGATGCCCTGCGCCGACGCGACGATGCCCACCATGCCCGTGCCGCCGTCGAACGTGCCCTGCACGTAGATGGGGATGAGACCCATGAACGGGACGATGGTGGTGTTGAAGAGCGCGAGCATCACCAAGGCGTGCCAGCAGCCAGGCGTGGAGCGCATCGCGTGCACCCCACCGAGCAGGCGTTCGCGCACCGTGCCCGCCGCGCCGTGCGGCCGGAACGGTCGACGCACCAGCGACACCGCGGCCGCCATGACCACGAACGAGAAGGCGTTGAACCCGATGGTCCACGCCGGGCCCACGGCCAACACCATCGCCGAGCCGAGCACCGGTCCGATGACACGGCCGCTGTTCCACGAGTACACCCCGAGCGACACCATCTGCATCAGCTCGTCGGCCGGCACCAGATCGGGCTGCATCGCCGCGTACGACGGTGCACCGGTTGCCCCCGCTGCACTGCCGACGAGGATGAGCAGTGTGAGCACCCACGGCGTGCGCACGCCGAGCCCGAGCGTCACGGCCAGGGCCGTGGTGACGGTGGCCTGCGCGACGAGCGCCACGGCGAACACCTTGCGCCGGTCGTAGCGGTCGGCGAGGAGGCCACCGAGCGGGGAGGCGATGCCCTGCGGCATGAACGTGGCCAGCGCCACGAGCCCGGTCTGCACCGCACTGCCGGTGCCCGCCGCCACGAGGCTGCCCACCACGATGAGCTGCACCCACGTGCCGATGTCGCTGATGACGGCCGCGCCCCACAGCAGGCGCACGGCGCGGTGGCGCAGGGGGACGAACGGATGGTTGCTCACGACAACCACCCAGGCTACCGACGTGGGGCTCCGGGACCGGGGTGCTTATCGTGCGTCGTCCGACACACCCGTGTCGGCGCCGGCGGTCTCGATGATGGCCCGCAGGTGCGGCCACGCCGCCTTGAAGCCGGCGTGCAACGGCCGGCTCATCACCTGGTCGAGCGGCACCCACGCCACGTCGTCGGTCTCGAAGTTCATCGACGCGCCGAACGACTCGTGCACCTCGAGCACCACGGTGGTGTACGTCCAGTCGTCGGCGGGGGCGAACACGTACTCGCCGAGCAGTCGATGGTGCGCGGGAATCTCGCCCACTTCCTCCGACGCCTCGCGCAGCGCGGCCTCGAACGGGGTCTCGCCCTCGTCGATCGCACCGCCCGCGCAACTCCATGTACCGCCCTCGTGCGCCATGGCCGAACGCTGTTGCAGCATCACCAGCGACCCGTGATCGGCATCGGCGAGCACGAACAGCACACCGGCTGCGCCGAACACTCCCCAGCGCACGTGCCCGTCGGAGCAGCGCATGAACCCGTCACCCGATCGGCGGTGCCACATGGGCGCCGACCCTACGGCACGGCACAGCCCGAGTGGGTACTCGCACCCCCCGGGCGAGTACCCACCCCGGCCGATCAGGCGCGGGCTCGGCGAGGCGAGCGGCGCAAGGAGAGCACGAGATAGCCGATGTCGAGCAACAGCAACGCGGCGAGCAACTGCACGAGCATGCTGCCCGTGGAACCGGTGACCACCAGGTCACCGGCGAGGGTGGTGGTCGTGGGCACGGGCCCGCCGGCGTCGACGATCGTGGTCGTGGTGGCGGTGCTGTCACCCACGGCCAGGCTGCTCACGAACGCACCGCCCTTGGTGGGCTTGCACACGAAGACCACCGGACTCGGCAGTCCGATGCTGACGCTGACGTTGGCGCCGTACATCGAGAAGTCCATCTTCCCGCTGCGAGCCGTCCACTGCATGTCGGCCACGGTGAAGCTCACCGTGGTGGGCTTCGCAGTGCCGTCGGCGTTGGTGGTGACGGGAATCGTGAGGTTGATCTTCGGCGAGTCCTGCGTGGTCTGCTGGGTGTTGGTGCCGGTGATGGCCAGGTCGAGCGTGCCCTTGATGCTGGTGCCCGGCGTGATGAGCCCGAAGTTGATGCCGGTCTGGAACACGCCGGCCGGGATGGTGACCTTCCAGGCCATGTTCGACACCTTGAACGTCGAGTCGGCGTCCACCTGCGACGGTGCGGTGCCCGAGCCCTCGAACGTCAGCTCACTGAGATCGGGGGTGACGCTGTTCTTGCACGACGTGGTGTACGTGGCGGCACCGCTCACGGGACCGGGCGCCGTCGTGGTGGTGGCCGGGATGGTGGTGGTGGCCGCCTCGGTGGTGGTGGGGCCCGCCGTGGTGCCGGGTGCGGTGGTACCCGGTGCCGTCGTGCCGGGTGCGGTGGTACCCGGTGCCGTGGTACCGGGCGCCGTGGTCGTGGTGGCGCCGCCACCCGTGACCGTCACGGTGGCGAACGGCCCGGCGGTGGCGGCCGTGAACGTGGCGCCACCCACGGCCGAGGTGCCGGCCTGGCAGTCGAAGTTGGCCTTGATGAGGCCGCCGGCCACCTGGGCGCTGATGAACACGCCGCCCTGCGGGGTGACGGCTGCGGGGCCGACCTGGCCGGCCGGGATGGCGGGCAGCGAGCCGGGGGCTCCCTGTGCGAACTCGATGTTGCCGCCGAGCGGGGTCCAGGTGGTGTCGGGGAGGCTGAGGTTCAGGTTGAGCGGTGTCGCGGTCTCGTCACCGTTGCCCGGGATGCCGTTCGGGTCGGAGATGGTGGTGCTCACCGACGCGGTGAACGTGACCACCTGCTTGGCCTCGGCGGTGTTGGTGCCGGCGAGCGCCACCCAGCCCTTCACCGGGATGGTGTTGGCGCCGGTGGTGAGCAGACCGAGGTTGTAGCCCGAGACGAGCAACGTGGCCGGCACCGCCGCGGTGACGTTCACACCACTCAGAGTGACAACACCACCACCAACGCTGGCCGGGTTGGGCGCGCCACTCCCCGTGAGCGAGATGGTGATGTCGCTGAACGTGCCGGTCGCGTTGCTCTTGCACGCGTTCGTCGCCGAGGCCGCCACCGCCGTGCGGCGCGACGGGCCGACGACGACTGCGGCAGCGAGCGCGAACGACAGCAGGACCAGCAAAATCAAGGCCCCCCGCTGGTGGCTGCGCATGATCGATTCCCCTTGGTGTGGCTCGGATGCCCGCGTCCCCACGACGGGCAGGGCGTCACCTCACCACGGCTCGCGCACAGTTGTCAAGGCTGACGACCAAGGTCGTACCGTCAATTTCCCCGCAAGGGGGGCTTGACGAACGGACCGATCAGCCTGGTATGTTGCCGCCAAGCCCACCACGTTCCGTGGCGAGCGACAGCCACGGGAGGGGACGTCGGCAGACGGCTCGTGGAAGCGATGGAAGAGCATTCAGCAAGCGCGGTTCACCGTTCTTGCCTTTCGTCGTGTTCCAGGGGGCTTCGGCACTTCCTCGACAGTGGTGCACATCCGAGCCACCAACATCGAACCAGGGAGTGATCCTCTTGCAATCAACCACCAGGCGCAGAGGCGCCGTCGCTGCGATCGCAGGCCTCCTGGCCGCGGTCGTCGCCGTAGGCGGCGCGACCGGAGCGGTCCAAGCCGCACCGGGCAGCCTCGCCACCATGAACACCTGCCAGAACAACGCCAACGGCAACTGGGCCGACATCCAGTGGACGCTCTCCGGCACGGCAGCGCCGAACCCGCAGACGCTCGGCTCGGGTGATGTCACCCTCTCCGGGGCCACCATCGTCGGCGAGATCCCCGCCGCCATCCTCGTGGCCGGGTACAACCTCGGCGTGCTCACCACCGGCGCCAACGCCATCCCGACCAAGATCTGGGTGGCCCGCTCGGCCACCAACGTCGATGTCGGCAGCGGCGTGAAGGGCACGGCCACCCGGGTCGATCTGCTCGACCTGCCGACGCAGCTGTTCACCACCATCACCGACCCTGACGGCGTGCCCGGTGGCACCGGTCCCGGCGGCGCCGACGAGACGGCAACCCCGATCTCGGTCAGCCAGCCGCTGCCCGACTGGACCGTCACCCCGCTCGGCGGCAACGTGAACTTCTCGCAGAGCACGCCCGGCGCCATCGGCCCGCTGCCCATCGGTACCGGCGGCGCCAACGTGGCCACGGTCGGCAGCATCTTCACCCAGTCCGTCGTCGCCGGCGGCCTCATCAAGGTGAACTTCGACTGCCAGCCCGGCACCACCACGCTCGCCGTGCCGCCCGCCACGCAGAACACCCCGGTGCCGGCGGCGTCCATCAGCCCGTTCGAGGTGGGCGAGGTCGTCGCGCCGCCGACCGCCCCGACGTGCACCAACGAGAGCGTCAGCGTGGGCGTGGGCCAGACGGCCACCGTCGACCTGCGTGACAACTGCGAGGACGTGAACGAGGCACAGGGCGGCGGTTCGCCGTTCACCTTCACCCTCGGTGCGGTCTCGGCCGGCACGCTCGACCCGACGGCCACGAACGGCGTGTACACGTACACGGCGCCGGCCACCGATCCGGGTGCACCGGTGGTGGTCACCTTCACGGCCACCGACACGAGCGGCCTCACCAGCGCCGCCGGCTCCACCATCAGCGCCACGGTGCTCGCCAACCAGTGCGACGCCACGGCCGAAGCCTGCGACCTCACGCAGATCGTCGCCCAGCCGGTCGTCGGCACCACGATGTCGATGTCGAAGGTGCCCGGCGCCATCGTCATGTCGCCCGTCGTGTTGAACGGTAGCGAGCAGGTCTCGACCGGTGCGCTGAACACCATCACGGTCACCAACGCCCGCGGCACGGCCGCCGCCTGGTCGGTCACCGCCTACGTCACTGACCTCGGTGCGGCGGGTGCTCGTACGTTCGAGCCCCTCCCCGGCGTGGTGGTCCCGCTGTGCTCGCTGGCCGGTGCCGGCCCGTTCGCCGCCAACCCGACGTTCGCCGCCACCATCGACAGCGACCGCCTGTGCATCCCCGGCGACAACCTCGGCTGGACCCCGGCTGCGGCCGTGGCGCACAACGACATCCCCGGTGATGTCGCCGCCGTCACGCCCGGTGCCGCCAGCGCCGCCTCGCCGGCGGACTGGCTCGCGGCCCTCGTGGCAGCGGGCAACACCGCCGATCCCGCACAGGGTGTCGACGGTCTCGGTGGTCTGCTCGGCGCCAAGACGCTGTGCTCGGCACCGGTGAACCAGTCGGGTGGCACGTTCACCTGCAACGCCTCCCTGTACCTCGGTGTCCCGGCCTCGGCCGGTGCCGGTACGTACACGGGCGGTCTCGTGCTGACGCTCGCCTGACCTCGGTCGGGCGAACGCCACACAACCTGCAAGAAAGTACGACGAGCGGGTGGGATCCCGGGCAACCGGGGTTCCACCCGCTCCCATTGCAAGAACAAGGACGGGAAGCAATCGTGGAGCTCGGACGGAAGCGGCACCACCTCCGGCGCAGCGCAGCAGTGATGATCGCCCTGCTGGTCGGTACGACGTCGATCACGGCAGCGGCACCCGCCACGGCCCGTCCGTCGGCCACCCCGCCCACCGACGAGACGGCCACCGAGTCGCCCGGCAGTTTCGCCGTCCAGCCGTCGGGCGAAGCCGGCCCGGGAGGTCGCGACTTCTTCATCTACACCTTGAAGGTGGGCGAGCTCTACGGCGACACCGTGGCGATCTCGAACCTCGGCACCGAGCCGGCCACCTTCGTCATCTACGCCACCGACGCGCAGAACACCACCGATGGCTCGTTCAGCCTCATGCGTGAGGAGGAGGAGCCCACCGACATCGGCACCTGGGTGGAGCTCGGCGCCACGCAGTGGACCGTGGAACCCGGCACCTACGTGAACATCCCGTTCAGCATCTCGGTGCCCGACGACGCCGCCGCCGGCGACCATGTCGGCGCCATCGTCGCCCAGAAGATCGACGACCCCGACAACCCGAACGACGGCATCGGGCTCGACGTGCGCGTGCGCGTCGGCGCACGCCTCTACGTACGGGTCGACGGTCCCGTGAACCCGTCGCTGGCCATCGACCGCTTCGACGTCATCTACGACGCGCCGTCCACACCGTTCGGCACGCGGAACGCCAAGATCCTGTACACCCTCACCAACACCGGCGACATCCGTCTGGCGCCGATCGCGAACCTCGAACTCTCGGGACTCTTCGGCCTCGGCTCGTCATCGTTGCCCGAACGGCAGATCCCCGAGCTGCTGCCGGGCAGTTCGATCGAGATCGCCGAGACCGTGACCGGCGTACGGCCATGGGTGCGGCTCACCGCCGACCTGGAGGTGCGCGCCGACGATGCCGCCGTGCTCGTGACGGCATCGGTCACCCACTGGGCGGTGCCGTGGTTGAGCATCGTCGTCCTCGGTGTCGTCGTGCTGGCCCTCGTCGTGTGGCGACTGGTCGCACGCCGCCGGAAGCGGGCCACCGCCTGATGCGACGACCCGGCGCTGCCGCGGTGCGACGAGTGGTCGCGGGCACGATGCTCGCGGCCGTTGCCGTCGCGGGCCGCAGTGCTGCCGCGCCGCCGCCCACCGAGCCGGCGGCATCGACCGACGACCCCGTCATCGAAGTCGTCGACAGCTCGGTCGTCGGCGACACGGTGGTGCCCGGCCAGACGTTCAAGGTGGAAGGCCGCGGCTGGCCCGCCAACGTGCTCGTGCAACTCGAGGTGTGCGGTGCCGAGGCGCGCTCCGGGTCATCGGACTGTGCCGTCGACACTGCGCAGGTGGTGGCCAGCGGCGACGACGGCACGCTGCGCGGCCGCGTGCCCGTCGTGATCCCGCCGTCACCGTGCCCCTGCGTGATCCGCGCGCTCAGCCAGACCGGCACGGCCACGGCCACCACGCCGGTGGAGGTGCCCGGCGCACCGTCGAGCCATCCCGGCGACGGCACCGTGGTGGCACCCACGCTGCGCCGCCTGGAGGTGGAGAAGGTGGTGCTCCGCGGCGACGACACGTGGCGCACCTGGCTGGGCGTCGGTCCGCAGCGCACGTTCGAGTTCGAGGTCGTCAACACCGGCAGTGTGCCCGTGAGCGATGCGACGGTCATCCTGTCCGCCGGCCCCATCGACGACCCCGACGGCTTCGTGCCCCCGGTGCGACTCGACCGCCTCGAGGTCGGTGAACGGCGCAGCGTGTCGGTACCCATCCAGTTCCCTGCGCTCACGTGGGGCGAGCAACAGGTGCGCGCGGTGATCAACGGCACGTCGGCACCCGTGGCCTTCTCGGCCACCACCACTTCGTATCCGTGGTTGCTCATCATCGTGCCGGCGGTGCTGTTGCTGCAGTTGCTGCTGGTCACGGTGCGCAACCTCGTACGCCGACGTCTCCACGATCTCGACGAGGTGCCCGAGGCACCCGACCCCAACACGCCGGCCGACGATGCCCTGATCTGTGTGGTCGAGTACGCGCTCACCATTCCATCCCCCGACGACGTCGCGCCGACCGTCGAACACCGGACCGAAGTGGTGCGCAGCACTGCGGCGGTGCGCCAGTTGGTGCTCGACTCGCTGCGCCTCGACGAGACCAGCAGCGCCGAGGCCGACCCGGGTGATGCATCGGCCGACGAGCTGCCCGCCGACGAATCGGGTGACGTCGTCCAGATCACCTCACCCGCACCGCCCGCCGCACCGGCGATCGTCATCAGCAGCATCACGCTGCTCGCCGACGCCGACGCCAAGGTGGGCGAGTCGTACCACGCCTGCGACGTGCTCTGCGGCTGGATCGAGACCACGTTCGCCGAGAGTTCGCACCCCGCCGCCAGAGCGCTCACCCTGCGCCGCCATGTCAGCCCCGGCGGCAACGCCGGTGCAGCGGCAGCCTCGGGTATGGGCATGGTGCCGCTGTCGGTGATGGTGCGCGCCCCGCACGTACGCGCCGTCGCGTGAGTCGCACGCAGGGAGCCGGTCCGAACACAAGAGACGGCGGCCCCACGAGAGGGTCGCCGTCCCTTCTCCGAGCCACCGGAGATCACCACCAAGGCTAACGACCATCGGCGGGAAACACTGCGCGGCCACCACCACGGAGGGCCGGGGCTCGGGTACGCTCGGCGCGACGTGACCTGGCGACCAGGTGATGGGGAGCTCACACACATGGGACTGTTCAGCAAGAAGCCGAAGCCGGCACCGACCGACGACGTCGACGCCAGCGCGCCCACACCGGCCGCCGGCCTACCGGCCCCTGCGATGCCCAGCGCCGCGCCGGCCCCTGCGGCGGCGAAGCCGTCGAAGAAGTCGAAGAAGGCCACCATCGATCCGGTCGACTTCCTGAACCTGCGCGCCGAGCTGATGGACATGAAGGCCCGGCTGATGGCCGCCGAGCAGTCGCGCGCCATCGTCGAGAGCCGCCTCGCCGCGCTCGACGCCACCGCCCTCGCACTCTCCAGCGAGCAGGCCGGCTCCACGGGTGCCGCCGAGCGACTGGCCGAGCTGGAGGCCAAGGTGGCCGAGCTCGGCCAGCACGGCGACACCGGCGACGGTGGCGACGACATGGCCGCCGTGGCCGCACTGCAGGCCGACCTGCAGGCCCGTATCGACGAACTCGCCGGCCGGGTGGAGCAGCAGCAGGCCGCTGCCGAAGCCGCCACCGCCGCAGCGGAGGCCGCCACCGTGGCCGCCTCGTCGGCGAGTGCCGCACCCGCTGCTGCCGTCGTCGACCCCGAACTGGCAGCGAAGCTCGATGCCCTCGAAGCCCAGGTGGCCCAGGCCACCGCCGCCGCCGAAGCGGCACGCGCCGAGGTGGCGGCGAAGGCCGAGGCACCCTCGTCGTTGCTGTTCACCCCCGCAGCCGCACCGGCCGCCGACCCCGAGGTGCTCGCCCGGCTCGACGCCCTCGGCGACCGGGTCGCGGCCATCGAGCCGTTGCACGAACGCAGCACCCAGATCGACGACCTCGCGCTGCGGGTGGCGCAGATCGACATCCTCGCCGGCCAGCTGTCGCAGCTGAACGCGCGGGTGAGCGCCCAGGCCGAGTTCGGCGCCCAGCTCAGCGCGATGCGCGACCGCATCACGGAGCTGCAGGCATCCACCGAGTCCCGGCGCGAGGCAGCACTGGTGGCGAACGACGATGCCGAGCTGCGCGATCGGGTGAACACCCTCACCGACCGCATGGTCGCCGCCGAGGCATTGGCCGCCCAGCTGGGTCTGCTGGCCGAGCGCGTCGCTGCCACCGACGCCACCGCACGGCACGCGAGCGAGCAGGTCGCAGCGCTCGAGCAGCGGGTCGACTCGGTGGGCACCGAGTTGGCCAATCAGATCAGCGAGCTGGGCCGCGACATCGACGGCCTCGCCGAACGCACGGCCGATGTCGCCTCGGGCACCGTGAGCGACGAAGTGATGGCGGCGCTGCGCAGCGGGCAGATCAAGCTCGCGAACGAGCAGGCCCGCTATGAGATCGCGTTCCGCGAGGATCTGGCGGCGCTCGCCGAACACATGCGCCGCAACCCTCCGCGAGCCTGATCAGCCCATCAACTCCAGCGCCTGGGCCACCAGGTCGCGGGCTTCGGCGATCTTCTGCTCGTACGTGGCGAGGTCCTTGTTCTCGAGCGCATCGTCGGCCTCGTCGAACAACACCTGCGCCTGCTCGAGCAGTTCCTGCGCCGTCGCATCGGTGGTGGGCGGCGGCTGCTCGCCCGGATCGGTGGGCGTGCTGCCGATGACGTCGCCGACTTCTGCCGAGAACCCCGGCAGCACCTGCGACAGGGCGTCGCCGATGGACACGCCGATGCCGACCTTGCCGTTGTAGTTCACCACCATGCGGCGCAGCAGCGGCTGCCCGGCGGTGGTGGACTCCACGTACAGCGGTGCGATCCACACCACGCCGCTGGCGACCGGGATCATCTGCAGGTCGCCGAACGCCACCTGCGAACCCTGCTGGCCGAGCAGGGTGATGGTCTCGGACACCTTCGTGTCGGTGGCCATGGCCGCGCCGATGCTGTTCGGGCCCTCGGGCAGTGCGTCGAGCGGGAACTCGTACGCGACGAGCCGGCCATAAGTGGCCGGATCGCTGCTCGCGGTCATGTACGCGATGAGTTCCTTGCGCTGGTCGGTGGTGCTGAACGGCTGGAACGGCCGGTACAGCTCGAACGATGCCTCGCCGTCGCCGGCACCGTGGAACATCGTGTAGTACGGCACGAACCGAGCGGCGTCGCTCTCGCCCGCGAAGTCGTTCGGGGCGCCGGTGGCAGTGGTGTTCAACGTGGCGGGGTCGACCCCCGAGCCACCGGGTTCGGCCGTGGCGGCCAGCGCCACCGACCACGCGCCACGACGGTCGAAGAAGTCGTCGGCATCGAGGCGGTACTTCGAGTAGGCCGCGGTCTGGATGCGGAACAGCTCCTCCGGGTACCGGAGGTGGTCGGCCAGCCCGGCGGGCATCGCCGAACGGTCGACGAACAGGTCGGGGAAGGCCGAGCGCCACACCTGCAGCACCGGGTCGGCCTCGTCGACGGTGTAGAGCACGATGTCGCCGGTGTACGCGTCGACCGTGGCCTTCACGCTGTTGCGCACGTAGTTGAACGTGTGGTCGAGACCGCTGCCCGGGTTCACCTGGGTGCGGTCGGCGAACTGACCGTAGGGGTAGCGGCTGCTCGTGGTGTAGCCGTCGACCACCCACAGCACGTCGCCGTCGACCACCACGGGATACGGGTCGTTGTCCCACGACAGGAACGGGGCAGCCTTCTGCACACGTGCCCGCACGTCGCGCACCGACACGAACCGCGACTGGTCGTCGATGGCGCTGGAGCCCACGAGGTTGTAGTCGAGCTCGGCCAGCGCGAACGCCAGGCGGCGCAGACCGGAGTTGAGCTGCACACCGGCGCGGCCCTCGTACGGGCCGCTGTCGGTGAGGCCTTCGCAGGGCTGTTCGGCGACCGAGGTGTTCAACACCGCGTAGCCGGTGAGGGTGGGGCTGAAGTAGAGCTGCGGCCGTTCGATGTCGGCGATGTCGGACCGGTAGGCCGGTTTGCCGTCGGACTGGATCTGCGCCGCCGTGGCCATCGCCAGGCCGCAGCCGTGCGTGTTGATGAGGTGCGTGCCCTGCCACGACTTGTTGCCCACCTGCGACAGGTCGAGCTCGCGAGCGCCGACGATGACCTGCTGCACGCGGCCGTCGACCTCGTAGCGGTCGGGGTCGAGGTCGGCGATGGTCATGCCCGGCTGGCCCTCGTCGGTACGGAACCGGGTCTCCATCTTCTCGTCGGGCTTGATGAGCCGCACGTCCTGCAACGCGGCGACGTCGTCCTCCACCTCGCGGGTGGTGACGGTGTCGAACCGCGCCTCGCGCACCTCCACGCCACCGATGCCGAGCGCCTGACGCGTGGCCTCGATGTTGTGCTCGATGAACTGCGCTTCCTTGTCCTTCTTGTTGGGGTTCACCACCAACGACTGCACGACGGCGGGATAGATGACGCCGCCCACCAGTGCCACCACGGCCCACAGCGCCGAGGCGATGATGGCCGGACGCCACTTGTCGGTCTTCAGGGTGCTCAGGTACAGCACGGCGGCGAGCAGTGCGATGAGCGCCAGCAGCAGCACCGCCGGCAGTTGCGCGTTCACGACGGTGTAGTTCGGCCCGGTGAACGAGCCGCGGTTCGCGTTGGTGAGCTCGTAGCGCATCACCCAGTAGTCGGCGGCCTTCAGCACGGCCATCAGCGCCAGCAGCACGGCGAGGTGCGCCTTGGTGGCACGCCGCATCTTGGGTCGCGGCGGCTGCACCACGATGCCCCCGGCGAGCAGGTGGGTGAACAGCACCAGGATGGTGATGAAGCCCACGGCCAGGAACAGCCAGTCGAGCACGAACGTGACGAAGGGCAGCTTGAACAGGTAGAACCCCACGTCGTTGCCGAACTGCGCATCGTTGACACCGAACGACTTGCTGTTGCGGAACATCAGCCAGTCCTGCCAGCGGGCCACGGCCGGCGCCGCGAACAACAGCGCCAGCGCGATGGCGATGCCGAACCGCACGATGCGCAGGCGGTTGCCGAAGAACTCGTGGAACCGCTCGACCACCGGATGGGTGTTGGCGGAGAACGCCTGCGGCGCGAGCCGGTCGGCGATGACGAGGTTCAGCACCGCGAGTGCGGCGAACGCGAGACCGAAGATGGCGAACAGCGTGACCTTGGCGCCGATCTCACCCCAGAACACATCGTCGCGACCCACCGAGTCGAACCACAGGAACTCGGTGTAGAAGCCGGCCAGGAAGCGGGCGGAGAGCAACAGGCCCACCACCACCACCGCAGCGATGATGATGAAGGCGCGCCCGCGATCGCTCACACGGCGGGGGCGGGCAGAGCGGGGGAGGTCTGCAGGGTTCTGCACGCGGCGAAGGCTACAGCGGTGCTCGCTGCAGCATGCAGCGGCACCCCTCGTGCGCGGGGGCGCACACGTGATCCGTGGGGAACGGATCGCCGGCCTTCACCACACCCGCCAGCGCGTTGTCCTCGGCGTCGGGGCAGTCGGGGCCGTTGGGGTCGACCGTCCAGCACACCGGGGTGCCGGGCGCGAGCGCCACGAGCGCACCGCGACCGAACGCCAGCTGGGCGATGTCGTCGAGGTGTTCGTCGATGCGCTGGTTCTTCCACTCGCGGTAGACCGCCCGCACAATGGCGGTGAGATCGCTCGCGTCACCGTTCGCGTCGGCCACGGCCCGCTCGAGCCGGTCGCGCAACGGCTGCACGATGGAGGTGGCGATGGCCTTCTCGGCGGGCTCGAGCGCATTGCCCTTCGTGACGGTCTTGGTGTGCTCCTTCACGTTGCCGTCGTCGACGCTGGCAGCGCCGGCCACGGCCGCGGCGACCAGTTCGTCGTGCATCGCGGTGGCGTAATGACGCACGTGCTCAGCCTCGTCGGGCAGCAGGTCGGAGAGCGCATGTACCGACTTGGCACTGCGCAGCGAGTGGAGCACCTCGTTCTGTTCGTCGGCCAGCACGCGCTTCAGTTTGCGCGCCGCCGCCACGATGAGCGGGGTGAGTTCGGCGTCGCGACGACCGAACGGGGAATCCTCGTACTCGACGTCGCTGGCGGGCGCCTCGGGCGACGCCTGGAACACCGACAACTCCTCGGTGGCATCCACCGTCACCGGCTCGGGCTCGGGTTCGGCCTGGCGGGCGCGCTCGGCCACGGTGTCGGTGCGCGAGGCGCGCAGCTTGGCGAACAGGTCGTCGACACTGCCCTTCGACGGGGCGACCTCGGGCTCGGGCTCGTGCGCCGCGCTGGCCTGCGGTGGGGTGTCGCCGCCGAACAGCGACACCACCGGGGCGATGGTGGCGTCGTCGTCGGCCTCGGCGTCGTCGATGTCGTCGGTGGGCTGGATGTCGAGCGCCACCACCTCGGTCTCGGTCTCGCCGTCGGCCTCGAGTTCGGCCTCGACCTCGGCGTCGGCCTCGTCGGGGTCCTCCAGCTCCACGTCGTACAACTCGGTGGCCTCGACCACCTCGTCGACCACTTCCTCCTCGACGTCGGCGGCGACGGGTTCGTCCTCCACCTCGAGCTCGGTCTCGGCCTCGATGTCGGCCACGATCTCGTCGACCGCCGGTTCCTCGGCGGCCGCCTCGCGCTCCTGCTGCTCGCGCGCTGCGCGGCGCAGTTCCTCGGCCGGCACCATCAACGGCACGGGGCCGGTGGTGGGCGCGAGGTTCACGTACTCGTTGGCACCCTCGCCCAGCGGCGTCATCTCGGCCATCACGTCGACGGCTGCAATGCGCGCACGTTCGAATGCCTGCAGCAGCCGGTCGCGACCGTGCACCAGTTGTTCGATCTGCTGCCGCGCCATCTCGCGGCGACGAGCCAGTTCGCCCAGCACCCGCTCGCGGTAGGCGCGAGCCTCGTTCACCATGTCGCGGCCCTGCTGCTTGGCCATCTGCAGCTCCGACTCGGCGTCGGCCGCGGCGTCCTGACGACGGCGGGATGCTTCGATCTCGGCCTCTTCACGCAGACGCTGCGCCTCGTCGGTGGCCTCGCGGAGCACCCGCGAGGCGTTCTCCTCGGCGCGCACCTTGATCTGCGACGCCGCCTCGCGGGCGGTGGACAGGATGCGCGCGGCCTCCTCACCGAGCAGGCGGGTGACCACTTCCTCGTCGAGGGCCACGTTCGCGTTGGTGGTGCCGCGCTGTGCGGCGCGCAGCTCGCGCTCGAGGAACTTCTCGCGCTCCTGCAGACGGGCCAGCTCGGCCGCCACCATTCGCAGGAAGTCGCGCACCTCGCCCTGCTCGAATCCCTTTCGGGACGTCGTGAAGGACGCTGTCGACACCGCCGTGGGCGATGACGGGTCCGGACGGGAGAACGACATGGCCATTGACCACCCAGCGTAGGTCGACCAGCACTCGAAAGGGTGGCATCCCCTGCCGAGGGGTCAGTCGGGGACGGGGTCGCCGCCCAGTCGCTCCAGCACTGCGAGCGCCTCGTCGAGGGTGGCCACCGGAATGATCTCCACGTCGTCGCCCACCACGCCGCGCGCCGCCTCGACGCTGTCGAAGCCGGTCTCGGGCTGGCTGGCGGGCACGAGGAAGTACTTCACGCCCACCTGCTGCACCGCCGATGCCTTCGAACTGAGCCCGCCGATCGCGCCGACGTTGCCGTCGATGTCGATCTCGCCGGTCACCGCCACGCGGCCACCACCCATCAGGTCGCCCTCGGTGATCTCGTCGATGAGCGTGAGCGTGAACGCCAGACCGGCCGACGGGCCGCCGATGCCCTCGGTGTCGAACTCCACCTCGATGCCGGGCGGCAGGTCGACCGTGGTGGTGTCGATCGGACTGAACCCGATGATGGTGCGCGGCGCATCCTCGCCCGGGGCGAGGATGGTCTCGATCTCCCCCTCCTGCTCCTCACCGTCGCGTTCGAAGGTGATGGGGATCACCTCGCCGGGCTCCACCTCGGCCAGGATGGGCGACAGATCGTCGAGGGTGTCGACCGACTGGCCGTTCAACTCGGTGATCACGTCGTCGGGCTGCAGCACGTCGGCCGCCGGCACGAACGTCTCGCACTTCGTGCCGGCGTCGTTCGCCTCCAGGCACAGCAGGTAGTCGACGATGGCCGGACCTTCCTTGCGCGACACCGGGAAGCCCGCCGCCTTCAACGCCACATAGGTGGCGCGATCCTTGGCCCCGGTCATCTGCCGCTGACCCGACTGCAGCAACTGCTCCTCGGTCTGGTCGCCGTACTTGTCGGTGTAGCTCATGTACTTCACTGCCGGCGACTGCCGGGTGACCAGCCAGTCGAGCAACGTGATCTTCGGCTGGCGGATGGTGACGAAGTAGATCTCACCGTCGCTGGGGAACACCTCGGTGCCGTCGATGGCAAGCCGCGGCTCGACCGCCTCGGCGTCGGCCGGCACCAGCGCGAACTCCACGGGCTGTTGCTCGGTGGCCACGCACTCGTTCGACTCGTCGCGCTCGACGCAGCGGTCCTTCTCGACGAACCACTTCGACGGCATCACGGCCGCTGCCAGCACGCCGACGATGGCCACGAAGCCGAGCACGGCCAATGGCACGGCCCACCAGCGGTGCCGTGGCGACGGCGCGCTGACGGCGGGAGGACCCACCGGTACAGTGTCGGATTGCGTGAGTATCACTGAGGTCACCACCGCGGCTGGCTGGATTGCCGGTCTTGCCATTGTGGCGTTGATCGCGACCGGGTGGCGAAAGACTGCCAGAGCGACAGCGCATCCGGCACGCGCCCGGCGACCCGACCGTGCCCCCACCGGCGTGGAGGTCACCACGGTGCAGACCCCGCTGCATGCGCCCACCCCCGTGCTGCGCCGCGTGTGGAGCGTGGTCGCGAGCAGCGTGCTGGCCGTGTGGGTGGGTGCCGTACTGGCGACGGTGCTGGGCTTCGGCATCGCCTGGGCGGTCATCACTCTCACCCAGATGTTGAAGCAATGAACTGGCGCGAACTGGCCGCCGCGGGCCACGAGGGCGACGAGCCCACGGCCCGCGCCGCGCTGCGCGACCCCGATCCGGTGGCCCGCGAGCTGGCCCTGGGCGCACTCGCCCGCATGGGTGCCCTCACCGACGACGACCTCATCGCCGCGCTGTACGACACCACCACCGCCATACGCAGGCGGGCGGTGCTGCTGTCGGCCACCCGGGTCGGTGTGCCACTGCTGCCGGCGTTGCACGACCCCGATCCGGTGGTGGTGGAGGCGGCGGCGTTCGCCGCGGGTGAGCAGCAGCCGCTGCACGACACCGTCGACGACCTGGTGCTCGAACGGCTCGTCGTGCTGGCCACCGACGCCTCCGACCCGCTGGTGCGCGAAGCCGCGGTCGCGGCGCTCGGCGCCATCGGCGACGAACGCGGCCTGCCCGCCATCCTCGCCGGATGCACCGACAAGCCGGCCATCCGGCGACGCGCGGTGCTGGCGCTGGCCCCGTTCGACGGTCCCGAGGTGCAGGCCGCGCTGGCCGCCGCCCTCGAGGATCGCGACTGGCAGGTGCGTCAGTCCGCTGAGGACGTTGCGCCGTTCATGTCGCCCGACACCTGAGCGCGAGCGCGGCGCACGACGGGCGGACGGCGCGAAACGTCCGTACAGTGCACGGGATGCGACGAATGGTCACCCTCCTCCTCGTCGGCGCCGCCCTCCTGTCCGCCTGCAGCGACGACAGCGACACCAGCGCCGGCACCACGCCCGACACCACCATTGCCGTCGACACCACCCCGGCGGCCGACACCACCGCTGCCCCCGACACCACGGCGGCACCCGACACCACCGAGGGCACCACCGACAGCGTCGCGCCGCCCGATCCGGCCCGCCCGTTCGAGGTGTTCACGCCGTCGAGCTACGACCCCGCCACGCCGATGCCGCTCGTCATCCTGCTCCACGGGTTCGGCGCCAGCGGCGAGCTGCAGGAGGCGTTCTTCCAACTGCAGCCGCTCGCCGAGGAGCGCGGCTTCCTGTACGTGCACCCCGACGGCACGGTGAACCAGATCGGCAGCCAGTTCTGGAACGCCACCGATGCGTGCTGCGGCTTCCAGAGCGAGGTCGACGACGTGGCGTACCTCACCGCGATCATCGACCAGGTGAGCGCCGAGAAGAACGTCGACCCGCAGCGCATCTACGTGATGGGCCACTCGAACGGCGGGTTCATGTCGTACCGCATGGCGTGCGAGCTGGCCGGCCGAGTGGCCGCCATCGCCAGCCTCGCCGGCGCCACGTTCGCCGACGAGGACGACTGCGCGCCGTCCGAGCCGGTCAGTGTGCTGCAGCTCCACGGCACGGCCGACGAGACCATCGCCTACGAGGGCGGCAGCACGCCCATCATCAACGGCACCTATCCCGGCGCCGCGCAGTCCACCGCCACGTGGGCCGGCTACAACGGCTGCGCCACCGAGCCCACGCCCACCGGTGAGCCGATCGACCTGCTGCCGCTCATCGACGGCGCCGAGACCTCGGTGCAGGCGTACGGCGACTGCCCCGAGGGTGTGGCCGTGGAGCTGTGGACGATGGACGGCGGCCCGCACGTGCCGGCCCTGAACTTCCCCGACGGGTCACACCCGATGTCGGAACGCATCCTCGACTTCCTGTTCGCCCACCCGAAGGGCTGACACTCGAGTTACTCGCGCTGTTCGAAACGGTGCGAGTACGTGACGTCGGCCACCTGGATGGAGTAGTCGGCGTAGAACTCGGCGATGCCACGCTGCTGCGCGGCGCGGTGTTCGGGGTGGTCGCGCCATGCCTCGTGGGTGGCCCGGTCGGCGAAGGTGACGATGGTGACGCGCTCGCCGTCGGCGGCGGCGAAGGTCTTCGCGTCGACGAACCCCGGCATGGAGCGCGCCAGGTCGAGGATGTGCGGCGACAGCGCGCCGTACTCGTCGGCTGCGTCGTTGCGCAGTCGGTTGCGGAACACGGTGACCACTTCGCGGCTCACTCCACTCCCCCTTCGTCGAGGCCCCACTCCTGCATCGCCGCCCACAGCGGATCGTCGCCGACGGCGTTCAGTCCGGCGATCACCCCGGCACGGTCGGCGGCCGAGCGGTTCTGGCTCAGCTTCGCCTTGCCCTCCAGTCGCTCGACGTGGAACTCGAGGCCGATGATGCCCTTCAGCATCTTCGAGATGAACTCGTCGGGGGCGTCGTGCACCGACCACGGCACCTTCATGTCGGCCTCGTGCTCCTCGGTGAGCATGCCGATCTGTTCGCGCAACCAGTGCGGCTGATCCACGGTGCGCACCGTGCCGTGCACGTGCACGCTCACGTAGTTCCAGGTCGGCACCACCTGGTGGTGTTCGGCCTTGCTGGCGTACCAGGTGGGGCTCACGTACCCGTCGACGAGGTCGAAGATCACCAGCGCGGGCACGGCGTCGGCGGCCAGCGTGGCCAACGGGTTCGCCTTCGAGACGTGGCCCTGCAACAGGCCGCGGCCTTCGCCGAGGCGTTGCACCACCCACGGCAGCAACGACGCCTCGAACCCCCCTCCGACACTGACCACGAGGGTGCCGGCCGCCCTGCGCTCGACGATGTCGAAGCACTCATCGGGGTCGTCGATGCGGAAGTGGGCCGGGGTGTACACGGCGATCAATCTGTCACGGCGAGCGGGACGCCGGCGGGCATTCGCCTCAGTCGGCGAGCGCGCCGCGCAACTGCGCGACACGATCCGGCACCACGTGGTACCACGCCCAGGTGCCGCGCTTCTCGCTGGTGACCAACCCCGCCTCGCGCAGCACCTTGAGGTGGTGGCTCACCGTGGGCTGCGACCGGCCCGATGGCTCGATGAGGTCGCACACGCACGCACCGCCGGGACCCGAGGTCGTGATCATGGACAGCAGATGCAGGCGCACCGGGTCGGCGAGGGCGGCGAACCCCTTCGCCAGCTCGGTGGCGTCGGCGACGTCGAAGTCGGTACTGCCCACGGTGGCGCAGCACGGCGTGGTGATGGGTGATGTCGGCGCAGTACGAGCCGCCATGGCGACCTCCTTCGAGAAATATATTGACAATCATCGATATATCGGTAGCATGCACGTATCGACATCCGTCAATGTAACATCACCCCGTACGAGAGGAGCACACGATGTCACGAGTGCAACTGGCCCTGAACGTCTCCGACCTCCAGCAGGCCATCACCTTCTACACGAAGCTGTTCGGCACCGAGCCGGCAAAGATCCGCGAGGGCTACGCCAATTTCGCCATCGCCGAGCCCCCGCTGAAGCTGGTGCTCATCGAGAACCCCACCGAGGGCGGCACGCTGAACCACCTGGGCGTGGAGGTCGAGGACACCGAGCGTGTCACCGCCGCCATCACCCGCCTGCAGGCCGAAGGCCTCGCCACCGACATCGAGCAGCAGACCGAGTGCTGCTACGCCCTCCAGGACAAGGTGTGGGTGCACGGCCCCGACGCCGAGCCCTGGGAGGTGTACACCGTGCTCGCCGACGCAGGCTCGATGGCCAAGGTGCCGGCCGATGGCTGCTGCACCCCCGCGGCCGAGACCGTCGCCCTCGGCGCCAAGCCGGCGTCCAGCTGCTGCTGACCTCACCATGACCATGCCCGTGCGCCAGTTCCAGTCGGGCCCCGCCGTGTGGCGGTCGGGTGACCTCACCCCCGACGAAGGGGTGGTGGTGCTCACCGCCGCACACCGTGAGGCCATCGTGGCCGCCACCCTCGACGCACAGGCACGCGGCATCACGCTCGCGACCATCGATCGGCAGCAGTTCCCGCTGCCGACGATGGTCGACGACCTGTGGGCGTGGGTGCATGCCCTGGCCGCCGGGCGCGGGTACCTGTTGCTGCGCGACGTCCCCGTCGACCTGCTCGACGAGGCCGGCATCGAGCTGGCCTACGCCGGCCTCGGCACCCACTTCGGGCGACCGGTCGGCCAGAACAAGGACGCCGAGCTGCTCACCCATGTGCGCGACGAGCGCTTGCCGCCGAGCGCCGGCAAGGTGCGCCTGTACCGCACCCGCGAACGACAGGACTTCCACACCGACGGCGCCGACATCATCGGCCTGCTGTGCCTGCACACCGCACTGCGCGGCGGCGAGAGCCGCATCGTCAGCTCCGGCGCCATCTACAACGAGATGCTGCGCACGCGACCCGAGCTGCTCGAGGCGCTCTACACCACGATGGCGTGGGACCGTCAGGGCGACGTGCCCGAGGGCGAGCTGCCGTACTTCATGCTCGCGCCCATCAACGACCTCGATGGCACGCCTCGCGTGTTCTACCTGGGCTGGTACATCCGCGACGCGCAGGAGCACCCCGAGGTGCCGCGCCTCACCGACACCCAACTGGAGGCGATGGCGCTGCTCGAGCAACTCGCCAACGACCCGTCGTTCCATCTGGAGATGGACTTCCGGCCGGGCGACGTGCAACTGCTGAACAACGGCCGCATCCTCCACGCACGCGAGGCCTACGACGACGCCGACGATCCTGCCGAACGACGCCACCTGCTGCGGCTGTGGCTCGCTGCACACGACTTCGCCAGCGTCGAGGCCGGCCTGCGCGGCGGCGTCGCATGAGCACCGACCTCGCGGAGCGACCGGGCAAGCTCTCCACACTCGATCGCCTGCTGCCCGCGTGGATCGGTCTCGCGATGCTCGCCGGACTGCTGCTGGGCCGGGCCGTCCCCGGGCTCGACGACACCCTCGAGAAGGTGAAGATCGACACCGTCTCGCTGCCCATCGCCCTGGGTCTGCTGTTGATGATGTACCCGGTGCTGGCCAAGGTGAAGTACACCCGCATCGGTCACGTGGTGGCCGACCGCCGATCCCTCGCGATGTCGCTGGTGCTCAACTGGGTCGTGGGACCGGCCGTGATGTTCACCTTGGCGTGGCTGCTGTTGCCCGACCTGCCCGAGTACCGCACCGGGCTCATCATCGTGGGCCTCGCGCTGTTCCTGAGCTACGCGGCCCGCCTCGCCCGCCACCGTGCGTTCAACCGCGTCATTGAGTTCGCCTCACTGGGTTACGCCATCCCCGGCGCGGTCATCGCCGTCGGCATTCTGCTGCCTCTCACCCTGGCCGATCACGGCATCAACCGGCTGACGCAGGATCTGTTCGGCCTGCCGAGCGGACTGCTTCTGAGCGGCACTGCCTTCGCGCTGATCCTCGCCTATACAGTGCGCTTCCTTGCTGTCGGCATGGCCAACGTGGCCCCGGGACTGGCCGCCATTGATCCCGCGATGGAC
>SXGS01687169.1_pt1 | contig 23226 bp, 17 predicted proteins | sample 3174681 | NCBI WGS metagenome assembly SXGS01 (sample SAMN11356861, study PRJNA531348) | freshwater metagenome | isolation source: freshwater sample F1-80 | place: China: Fuxian Lake, Yuxi | collected 2017-12-25
ACCCAGATAAACAAGGATCACGGATTTAGCACGGTTGCCCGATCTAATCTCCGAACTCTTTTCCATGGCAAGAACTTGTGCCAGAGATAAACCGAGCGGTGCCAAGGTTCCAACCCTGAGAAAATCACGACGTGAAAGGCCCTTGCAAAAGCTCCGCTGAGTGGTTGTCGTCGCTACTGAGATCATTGCACTTAATGGTTAAAGGTAAATTCTTTGGAGTTTAACAAGGCCCAGAGCAGGTCGCGGAAACTCTCAACTCGTTGGTCGGGGGAGATTGTTTTCGAAATCGCCAGCATCTCGGCCTCCGTGGGATGGCGACTGACCGTGGAAAGGAATAGCGGCACGATGACCTCTTGATCGTCTGATTTTTTGATCAGTCCAGCAAGTCGGCCCGATGGACTGTCCATCTGCTTTTGCAATTCCTCTCCATTCTGGAGGTGTAATAATTGAGGCAACGTCACCTCACCCCCACGCTCGCAAGCACAGGAAGTCACGCGCGCGCTTCGGCCAAACAGCGTCAGGAAATAACTGTCGAGGTTCGGCTCGGGGACTTGCACCGCTCTGACTCCAACGGGATGGCCATCAAACTTGGCGGGTGTCCCAGTGCCGGTGGCGATAGCATCGAGAAGGACTTCGGCGGGTAATCGACGTGCGTAATAATGTGAGTAAAAACGGGTGTCAACCTCGTTGCCGTTTTGCGTCGCGGAACTAAGCTGGTAGGCGCGAGAATTCATGATCAGCTTCATCACATGGCGCAGATCAAAGCCATGATTCACAAACTCCCGATTCAAAACCGCCCAGAGCTCGGCGTTGGATGGGGGGTTGCTCGCACGAAGATCATCTACGGGCTCGACAAGCCCTACACTGAAAAAATGTTTCCACAACCTGTTCACCATCGCACCACTGAATTGACTGCTTTTCAGCATGATTTCCACGAATTGTTCACGCGGATCCCTCCCAGGCTCGAACTGCCAAGAGGTTCGATCGAGTCCTTGGGGAGTCATCGATTTCCCAGTGCGAGGTTGGTTGACTGAAGGTCGCCTCGACCGTTCCTCCTCCACCCGCTTCAATGAATCCGCCAACTCTTTCCGCTCCCCGACCAAACGATTGGCCGGTTCTTCTCCTCCAGGTTCCTGCCCGTATGCGGTCACGAGGTATTCGGTTTCTTCCACACGTTTCTGGAGTTCCGCCGAACGGTTTTCACGGTCACGCTGCTCCTTGCTCGCCATGTGCAGAACTGTCGCTGCCTTCTCAGAGCTTTCTCGTTGGAGAGAGACTTTGGAAAAATACGCCGAAAAATGGTAAAAATCATCCTGCGTGAACCGCTCCAACGGATGGTTATGGCATCGAGCACATCCAACACGGGTGCCTAGAAACGCCTGCGCGACGCTATCTGGAAGCTCACTCTCCTCGACCCGCGATTTCTCCCCAATCTGTGTGATAAAATAGCCCACTTGCGGGCTGGAAACAGAATCTCCCTGAGCCAGCAAAACGTTCGAGGCAATTTTATCCCATCCATTATCCTCAGCCAATTGATCCCTCACCCAAGTATGGAAAGATCGCACCCCTTTGATCCCGCGCACATCGTGATCTCGCTCTTTTCGGTTCTGCAATAAGTCCGCAAGCTGCAGCGCCCAATAATCCACCCACTCCGGTCGTGCCAAAATTGTTTCTACCAAGCGCGATCGTTTGTCTCCGCTTTTATCCTGAAGAAATGCGTTCACCTCGTCTGGTGTCGGCAAAACTCCGATCGCATCGATAAACGCACGGCGGATGAAAGTCTGATCATCACACTCAGGAGATGGGGCCAAGTGCAGGGCCTTCAACTTAGAAAAAATAGGGGGATCTAGTAGATTTCCAGTCTTGGCAAAATCCATCCCTGATACCGCCTGCTTATAAGGAGTCGTGAAATGAGCAACCTCCACCAATCCTTGGAAGTGGACCCGAATCGAGCTCTCCCCTGCGCGTAGAGCTTTTACTAAACCGTCCGGCTTCACTCCGAGCATTCCTTCATCGTTGGAAAAAAATTGAGCCAACCAAGTCACATCCCGCACGCGACCATCTGTATAACTTGCAAGAACTAGCAATTGTTGCGACTGGTTGGGTCGCATCGCACGTTCGCGCGGGAACACTTCCAACGTCACGATTTCCGGCTCTTTACTTGAAGGACCGGGAGTCCGAGCCGCGATCCAATCGACCATCATACGATAGGAACGAGACCCTTTCCGAAATCGAGTTCCACCCTCATGCTGAACTCCTCCCGCAGCCTTTTGAAGGAGCAAGCTCTCCTCAGGAAAAGCATAATTGATCCGTCGCCCACTGACCTCATGAGTTAACCAATCGTGATCCCAGTCGGGGGCAAATGCTCGGAGAGATAATCTAAAACCATTCTGTCCGGCTAACTTTCCATGGCACCCTCCTTGGTTGCAGCCGGATTTGGTCAAAATGGGTTCCACATCTTGCCGGAAGGATGGTGCCTGAGATCCGGCCGTCCCCACAGTCACTACAGGCAGTTTAATCGACTTCCCCGCGTATGAGATTTTCACCTCGGTCTGCCCTTCACCTTGAGCAAAAACCTGACCTTTTTGATCCACGGTCGCAATGTGAGGATTTCCACTCACCCACCGGCTCTTCGTCGTCACATCCGTGGTATGTCCATCAGAATCGATCAAATGAACAAGCACCCCATGTTGTTTATCGCTCCCACGGATCTCAATTCGCTCAGGGCTGATCTCCAATCGTGAAGCCGCTATAGCAGCGACCGATGTTCCTACCCAAAAGAGTAAGACCCAGAGGCACAAGCTTCTGCACACTGCTTTTGACGACGAAGAATCAATCATTTGGGAGACTCTCGATAGACGTGATAGGTCAGGTTTAAATTCACCAACAGACTACACGACAAGTGGTGCCAACTGCAACCCTAACACCCCTTTCGGATCAATCATGATTACTCATTAAACAGCTGAAAAATTGATTGTTTTTAAAAACCTTGAAAAACGGCCGTTTATTTGAGTATTGTCTGGCTTTAGGACATCTATGGCCGCGATTGGTAGATTTCAGCGTGGTGACGACATTTTCTATGCGAAGGTCGTTGACGGAGAACTTTTCCGCCTACAAGGCGATGTATTTGGTTCCCCTTCCTTCGAGCGGAAAGCAACACCCTGCAAAGGTGTTAGAACCCTCATTCCGGTCACACCTTCCAAGATTATTGCCGTCGGTCTGAATTATTCTGACCACGCTCGCGAGAGCGGAAAGCCACTTCCCAAGGAACCACTGTTCTGGTTCAAGGCGACCACTTCTCTGTTGGCGGATGGTGGAAAAATCGAGGTGCCCTATCCTACTCATCGGACAGATTTTGAAGCTGAACTGGCGATCGTAATCGGCCGTCGAGTCCGGAATACGACCGCGGCAGCAGCTCCTCGTTATATTTTTGGCTACACCGCAGCACAGGATATCAGTGACCGCACGATCCAGAATTCCGAGAGTCAATGGGCTCGCGCCAAGTCATTCGATACGTTCACCCCACTCGGACCCTACGTGGAGACCAAGCTCGATCCGAACGATCTGAAGATTCAACAATTTCAGAACGGGCAACTTCGGCAAAACTCGAATACCAACCAGTTGATTTTTAATTGCAACGAACTGGTCAGTTTCATTTCGACAAACATGACCCTTTTACCCGGAGACGTGATCATCACTGGTACTCCATCAGGCGTGGGCCCGATTGTCTCGGGAGATCGTCTGGAAGTCCGAATTCAAGGTCTAAGTCCTCTGATCAACAGTGTGAAATAAGGACCCCTCGACGCTCTCTCAATAACACTGATAGTTATCGATAGCCCTGATAACTTCACCCCGGTTTTCCAAAAATATGCGCTGGTCCCAATTATTAATTCCCACTCTTAAAGAGACTCCATCCGATGCGGAAATTGTATCCCACAAGCTCTTGCTCAGAGCGGGCTTGATCCGAAAATTGACTTCCGGCCTCTACACTTTTCTTCCTCTTGCTGTGCGGACACTGAGGAAAGTAGAGAACATTATTCGAGAAGAGATGAATCGAGCAGGGGCTCAAGAGGTCTTGATGCCCGCACTACAACCCCCGGAGATTTGGCAAAAAAGCGGCCGCTACGACATCATGGTGGATGTGCTGTTGAAGGCAAAAGACCGTGCCAAAAAAGAATGGGTGCTAGGACCCACGCATGAAGAAGTGATCACGACCTTAGTTGCCGGTGAAATCAGTTCTTACCGACAACTGCCGAAAAACTTCTACCAGATTCAAACCAAATTTCGGGACGAAATCCGACCTCGCTTCGGGCTAATGCGGGCGAAGGAATTCATCATGAAGGACGCCTACAGCTTCGACGTGAGCGACGAGGCGGCGCAGGTGAGTTATCAAAAAATGTATCAAGCCTATGCCCGGATTTTCCAGCGTTGCGGTTTGCAGACGGTGGCGGTTGACGCGGATACAGGGGCAATCGGGGGGAAGTTTTCACACGAGTTCATGGTGCCTGCAGAAACCGGCGAAAATGAAATCGTTTATTGCGAATCGGGTGAGTATGCCGCGAACATCGAGAAGGCAACCAGTCGGGTCCTCCTCGCAACGAGCACAGTGGATACCGGATCGGCAGTCGAACAATTCGCGACACCCGGAGTTCTGACGATCGATGCATTGACCAAAGCTCCCTACAATGTGGCCGCCCAGCAACAGATCAAAACGTTGATCTACATCATCGACACGAAATTCACGTTGATCTTGATGCGTGGCGACCATCAACTCAACGAGACAAAGTTGGCGGCGGCAACAGGCGGGACACAATTACGCCCTGCGACTGCTGAGGAGATCCACACGACACTCGGAGCGCATCCGGGCAGCTTGGGAGCGGTCGGTCTTTCCGGATTCTTCGTCCTCGCGGATGAAACATTGCGAGACTCGGCTGGGATGACAACAGGGGCGAATCAGGACGGATTCCATTTCCGCCACGTGAATATCTCACGCGATATTGTGGTGACAAAATGGCATGATCTTCGACTCGTCGCTGCAGGGGAGGCGTGTCCAGTGACGGGCACTCCGCTCAAAATTCGACGCGCCATCGAAGTGGGCCATGTGTTCAAGCTGGGCACAAAATACAGCGATTCGCTCGGTGCGTTGTTTGTGGACGAAGCCGGAGAAAAACGAGCCGCTACCATGGGCTGCTACGGCATCGGGGTTACCCGCACCATGCAAGCGGTGATCGAACAATCCAACGATAAGGACGGCATTATTTGGCCAATAAGCGTGGCGCCGTTCAGTGTGTGCATCACTCCGCTATCGGTAACTCCTGACGGGGCAGTGATGCTCCTCGCGGAAAAGCTCTACCAAGAACTGACCGAGCGCGGAATCGATGTAATCCTCGATGATCGCGACGATCGCCCGGGCGTTAAGTTTAAGGATTCCGAGCTGATCGGTTTCCCCATTCGCATTGGCATCGGGGAAAAATCCCTCGCCAAAGGCGAAGTCGAAATCAAGCCCCGCAAAGGTTCGCTTCAAGCAGTGCGAACGGAGGACGCTTTGGAACACATCCTGAGTTTTCTTAAAGCAAATACCTGAACCAAGGATTGCGGGTTCCCCTCAGGCTTTGATCGCCCAACGGAGTTTTGCGCTCGAGGCCCTAGGGTTAGCTCGAACCTCCTCAGCGGAAGCTCTGATCACAGGATCGTTGATTTCGCGATAAACCCCACTGCGGGCGTGGTCTTGAAACGCCTTTTTCACTCGACGATCCTCGCCGGAATGAAACGTCAGAATTGCGACACGCCCTCCGGGGTTTAAAACTTGAGGCACCACCCGAAGAAACGCTTCCAAGGTCGCGAACTCTTGATTAACAGCGATACGAATAGCCTGAAACACCCGGCGAATCGGGGCGTCCCCTTCTTGATCTCGCAACTGTTTCGGGAGCGATTGTAATCCACGCCGAACTGACGCGGCGAGAAGACTTGTCGTGCGTAATCCGTTTCGAGCGCGATCTTCAATCAGGATTGGAGCGATAAGGCGAGCGTAGGGTTCATCAGCATTCTCGATCAGGATTTCAACAATCTTTTCTTGATCAAGATTCGCTAGAAATTCCCAAGCCGGCGACCCTTTCCCGGGATTCATGCGTAGATCAAGCGGCCCTTCAGATTTGTAAGATAATCCCCGTGCCGGATTGTCCAACTGCATCGAGGAAATCCCAAGGTCAGCAAGAATCAGGTCTGCTGCAGGGAGACTCAATGAGTTGAGAACCTGATTCATCGCCGCGTAATTGGCATGAACAGCAGTGAATTCCTCTTCTCCGAAACCCAGTAAACGGAGCCTAGCTTCAGTTCTAGGTAACTCAATGGGATCGATGTCCAAACCAATCAGCCGACCGGCCGGTCTCAACAATCGAAGTATTTCACACGTATGCCCCCCGTAACCTAGTGTTGCATCAACACATACCTCGCCGGGTTGCGGTCGAAGGATCTGAAGTATCTCCTGAACCAAAATCGGACGGTGAGACCCTGCTGGAGTTTTGCCTGAGTCCAATACTTTCTGGAATGTTTCTGGGTAACTTTCCGGTCGGTGCTCCTTATACTTTTCTTCGAATTTCCTAGGGTTTTTCCCGGAGTATCGTTGCCGACGTTTGTGAGGTAGTGGTTCGGGTGAAGTCTCCATGACTTTGGGATCATCAGAAACAATGGAATCCAGAGGACATGGAACTTATTTCTTTGGATTGGAAATCACTTCCGGTTCTACCCATCGCAATCGATTGAATGAACTCGGTTGAAAATGGAGAGTTCCCAACGCGGAGTTTCGGCCTGTTAAACCGGTGGAATCCAATTTCTCGACCTCTAAACGCAAATGACCACCCTGAGCAAAAAAGGCCCGAACCTCCCCTTCCTTCAGCGATGCTGGGGCAAGATTGGTGCGAGCCATCTCGATCTGAAGCACTCGAGCCATGGGAACTTCAATCCGGGTTCCCTTGGTGACCAAAGCAAGTTTTCCGTCCTTCACTCCATCGAAAAGCCCCGTCATACGGTCACCATTCCGCAGTTTCGCTCCATCCTGTTTGAGTGCCAAGCTGTTGGTAATTAACTCTTCAAATTGACCATCCCATTCTGTGATCTTTAATCCACTCAACCTGACAACGCCTTGACCTTGATGCACAAAACGGATCGCGCCACCGGTTCCTGCAAACCCCTCCGGATCAGTCCATTGCTTGATCATGACACCATCCAACAGCAGTGCCACGAGCTTCTTCTCCTTGTTGACTCGAATGTCAACCCGCATCGAAGTGCGTTGCCCAAAAGCCGGCATCGCGACCTGCCCGAGAAACCGAAGCGGTTCGTTTTTCTTCACAGGCAACAGGTTGGAAGAAAAATTGTTGATCTGAAGACTATAGAAACCGCCGAAATCAGGCTCGGTGTCTTTGTTGGCCAAGTTGACGGGTTGGAGATACTCCGTGGCCAACGCGACCGCGAGGTGGAAATAACCCTTCCACTGTAAGTCGAAATTAATTGCAACGCGATCCGGCAAATTGACTTCCCGCGCAATGGAAGCCGATTCTGTGGCATAAAACGCTCCATCTTGGTATTTCCAATCACCCGCCTCGCCAACACCAGCATTTTGAACTTTTCCCATCGTCCAACCCGCAGCACTCGTTGGTCCCTCGAACAGAAGTTTTCTTTTCTGGGGAGACGGGACGAGCGCAAGGAGCGATGAGATTGGAAAATCAAAGGAACCAGCGTAAGCCGATTTGACGACGACTTTATTGGTGTCCATCGAAATCAGGTTAGCCTCGAAGGATTCGCCCCCCCGAAGTTCAAACCGTGCGGGAACTCCTCCCGTGATCTCCGCCGGCGGCCTCGTCGAAAGATGAATCTCAGAGATCGCCTTGTTATCCAAAGCGATTGCATCGAGCGCGTCGGGATGCTTCCACACAACTTCATTAAGATTCTCAATGACATGAAGCGTTCCGGTGAGCACATCTCCGTTGCGGAAAATGGCTGTATCCGCTGATCCAACAAACGTTAGAAACGAAGTGACGATCAGCCCCAACGTGGAACTCAGGCCTCCGCAAACGATTCGATATCCATGGAGAAAAAGTGCTTTCATTGATTGCCTGAGCCGACCGCATCCGGAGCTACCAACCCAGTTTCATCCGTTCCAGAAGCGAGTCGCTCTAGATTAAATTCAAGCTGTCGCAATGATCCGGTGTCCACTTCGATTTTTCCAAAGTTCGCATTAAACCCACGAAGCTGCCCTGATTGAAGCTGATGAATATCCAGCATCAAGTTTTCGCCGCCAGCAAGTTTTGCACGAACCATCCATGGACTTTGAACAACCGGAGCCGCTTGGCTTTTTGCTAACACCATCTGGACAACGCGTTCTACTGGAATCTCAAGGTGCGTTGTGCGACTTAGCACTTTGATTTTTCCCTCATGGATTCCTTCAATCTTACCTGTGACCCGATCTCGATTAGCAAGGAATACGACATCGTTCGTTGCAGGAGAATTGGTACCGATCTCTGGCTCGTATCGCCCGTCAAGCGCAGTCAATCGCATGTTTGAGAGTTTGAGTTCAGGCCCATCCGTTTGCGAATAAAAGACGATGCCACCCCCTTTGGCTACGAAGCCGCTGTTATCCTTCCATCGGCCCGCAGGAACACCGTCCACCATGATCCCAATCGACGCATCCTCGACATGAGTACGAATCTCAAAACGAACAGAATTCTTATTGAGCATCGAAGGGATTTGCGCGTTTCCAAGCAACACCGCCCCCTGTCCTGCGGTAACCCGTTGCAAGGTTAACCCTCCTTGACCGATGTAGAGGATGTAAGCACTCGCACTATAATCAAACCGATCAACGGTCTGCGCATACAGTGTCACCGTCAGACTAAACGCGGCACTCCATGCGAGGTCGAATTCGAGGTTGGAACTAGTCTTCAGTCCGAAATCACGACCCAAAATGTCGGGACCTTTCGCAATAAACGCACCATTTTGGTATTTCCAAGGTCGGGTGTTTTTACCTGTGGCCCATCCGTCTGCGCTGGTAGGACCTTCGAAAAGAACGCGGTAACCTCCCGAAGAAAAACCGATAGCCTCGATCGCCTCCTGAGGTGCCTTCAAGCGACCGGCGAACCACGTTTCCACTTCGAATTGACCCTCCGACATGGCAACTAGATTTCCGAATACCTCATCCCCGTTCTTGAATCTGAACTTGGATCCGGGCCGGAACGATGCAGGAGGACCTTGGTTGGACTTCAGTCGGACTCGTGCCAGATTTTTTGACCGAAGGACCAAGGGTGTGCGAGCCGCTGGAAACTTCCAGATCAACCCTTTTTCAGTCTCAAGCCCGAGTAACTCCCCTGTGATCGATGTACCATCGTACAATTGTAGTTCTGCATCCGGGTTTGCGGAGACCGCACGTTGAAGGATCATTAGAACACACAATCCCACGATGAACGTGGCGAATCGTCGCCATCCGCTTATCGTGGCTATCGTCTCCACATTGAAGTCTGAGGGGCTGGATTCACCTCTCATAGATGGGCAGAAAACGATAATTCAATGCGAGAGAAAGGAGTGATGCAGAAGTCGAGAAACTGGAACCGAACTGGCCTTCCCAATGTCCATCGGTGCCCTGACTTGCAGCGAGTGCTTTGAAATTTTTACGATTCCAATCCCGCCAAGCCGAAGGGGACGCATGAAAAAACGCTTGGGCTGCGTAATAGAGATAGTATTGCTGATACCCTAACTCAGGAGGGGCCTTTTGGAGGTATTTGAAACCTTTTTCGAAGACAGGATTATTTTTTTCTTTCGCGAGGGCGTAGACGAGACACGCGATGGCGGTTCGAGTGGCATTAGGACCTTGCGATGTGAGATAGCCGAAACCCCCATCCGCCGTTTGGCACTTTGCAAAATATTTAAGCCCCTTCTGAATGGCTTCCTCGGGGACTGCGATCCCAGCGTTACGAGCGGCGAAAAGGGCGACCATCTGAGCCCCGCTGACCGTGGTGTCGGCATCCTGACTCTCGGGAGAATACCGCCAAGCACCCTGCGGATTCTTCGCCTGAGATTGAACGATCAACTTAACCGCGCCGACCAATGCTGGTCCCAATCTTGCATCCTGAACTGTGCCGTAAGCTTCCGCCAAAGCTAGTGTCGAGAACCCGTGGTTATACATCGTTTTGCCGATGTATCCCGTCTGGGCATTTCTGAACTTGAGAACAAAATCCAGTCCCCGTCGGATCGACGAAGCGTAGGGGCCGAAATTTGGATCATCCCCATGCGCCAGCATGGAAACCACCGCAAGAGCTACTGCCGCAGGCTCACTTCCATAAGGTCGATCAGACCACGATCCATCCTCGGCCTGATTTTTCAGTAAGAATTGAAGCCCCTTGGTGTAGACGCGCTCCAATTCAGCAGGCGAAATCTCGGGAGCTTCTTGGAACAAAACTTGAGCCTGACTCGAACCAACGCATGCGAACCAAATGAGAGCGATGGCAACTCTTTTCCTTAGAGACGAAGTTTTGTCGTTGGTCATAGCCAATCCAACCCTCCTCATGAAGGCGGTGATAGACAGGTTTTGAACAGCAAACACCTGCGCAGGATAGCTCTACACAGTGAGATCGGCAAGGAGTCTGGATCCGAATTATAATTTCCATTTCACGGTGGTCTCGAAGTTTTACCTGCTTCATTTTTGCACTTGGATTGACGCCTCGCAAACCTTCACTATTCTGGAGCAATGAATGAGCCGATCCTCACGCTAGAACTTCCCGGGATCAGAAAACTGAAGAGCGGAAAAGTCCGTGAAATATTCGATCTTGGCGACGCTTTGTTGTTCGTCGCAACCGATCGAATCTCGGCATTTGATTGTATCATGCCGAATGGCATCCCCCGCAAAGGCGAGGTGCTCACTCAGATCTCTCACTTCTGGTTCGATCAACTCCAAGGCCTGATACGCAATCATCGGAGGTTTGGAGCGAAGGATGAATTACCTCCCGTGTTACAACCCTATCTCTCCACGTTGAAGGGGAGGAGTATGATCGTTGAGAAAGCCCAGCCGCTGGCGATCGAATGCGTTGTGCGCGGTTATCTCGCGGGTTCAGGTTGGAAGGAATACCAACGGACCGGTTCGGTATGCGGCATCGCTCTGCCTGCAGGTCTAACTGAGTCTGCAGAACTCCCTACCCCCATCTTCACCCCAGCGACCAAAGCTGAAACAGGGCATGATGAAAACATTTCCTACGAGGAGGCCGAGCGACTCGTGGGATCCGCGATTGTCGCTAAGGCACGGGATCTAAGTTTGGCGATCTACAAACAGGCAAGAGAGTATGCGCGCCAACGAGGAATCATTATTGCCGACACTAAGTTCGAGTTCGGTCTGTTTGATGGTCAACTCCTCTTGATTGACGAGGTGCTCACTCCCGATTCCTCTCGGTTTTGGCCAGCTGCTCAATATGCACCCGGACGTAGTCAACCGAGTTTTGATAAACAGTTCGTGCGGGATTATCTCGAAACCTTGAGTTGGGACAAGCAGCCACCCGCACCCGCGCTTCCATCGGAAATCGTTGCTCGGACCGCAGCTAAATACCTCGAGGCATTCCACCTCCTCACCGGTCATTCCCTCTAGTCAGTGATGCACGCGCTCGTCGAAGATTTTTTGCAATACCTACGGAATGAGCGAGGCCGTTCTGAAAAGACCCAGTTAACCTATGCCGCGTTGCTTAACCACATCGCCGCATGGCTGGAACAACAAGGGTTTACCCATTGGGACCAAGTCAATCTCGATGACCTCACGCGCTATCTCAAAACAGAACAATCACGTCTCGTTAAAATACCGGATTCTACAAAAACCTTGAGCAGCAGCACACTGTATCTCGAAATCGCCAGCCTCAGGGCCTTCTTCAACTACTGCGAAACCGAAGGTTTGCTCCAGCGGAATGCAGCAGAAAACCTCTCCCTCCCCAAGCGGCGGGATTCATTACCGAAAACACTGAGTCACGACGAGATCGATCAACTACTCCAACCGAGCTTACCTTCGACACCGCAATCGTTGTGCGACCGAGCAATCCTCGAACTTGCCTACTCCTCCGGTTTGCGTCTGAGCGAGTTGCGAACGATTCGGCTCGAACAACTCCATTTCGACACAGGTTTCGTCAATGTCATCGGCAAGGGTAACAAAGAACGGTTGGTTCCGGTGGGTAGCCGAGCGGTCGCAGCGATCAACGATTACCTTCGATCCGGCCGGCCAAAACTTGTCGGCCCCAAATCTCCCGGCGTTGTTTTTCTCACAAGACGCGGCACAGCCTTTGCCCAATGCACTTTGTGGTTTCGCATCACACAACGCGCCGCGAAGTTGGGCATCACGCGCCGCATCAACCCGCACATGCTCCGCCACAGTTTTGCCACGCACCTCCTCGAACATAATGCTGACCTACGAGTCATTCAGGAAATGCTCGGCCACGCCTCGATCAGCACCACCCAAGTTTATACTCATGTGAGCGGTCGTCGATTGCGTGAAGTGCATGAAAAATTTCACCCACGCGCTTAAGAAATGGATTCCCATCTAGAAACTCAACCCATCTGGTTTGTCGCCCACACCCGGCCCCGTTGCGAAAAAAAACTCGCCACCTTTTGCCGCTCAAAAGATATCGAACCCACATTGCCGTGTTATACCAGCGTCAAGAAATACGATTCGAAAATCGTAGAGTTTGAGAAACCACTTTTTCCAAACTACGTCTTCCTAAAAATGTGCCCCCATCAAAAGCGGACCATTCTACAAAGTGATTACGTTGCAAACGTGCTCGATGTTTTTGATCAACAAACATTCGAGAACCAACTCCAAGAAATTCTCCGTGCTTTGGATTTGGACATCGAACTTCAAGTCGAACCTCAAATCACCGAGGGGCAAATGGTTCAGATCAAATCAGGGCCAATGCGAGGGATGGAAGGCATCGTCGAATCAAGAACCGGTCGCGTCTGTGTGACGTTGAGGCTCGATTTTATTGGAGAAGCCGCCGTGGTGAAACTCGATGCGTGTGATCTTGAATTGGTAGCGTAACCAATCCCAAAACTTCTTAAAGCAAGCTACGCATCACGGTTGCCATGGTCATCGCCGTGTGAGCCGCCTCGATTCCACGATTGGTCTCACGCCCTAAGCAACGAATCTTGGCTTGCTCGTGGTTTTCAAATAGCAGAACTCCATGGATGATCGGCACGCCACTGGTGATCTGAAGTTGAGCCAATGCGTGGGTAACCCCTAACGCGATATGATCTGCATGCGTAGTCGCCCCTCGAAGGATGGTTCCAAAACAAAGAATCGCGTCGTACTTCGGAGTGATTCGCGATAACCGACCTGCCACCACTGGAATCTCAAAAGCACCCGGAACCCGCACCACATCGATGTGAGTCACCCCTGCTCCCTTCAACTCTGCTTTTGCAAATCGAACCAAAGCATCGGTGTATTTCGGGTTGTATTTCGCTGCGACGATCGCAAAGCGCGATGTCGTTTGCATGACCTTAGCTGTGCGTTGAACAGGCTTGAGCATACTATTCACCCATGAATTCCATCAGCCACCATCAAAACAAATGGCCCATCTTTTTCTTCTTCGTTTGGAGATAATCCTTATTGTGCCGATTGGGTTTGGTAGTAATCGGAACTTGTTCGATCACCTCAAGCCCATACCCTTCCAGACCAACAATCTTTTTGGGGTTATTCGTCAAAAGCCGAATCCTTCTCAAACCTAGTTCAGTCAATATCTGCGCACCCACCCCGTATTCCCTTAAATCCATGGGGAATCCTAATTTCAGATTAGCTTCGATGGTGTCATATCCCTGTTGTTGCAGTTTATATGCCTTAATTTTTGCGGGCAACCCGATGCCCCTCCCCTCTTGGCGCATATATAAAATGACACCGGCTCCTTCGGTTTCGATCTGCTGCATGGCCTGCTGTAATTGAGGACCGCAATCACATCGTCGAGAACCAAAAACATCCCCTGTTAAACATTCGCTATGTACACGGACCAATGGGGCAAACGCCGTTTTTAGATCGCCCTTCACTAACGCAATGTGATGCTGACCGTCGATCTTGGATTGAAACAAATGCAAATCGAAGTTGCCATCATCCGTCGGCATGTTAACGACCTCAACGCATTCCACGAGCTTCTCGCGCTGGCGCCGATATTTAATTAACTCCTCAATCGTGCCGAGCTTCAGCTTATGTTTTTTGGCGAACTTTCTGAGCTCGGGCAATCTCGCCATCGAACCATCATCGCTCATGATCTCGCAGATCACCGCGATCGGACGGCACCCCGCGAGTGTCACTAGATCCACTGCGGCCTCCGTGTGTCCGGCTCGTTGAAGGACCCCTCCCGGACGAGCTCGCAACGGAAACACGTGCCCTGGTTGAACCAGATCCTCAGGTAACGCGGTCGGATCCGCCATCACCCGAATCGTCTCCGCTCGATCCGCTGCACTGATTCCTGTCGTGATCCCTTTCGCGGCATCCACGCTGACTTGAAAGTCTGTTTTGAACGACTCGCGATTCTGAGACACCATCCGTTCCACGCCCATTTGTTTGAGACGTTCAGAGGTCGTGGGAACACAAATCAGCCCTCTCCCATGCTTGGCCATGAAATTAATCAAGGCCGGCGTGACTCGTTCTGCTGCGATGATGAGGTCACCCTCGTTCTCGCGGTCAGCGTCATCCACCAAAATCGCCATCCGACCTTTCTTCAGGTCGGAGAGAATCGATTGGATCGAATCGAATTTGGATTTCATGTCGATGACTTCACCATACATCACGGTCGCTTATTCCAACAGGCTTGCTGCGCGAGCTAAAGCCGCATCGAGGTTTGCAACATCCTTGCCTCCCCCACGAGCACTCTCAGGTCGGCCGCCACCTTTTCCACCCACGAGCGGCGCAATCGCTTGGATGATTTTACCAGCCTGAATTGTCTTGGTCAGATTCAAAGGCACGGTCGCAACCAACGAGGCAGTCCCATCCGCAATTCCACCGAGAACCACCACGCCGTCGAAAATTCCTTTCAACGAGTCGGCGATCGCTTGCAACATTTCACCGTCCGTTTCTGCTAATTTTTGAACAATGGCCTGCCGTCCTCCAATCGTTTGAGCTCCTGCTCGGAGGTGGTTCGCGACGCTCGCAGCCTGTTTCTGATGAGCTGCCTTGATTTGACGTTCCAATTCTTTTTGATGCGTCAGGAGCGTTTCAATCTTCTTTTCCAACTCGCCGATTGGAGCATTGATTCTCCCAGCTACTGCGCGGATTAACTGGAGATCCTGTTTTGCCACTTCAAAAGCTGTGAGTCCAGCGACCGCCTCGATTCGGCGGACTCCGGCCGCGATCGCGTTCTCACTCATGATTCGAAATAAACCAATTTCACCCGTGGCTCGTGTGTGGGTTCCCCCGCATAGTTCCATCGAATATCCATCCAATGCTCCGGTTTTTCCGCCAACCTGGACCACACGGACCGTCTCGCCGTACTTATCGCCGAAAAACTGCATGATTTCCGGCCGACCTTTCACAGCTGCATACGGCTGTTCACTCCATGAGACAGGCGCATTCTCCAAAACCCGTTCGTTCACAAGCCGTTCGATATCCATCAATTGACTCGGGGTCAACGGAGCACTATTGAAATCAAACGTCAATTTATCCGGGCCCACAAACGATCCTTTTTGTGACGCCTCCTTGCTCCCCACCTCATGCAACGCCCAATGCAATAAATGAGTTACCGTATGATGCCTCTGAATCGCTTGTCGTCGCTCCAAATCCACACGGAGAGTGACACTCAAACCTGTTGTCGGAGCCTCGTGAGTGTCTAGAAAATGCAACCATGTGGAACCACTTTTCTGCGTATTCACAACCCGCCAGAGCTGGCCGTGGCCTGTCATTTCTCCACAATCACCCACCTGTCCTCCCATCTCCGCGTAAAGGGTAGAGGAATCAAGGATCACCGCAGTCTTATCTTTCAAACTGACAACTTCGAGCACCTTCGCCGAGGTCTCCGCTTGATCGTAGCCGATGAAACATGTTGCGGTTGTCGTTTCGATCTGGCTGAGGCTGATGACTTCTTTTTTCTGCGAAGCCCGCGCACGAGCCCGCTGCTCCTCCATCAACAATTCAAAACCCGCGACATCTACATCCAACCCCTGCTCACGAGCCAATAACTCGGTGAGGTCGATTGGGAAACCATACGTATCATACAAATCGAATGCTTGTTTCCCAGAAAACCCACCACCAGCTTTTGCAATCAACGCCGTGTAGGATCCGAAAATCGCCAACCCTCGATCCAAGGTCTTATTAAAGGATTCTTCTTCAAGGCGGATCACTTGCTTCACGTGATCGCGCTTCGCCCGGATCTCGGGAAAAACTTCCCCCATCGTCACACTGAGGACATCAACCAATTCAAAGAAAAATGGCTTCTGAAAACCTAATGCTCTCCCGTATTTCACCGCCCGACGTAGGATCCGACGCAATACATAGTTTCGGTCGGTATTCCCGGGCTGAATCCCATCCGCAATCGCAAAACTTAAAGTACGGATATGATCCGCGATGACACGGAACGCGACATCGATTTTTTCCTGCTCATTCTCACCCCTGCTCCCCGTTTTGGGTAACGTCGAAGTATATTTCTTTCCGCTCAACTGCTCGAGCCGATCGAATATGGGTCGAAAAATATCCGTTTCGTAATTCGAAATCTTGACGTTGGAAAAATCCGAAAAATGATTAGTTCCTTGGATAATCGATGTCACCCGCTCGAACCCCATGCCGGTATCCACATGCTGCGCAGGAAGGGGAGAAAAAGTCCCATCCGGGTTGGCATTGAACTGGATAAAAACCAAATTCCAAATCTCGATGCACTTGGGGCTTCCTTGATTCACCAAAGCTCCTGCGGTGTCTCCGTTCGGAGTCAGATCAATATGCAACTCCGAACACGGCCCGCAGGGTCCAGTCTCGCCCATCATCCAGAAATTGTCCTTTTTATTGCCGTAAACAATATGAACCTTCGGATCCAGCCCCACAGAACTAAACTTCTCAACCCAAAAATCGTAGGCTTCTTGATCAAAATCACTCGGATCGCCAAGTGCCTTATCAGGATTATAAACCGTCGCATACACTCGGTTTACAGGAAACTTCCAAACCTTCGTGATCAACTCCCACGCCCAATCAATCGCTTCCCGTTTGAAATAATCCCCGAACGACCAATTCCCTAGCATCTCAAAAAAAGTGTGATGATAAGTATCCAGCCCGACATCCTCGAGGTCGTTATGCTTGCCTCCCGCACGGATACATTTCTGCGTATCCGCAGCACGTCCCGGCGAATACGGACATCGAGTCTGACCGAGGAAGATCGGCACAAACTGATTCATCCCCGCGTTGGTGAAAAGCAGGTTTGGAGAGTCAGGCATCAAACTCGAAGAACCCACTACGGTGTGATCTTTCGATTTAAAAAAATCGAGATAAGACTGCCGAATCTGCGCACTGGTCATCATACAAAGGCGAACTATTAAAACATCAATCCTAGCTCCTCTACATCCTCTTTTCCAAGCTCCAATTGGCAGCATCCAACCAGATTTTCATCATTCAGCGCGCAAAATTGCGGTGAATCATCAAATCCCCTAGAGGCGAGCCCCGAACCAGATCTCTCAGAGTTCCTGACTCAAAGCAGCACAATGACCTGGATTTAATTCGTTGATTATCAACCACATAACACCGCACACTCAGGACACAAAAACTAATTGGAAGAGGAATTGACATTTTTCGCCGATCCTCTACTGTGGATAGTCCGCTTGCGAGCCGGGTTGAACATTTGAGTTGTTCCCTGAGTCCGCAGGGTGTCGGAGAGGAAGTGAAGATCGATTGACAGAGATTAAACTTAAAAAGGGGGAGTCCGTAGAAAAAGCGTTGCGCCGATTGAAAAAGCGCATCGACCGCGAAGGGACTTTGAAAGAAGTGCGTAGCCATCGTCATTATGAGAAGCCGAGCGAACGTAAACGGCGCAAGATGAAGGTTGCCCGCTTTAATGCCATGCTCAGCGCTCGCTACGCTGACTTGTAAAACCATTTTCTAATTGTCACAGCCGGGAGATTGCCTCAGAACCTCTCCCGGCTTTTTATTATGTATTCGTTCTCCACCTGCTGGAACTCTCATCGGCACATTGATGGTCGCGCCATGCTCGAAGAAATCCGCGATTTGGGATTTGAGTATGCCGAATTATCCCACGGAATCCGCATCAGTTTGCTCCCCGGAGTGTTCGACGCGGTCAGCGCAGGGGTGATCAAGATTTCGACCCTTCACAATTTTTGCCCCCTCCCGATCGGAGTCACCCACGCCGCTCCAAATCTTTATAAATTTTCTTCCGAAGACCGTCGCGAACGAGAGAACTCCTATCGCCAGACGATTAAGACCCTCGATACCGCCGTTCGAGTGGGAGCCAAATTAGTGGTTCTCCACACGGGCTGTATCGACATGAAGGATTACACCGATCGCCTCCTCGAAATGATCGAGAAAGGGGAGAAAGACACCCCTAAGTTTGAAAAACTCTCGAGCGAATGTTCCGAGAAACGTGAGGCAAAAAAGGAGAAACCGCAGCAACTCGCCACTGAAATGATCCAAACATTGGCGGAACAGGCCGGTCTGCGTGATTTAATGCTGGGTATCGAAAACCGAGAGGCACTCGAGGAGATCCCCTTCGAGACCGACTTTAACCTTTTCCTGCGCCAATTCCCTTCGCGCGTGGTGCGGTATTGGCATGATTGTGGCCATGCACAGATCAAGCACAACCTCGGCTACATCGACCACCGAATGCATCTCGAGAATATGGCGGATCGATTAGAAGGTTTCCATATTCACGACGTAAAGTTCCCCGGCCAAGATCATTGTCCTCCCGGCACAGGGATGATCCCATTTGACCAATTGGCACCGCTGGTTAAGCCTCACCACATCAAGGTATTCGAGCTAAGCCCAGGACTTGAGCCAGAAGCCGTAAAACAAGGGATTGCGCACCTCAAAGGAATCTGGGGGCCGGACTAAAAAGGGCATCCGATCGTGATTACCCGCCGCAAAATTGTAGGATTAGCATGGCGTGGCGGTATTTGCCTCCTGTTACTCGCTTGGATTTTTCAGGCGATTTTCTACAACGAAGGACGAATCGCATGGAATCACCCGGACGCTGAGTGGCAGGCTCTCTCACGTTGGGAACGCCTGCAGATTGCTTGGCAGTTTGGCCCTTCGGAGCTTTGGAAAACCTTAGCTTCAATGGATTCGTGGTGGCTCTTCCTCTCCTTGGTATTGATGGGATTAACCATCCTGATCGGCGTGATTCGCTGGCAAATCGTGCTTCGAGTTCACGGATTACAACTTCCCCTCGCTCGCACGACCCAGATTTCATTCGTCGCCCATTTTTTTAATTCCTTCCTCCTAGGATCCATCGGGGGTGATGTTCTCAAGGCCTATTACGTCGCTCGTGAAACCCATCACAAGAAAAACGAAGCCGTAGTCACCGTCGTCGTCGATCGATTGATCGGGTTATTCTCGATGCTCGTTTTTGGATGTATCATGATCATCCCCAGCTATGAATTGTTGGTCTCCAATCCACGACTTCGCGGAGTGGTGCTCACAGTATTCGCGATGACGGCGCTTTGTGGTGCTTTCTTGATTGTAGGTTTTTGGGGTGGCGTTTCCAAACGGTTACCTAAAGCTCGCGAATGGTTGCGTCGGTTGCCGAAAGGCGAGACTTTCGAGCGATCCCTTGAGGCCTTTCGACATTTCGGACGGGACAAAGCTTTTTTCTGGCGGATCGTCCCCGTAACCATGCTTCAAAACATAATCCTCGTCGCACATTTTTACGTTCTCACGCTCGGATTCCACCAACACGTTTCAGTCCTCGCACTCGCCGCTATTGTCCCCATCGTCACCAGCATTTCAGCCCTTCCGATCACCCCCAGTGGGCTAGGTGTTCGTGAAAACCTTTACGTCTGGATGTTGGCCGTCCCGACCGTGGGTGTCCCCGCATCCCAAGCCCTTCTCCTCTCCCTAGTAGGCTACACAGGAAGCCTCGTCTGGAGCTTGGTGGGAGGAGTGGTTTATTTGACTCTCAAAGAGAAACAACATCTGACTGAGATTACTCGGGAATAATTCCAGAACAGTTAGCCTTCAAGGTGTGCTTCAACCAAAGGCTTCCTGCTCCGAACACCGGGCTTGAAGTATCCCTGCAACGGTTCATCATGGGCTGATCAACCATCTGCGCCTTATGATTCGTTTCATTCTGATTTTTTCGCTGGCTGGTCTCCTCACCCACGCCGCGCTTCCCATCATCTCCAATGTGCCCATTCAGCCGCTTTCAGCACAGGTGCATCGTTTGCTGGAAGCCTTGGATTTTCTTGGGGCTCCCCTGACAACCAAGGACAAGGAATCCTTGCTTGCAACGCTGGCCAAACCAGATGAGAACGCTGCTTCGACCGTCCAGTCCATCCTCGATAAGTATTGTTTGCTTGGCATCAACGTAAACCCTGAGTCACGGGTCAAATTGGAGGCCGGGGAAATGAAACGCGAATTATTGGCAGGGGGTTGGCGGAGTTTTCTGCTAAAGATTCACAACGAAGCCGGGGTTACCGCCAACCTCGTTGCTGTCAGCCCCAACGCAAAATCGTCCTTCGAAGGGGGTGCGTTCAGCAATGTCTCGGATAAATATTTTCGAAAGACTGAAGGCAAAGGTTACATCGACGGCAGTGATCCTGATCTATGGCTCGACCTGCAACTCTACGAAGGCCAGTTGATGCCGAAGGAACTTTCGGGGCTTGCTGTTGAATATCGAATTCTTCAACTCTACAGCCGCGACGCCGGTCAACGGGAGGCTCGTTTACTCGTCAACGTTGGGCAAGGCACCCAAGATATTGGGTTCCGTAACGAAGCCCATCTGCTATTCACCAGCGTCCCAGCGGTGGAAGTCACCCTTGGGGTCCGCGATGAAAACAATGAACCCACGACCGCTGGTTTCGTAATCAAAGATCGCCAAGGACATGTGTACCCATCACAAGCCAAAAGGTTGGCCCCTGATTTTTCTTTCCACCCGCAGATCTATCGGCGCCACGGCGAATCGATCCACTTGCCCGCCGGCCAATATAACATCGAGTTTTCACGTGGACCCGAATCCCTCGTCCAAAATCGCACCATCCAAGTGGACGCCACCCATCGTCGGTTCGACTTCAAAGTCGAACGCTGGATTGACCCCGCCAAACTCGGTTGGTGGTCTGGAGATCACCATATCCATGCCGCCGGTTGTGCCCATTACACCAAACCGACTGAGGGAGTTCACGCTCCAGATATGCTCCGCCATTGTCAGGGCGAGGATTTGAAAATCGGGGCTAACCTGACTTGGGGTCCTTGTTTCGACTACCAGAAACAATTCTTCAGCGGGGCCAACGACAAAGTTTCGCAGTATCCCTACCTCCTTCGCTACGATGTCGAAGTCTCCGGATTCGGTTCTCATCAATCGGGCCACCTCTGCTTGCTGCGGCTTCGGGACCAGATGTATCCCGGAGGTGACTCCAAACATCACTGGCCAACCCTAGGCCTGAGCACCCTCCGCTGGGCGAAAGCTCAGGGTGCTCTGGTTGGTCCAGCGCATACCGGCTGGGGTCTGGGTGCGGGAACCTCCGATCTCCCTAATTATGTCGTCCCTCCATACGACGGCATTGGTGCCAACGAATATATCGTCGATGTCACCCATCAATTGCCGGGGCCGGGAGGAAAAATGGTTCCCGCCGTGGATTTTCTTTCCACAGTGGATACCCCCTACCCTTGGGAGCTCAACATCTGGTATCACACGTTAAACGCTGGGTTTCGCACGCGCATCAGCGGCGAAACTGATTTCCCTTGTATCTACGGTGAACGCGTCGGATTAGGTCGATCCTACGTAAAACTGGCAGGGAAACTTGATTATGAGGATTGGTGCGAAGGCATCCGGGAAGGAAAAAATTACGTCAGCGATGGACGGAGTCACCTGTTCGATTTCAAGCTCAACAACGTTGTGATGGGAGAAAAAGGGAGTGAACTCAAACTCACCAAAGCCGGTGCGGTCGAGATTTCGGTAAGCGCTGCGGCTCTCTTGGGAGTCGAACCCAATGTTGCGATCCAGAAACGATCCCCGGAACAAAAACCCTACTGGGATATAGAGCGGGCCCGTATTGGATCGAGCCGTGAGGTTCCCGTTGAAGTGATCGTCAATGGCATTCCCGTAGCGAGCCTCAACCTTTTGGCAGATGGGGTAACTCGCCCCATGCATTTCAAAATCCCCATCGCTCAAAGTAGTTGGGTTGCTCTGCGCGTTCTCGCTTCGTCGCACACCAACCCCATTTTCATTACCGTCGCCGACAAACCGATTCGTGCCTCCAAACGCAGTGTCGATTGGTGCCTTAAAGGTGTCGATCGCTGCTGGTCGCAAAAGGAACGCTTTATCCGCGCAGATGAACTGCAGACCGCAAAGGCGGCCTACGAGCACGCCCGTCTCATTTACCGACAAATCCTTACAGAGACCGAGGCTCCTTGAGGAATATCGGTGACATCTGAAGCTCCTTGTTGCTTAATCGAAGGGCATGATTCTGACCTCTGTTTCGCGCACGTTCATGATTGCAATGATCGGACTGTGCCCCGTTCTGGCCACCCACGCTGAGGATTGGGGCAAGTGGAGAGGCCCAGCTCGCAACGGCATCTCGCCGGAAACAAAATGGTCCACTCAATGGCCTGCGGAAGGCCCAACAATCCTCTGGAAAACGAATGTCGGCATTGGCTTATCATCCATGGTCGTCGCGACGGATCGTGTGTTCACGATGGGGAATTCGGAAAATGCGGACACCGTTTTTGCGTTCCACGCAGTGACCGGAAAACTCCTCTGGAAACACACTTACCCCGCAGACTTAGGTGACAAATATTTCGAAGGCGGGACTACCGGCACCCCCACTGTTGATGGGGACCAAGTTTATAGCCTGAGCCGATGGGGCGATGTCTTTTGTTTCGAAGCTTCCACTGGAAAAATCATTTGGAATCGGAATATCCAAACCGACACCGGAGCGCGGGTGCCGAGTTGGGGTTTCACCGGGGCACCCTTGGTTCAAGGGAATATGCTCCTCCTGAGTGTGGGAGAATCCGGGTTAGCTCTCGACAAATCGACCGGAAAAACTTTATGGCAATCCTCCACCAAAGAGGCCGGTTACACG
>SXGS01460705.1_pt1 | contig 23197 bp, 14 predicted proteins | sample 3174681 | NCBI WGS metagenome assembly SXGS01 (sample SAMN11356861, study PRJNA531348) | freshwater metagenome | isolation source: freshwater sample F1-80 | place: China: Fuxian Lake, Yuxi | collected 2017-12-25
GTTGGCCGTTGCCAAGGCTTCCCCGATGGATCGATCGAGTCAACGCACCACTCGACGAAAGAGAGTTGGAAGCATTGCGGTAATGCGTCAATCGAGGGAGGCCGTATGGTGATGAGAGATGGACAGAAAAAGTCGCGGAACGCCACGGCGTCTGGCATACTCTCCGTCCAATTGGCCGCCCGAAAAAGCTAGAAATGAGCAAAAAGTGATGCATATTACCCCCGTCCCCTTTTTGCTTCTCTATCGGACAGCTTCTAGCGCGGTAATCTGTTGCTCGATAGTAGAAACCAACTCAGTGGCTTGAGTTCTGGCCAATGGCAGAGCCAGACGGAGTGCGGTTAAGGCTGGTTGCGGGTGACCGGCGGCTTGATAGACACGAGCTAACATGATCAGCGATTCAGGATCCTGCGAACCGGTAAGCCGAACGATGTGTTCGGCGTAGGGCAGGGCGTCTTTTGCTGTCCCAGCATCAAGGCTTGCCAGCACTACCGCTTGGAGGGCTTCAGCGTGTTGGGGTTCGATTTCGAGTGCTTGCTTAAAGCGATCGATGGCAGCCGGTAGGTTTTTCATGCGGGTATAGACCAAACCGATCTGATACTTCATTTTGGCTTGACGTGGTTCAATGGCTTCTGCCTTACGATAAAAGTCCAAGGCCTCTGGAAAACGTCCTTCTAGAAAAGCTTGCCAAGCGAGCATACCCAAACCGTAGGCATCGTTGGGATCGTGTTTAGCCACAAGTATCCAGTGCTTGATGGCATTCTCTCGATCGCCGTGCCGCGCGTATTCAGTACCCATACGACCGAGCGCGTTGGAATCGTCGGGTTTGATCGACAATAGTCGTTGATAGGTGGCCCGCGCGGCGGCAGAATTGTTCTCCATCAAATAGCGCTGCGCATCGGTGGCGAGTTTGCTCAAATCGGCTTGCAACTGTACGGCCTGCTGCAGTTGGGCGCGAGTCTCAGGGGTGTCGTTCAAGCGTACGACCTCGCGAAGCGCGGCCACCGCACCCAAAAAGCGATAGTCCTGGCGGCATCGGGCTGCCTCGGATTGAAAATGGTCGACGAGTGCTTGTCGCAACTTTGTCGCTTCAGCGATTGCTTCGGCCGTGGTTTGTTGGGAGTAATGCTTGAGCAAAACTTCCTGCTTGGCATATTGGTAAGGAGCAACGCGGTGTTCGGTGCGTCTCAACGGCGGTACGTAGTCATCCGACTGAGTTTGAAAGTTGATATTGATTTTTAGGTAGCTTGGCATGTGGCAGCCGCTGCAGTCGTCGCGGACCTGAGTGGGCAAGTTGGGGCGGTCGAGGCATGCGTCGGGTTGATGACATTTCAAGCACGAAGCCGAGGCGGTCTGGGCCGTCGACGCCTTATGCGGGTTGTGACAAGTGATACATGTCATACTCGAATCGTTGATGAAGCACTTACTTTGTCGCAGGTAAGTGATTTGATTGGCGACGTGGTCATCTGCGGTGTTGGACGCGGTCAGCGACTTATAGTGCTCGTCGAGTCGCTGACCAGGGCGATAGGAGAAGGCCGGTCCCAGATGTTTAATGGCGTTGCTATGGCATTGCGTGCAGACCTCGATTTTGCGTTCGCGTTCGAGGTGGCTGGGGAGCACGATGTGTTTGCCAGCAGTTTGTTGCGGATTTGCGGTGTGATATTGCACGTGTTCACCACCTGGCCCGTGGCAGGCTTCGCAGGTCACACCCAGGATGCGTCCCTCGCGATGGTATTGATTAAGAGTGCCCGGTACGTGCTCAACCCACGTGCTATGACATTCGACGCAGCGCGTGGTGAGCGCCCTAGCAAAGTCGCCACTGCTATTGGGATCAAAATGGCTGGTCGCCCACTCGCTGGTTGGATAGAGCCAAGCGATTGGCAATTCGCGCATCAGGCCATCGTCATGCCACGAGATGAAAACGTCGTCTCCGACACCTCCAGCCCCTAACACCAGGTCCATAGTGGAACGCGTAACATCGTGGCTGCGAGATTTATCGTGGGCGACTTGATAGAAACGATTCTCATCGCGTAGCAGTGTGAATTCGATGCGACTGTCGCGAGTGATGAATTTATTTTTGCTGGCTGCAAATCCATCCGGCATATCTTCGGCGCGAACATCGCGGAGTGTTCGCGGATGTTTGGTACTTGAGAAAGTCTGGTGGATCTTCTGATGGCATTGAGCACAGGTTGCTGGACCGACATACGCTGGACGCTCCACTTGCCCCAGTTCAGGAGTAAGAAATGTGAGTTGGGTAGGTTGTGGGGCTGCAGGTGTTGTGGGATTGGCGGAGTTCGCAACGGAATTTGTTGACCGGTTCGCTGGAACGGGTGACTGCCGTTGTAGGAAATACAACGCAACCACTCCGGCCAGGATAAACAGCAGTCCGGCGGTAGCTAACCAACGCAAACGCATGACGTTTTCTCGATGTTCGAAATGAATTGGAAAAACTAAAATCAAGGGGCAGGAAATGATTACTCTTACGTTGCAAATCCAATTCAACCTGCCAGAATAGCCAAAACAAATACCGCTGATTTTTCCCTTAAGTTCAAGTTGAGGTAACGCATGAGTACGGCGCAACAGCCATCGGGCCAACCGCATCTGGGCTCCTCAGGTGCAGATGGAATTTGGCCGCCGAGGCTGGGACGCATTGTTTTTGGAGCATTGCTAGCCGGTGGAATAGGTTGGGTAATTCTTAAGTCAGTTTACCCGATTTTCGAAGTTCCGCCGGAGATGGCCATCCTGCCCAATCCGCCGCCCACCGAAAAGATCATCGAGCTTGAAAAAGTTCAATATGCGATTGACGGCCAGAATTTTTCGATTGTATTCGGATTGACCGGCGCGGTGTTGGGGGCATATTGTGCAGTTTTCGCGTTTGTAGCGAAAGGCTTGCGCCCGCTGCTGATCGCTGCGATTGCAGCAGGAGCTTTGGGAGTGGTTGGCGCGAATTTGAGTAACGAGATTTTTACCAGAATTAGGTTGACGAGCGGAAGTGACCGGGTATTGCTGGGAATAACATTCGACGCCATGAAGCAAGCCATCCTTGGTTATGCCAGTCTGTGGGGCCTGATAGGTTTGGGGGTTGGAGTAGGAGTCGGCTCCTTTCGCGGAGGAGCGGAAATGGTAACGTCTGGAATCGCTGGACTCGCAGGCGGATTCGTTACTGCCATGTTGTATGTTCTAGGTGTGGGCCAGCTCTCACCGAATGAGTCCATGAGCCACGTCTTCCCACTTGGTTCGAGTTCACAAGTGATCTGGTTCTTGGTGTTTTGTATGGGTATTGCCGCAGCAATCGCGCTCGGATCCGGCGAGAATGCGAAAAGACAAGATAGCATGCAGACTGATTCTAGGGATCAGGAGCCTCTTCTGTATTGAGCATTGAGAAGTGAGCGGTGGATTTGGGGCACTGCACCCCAGGCGATCAAAATCCGCCGCTCGGCGGCTACCCTTCGATTCTGATTTGGAAGTTTATTGGTCGATGCGCATCGCTATTTGATTGCTACCTATTACGATACCGGGTCGATGGAAAACGTGCTGCAGCACATCGACCATGTGACCAAGCTGGACCCAACCGATGCGCGCCCGTGGCGGCTGCCGGGATTGATCCTCAAGGACTTTGAGCGGTTTGATGAAGCCGTACCGGCCTACGACAAGGCTTTGGAGCTTAAGCCATCCCCGCAGGTCGTCGCCGAAATTCGCCAGGAGCTGGCCGAATCGCTAGTACAGCTCAAACGGTTCGAGAGGGCAATCGAGCAGTTAAACCTGCTCGCCGTCTCGGCCGAACAGCAAGCCGTGTTGGCCGAGGCTCATTTGGCCTTGGGCAATGAAGCTGCCGCCGAGCAAGCTCTGGCGAAAGCAGTAGAGCTTGAACCGACCAATCGTCGTGCGCTGCAGACTCGCGGTAGCCTGTTGTTGGAGCAAGGTGATATCCAAGCGGCCGCCGATTTGCTGCAGCGCGGCGTAGAGCTACACCCCTTCGAAGTAGACTTGCGAGCTAGTTTGATGCTAGCCTATCAACGATTGGGTGCCAAAGAACAAGCCGAACAACAGCAGCAGGAACTGGCGCGCCTTCGCCAGCTACAAGACAAATTCAATAGGCTGCATATCGATTCGATTAACAACCCGACCGATGTCAACAGCCGCGTTGAGCTGGCGCGAACGGCAATTGAATTGAGAAAATTCGATGCCGCAGTCAGCTGGTATCAGGCGGCTTTGTCAATGGATCCCAATCATGCGGCCGCGCAGTTTGAATTGTCGCAGTTGACCAGCCAATTGTCGCAATCAGGTGCGACTCCAGCGGGACAACCATCGGAATCTGATCGTCATGAAAACGCTTCAAAGTAGCAGTCGCAGTCCGCGTGAGCCTCTAATAGAAACCATCGTGTCTGACGCAAGTTGGCTTGCCCTCCTGTGGCTGTGGGTTGCGGCGTTGCTCGCGGGCTGTAAGGGCGAGAGGCCCGCTGCTGACCTGCGCGACGGCGCGCATAAGCCAGCAGTGGGAGTGACCGATTCTCACTCGCCCGCGTCTGCTAAGTTGCCGTCTAGAGACGATACGGCCGGTGAGTTGTCGCATTTCGTTTTTGAGGATCTCACTCAAGCGCTAGGGGTCGATTTCACCTACCGCAATGGTGACCAAGCTCAGTTGTTTTCGATTGTCGAATCGCTCGGTGGCGGGGTCGCGATCTTTGATTTCGATGGCGATGGTCGAAACGACTTGCTGTTTCCAGGGGGAGGGACGTTTCAAGCGGATGGTACAACGCCGGGATTGCCAAGTGGATTGTTTTGGAACCGGGAGAGTCGCTTTGCACCTGTGGCCGCGCAAGCCGGGATTGATTTCTCGGCTAATTATTCGCATGGAGTTGAGATCGGCGATTATGACAACGATGGTTGGCCTGACGTTTTGATCAGCGGCTACAACCACCTAGCATTGTTTCACAATCAAGGCGATGGGACTTTCGAATTGCGCCAAGCTTGGCCAACTGAACTAAAGCCGTTGTGGACTACCAGTTTGTCTTGGGGTGATATTAGCGGTGATGGACAATTGGATATCTACGCCGCCCGATACGTGAACTGGAGCATCTCCAATAACCCAATATGCACAGCAACCTTTGAAGGGGCTCGCGATATTTGCCCTCCGAAATCGTTTGAGCCGCTGCCCGATTTGCTTCTGATTAGCGATGGTCAGGGAGGTTTCGATGACCAAAGCGCGAAGTTTGGGCTACGGCCGGATGGTAAGGGCTTGGGGGTCATCTGCGCCGATTGGGACAACGATCGAGACCTGGATATCTACGTGGCCAACGATACGACCAACAACTTTCTGTACCTAAACCAGCAAGGGCAACGGTTGCGGGAAGTTGGACTGCTCCACGGTGCCGCCGTAGATGAGCGTGGGCTCCCCAACGGCAGCATGGGTGTGGCCGCAGCGGATTACGACCACGATGGATGGCTCGATCTGTGGGTCGCCAACTACGAACGCGAATCGTTCGCCCTTTACCGTAACACTGGCAACGCGCAGTTCACCCATTTCAGTCGCCGACTTGGGATAACGGTATTGGGTGGTTCGTTTGTAGGATTTGGCACAGAGCTGTGCGATTTCGATAGCAATGGCACTCCTGAAATTGTGGTCGCTAATGGGCATGTCATTCTTCATCCAACCGCTGCCCCGTATCGCCAACTGCCCATACTGATGACCGTAGTCAATGGTCGCTACCAGCGCCAGACATTTGCTGCGGCGAGTTATTTTGGAAGCGTACATCTCGGCCGAGGACTGGCGGTCGGTGAACTTAATGGCGATGGTCGACCTGACGTGGTGATTTCACATCTCAATGAGCCAGTAGCGGTCCTCATCAACCAGACTCCATCGGAACGTAAGTCAGTCAACGTGCGTTTGATCGGCACAGCCAGCAACCGCGATGCGATTGGAGCACGTGTGGTGGTTCAACAAAGAAAAGAACAAGCGACCTATCAAATAGTTGGTGGAGGGAGCTATTTATCGCGAAGCGAGCGAGTCATTCGGCATGTCGTGATCGGCGATTCGCCCACGTTGCAATTGTCCATCACATGGCCCAATTCTGCGGAGATTCAGACAATGGAATTATCCGCAGATGCTGGGAACGTGGCTATCGTTCAAGAGTAGCGGTACGAATATGGTAACGAAACGATAGTTGGAATTACTCTGAAAGTTTGAGTAATGGCGTGTTCGCGATGGTCACCATTCGTGCTCCTGCGAGTCCATCAACTCCAACAATCGTGCGCCAAGTGGGGGCCGAACCGCCGCATGTGCAGCCTGTTCCTGCACCTCAATGGACTGGGGCGGTTTGGAACTCGACCGCTTCGGCGACTCGAACGAACGGCTGACGGGGATTTGATAGGTTATGATGTACGAAGGACTTCCAGTCCGTCGCGCGGAAGTGATTCGGATGTCGACGGACTGGAAGTCCCTCGTACAGGCTGATTTCCAAAACCTGAGACACAGAATGATTACTCAAGTGAGACGACTCCAATTTGCTTCGACCTTGCTCGTGCTCGGCTTAGTGGCGCCGAGTTTCGCCGCCGACACTTTCGACCAGTCGATTCGGCCGTTGTTGCGCGACTACTGCGTGACGTGTCATTCGACCGAGAAGCAGGAAGGCGAGCTCGACCTGCAACGCTTCACTTTGCTGGAGCAGGTCAAGCAGCACGCGGACGTTTGGGAGCATGTGCAGGAGCAACTCGCACTCGGCGAGATGCCGCCGAAGGATGCCAAGCAACTCTCGGTGGAACAGAAACGACAGTTGGTCGGATGGGTGCGATCGACGCTCAACGAGATCGCGCTGGCCAATGCGGGAGATCCAGGGCCGGTCGTGCTCCGGCGGTTGTCCAATCACGAATACACGTACTCGCTCCGTGATTTGACCGGAGTGCCGTCGCTCGATCCGGCTCGTGAGTTCCCCGTCGATGGCGCGGCGGGCGAAGGCTTTACCAATGTCGGCGCCGCGCTCGTGATGTCGCCCGCGCTGCTTTCGAAGTATCTCGACGCGGCGAAGGGCGTTGCAGAGCATCTCGTGCTGACGCCAATCGGTTTTCGGTTCTCGGCAGGGACATCGTCGCGCGATGCGACAAACGAGACGTTGGCGACCATTCGCGAGTTCTATGCTCGCTACAGCGACTCCGGAGAGCAGTCGGTCGAAGTAGGCGGCGCGGGTAAAGTCAGTTCGCAAGGCGGCGTTCTGCCGCTAGCGAAGTATCTCGCAGCGGTGTCTCAAGAGCGGGCCGCTCTGAGCGATGGCTCGAAGAAGATCGCCGATGTGGCGCGCGAGCGAGGCTTGAGCGCCAAGTACCTTGAGCTGCTCTGGACCATGTTGCAGGAGAATCAGGAGCCGACGAAAAAATCGTCGCTCGTGCTGGATTCGCTGCGAGGGAAGTGGCGTGAAGGAAATCTTACAGCAGCCGATATCGAACCGTGGCAGAAAGCGCTTTGGCGATTCTCGAACGTCGGACATCTCGGAAAGGTCGGCGGCCCGAAAGCATGGCTTGAGTCCGTGACTCCACTGGCAGCTCAGCATGAAGTACGCATGAAGTTGCAAGCTCCGGAGGATGGCGGCGATCTCACGCTGTATCTCACTGCAACCGATGCGGGAGATGGGAACGCCAATGACTTCGTGTTGTGGGAGAACGCGCGGCTCGTCACTCCGGGACGCGGCGAGTTGCTTCTGCGCGATGTCCGCTCTGTCTTGCAACAGATGGAAAGTCAGCGCGAAACGGTCAAAGAAAGCGCAGTGCGTGGTTTGGCCGCTGCTGACGAAGCCATGAGTACGACCGAACCACTCGATGTCGCAGCGTTGGCTCTGAAGCACAACGTCGATGCCAAAGTGCTCGCGGGTTGGCTCAATTATCTCGGCATCGCCAGCGCTGACGGGGCGAAGTTGGAGCCGCTGATCTCGAAGAAGTCCGAGAACGTCGCTGGCTACAACTTTATCAAGGGTTGGGTCGGAGAGAACGCGCTGAGCGTGCTCGCTAACTCATCGGATGCGACCGTCAACATCCCTGGCGAGATGAAGCCAAACAGCATCGCGACGCATCCGGCATCGAAGCTGGCATCGGTCATTGCATGGCGCAGTCCGGTCTCGACCACCTTACGAATCAGCGGCTCGGTGCAGGATGGTCACGCCGCTTGCGGCAATGGCATCTTTTACTCATTGGAACTGCGTCGCGGGCAGACGCTCGAAGTGCTCGCGGGGGGCGAGAGCAAAGGCGCATCGGTGATTCCGCTCGGTCCCCCTCAAGATGTCAGCGTGATGCCGGGCGATGTGATTGCACTCGTCATTGATCCGCGAAATGGCGATCACGGCTGCGATCATACTTCGATCAATCTTACCTTCAGCGACGGCAAACTCGAATGGGATCTCGCAAAGGATGTTGCTCCCGACATTCTCGCAAGCAATCCTCATGCGGACCGGCACGGCAACAGCGCCGTCTGGTACTTCCTCAGTCAGCCCGCGCGAGGCACCGACGCACCCACCGTAGTGGCCGACTCGACCTCGCTGCTCTCGAAGTGGCGCAAATCGAAGGACGCTTCGGAGCGAGCGCAAATCGCCACTCAGGTGCAACAATTGCTAAAGCAAGATGCCGCCGCCGTTGCTCAAGCCAGTCCAGCGGATCGTGCGTTGAGCCAATCTCTCCTTTCGTTAAATGGACCTCTGCTGACCGATGCATGGCGTTCGGTCAAAGCGCAGACGAGCGATGTGGCAACGTCGGCGTATGGCCTCGATCCAGCGCTCTTCGGCAAGCATCCGAAGATCGGCGAAGTTGGGGCGACGAGCCTCTGCGTGCAGGCCCCGTCCGTCGTTGAAGTGAGGCTTCCGAGTTCTCTGATTGCTGGCGCTGAGTTCGTCGCGACCGGCCGATTGCATGCCGCGACGGCAGCGGAAGGCAGCGTGCAAACACAGGTGGAGACGACGAAGCCGACTGCGGCTTCCGGTCTGCGTGCGACGAGCGCAACCTCGGCTAAAGAAGGTGGAGCATGGAGCAGCAGCAAACCGCCGATGATGTTCGATTCACCAATCTTGGTCTCGGATGACAGCGCCGCGCGACGACGCTTCGAAGCGGCCTTTGATGACTTCCGCGCGTTGTTCCCAGCCTCGCTGTGCTACACGAAGATCGTGCCGGTCGATGAAGTCGTGACGCTGACGTTGTTCCATCGCGAGGACGAACCACTGCGGCGACTCATCCTGGATGAGGCTCAAAGCGCCGAGCTGGATCGCTTGTGGGACGAACTGCATTTCGTCGCGGAGGACGCTCTCACGCTGGTGGATGCCTACGAACAAATCTGGCAGTTCTCGACGCAAGACGGCCCGAACGCTCCCAATGGCGACAAGCGATTGGAACCTTTGCGTCAGCCGATCATGGATGCGGCGGCCAAGTTCAAGGAGCAGAAGAAGGCCGCCATCGAATCTCAAAAGGTCGCCTTGTTGGGCTTTGCCGAGAAAGCTTGGCGTCGGCCACTCACCGCGACCGAGAGCGCTGGCTTGAGCAAGTTCGAGCCGCGATTGATGCTAGCAAGAATTCTTACTTCACCGGCGTTCCTGTATCGCAGCGAGACCCCCGCCGCTCAGACCGGTCCGGTCAATGATTGGGAACTCGCGACGCGGCTGAGTTACTTCCTCTGGTCCTCGCGGCCCGACGATGAACTGCGATCCCTGGCCGCTGCGAGCAAGCTGCGCGATCCCGACGTGTTGGCGGCCCAAGCACGTCGCATGCTCAAGGACGATCGAGTTCGCCGACTTGCGACCGAGTTCGGTTGCCAGTACTTGCACGTACGCGATGTCGCCGCGCTCGATGAGAAGAGCGAACGACACTTCCCATCCTTCAAGCCGCTTCGCGAAGACATGCAGGAAGAAGTTACGCGGTTCTACATCGACCTCTTCCAGAACGATCGCAGCGTGCTCGCGCTGCTGGATGCCGATTACACATTCCTCAACAAGCCGTTGGCTGAGCACTACGGCATCCCCTTTGAAGGAACCGATTGGCAGCGAGTAGAAGGGATTAAGCAGCATGGTCGCGGCGGCGCGTTGGGTTTCTCGGCCGGGCTGGCAAAACATTCCGGAGCGTCGCGGACGAGCGCCATCTTGCGTGGCATGTGGGTCAGCGAAGTGCTGCTGGGTGACAAGATTCCCAATCCTCCCAAGGGTGTACCCACGCTCCCCGAAGAAGCCCCAGAAGACCTCAGCGAACGTCAGTTGATTGAACGGCACAGCAGCGACGAACGCTGCGCTGGATGTCACAAGCGGATCGACCCCTTCGGATTCGCGCTCGAAGGCTTCGATGCCATCGGACGCATTCGTGCCGCCGATACCAAATCGGTCACATTCGACGGCACGGCTGTCGATGGCCTGACCGGCTTGCGAGACTACCTGACCAACCAGCGTCGACATGACTTCCTCCGCCAGTTCAGCCGCAAACTGCTCGGCTACGCACTGGGCCGTGGTGCTCAACTTTCCGACCAACCGTTAATCGAAAACCTTGCCAAATCGGAGGGCGGTTATTTTGGTAAGATGATAGAGCAAATCGTCCGCAGTCCACAGTTTCGCGAGATTCGCGGACGCGGCCCATGATTACACCATTTCATTAGTCCATCTGTTCATGATTTCATCTGTGCCTCGGCCTTGCCATCTGTGCTATTCCACATTTTTTTAGCACAGATAGCAGAGCCGGAGCGCAGATAAAGCCAGCATCACTCACTTTAGATATGACAGGAACCTCACATGCATAAGTATGACTACTCGCGACGAACGTTTTTGCGTGGTATCGGCGTCTCGATGGCGCTGCCGTGGATGGAGTCGCTACGCGTTTGGGGCGACGAATCCAAGTCATCGAAAGCCGCAAGCGACGCGCCGATCCGCTTGTGCGTCACCTTCTCTGGCAACGGCTTTCACTCGAAGGAATGGTGGGCCAAAGGGGAAGGCCGCGGCATGGAACTGGGGCAAGTCCTCGCGCCACTAACCGACTTCCGCGAGAAGCTGACCTTTGTGCGTGGGCTGTATCACGAGGAAGCACGTAAAGGGAACATTCATAGCTCGCAGACCGGAAACATGCTCTCCGGTGCACCGATTGCCAGTGGCGGCGAGATCCGTTCGGGCACCAGCTTCGATCAGGTTATCGCTCAGACCTATGGCCGCAGCACGAAAGTCCCCAGTTTGGTCGTGGCCTGCGAGACCTCGAATCCGTCGGTTCATAAGAATTACAGCATGCTCTACAGTTCGCACATCTCGTGGAGTTCGCCGACCACTCCGACGCCACTGGAGCTGTATCCCGCATTGGCCTTCGATCGGCTTTTCAAGGATTCATCGTCGCCCCAAGACCAAAGCGTTCTGGATGCGGTGCTAGCGGATGCGACGGACCTGCGTCGGAAGATCAGCTCCGGTGATCAACAAAAGCTTGACGAGTACCTCGACAGTGTGCGCGAGATCGAAACTCGTATCGCCAGCGCCGGCAAACGAGGAGAGTTGCAGGGTTGGAAGCCGACTCTCGACAAACCGAACATCGAGCGCCCCGCTGACGGCATCCCGCAAGATATCGCCGAGCACATGCGACTGATGATCGACATCATCGTCTTAGGTTTTCAGACCGACACAACGCGCGTCTCGACGTTGAAACTCAACAATGACCACAGCGCGTTGCGTTTCCCGAATCTCACCAGTGTCGAACAGTCGGGACACGGCATCGACTACATGATCCATCACCTGCTCTCACATAGCGATGGCCGCGACTGGCTGAAGGTGAATCAGTTTTTCATGGAGCAACTCGCCTACATGGCAAGGAAACTCGACTCGATCCAGGAAGGCGATCGCACGCTACTCGACAACACGATGTTGATGCACTGCTCTAGTATGATGGCCGGTGCTAAACACGACAACGACCAGCTCCCCGTGATCCTGTTGGGCCGCGCCGGAGGCCAGATCCAAGGTGGCCGTTCGCTTGATTTTTCCGGCAAAGCCGATAGGCAATTATGCCGACTATTTCTATCGATGATGAACAAAGTGAACGTCCACCCTCAAAAGTTTGGCGACGCGACAAGCATGTTAGAAGAAATTTGACATGACCATAGGCTTCCAATTCGAGTGTTTATTCAACACGGTCACTGTTAATCGATGGAGAAATGAAGCTGACAAAATAAAGCAACAGAATTACGGGATATTGCAATGACATAGACAGAACTGCGAGAGATGATTTGCCAATGATGATTGTCGGCTTTCGCTCCGCGAAAGCGATTCCTTTCGCGGAGCGAAAGGCGACTATCAAAAAATCCAAACCTATGTGAAATTTATCGAGTCTCGTGTGAAAGTCTTGGCTTATGAGCTCTCCCGTCTTGCCGCGCCGCACTGTTCTTCGTTCAGCTTTGGCGTTGCCATTTGCATCCAATTTTTTCACGTCTTCCAGTTCGGCGATGGCTCAAGATGCAAAGCCAAGAAGCAAGTCGGAGAGGATTGGTGTCGGCGCCATCGGATTGCGTTATCAGGGGAGTGTCATCGCGCACAAGGCTCAAATGTATGGCGACATCGTGGCAGTTTGCGATGTGGATCGCCATGTTCGCGATCAAGCCAAAGCAGCGTTTGGCAGTAGAGCCCAGAGTTTCGAGGACTATCGCGATCTGCTAGCTCGCAAGGATGTTGATGTCGTCACGATCGGAACTCCGGATCACTGGCATACGAAGATGGTGATCGACGCTTGTCGAGCTGGCAAAGACGTCTATTGCGAGAAGCCGCTGACGCTGACCATCGATGAAGGAAAACAACTTGCACGTGTTGTCAAAGAAACAGGGCGCGTTGTCCAAGTCGGTTCATGGCAACGCAGCGACGAGCGTTTTCGACTGGCCGTCGAGATGGTTCGCACAGGTAGGCTTGGCAAACTCCAAAAGGTCGAAATCGTCCTTGGCAAGAATGGGACGAGCGGATCTTTTGTCCCGCGCACTCCACCAGCTCATTTGAATTGGGACCTATGGCAAGGCCAAACGCCAAACGTTCCGTACATCGAAGAGCGCTCACACTACACGTTTCGTTGGTGGTACGAGTACTCAGGAGGACAGATGACCGACTGGGGTGCCCATCACGTGGACATCGCTCAATGGGCGATCAATTCGAATCCTGTTGAAATCGATGGAACGGCCAAGTTCCCTAAGATTGAAAACGGCTACAACGTTCCGATCGACTTTGAAGTCAACTATCGTTACGCAAACGATGTCACGATGAAGGTGAGAGATACTGGCGAGAATGGGATCATGTTCACCGGAGATGCAGGACGGATCTTCGTCAATCGCGGCAAGATCGCCGGTGCTCCGGTAGAAAATCTGGCCAAGCAACCGTTCAAACGCCAAGACTGGAAGATCTACGATTTTGATAACCTTGACCGACCCGCGCGATCGGGCAAGCTCGATGCCATCATCAATCACATGGGGAATTTTTTCGATTGTGTTCAGTCGAAGCGAAAGCCCATTTCCGACATCGATAGTCAACACCGCAGCGTATCGACTTGCCATCTCGCCAACATATCGATGCGACTTGATCGAAAGCTACAGTGGAACCCCGAGACAGAGCTCTTTGTCAACGACGCTCAAGCCGACGCCATGCTCAAGCGAGAGCAACGCAAAGGATACGAAACGGCTTGAAAGATTGTCGCCTATTGCTCCGCAAAAGGATCGTTATGGGACGCCACTTTCGCAGATAGGATCTGATTTCATGATAGTCGACTTTCGCTCTGCGAAAGGAAGCTTTTGCGGAGCAAGAGCCGACAATCCCTTTCGCGGAGCGAAAGGCGACACTCCTACTACAATTCCTTCCCAATACATTGAAATAATGACAAACACCATTATCACTCACGATCGTCGACGATTCCTTCGAAATTCAACGCTACTTGCTATGGGAGCTTGCAGTGGTCTAGCCAAGCCCGTCGCTGCCGCCTCGAATCAACAATTCAAGCTCAAGTACATTTTGGCATCGAGCCTTTATGGATACGCGACTCTCGCAGACATATTGCCTGAGGTTTCGAAGACCGGCGCGTCGGCCATCGATCTGTGGCCGATGAAGCACGGCAACCAGCGTGAGCAGCTCGACGAAATGGGCGAAACCAAATTCGTCGAGCTGATGAAAAAACATAAAGTAACTGTCGGATGCATTACACAGTATCCCTTGGGCCCATTTGGACTTCAAAACGAGATGCGGCTGGCTCAGAGAATTGGTTGCAAGACTATCGTGACAGGAGCCAAAGGGCCAATCAATCTGAACGGTGCGGCGTTGAAGAAGGCCGTCGGTGGCTTCATCGAGCAAATGAAACCGCATTTGGCGATTGCCGAAGAGACGGGCGTTACGATTGCAATTGAGAACCATGCCAAGAGTTTAGTCGATTCTCCCGACTCGCTTCGTTACTTAGCCGAGTTAAGTCCCTCGAAGTATCTTGGGATTGCTTTTGCGCCTTACCATCTGCCTCAAGATGAAGCATTGTTGGCTCAACTGCTGCGCGATGTCATGCCTCGCCTGGACGTGTTCTATGCTTGGCAGCATGGCAACGGTTGTATGAATACGATGCCCAAAGAGGAAGAGCTTCTTCAAATGCCGGGCCGAGGCAAGTTAGACTTTGCACCGCTGCTAAAAGTCCTCAAAGAAAAAAACTATCAAGGCTGGACAGAAATTTTCATGCATCCGTTTCCGCGTGGGATACCCATACTTGAAACAAACTCGGAAGTGACCAGCGAAGTAAACCTCGCTCGCACGCACCTGGAGAGCCTTCTAGCAAAAATCTAGCTCTCCAACTTCATCCTTCATCCTTCATCCTTCATCCTTCATCCTTCATCCTTCATCCTTCATCCTTCAGAGGAACACATATTGTCCAAGCCTAGAGTTCTCGTCATCGTGGGCGATGCCACGGAAACCGTCGATACACTTTATCCTTACTACCGTTTGATCGAAGGTGGATACCAGCCTATCGTCGCCGCACCCGAAAAGCGACTGTATCAAATGGTGCTTCACGAAGTGAAACCGGGCTGGACGATAACCAAGGAATGGGAAGGCTATTCCATTCAAGCCGACATCGCTTTCAAAGATATCAAACCGGAAGAGTACGTTGGTATTTTCTTCAGTGGCGGTCGCGCACCTGAGTACATTCGCGAAGACCAAGATTTACTCCGGATCACTCGCTGGTTCTGGGAGAATAAGAAACCGTGCGCCAGCGTTTGCCACGGAGTCGAAATACCGGCTCGCGCAGGGATCGTCAAAGGACTTCGCATGGCGACAGTCGCCAAGTGCAAGTTCGATCTTGAAATTTGCGGTGGGACATACGTGAACGAGCCGTGCGTGATCGATCAGCACATGTACAGCGGGCGTACGTACCACGACAGTGGCCACTTCATCGGCCCCTGGATCAAGGCGTTGGACATTGAATCAGGCAAGGCCAAGTAGCACGGCAAGCGGCAGATCGACTTTTACCCGTACGACGGACTTCCAGTCCGTCGAATTGAGTCTTCGATGTTCGACGGACTAGAAGTCCGTCGTACAATAACCTTGGTAAATCCCTTTCCGCCGCTCGCTCAAAGACTTGCGAAGATCCATGGTAGCAATCAGCAAGAAGTGTCAAGCAGGATTCATGGTAATCACTCTGATTGCAGTATTCGGTCTACAGCGCCAGATTCACGCTGCGGACCCGACGCGCATTTCCTTCAATCGCGACATACGCCCGATACTTTCCAATAACTGCTTTTTTTGTCATGGCCAAGACAGTGCGAAGCGCAAAGCTGAGTTGCGACTGGATACTGAAGAGGGGCAACGTTCCCCTGGCGTTGTCGTGCCTGGTTCTATGAGCGAAAGTTTGTTAATCGAGCGAGTTCTCTCTGACGATCCCGACTTCCTCATGCCTCCGCCCGACTCCAATAAGGCTCTGACGACCAGCCAGAAAGAATTACTCAAACGTTGGGTCGTCGAAGGAGCTGTATTTGAAAAGCATTGGTCTTGGGTCGCTCCCAAGACAACTCAGCCGAGCAAGGATCGAAGCTCCAATCCGATCGATGCGTTTATTCTCGACAAACTGATCGAGCGCGGACTTAAGCCATCGCCCGAAGCAGATCGAGCGACGTTGATTCGTCGCGTTTCACTTGATCTCACCGGTCTCCCGCCAACCATGCAGGAAGTAGATGCCTTCCTGAACGACCGATCAGCGAATGCTTACGAGAAGGTCGTCGATCGGCTGCTTCGCTCACCTCACTTCGGCGAAAGGATGGCTCTTCCCTGGTTAGACGCCGCGCGCTATGCCGACACGCACGGCTACCAGAAAGATAATCATCGTTCGATGTGGCCATGGCGAGATTGGGTGGTCAAGGCCTTCAACGAAAACATGCCCTTTGACCAGTTCACGCTGCAACAACTCGCGGGCGATTTGATAGAAAACGCGACACCATCGCAGCGACTGGCAACCGGCTTCCATCGCAATCATCGCATCAACGCCGAAGCGGGTTCGATCGACGAAGAGTTTCTGGCTGAATATGCGGCAGATCGAGTCGAGACTACCGCGACGGTTTGGTTGGGCTTGACCATCGGTTGCGCTCGATGTCACGATCATAAATTCGACGCAATCACGCAAAAAGACTTTTACCAGTTAGTGGCCTTCTTTAATAACATCGAAGAGAAGGGAGTCGATGGAGTTGGGGCCTCACCGAATCCTCAAATGAAAGTGATGATCGACGGATACGAAGACCGAATCGCAGCTCAACGTGAGAAGATCGATCGGCTCAGAGAGCAGATTGAAAAGCGCGCGGACACATTGATTGAGCTTCGTCGCACTTGGGAACAGACGATAGCGGTGGCCAGCCTCGACTCGATTTGGAGTATTCCTCAGCCGATCCGTTTTCGCTCAACTGGCAAGATGGAATTTCAACCGCTGCTCGACGGCTCGATTTTGGTCAAGGGAGACAATCCGCTCAATGATGTGCAAACGATTGAACTGCCGCTCGATTCAGGCAGAGTGCAAACGATACGACTTGAAGCGCTGCGTCATTCTTCGCTAACGGATAACGGCTTCGCCCGCAGTTATGACGGTAACTTTGTGCTCTCTGGATTTGAAGCAGAGCTCAATCGTCCGGGAGAGAGCCCACAGAAGGTCCGTATTCGAAAGGCCCAAGCTGAATCAGAAAGAAACGCTTGGCCTATTCAAGCGAGCCTGGACGAGGGCCCAGACACAGGTTGGTCGATTGAGCCCGCAGGTAAGAGCGAAGCTCATCTTGCAATATTCGTGCTGGACCAAGCGATCGAAGCTCAGGCGGGTTCTACTCTGACCGTTCGTTTGCGTTACGAATCGAAGGAAGAGCAGTCGATCATTGGACGTTTTCGTTTGGCGTTCAATCCGAGCGATCGAGCAGAGCTTGCTTCACCGAACTTACAGCATGCGGCTGTTATTGCTGCGATAAAGACTTTATTGGCGGAGCGTTCAGCAGAGCAATGCCAACAACTGGTTGACGCATTCATTCAGTCGTCCGACGATCCCGAATTTGTTTCCCTCCGACGAAAGATCGACGCATCGCAAAGCGAACTTGAGGAACTGATCGAACGGTCTTCAGCGACGGTGATGGTAATGAACGAGGCCGCAAAATCACGCAAGACATTTGTGAATCTGCGCGGCGCCTACGACCAATTGGGCGAACAAGTTTTCGCCGCCATTCCATCAAGTTTGCCGCATCGAATACGTAATGCCGGCGAAACTCCTCTCAATCGACTGGACCTTGCGCGATGGTTGGTTGCTCCCGAGAATCCACTCACTGCTCGAGTGGCCGTAAACCGCTATTGGCAGATGTTTTTCGGAAATGGCCTAGTTAAAACAACTGAGGACTTTGGCACCCAAGGAGAATTGCCGAGCCATCCGGAATTACTCGACTGGTTAGCCACTGAATTTGTTCGCCTTGACTGGGACGTCAAAGCGATGCAGCGTTTGATTGTGACCAGCGCGACCTACCGTCAATCGTCGAAGGTCAACGCTGAGCTGCTAGAGATCGATCCCGAGAACCGTTGGTTGGCTCGCGGTCCGCGCTTTCGTTTGGCGCCCCAGCTGATTCGCGACTCTGCGCTGGCGGCCAGCGGGCTCCTTGTACCAGTTATCGGCGGGCCACCGGTCAAGCCCTATCAACCCGCCGGTTTATGGGAAGGTGTGGCAGGTATCAACAGCAACACCACTCGCTATCGTCAAGACGCGGGGCCGAGCCTTTATCGACGAAGTCTTTATACATATTGGAAACGCGCTGTCCCGCCACCGTCGATGATGATTTTCGATGCCGCAGATCGCGAAGTCTGTAGCGTGAAACGCCGGCTCACCAATACGCCCCTGCAGGCTTTGAATATTTTGAATGATCCGACGTACATTGAAGCGTCGCGCTGGTTGGCTTCTTCAGCCCTCAACGAAGTTGGCACGGTATACGATAGCGATTCGCGTACGATCGCTCGGCTTTTCCGAAAAGTGCTTGCTCGGTCTCCTGATACGACCGAACTTGCGCGGTTTGAGTCATCCATCAAGCAATTTCGACAACATTTCGAGCAAGCCAGAGAATCCGCATCACATCTCGTTCGTGTCGGAGATAGTCCGGTTGATACCAAGCTTGAGACCACCGAACTTGCCGCTTGGACAACGCTAGCCTCGGTGATTCTCAACCTTGACGAGACACTGACTAAGGAGTGACGCCATGCATCGACGCAGTTTTTTCCAACAGTCATCGACGGGACTTGGCTGGGCGGCCTTGGCGTCGTTATTGTCGACTGACCAAAACGCATTAGGCGTCGACAAGACCGCTGCGACTTCTATTCCGCATTTCGCTCCCAAGGCCAAGCGAGTCATCTACCTTTTTCAATCTGGTGGTCCATCGCAAATGGATCTCTTCGATTACAAACCTGAAATGGCCAAGATCTTCGATAAAGATCTTCCTGATTCAGTCCGAGGTGGGCAACGGTTCACCACCATGACTTCTGGCCAAAGCCGATTTCCGATTGCTCCCAGCATCTTCCAATTTGCTCAGCATGGACAGTCGGGAATGTGGCTCAGCGAATTGCTCCCCTACACTTCAAAATTGGTCGATGATATCTGCCTCATTCGATCGCTGCATACGGAAGCCATCAACCACGATCCGGCAGTGACATTTTTTCAGACGGGATCGCAACAACCGGGGCGGCCAAGTATCGGAGCTTGGACATCGTACGGATTGGGCAGCGAGAATCAAAACCTGCCCGCATTCGTGTTAATGCTATCGCGCGGCAGCGGTCGCCCCAATTGCCAGCCACTTTACGATCGTTTGTGGGGAAGTGGATTTCTACCGTCGCAGCATCAAGGCTGTAAATTCCTTAGCGACAATGATCCTGTGGCCTATTTATCGAATCCGCCTGGTATGGATAGTTCATTGAGACGCAAAATGCTCGACGATGTCGCTGCTTTGAATCGACACAAGTTTCAAGAATTCGGTGATCCAGAAATTGCGACGCGGATTGAACAGTATGAGCTTGCGTATCGTATGCAATCGGCAGTACCAGAGCTGGTCGATTTTTCGGATGAGTTAGCCACTACGTTAGATGCCTACGGCAAGCAGGTCCATGTTCGCGGGTCCTATGCATCCAATTGTTTGCTCGCGCGTCGATTGGTCGAGCGCGATGTTCGCTTTGTGCAGCTTTATCATATGGGTTGGGATCAACACGGCTCGTTGCCCAAGCAGATACGCGGGCAGTGCCTCGACACGGATCAAGCCACCGCGGCGCTGCTGCAAGACCTCAAGCGAACTGGCCTGCTAAAGGATACGCTCGTTGTCTGGGGTGGTGAATTCGGGAGAACAATCTATAGCCAAGGGCAACTGACACATGACAACTACGGTCGCGACCATCATCCACGCTGTTTCAGCATGTGGATGGCTGGTGCGGGAGTCAAGAAGGGTTGCGTTCACGGCGAAACCGATGACTTTAGCTACAACATCGTTTCGAATCCCGTTCATGTGCATGATCTCCAGGCAACGATGCTCCATCTGCTTGGCATCGATCATCGAAAGCTAACCTACCGATTTCAAGGCCGCGACTTTCGCCTCACCGATGTCCACGGCGAAGTCGTCCACGACATCTTGAGTTAGTCGCAATCATGACGAATATTTATGTCTGGATCTGCCAATGAAGCGAGTCGCCTTGCTGATTGAAACGTCGCGCTCGTATGGTCGCGATCTGCTGCGAGGCGTCAAACGTTATGCCGTCGAGCACGGGCCGTGGTCGATGTTCACGGAGATACGAGATCTCGAATCGCGTCCCCCGTTGTGGCTTAAGCGATGGAATGGGGATGGAATCTTGGTTCGCTCGGGCAATGAAGCCATCGCCTCGGCGGTCAATCGAGTTGGCGTGCCAGCCATCGAGCTTCGGTCGACGCGGCGCTCCGGCAGCTTCCCGTTCGTCGGTGTTGACAACGAGGTTGTGGGCAAAATGGTGGCAGAGCACTTCGTCGAACGCGGCTTTCGTCACTTTGCGGTTTATACACTCGACACTGAAGATTTCTTTGCAACGCGCCGCGAGAGTTTCATTTCGGCTCTACAAGCGCGCGGCTTTCAATGCTCCGAATTTCGGCAAGCGGGCAAGTCCGAGCGTCCCAGCCAATGGGAACAACAACAAACGAAACTCGCGCGTTGGTTACTGAGTCTTGCTAAGCCAACTGGTGTATTGGCCTGTACGGACCAACTAGGCTGTTGGCTGCTCGATGCATGCGCTCGAGCAGGCATTCGCGTGCCCGATGACATCGCTGTCGTTGGCGCTGAAAACGATGAAACGCTCACTTCGTTGAGTTCACCGCCGCTGAGCAGCGTTCAGTTTGCTGGGGAACGTAGCGGCTATGAAGCAGCCTCGCAATTAGACATGTTGATGAACGGCCAGACGCTGAAGAGTGATAGAACCTATATAGCGCCGATCGCCGTGATCACGCGTCAGTCGTCCGATGTCGTAGCCGTTGAAGACCCCTTGCTGGCCATGGCGCTGCGAGTGATTCGAGATCAAGCGTCCAATGGACTGACCGTTGATGAACTTTTGAAGCAGGTTCCCATCTCTCGCAGCAGTTTGGAACGCAACTGCCGCAAGGTACTTGGACGGACCCCGAACGAAGAAATCAACCACTGCCGCATTGGTCGCGTTTGTGAGCTGTTGCGCGATACGGAATTGTCGCTCGAAGCGATCGCTGACCGCACGGGATTCCAAAGCGCACAATACCTGGTTTGCCTGTTCAAGAAGATGCGGAAAGTGACCCCCGGTCAGTATCGCTCTCAGTCGCGCTGACAAAAGGTCGTAACTTATTTACGTGATTGCGTAATGGGCAGAATTGTGGGTTGTGTTACGCTTACCCTACTTAATAAGCTGCTTTAGCTACAATTAACCAAATCAAGGTTAGTTAAATCCTCGCTGATTCGTTTTTTGTTGAAAGTTGGGGCTGATGATCGCTCGAACCATGCCACCGATCTGTTCGAAAAAACCCAAATCAAGAAGCTGTACACTCGCACTGTCAGGAGGTAGCAAATGATTCGATTGTGGCCGTTGGCATTGATGTTGGTTGCGGGATGTGGGCCGAAAATGGCTCTGTACCCAGTATCTGGAACTGTCGAGTTCCGCGGAAAAGCCCTGACGACTGGCGTTGTTGCGTTTCACCACGATGATGGCGTTTCTCCGATTGCCAAAGGTGATATTCAATCCGACGGAAGCTTCACGTTGGAGACATTTAAGCCCGGCGATGGAGCGGTTGCGGGGGCCTACACGGTGACCGTAACTTCGATGATACCTGGCGTTGGCATCGAAGGCCAAGATGCCGACTATCGACCTCCGAAGCCATTGATTCCCCTCAAATATATGCGACTGTTGGAAACGCCATTGAAGGCGACCGTGGAAGAAAAAGAAAACAGCGTCAAATTATCCCTCACTCCTTGAAAGGTAGACAGTCATGGTTCCTATGTCTCGTTCAGTTCGCGGCAGAACGGCTTTCACGCTGGTCGAATTGCTGGTAGTTATTGCCATTATTGGTGTCCTGGTGGGCTTGTTGTTACCGGCGGTCCAAGCTGCTCGCGAAGCGGCACGTCGCATGCAATGTACGAACAACTTGAAGCAGTTGGGGCTGGCGATGCACAACTACCACGACACGATGCGTGTGTTTCCATCGGGAGCCATTGGGGACGGTAATCCCGATTTGATCAATCTTGTGAACGCCATCAACGGGCTGGCGTTTTGCCTGCCGTTCTATGAGCAAGGAGCGCTGCATGGGCTGTGGAATTTCGGGCTGAACCACAATCACGCGCGAAATCTAGTGCCGGCGGCCACGAACATTCCCATGGTGAGATGCCCATCGGGAATTAGTCGCGAACGAACACGAAATGGGTTGTTTGCGGTGACCGACTATGCTCTTTCGGCAGGTACAGGTAACGTCAATTCTTATGACGCTCGTGATCACAAAGGAATGTTCAACATCAACACGAAATTTTCGTTCCGGGACATGCCCGATGGCTCGTCGAACACGATCTTGGCTGGCGACAAGTACGTGTCGCATCTAACAACCACCATTCGCGACCAAACGGATAGCACTGGTTGGCGTTGGGGATTTCATTCAACTCGCAATATGACCTCACCCATGAGCGCAATGCCGTTGAGCCCATGGGGAAACCTGGATGCAACGTTTGGCAGCTACCATACTGGCGGCGCGAATTTCGTGTTGGGCGACGGTAGTGTCCATTTCTTGTCGAAAACGATTAACTTGAGAACTTATCAATGGCTGGGTGATCGCGCCGACGGACAAGTTGTAGAATTTCCGCAATAGGCGGGAGCGTGAAAAGGGGACGGGGGTTGTTTGTCGGGTGTTGAACCCGTATGCTATGGGTTTTGCACTTTGGATCGCATGTATGCCTCGACAGAAAACGTGTTGACGAAGCCGGATACATTTATCATGCACTCAATCGTGGCAATGCTCGATGTACGATCATTCATAAGCCCGAGGACTATGACGCCTTCCTCCGAATCCTAGCGGAAGGGCTTGAGAGATATCAAGTTGATCTCTTCTCGTTTACGCTAATGCCAAACCACTGGCATTTTGTCTTGCCGCCCGGCCGGGATAACGAGATGGGAAAGCTGTTGCGATGGGTTACCGCAACGCATTCGCTTCGGTATCACGCGCATTACCATACTCGCGGCTATGGTCACATTTACCA
>SXGS01117079.1_pt1 | contig 23190 bp, 19 predicted proteins | sample 3174681 | NCBI WGS metagenome assembly SXGS01 (sample SAMN11356861, study PRJNA531348) | freshwater metagenome | isolation source: freshwater sample F1-80 | place: China: Fuxian Lake, Yuxi | collected 2017-12-25
TGCCGCTCGCCGCGAGCTCGTTGAGGTCCTTCCCGTACTTGCGCAACGCTTCGAACTCACTTTCCCCACCGGCATCGTGGATCCCCTGAACACCGCTCGCCCGCCGAACCTCGCGCGCCGCGGCATCAATCGTCGCCCCAGTCACACCGAGAGCCGCGAGCACATCCTGCGCACCGCCTCGCGTCTGCGCGAGGGCGACAAGGAGATGGTCGCTCGAAACGAACGAGTCCTTCATTCCCTGCGCAATTCGTTCGGCGGTGCCGAGGACCTCAAGCAAGTCTCGACCCGCGATCGGAGTCGCCCCCTCGACTCGCGGAACGCGAGCGAGTTGCGCGGAGACGGTCGCAGCCAAGCGGGAGGGGTCGAGTCCCGCCTTCCGGAGCACGCTCGAAGCCGGACCATTCTTCTCCTCAAGAAGCGCCGCTAAGAGATCAAGCGATGAGGTCTCACCGTGCCTGTCTCGGACTGCGTTCGATTGCGCCTTTGAGAGTGCCTGCTGCGCGAGCGTGGTGAATCGGTCGAGGTTCATGGGAAGTCGCTCCAAGCAAGAATCGTGCCATGCAGGAACTCAGTAGATTTCGACGGCGAAACCCGGCGGGGCAAGCTCCCGGCGATCATTGAGCCAGCCCACGAGCCATTCGAATGAATCAACGAGACGGGGTCCGGGTCGATTGAATGAACGCCTCCCATCGACGAGTGCCACCCGACCGGGACCATCGAGCACCGCCGGCACGAGCGGCCACCACGATTGCCGCGTGAGTTCGTCGAGCCTCTGCCGCGACTCACAAAGTCCGAGTCCGCAAGGGGCAATCACGACTCGCGTCGGGGCGGCCTCGATGATCTCTTCGGGTCTGACCCGCCGGCTCGGGACTCCGGCCGCATTGAGTGAGTGGCGAGCGCCAGCGGCGGTGACGAGCGCTGGAACCCAGTTTCCCGCAACGATTGGCGGCTCCAACCCCTCGAGGACGACGAGTTCCTCGCCTGTCGTGTAGGGATTCACGAAGTCGACGGCGCTCCACCAGCGCTCGCGCAAGGCGACCATCGCGCACTCGGCCTCGCGCGAGCGCCCGATGGCCTCGCCCACACGCAGCATGTCATCGAAGACTTCCCAAATCGAGACAGGATTGAGGCGAAGAATGCGCGATGACCCCAATCGAACATCGCAAGGATCTGGCGCCAGGATCAGGTCCGGTTGAAGTGAGCTGAGCAGGTCGAGATCGATGGTCAGTGCACCGGTCGCACTCGACACCGTCACGGACGGCAACGCGCGCACGGACTCGCTGAAGTCGCACTGGTGACTGCGCCCAACGAGGAGGCCCTCGGCGCCAACGGCGCACACAGTTTCCGTCGCCGAAGGCAGGAGGCTCACGAGCCGCAGAATTGGGGATCCTAGATTCGAACTAGGACAAACTGAGTCAGAGTCAGTTGTGCTACCGTTACACCAATCCCCAAGTGGGGCGAACAGAATAGCCGCGTAGGTCAATCCTAGGCAAGCGCTCGCGAACGCTCGGTTCCACTCTATTCTTCGGTTGCCATGAGTGTGACCGCCGCGCGAAACTTGGGCTCCGAAACCATCACCGAGGGAATTCGTGTCAGGGTCGAACCCAGTTTCAACCCCGCCCACTCGGACGCGGAGCGCGGACGATTCACCTTCGTCTATCACATCACGATGACGAACGAGGGATCGCTGGCGGCGACGCTTTGTGGCCGCCAGTGGGTGATTGTCGATGCGGAGGGCGCGCGGAGCCTCGTCGTCGGTCCGGATGTTGTGGGAAAGACGCCACACCTCGCACCGGGTCAGTCCTTCGAGTACTCGAGTTACTGCATGTTGCCGACACGGTGGGGGACGATGGAGGGTCACTTCACATTTGAACGAGAAGATGGCTCGACCTTCAACGCGCTCGTGTCGCGCTTCTATCTCGCTTCAGCATCCTGAAGGGTCGCGCGCGCGGGTATTCTGCCTCGGGCATGGCAGGATCCGACGACGGAAAGAAGGAAATCTTTCGCGCCGAGGCGCTCGGAGCCGTCGGGGGCCGTAATCGCCTCAACACGCTGAGTCCCATCATTGAGCCGCGGACTTGGGTGCTCACGGCGGCGCTCGCCATCCTCCTGTTGACCGTCGTGATCTGGGGATTCGCTGGCCGGATCCCAATCAATGTCGTTGGGAGCGGAATTTTCCTGCGCGGCGAACAGCTCGACACATGCAACGCGCGAAGCGATGGCTATGTCGTCTCAATCGATCGCCATGAGGGGGACCGCGTGACCCGCGGCGAGCGCGTGGCGACGATCGCGTTCGGCGCGAGCGGCGGCGCGGAGTCCACCGAAGTGCTTGCCCCCAAGGATGGACGACTCGTTTCGATCGAAGCAGAACCCGGCGACTTTGTGGAGAGCGGGCAGTCCGTCGCGCTCCTCATTTCAGGCTTGCCGCGCCCGACATGCCTCGCCTTCATCCCACTCAGCGAAGGCAAGGGAGTCAGCGTCGGAATGTCCGTGCGCGTGAGTTTCGCGACCGCCGACGCGTCAGGGAGCGATCAGGCGATGGCCCGCGTGGCCCAGGTCGATCGCTTCATCACGAGCCACAAGAAGGCGCTCGGCCATGTGCCGAGCCCCACGGTGGTCGCGCAAATCGAGGATCAGTTCGGGGCAGTGATGGCGATCACGGTCGAGTTCGAGGAGGATGCTGAAGGCGCTGGTGGCGTGCGTTGGGTCGCTGGCAAGGGCGCGGCCGAACTCCTCATCGACGGCACCCCGTGCGACATCGAGATCTCCATCGGCGAAGTGCCCCCGGTGTCGATGGTCTTCCCCGGACTCGCGGAAACCCGCAGCGGCGCGCGATGAGCGAAGCCGACGGCAGCGAACCTCCGGCGGCTCATGAGGCGGGGGATTCGGCAGCATCCGAGCAGCCCGACGAGACCCCGGAAGGGCCGCGGCTTCCGCCGGGAAAGCCGCGAAGGGTGCGCGTGCCGACCGTCATGCAGGTCGTCGCTGCTGAGTGCGGGGCGGCGAGTCTCGCCAGCGTGCTCGGGTACTTCCACGCGCACAGGCCGCTGGAAGAAGTCCGCGAGGCCGTGGGTGTGGATCGGGATGGTTCCAATGCCATGCGGATCGCGCGCGCGGCGCGTCACTTCGGACTCGTCGCTGAAGGACTTCGCTGCGAGATCGAGGGACTTGAAGAGATCCAACTTCCCGCAATCGTGTTCTGGGGGCTCAACCACTTTGTCGTCCTCGAAGGGTGGACTTCAAAGGGCTACCGCATCATGGATCCCGCAGCGGGACGCCGTCTCGTGTCCCCGGAGGAGTTTGACGCGGAATTCACCGGCGTCGTGCTCACGATGGAGCCGGGCGACTCGTTTGTTGCTGTGGGCGATCCCCCCTCGTCGCTCGCGCTTGTGCGCGGTTGGATGCGCGGATCCGATGCGACAGTCTGGCTGACCGTTTTCGTCGGGCTGTTGCTCGCGGTTCCCATGGTCGCCATCCCCGGCCTGGCCGCCGCCTACATCGATGTTGTCCTCGCGCAGGAGCGCGGCGACTGGATGTGGGGACTTGTGATGGGCGCGCTTGGAGCACTTGCGATCGAGGCCGGGCTCCTCTACCTGCAGCAGCATTTGCTGGTCAGGCTCGAGAACACACTTTCGCTTGAGCGCAGCATCGAGTTCATCAAACAACTGTTTCGCCTGCCGACCACCTTCTTCGGTCAGCGCTATCCGGGCGATATCGCGGAGCGTGTCCAGAGCAATGACGGCGTGGCCTCACTGCTCGCGTCGAAATTTGCTCCGGCGATCGTGCAAGTGCTCACGCTCATCGTGTTCCTTGTGGCCATCGCGTCGATCAGCTTGCTGATGGCTGGGATCGCGCTCGTGGCAGTGACAGCAACACTCAGCATGCTGGTGCTCGTGGCACGAGCGCGTGTCGATCAAGCGCAGTCGCTCTCGCAGCAAGAGGGCGTGAAGCAGGGCGCCATCATCGCGGGCCTTCTGACGCTCGAATCACTCAAGGCCGGAGGACGCGAGGCCGACTTCTTCGGCCGTTCCATGGGATTCGCCGCGCGGGTCAGTACGGCGCAGCAACGGGCGAGTTTGCTTTCGAATGCGATCAGTGTCATCCCCGCGTGGTTCCAGGCCCTCGTCGTCTCCGTCCTCGTGCTCTCCTTCGGCGGCTGGCAAGTGATGGAGGGGCAACTTTCGATCGGCATGCTGCTGGGACTGCAGATCCTCCTCGTCGGATTCATGTCGCCAGTGACGCAATTGGCGGAACTCCTCAAGGAGATCCAGACGGTGCGCGCCGACTTAGGTCGCCTCGACGATGTGATGTGCCACGCGACCGATCGGTTGGCGATCGATCCCACCACCGACGATGCGCAGGAGATTGAGTACGCAGGGGGCGCACTCGAACTCCGCGGGGTCACTTTCGGCTACGGGCATGGCCAGCGCCCGCTTCTCGCTGACTTTTCGTTGCGGGTGCCGCCGGGAGGTCGCGTGGCTCTCGTGGGTGGGACTGGATCGGGAAAGTCGACCGTGGCGCGGCTTGCTTCGGGGTTGATCGACCCATGGGAAGGCGAAGTCCTCCTCGATGAAGTTCCGCTGCGCGACATTCCGCGCCATGTTCGGGCGTCAACCGTGGCCACGGTGTTCCAGCGTTCAGCGTTCTTCGAGGGGTCAGTACGCGAGAACCTCTCGATGTGGAATCCGGACATTCCGGAGCAGTGGATGTCCGAGGCGCTCGACGACGCGCAACTGAGCGAACTGCTCGCAGGGCGAGGAGGGCTTGATCTTCAGGTCGCCGAGGGCGGATCCAACTTCTCCGGCGGCGAAGCCCAGCGGCTCGACATCGCACGGGCCCTCTCGCGGCGCCCCGCGGTTCTCATCTTGGACGAAGCGACGGCCGCGCTCGACCCTGTCACCGAACTTGCGCTCGACGCGGCCCTGCGTCGGCGAGGCGTGACCTGCCTGGTAGTGGCGCACCGACTCAGCACGATCCGCGATGCGGACGAAATCATCGTGATGAGCGGGGGCGTCGTCGCCGAGCGTGGGACGCATGACCAGTTGCTCGCGAAGGGTGGCGCATACTGCGCGCTCGTGGCGGGGGAGGATGCATCGTGAGCGCACCGCTCACACCCTCGAGCGTGATTGCGGCCGCGCGCGAAGTTGGTGGGGCCAGCGTGATTGTCGATCGTCGACGCGCGATCGAAGGCGAGTCGCTCGTGGACACCCTCGTGGTGGTGCAGGGGGCGCTCGTCGTCTTCTCGCATCGACCGAGCCACGCGCGGCGCCACCGTGTGGGGATACTGGATGAGGGGTGTGCCATCTCGGGTCCGCTAGATCGAATCGAACTCGTCCCCATGTCAGAGTGCGAGTGCGTGCGCGTGAGCGCGAGCGCGAGTGCGCGCCTCGCAGACGGATCAGACTCCGCGAGGAGCCTCATCGCTGGTCTCACGCGCACCCTCGTGGCGTGTGGGAGCACGATGCCGCCGAAGGCGACACTTGGCGCGGCTCGCGAGCGATGCGCCGGCGAACTGGTTCGTCGCGGCCACGCCATCGCCGAGGGCGCCTTCTCTCGGCATCTGCGTCGGCTCGTGAGCACCGCGGGCGCGTCGCTGACATTTGACGATCGGATCCGATCGATGGTCGCGCGCGGGGCCGTCCCCAGTTGGCGCGATCTTCCCGATGAGCGGCTGCCCCCAGTCGTGCGGGCGTGCATGCAGATCGCGCTGCACATGGGATGCGATCCCGCCGTCGTACCCACGAGGCTGCCGCGCGATGCCACGAGGCGCCCAGAGCAGGTCTTTGCGCATGTCGCTGGACTCGGGATTCGACCGGTCTTCCTCGACCCAGGATGGTGGCAGAGCGGTGTCGGCTCACTGCTTGCGTTCCGCACTGAGGACCAAGCGCCGGTGGCGCTGATCCCGACGGACCGTGGGTTCGTTGCGTTCATCCACTCGGCGGGGGCCACCCAAGGTCCGGTGACCGTCGATGCGCAGTTCGCTCGCGGGCTCTTGCTGCAGGCGTCGCAATTCCATGCCACGCTGGGTCCTGGTGAAACATCGATGGCGCGATTCCTGAAGTTCGCGCTGCGCGGGTCCGAGCGCGACTATCTGAAGGCGCTCGTCGTGACTGGCATCGCGACCACAGTCAATCTTGCCATTCCCATCGCGACGGGCATTTTGGTCACGCATGTCCTCCCGGGAAGCAATCGCCTCGCGCTGTTGTTCATGGCGATGGTCCTCTTTGGGACGACGCTCACTGCGGCGGCGTGCAGTTTCGTGGTCTCAAACCTCCTTCTCCGTGCGGAGACTCGACTCGGGAGCCGCGCGCTCGCGGGTGTTCTTGATCGCTGCCTCAAGTTGCCCGTGCAGCGGTTCCGCGAGTTCAGCAGCGGCGATCTTGCGGACCGGATTCTGGCGGTCGGTGACTTGCAGGGTGTGCTCTCGGGGTCGGCGGTCTCCGCCATCATCGCCGGGTGCTTCTCGGTGGCGTATGTGGCTGTGATGGTGTGGGTGAGTCCGGAGGCGGGCATGGTCGGAGGGGGACTGATGCTGCTCGCGGTCCTTGTGAGCGTGCTCCTGAGTCTCTCGCGAGCCCGACTGACCGCGACGATCCTCGACGGCCAAGGTCGTCTCTCGAGCATGGTGCTGCAGTTCATCGGCGGCGTCGACACCATCCGCAGCGCCGCCGCCGAGCAGTTCGCGACCCTCCGCTGGCTGCATCGGTTCAAGGGAGTGCGAGACGCAGCGATGCGGATCCGTCGCCTTGATCTCATGTTCGACATCTTTGCTTCGGCGTTTCCGATGATGTGCATGGTGGTGTTCTGGGTGATGTTTCTCCCGACCGCGACGCTCTCGACCATCGCCCAAGAGCAGGGGCCTGGCGCATCCTCGCGCGTCGCGGAGTATCTCGTCTTCAACAGCGCGTTCGTTGCCGCGCTGTACGCGCTTCTCGAACTGGGTGAGCGACTCGGCGACCTCGCGTCGCTCAGGTCGACACTCGGTCGTATCAAGCCGATCCTTGATGCGAGCACTGAACGGATGGGCGATCGCGAGCAACCGGGGACACTCAGTGGGCAGGTGAGGCTGGTTGATGTGAGATTCTCCTACCCCGGGCAGGCCAACGAGGCGCTCTCAGCCGTCAACATCTCCATCGAGGCGGGCCAATGCGTTGCGATTGTCGGTCCGAGCGGGAGCGGGAAGTCCACCCTGCTCCAGCTCCTTCTTGGGATGCGGGATCCGAGTTTGGGCGTTGTGCTCTTCGACGGCAAGCCGCTCGAACGGCTCGATCTCGTGGCGGTTCGTCGGCAGATCGGTGCGGTCGTTCAGAGCACACGCATCGTCCCGGGTTCAATCCTCGACAACATCGTCGGGAGCACGCTCTTTACGGCGAAGGACGCGGAACGAGCCATCGCGGCGGCAGGCTTCGCCGACGAGGTCGATGCGATGCCCATGGGGGTTCATACCTATGTCACCGACCAAACACTCTCGGGTGGGCAGGTGCAAAAACTCATGATTGCCCGCGCGCTGGTCACGAAACCAAAGATTCTGGTGTTCGACGAAGCCACCAGTGCGCTCGACGAGGTCTCTCAGGCTCAGGTCGTGGCCAGCCTTGAGGCGCTCAAGGCGACCCGTCTCATCGTGGCGCATCGCCTGAGCACGATCCGCCGCGCGGACACGATCTATGTCATGCAGGGTGGACGCGTCGTGCAGTCTGGCACATTCAAGGAACTTGTCTCATGCGGAGGGTTGTTCCGCGACATGGCCCGCCGACAGTTGATCGACTCAGAGATGCCCGAGACGATCTAGCGCTCGCTGGAAACAAAAAAGCAGTCGGTGACCGCCCAGGAGCAGGTGCGGTCACCGACTGCGTATGGTCCAAATCGCAGAAGCGATCGAATGTCTAGCAGGACCTGGCTAAGGGATCCTTAGCGCTTCGGTGTGCGGGATTGACGCGCGGCGGTGGAGTTGCGCGCGACGCGGCTTCGACCGCCTCCGCTTGCAATCTCAAGTTCCGCATCGCTCAGTCGCGCCGACTTTCCGGTGGTCTTTGTCGCCGTGGACTTGTTCGCTGGCTTCTGTGACATGGATGTTCCTTAAAAAGCGTGCTCGAGGGCCGGGTCACGCACCCGATCCCATCTCACGCGGAAACCATACGATAGTGGTCCACGCGCGCAAGTGCCTAGGAGCATTTCATGCAAAAAGACATCGACCTTGGCGCGCTGACCGTTGGAGTTGTGGGGGCGACGGGAGCCGTCGGCGCCGAGTTCTTGGCCTTGATCGCGGCGTCCCCGGGTCGACCCTGCAGACTTCGGCTCTACGCAAGCGAACGAAGCGTGGGCCGTCGCCTGATCGTTCGAGGCGACGAGGTGCCCATCGAAGCGCTCGCCACCGGCTGCTTCGACGGCGTGGACATTGTGTTCTTCTCGGCCGGCAAGGCGATCGCACGCCAGTGGGCACCGGAAGCGCTGCGCGCCGGGGCTTGGGGCGTTGACAACTCGAGCGCATTCCGGATGGATCCCGCCGTGCCGCTCGTCATCCCCGGCGTGAACAGCGACGCGATTGACTCGTGCCGTGAACCCTCCATCGTGGCGGTGCCCAACTGCTCGACGATCATCGCACTCGTTGCAGCAACGCCGCTGCACCGCGTGGCCGGGGTCAAGCGCATGGTGGTCGCGACTTACCAAGCGGCCAGCGGTGCCGGAGCCGCCGCGATGCGTGAACTCGAGACGCAAGCGCACGACTTCGTGCAGGGCAGGCCATTGAAGTCGCCGATCTTTGGGCGGCCTTACCTCTTCAACTGCTTCAGCCACAACAGTGCCATCGGCGAGTCCGGTTACAACGAGGAGGAAGCGAAGCTTCTGCTTGAGACGCGCAAGATCTGGGGCGACCCCCAGGTGCGTGTGACGGCGACCTGCGTTCGCGTTCCCGTGCTGAGAGCCCATTGTGAGGCCATCGCGCTTGAGTTCGCGCGCCCTCTTGATCCGGCAAAGGCGCGGGAGATTCTCGCGGGCACTCCTGGCATCGAGGTCGTCGATGATCCGGCGACGAATTCGTTCCCCGAGCCGATCGTCGCTGCGGGTCGGGATCCTGTGCTTGTGGGGCGAATCCGCGGCGACTGGAGCCTCGAACCGGGCATGGGACTGCAACTCTTCGTGGCGGGAGATCAACTCCGCATCGGCGCGGCATTGACCGGCCTCAACATCGCTCGCGAGATTCTCGCTCGCACGCGCGTGGCTCGCTAGCTGGAGTCGGAACGCCCCAAGTCGGTGCGCCACGCGACGCCGCGGGCACTACCGAGGGCGATGGCGAATGGCCGCTAGGCCAGCAGGGCACGCAGTGCAAGGCCAGGATCGGCTTCGCGCAAGAGGTGCTCGCCGACGAGCGCGATGTGAATGCCGTGGTCGCGAAGGCGGGAGAGGTCCGCGGGTGTCGTGATGCCCGACTCGCTCACAAGGGTCGTGGGGTCGTCGACGAAGTCGGCCATGCGAAGCGAGTGCGTGATATCAGTCTTCATCGTGCGAAGATTGCGATTGTTGATCCCAAGGAGCGAGTAGCCCGGGTGCGGGAACCCAACATGATTGACCACGCGGTACAGGTTGGCGGCATCGTGAACTTCGAGCAGCGTGGTCATCCCGAGTTCGACCGCAAGGATCTGGAAATCGATGATCTCGCGCTCCGTGAGGCACTCGGCGATGAGGAGGATCGCGTCGGCGCCGATGGCGCGTGATTCCCACACTTGGTACTCGTCGATGATGAAGTCCTTGCGCAGGACCGGGAGTCTCACGGCATCGCGGATGGCGTGGATGTGCTCGGGACGACCACCGAACGACGCTTCGTCGGTCAGGCACGAGATCGCGCTCGCCCCCGCCGCGTGATACTGTCGAGCGATGGCGACCGGATCGAAGTCGGGTCGGATCGTCCCTGCGGAGGGGCTCTTTGCCTTGACTTCCGCGATGATTCGGGTGTGGCCCTGGCGACCATGGTCCACGACGGCCTGGAAGAAGTTGCGCGTCCGACCGAGTTCGGAGATGCGCTCCTTGAGCGCGTCGAGCGGGACGGAAGCGCGCTGCGCGAGGACCTCGGCACGCTTCCGTTGGACGATGTTGGTGAGCGCATCCGCCATCTTCGTGTTTGCGTTGGCGGCACAGGGTAGTGGGGTCCACGCGGATGAAAGCGCAGCGCAGCCGGCGGAGTCGACGCCGATCTGGCCGTTCGTCTCGCTCGGGCTCGGAATCATCATCGCCGCAGTGATCGCAGCTAGCCGATGCGCACGGCTCACGGGTGTCCCGGCGAGTCGGTGGCCGCTTTCGCCTGCATGGTCGTTGGCACTCTTCGCGGGGATGCTCTCGAGCGCCTCGCTGGGGGCCGCGTGCGCGGCGGCGCTCTTCACCATCAGCGACGATGACCAATCGCTTCGGGCCGTCGTCGTGACGGGTGCCGGAGCGTGGGTGATGCAGATGGTCATCGCGGGAATCATCCTCGTGGCCCGAGGAGAGCGCTGCCATGGCGCGCCATCTTGGGGACTCCTTCGTGCCCTTGGATTCGGAGTTCTTGCCCTCGCGATCACCTGGTTCCCCTTGCAGTCCATCGGGTCGCTTGTCGCGTCGCTGCAGCTCTGGATGGGCGGCGCACAGCCACCGACGACAGGACACACGTCACTTGCGGCGTTTGCGGCATCGGGCGATCCGTGGTTGCGATGCGCGATGATCGTCAGCGCGGTCGTGATGGCGCCGATCGCAGAAGAGCTCCTCTTTCGTGGCGCGGCGCAGCAGGGGCTCCGCGGCGCGGGGTTTGGTCGATGGTGGGCCATTGCGACGACGAGCGCACTCTTTGCCATTTTGCACATCGGGGTCCTCGAAGAGGCTGCGCTTGCCAGCGGCCTCGCGATGCTCTTCGCGCTCGCCCTCGTGTTGGGCTGGCTGGCGGAGAGGACCGGTCGGCTCGCGGCGCCGATGGCGGCACACGCGGCATTCAATGTCGTCAACCTCGTGATCGGGCTCTCGGCGTGATCACGCCGTCGAGAAGCACGCCGTAGGATTGTCACTTCATGGCTGCCACCACACGCCCCCGAATCCTGACTGGCGACACTCCAACGGGCACGCTGCACCTTGGGCATTGGGTCGGCTCGGTCAAGCGACGCGTCGAGTTGCAGACGACTCACGAGTGCTACTTCCTCATTGCCAACATGCACGCCTACACAACGCGCACGCGCACGGCGCCGGATATCAGGCGCGATTCGCTCGAGATCGTGCGCGACTATCTCGCCATGGGCATCGACCCAGTGCAGGCGGCCATCGTGCTCCAAAGTGAGGTGCCGGCGATTGCCGAACTCACATTCCTCTTCGCCATGCTGCTGCCATTCAATCGCGTCATGCGCAATCCGACGCTCTCCGAAGAGATCAAGATCAAGGGTCTCGGCGACCAGTACTCGTTTGGCTTCCCGCTCTACGCTGTCGGGCAAACGGCGGACATTCTTGCGTTTCGCGCCGTGGGCGTTCCCGTGGGCGAAGATCAGGTACCTCACCTGGAAATGACGCGCGAAGTGGCGCGGCGATTCAACCAAGTGTTCTGCGGAGTGTCCGAGCATGCTGAAGATGGGGATCACGAGAAACTCGGGGGCGTCTTCCCCGTGCCGCACGCCGATGTTGGCAAAGTGGGGCGGCTCGTGGGCATCGACGGCCTGAACAAGATGTCGAAGAGCCTCGGCAACGCGATCTTCATTGCCGATTCGCCGAAGGAAGTCCAGAAGAAGATCGGCAAGATCTTCACCGGGCGGCAGAGTCCGACGGAACCTGGCGACACGAACAACGCGCTCTTTCAGTATGTCGATGCGTTCATCCACGATGCCTCGCGTGTGGCGGAGTTGAAGGATCGGTACGCGCGCGGCGACAATATTGGCGACGGTCACATCAAGGTCGAGATCGCCGAGGCCGTCAACGCGCTGCTCGAGCCCATGCGCGAGCGGCGCAAGCAGTACGAGGGGAATGATGGAGCCATCGTGGCGATCATCAAGGAGGGGACCGCGCGGGCCAACACGCTCGCCGAGGAGACGCTCCGAATGGCCAAGGACGCCGCGAGCCTCGGCTACTTCACTCGCCGAATCGACTTCGTGTGACGCACGCCTCGCGCTTCGCGCGGGTGGCAAGTGAGCAGCACCTCGCGTAGGTGCGCCTTGGAAACATGGGTGTAGACCTGCGTCGTGAGAATGCTCGAGTGGCCGAGGAGTTTTTGCACCACGCGAAGATCGGCCCCGCCAACCACCATGTGCGTCGCACACGAGTGCCGCAGCGTGTGCGGGTGGACCCCTTCAAGGCCGGCGGAAGCGGCCACTTTCTTCACGATCTGCCAGACCGCCACGCGTTCAAGTGGCCGTCCGCTGAATGACAGCAAGAGCCGGAACGCATCGCGCCCGCCACCGACGCGCGCGAGCGAGGGGCGGCACTCAGCGATGTAGCGGCGGGTCCATGTGATGGCTGGGACGCCGATGGGCACGACGCGCTGCTTGCCACCCTTTCCTGTCACCGCGACGGCGCCGAGTGTCTCGTGAAAGTCATTCACCTTGAGGCCGCAAACTTCGCTCGCTCGCAGGCCGCCACCGTAGAGGAGTTCGAGCATCGCCCGATCCCGCAGCCAGAGCGCGCCGGACTCGATGGTGGGATGTTCGACGAGTGTGCGCATCTGCGCGGGCGTCATGGCCCCCGGCAGGCGCTTCCATGTGGTGGGTCGTTCGAGGAGTCGTGCGTTGTCACGGGCGATGGCGCCGGTTGAATGCATCCAGCGGAAGAACACCCGAATCGAGGCGAGATGCCGCGTCACCGTAGTGGGCTCAAACCCCTTCGAGCGCGAGAGCCACCGAAGGTGCTCAGCCAGGTCCTGCATGGATGCCTTCCCAACATCATGCACGCCGCGCGCTTCCAAGAACTCCTCGAGGAGCGCGAGGTCGCGACCGTACGCCTCGAGCGTGAGCGGAGCCAGTCCGCACTCGATGCGGCAGAACGCAAGGAAGTCAGGTCGTCGACGGTGAGCTGCGGTGGGGGCGCCCATGGATGGTGGCTTGCATCAACCCAGGAAGGCGGTTGGGTTGGAGGATGCCCCTCGCTGGATCGCCAACGAGCGCGCGGAAGCGCTGCTCCATGTTGATGCGGTGAAAGAGCGCGCAGGCGTGGTAGCCGCCGCAGCAGTACGCGAAGAGCTGCTCAATCTCTCCCATCGCAAAGCGCGAAGTACAGCGTGCGTCGTTGAACTCCATATGGGGACAGCAGCGAGGATCGGGTTCGTTCACGGACATCACCCTCTGGGCGGATCGGCCAACGCGGCGGCGATCCTGCAGAATTCAAGGCATAGTATTGGGTTGATGACCGCTCGCCTCCCGACAGTTGCCGTATCCCTCGGGGATCCCGCCGGGATTGGTGCCGAGGTGACCGTCAAGGCACTCGCTGAACCGTCAGTCCGCGCCGCCGCTCGGTGGGCAATCCACGGCTCGAATCACGCGATGCACGAGGCCGCCGAACGGGCAGGCGTCAGGCTGGACTGGTTCCGCGTGGCGGCCGAGAGCGAGCGGGCCCACCAGGAGATCGATGCCGACTGCTTTGTCCTCGACCATGGCCAGGTCCTCGGACTCTTCGACCGTCACGAGCCGTCGAAGGTCGGGGGAGCGGCCAGCAAGGCCTATGTCGAATCCGCGATCGTTGATGCCATGCGACCCGAGGGTGACCCGCGACGCGTCGATGCCGTCGTGACCGCCCCTATCAGCAAGGAGAGCTGGGCGATGGCGGGCTTCCGCTGGCCCGGCCACACGGAACTCTTTGCATTTCGCACCAGAGCGCGTCGCCACTGCATGGCCTTTGCTGCCGCGAAGCTCCGAGTCTCGCTCGCCACGGCTCATGTTCCCCTCATGAATGTTCGGGACATTCTGACGATCGGCCGCGTCTTCGACCCGATCGACCTCGGTCACCAGTTCTGCCTCGATCTCGGCATCTCATCCCCGAGGATCGCAGTCTGCGGGCTCAATCCGCACGCTGGCGAACACGGGCTCTTCGGCGACGAAGAGGAGCGAGTCATCCAACCCGCCATCGACATGGCGCGGAACGCGGGAATCGACGCGGACGGACCGTTCCCTGCGGACACCATCTTCCGGGAGGCGGTGCGCGGTCGCTTCGATCTCGTCGTGGCGATGTACCACGACCAGGGACTCATCCCGCTCAAGCTGATCGCATTCGATAGCGCGGTCAATGTGACGCTTGGGATCCCGGTCGTGCGCACGAGTCCCGATCATGGCACGGCGTTTGGAATCGCTGGTGAAGGCAAGGCCGACGCCGGCGCGATGAAGCAAGCGATGCTCCTCGCGGCGCACATGGCGCGCCAACGGCGAACCAGTGAGTCGCGGGCCTTGGGGGGGTCCCACCCCCAGGGACCCGCTCGCGGAGAGTGGAACCCCGGCCACCCTTAGTCGTCGTGCGTGCGATCCGTTAGGGCTTGATCACGACCGTGCTGTTGGGTTCCGTCAGCAGTTCGTAGGCGACGGCGACATCATCGTCGTACATGCGGACGCATCCCATTGAGGCTTGCTTACCAACCGAATCAGGTTCTGTCGTGCCGTGGATGCCGTAGCCCTTGAACCCTTGGTTCTGTGCTTCGACGCCGACGAGCCCGATCCATCGTTCGCCGATCGGGTTCTTCGGATCGTCGGGCTGAAAGTGCTCGCCCGTGCGCGGATTGCGCCACTCGGGATTCACGAGCTTGCTCTTAGGGCGAACCATGAACGCGCCTGTTGGAGTCGAGTCGAGTTCGCCAAGTCCAACCGGAAACGCCGCCACGATGACACGGCCCGCGCCCTCTCCCGCATAGAGCCGCATGAGGTAGCTGCCCTTTGTGATCTCGGCATGAAACGCTCCGACCGGGACCTTGAGATTCTGTCCCACCCGCAGAGACCTCTCGGTCTTGAGGCCGTTGATGCGCTGGATGAAACGCCAGTCGGTCTGGACACTCATCGCCTTGGCAATCTTCGCGAGCGTGTCGCCGGACTCGACCTTGTACACGCGCATGAATGGATCACCCGGCGCGACTGTCGAAGAGAACACGAGTCGCGCGTTGAGTTCGCGCAGCGTCGCGATGGCCGTGGCAAAGTCGGGACCGGTGAGCGCGCTCCCATCGACGAGTTGAGTCAGTGCGAGCCGAGCGCCGACCGGATCGCCAGCGACCATCGCGAGGGCGCCGCCGATCGTCGTCGCGGAGGGCGGTGCAATGCGCGTCGGTGTGGTGGCCAGCGGTGTCGCAACGGGCACAGCCTTCGGTGCTGAAGGCGTGGGCAAGGGCGCCGACGGCGTGGTGTTGGCAACGGGCCGTGTTTCGGTGACCGGCTTCACCTCGGGCATTGCGGTCGCCTGCTGTGGCGCGACGATCGTTGGGACCGCGTTGAATGCGACCTTGTCGGCCGTTGGCGTGTCGGTGGGCGTCCTGAGGTACAGGTAGCTCGCCGCGGCGAGGCCGATCGCGGTGACGAACGCGAGTGGAACGATGTGGCGCCTCGACTTGGCGTCGGCTGAGGCAGTTCGGGGGATCTGGCTGTTGAGCGTCATGGTGAGTCCTTTGGAGCGAGCAGGCGATCTGAAGGGAAACGGTGTGCCGTGCGGCGGTCTGTGACAACAGCCTTCACGGGGGTGTCGAGCGCGTCGCAGGGGATTGAGTCGACAACCTGCCAGTCGAAGCAGACACCGATCGTCGGTCTCACCTGCGGCAACTGAGCGAGGAATCTGTCGTAGAAGCCTCCGCCGCGCCCCAAGCGTCCGCCACGGAGGTCAAAGGCGATGCCCGGCACGATGACGAGGTCGATCGCGCTGTCGGGGATGCGCGGACCATCGCGAGGAGACCGGACCCCCATCGCGTCGGGTTGCATCGAATCGTTATCAAAGGTGCGCGCGGCCACCGCACTCATGGTGTCACCACCGGTCTCGACCCTCGGGAGGCAGATGGTCTTGCCGAGCCTGAACGCCTCGAGCGCGACGGCGATCACATCGACCTCGCTGCGCATGGGCATGTAGAGCATCACGGTCGAGGCATCGATGAAGGCGCGCGACGACGAGAGTCGTGCGCAGATCTCCCGTGAGCACGCCGCGCGCTCGTCCGTCGTAGTCGCACCGAGCCGCTCACGCATCAGTGCGCGGATCTCGTTCTTCTGCTCAGTGAGGCCGCGCGAGGCGGGCGACGCTTCCATGCGTTCAGTCCTTCCAGTGGCCCTTGCCGAACCGCACCATCGGGTGCGGCGTTCTGGGGTCGTACGATACATTGAGTCCTGCACACGCTGCGCGTGTTGCCACAAGGAGTCCCTCAGACATGTGCGGAATCGTCGCCTACATCGGACGCAAGCCTTCGCTCCCCATCCTTCTCGAGGGTCTCAAGCGGTTGGAGTACCGGGGCTACGACTCGGCCGGGGTCGCGGTCCTGAACGGCGGCCTCCAGGTCTGCAAGTCGGTGGGCCGGGTTCGGGTCCTTGAGGAAAGGCTCGACGCCCTCGAGAACTGCCCCGCGACGATCGGGATCGCGCACACGAGGTGGGCCACCCACGGCGGCGTGACCGACGCGAACGCGCATCCCCACCGTGACGACCTCAAAGCCGGCCACGGGATTGCGCTGATCCACAACGGCATCATCGAAAACTACGCGTCAATCAAGAAGTATCTCTTGGAGAAGGGGCACTCATTCACAAGCGAGACCGACACCGAAGTGCTCGCCCACTTGGTCGGTGAGCTGTACCGGGGAGACCTCGAGAGGGCCGTGCAGTCGGCGCTTCGAGAGGTCACCGGCGCCTACGCGATCGCCGTGATCTGCGAGGAGGAGCCCGATACGCTCGTCGTCGCGCGCAAGGGGTCGCCGCTCATGGTGGGTGTGGGGAACGGCGAGTATGTCGTCGCCAGCGACTCGAGTGCGATTGTGGCCCATACGACGCAGGCGTTCACCCTTCCGGACTTCACAGTCGCAAAGCTCACACGGGATTCCTTCCGCACCTCCACGATTGATGACATCGAGATCACCGCCGAAGTTCGCGAACTCGAGTTTGAACTGGCCGAGATCGAGCTCGGGCCCTACGAGCACTACATGCTCAAGGAGATCTTTGAGCAGCCCCGAAGCCTGCGGGTCAGCATGCAGGGGCGGCTCGATGATCGCGGCGGCGGTGTCGTGCTTGGCGGTATCGCCGAGCATGCGAGGGCGCTCGCCAACGCAAAGCGGATCGTGATGGTGGGTCAAGGCACAGCCCTCCACGCCTGCATGGTGGGGAAGTACCTGATGGAGGATCTGGCGAAGATTGCCGCGGAACACGATTTCGCGAGCGAGTTTCGCTACCGGAATCCGATCGTCGATTTCGGGACCGCCGTCGTTGCGGTGAGTCAGTCAGGGGAAACCGCCGACACCCTCGCGGCGCTCCAGGAGGCCAAGCAGCGCGGCGCGCTGGCGCTGGGCATTGTCAATGTGGTCGGGTCGTCGATCGCGCGAGAAACCGATGCAGGCATTTATCTGCGGGTCGGTCCCGAGATCGGGGTTGCCAGCACGAAGGCATTCACCGGACAGGTACTCGTCCTGGCGATGCTCTCGCTCTATGTCGGTCGGCGGCGCTACCTGAGTCAGGAGTATGTCGTCAATCTCATGAGCGAAATGCGGGCGATCCCCGATAAGGTGCAGCGGATCCTCGAGACAACCGAAGCGATCAAGACCGCGACGGCGAAGTATGTCGAGCGCGAAAACTGGCTCTTCCTCGGCCGAGGGGTGAACTATCCAGTCGCGCTCGAGGGAGCGCTCAAGCTCAAGGAGATTTCGTACATCCACGCGGAAGGGATGCCAGCGGCCGAGATGAAGCACGGTCCGATCGCGCTCATCGACAAGGGCATGCCGGTCGTCTTTGTGGCGACCAAGAACTCGCAGTACGAGAAAGTGCTCGGCAACATTGCCGAGGTCAGAAGTCGCGGCGGCCATGTCATTGCCGTCGCGACTGAAGGTGATGAATACATCCAGAGCGTGGCCGAAGATGTCTTCTATGTCCCCGATGTGCCCGAGCAACTTCAGCCGCTCGTGACCGTGATCCCGCTCCAGTTGCTCGCGTACCACGCCGCGGTGCTGCGAGGCAAGGATGTCGACAAGCCACGAAACCTCGCCAAGAGCGTGACCGTCGAATGACGCGAGTCGCGAACGCCGCAGCGCTCGTCGCGCTCGCTGTCGGATGCGCAGCGACGGCCGATGGCTTCGACGATGTGATGGCGCTTGTGCCACGCGATGCCACATGGGCGATCGTGGTGCCGAAGCTCTCGAAGGCGACGACGGACCTCGCCGAGTGCATCGCAAGGATGGACCGCAAGGAAAGCGATGTGTTCGGGCGGCCCATCGACCATGTCCGTGCGTTCCTCGGTGCGCGCGAGGGCTTCGATGAGAACGGCCCGTTTGCCGCATGGGCCCTCGGGGGCGACCCCGCGCAGGAGGCCGTCCTCGTCCTCATCCCCGCGGCGGATCCTGCCGCCTACATCGCCGCACATCCCGACAAGGCGGAGGACGGGACACTTCGCTTTGGCGGCGAAGCCGTCCACGCGCGCGCGCTCGAGCACCATGTTCTGGCATCGAGGTCGAAGGCGGCTGTTGAGGCGTTCGCCGCAGGCGATGGCCTCGCGACGATTGTCGAGCAGGACCTCGGCGCGCGAGGGATACGCGACGCGCGCGACGCCGACATGGTGGCCTGGATTTCAGCCTCAGCGACCGCATCGCAGACGGCGCCGCTCAAGGGCCCGCTCCCCGGATTGGGTGATCTCCGGAAGTGGATCTCGGCATCACTCGTCCTCGTTGACATTGATCCGCTTGGGCTCTCGGTGCGCAGCCGCACACGGGTTGCGGAAGGTTCCATGTTCGCCACACTGGCGTCGCGGTGCCAGCCCCTCGCCGATCAGGGAGGCCGCGACGCGCTTGCGGGGTTGCATACAGGCGCGTTCCTGGTCGGCGGCGCCGCGAATGTTCGTGCGCTCGGCGGTGGCGAATCGCTCCGCGCGTTGGCGGAACTTGCCGGCGCCACCGACGCCATGCCCGCGTGGCTCGCCGATGACTCGGCATCGATCGACGCCGTGCGATTCGCGTGCTACCCATCGAAACTCGGAATCCTCGCAGGTGGCGTACTGAACGACTCGACGCTCGTCGTCGAGAGTCCGAATCCGTCGAAGCTCCGCGATGCCTTCAAGGCGTGGGTCCTGGGTCAAGTCGGTGTGCACGACGGCGTTCGCCGCGAGCCGTCGTGGGAAGACGGCAGAGCCCTCAAGGATGGGACGGTCGCCGACGCCTACGAGATCAAGGGGACGCCACTTGGTCCGAGCGAGGCACAGGGCGTCGACATGGGGCAGGTGGCCATGCGGCAGATGATGGCGCAAGCGATGTTTGGTCCGCGCGGCGCGCACGGATTCGTGAAGGTCCTTCCCGGGGCGCTGGTTGTGACATGCAGCCAGAGGCCCGATGTCCTCGCTCGCGCGCTCGCGGCGCAGGGGGAAGGCGAGTGCCTCTCCGACGACGCGGTCATCGCGTCCATGCAACCGTGGCTTGTCAAGGGCGCACAGGTTGAGGCCTACATCTCGCTGGGGCAACTCCTGAAGGCCGTGCGGCAACTTGCTGATGTGTTCGGTGGCGTGGGCGCGTCCCTCCCGAACATCCCCACACGGAGTGCTCCGGTTGCGCTTTCGTTCAAGGCCTCACCCGAAGAGGTCGAGATGTCGGCCATGATCCCGACGCCGGTGCTCAGCGCCATCATCGACCAGTCCATGGGCGCGATGACGACATCGGACAGTGCGGGCAAGAAGGCGCGAGAGTGACCTCGTGACGGGATCGTGGCGCTGCGGTGCGCGTGAGTGGCGCTACGAGCCGCTCAGGCCGCTGCTCATGGCGATCATCAATGTGACACCGGACTCATTCTCCGACGGCGGTCGGCATGCGGACCCGATCGCTGCTGCGGCGTGGGCACACGAGTGCATCAGCGCGGGTGCCGTCATGCTCGATGTTGGCGGCGAGAGCACAAAACCGGGATCGTTGCGCGTGGCACCAGAGGTTCAAGTGAGTCGCGTCGTGCCGGCGATCCAACGGATGATGGAGATTCCGGAGGTTGCATCGGGTGGCGTCTCGATCTCGGTGGACACGACGAGCGCTGGCGTTGCCCGCGCAGCGCTCGATGCTGGGGCCACGATCGTGAACGATGTCAGCGCGGGCGAGGAGGATCCAGAACTCCTCGCCCTCGTGGCCGCGCGGGGCTGCGGTCTCGTCCTCATGCACAGGCTGCGACCGCCGCCAGAGGACTCGTTCAGCGATCGCTACGCACAGCCGCCCGAGTACACCGATGTCGTCGCGACCGTCGCGGCGAGTCTTGTGAGACGCGTCCGTCGCGCGCGCGACGCAGGCGTTGACGGCGCGGCGATCGCCGTCGATCCGGGGCTCGGATTCGGCAAAACCGTCGATCAGAATGTCGAACTCATGTCGCGCATCGGCGAGATTGTGGCACTCGGTCATCCGGTACTCGTCTCGGCGAGCCGAAAGAGTTTTCTCGGAGCCATCTGCACAGAGCCGGATCCCTCTCGGCGCGATGCGGCAAGCGCGGCGGCGGCCCTCGCGATGTCACGATGCGGGGTCGCCGTCGTTCGCGCGCACAACATCGAGGCCCACCGCGTTTCACTGCGCGCTGCCGAGAGAGATTGTGGGCCGCTGGGTCTGCTAGAATCAATCGTTCGCACCCACCACTAACGGAGTTCTCCACAATGGCCGGCCAGCACACACTTGAGTTCACCGACGCAAACTTCCAGAAGGATGTCATCGAGTCGAGCGTTCCCGTCCTCGTTGACTTCTGGGCTGAGTGGTGCGGTCCCTGCCGTGCGATCGGTCCCACCGTGGATGAGGTCGCCAAGGACTTTGAGGGCCGCGCGAAGGTCGGCAAGCTCAATGTGGACAACAGTCGTGATGTCGCGATGAAGTACGGGATCCAGTCGATCCCCACAATGTTGGTGATCAAGAACGGACAGATCCACAAAAAGTTGGTCGGCCTCGTCTCGAAGCAGGTGCTGACGGGCGCCCTCGACTCGGCCATCTGAGATCGCGTGTTGTGCGCGTTTGGCTGGCCGTGGCCGGAGCGGCAGCCAGCGTGTCGTTCGCCGAGGGCCACGCTTCGCCCGCGAGCGTGATCGAGCTTCCACCGCGGTTCGCAGTCGACCTCGTCGCCAGCGCGCAACCAGATCGGGGATCTTGCGTTTCGCTCGCCTTTGCCACGGATCGAGCCCTCTCCCTGTCCTCGCAGCGCCACCAGCAAGGGCGAATCGCACACCGCACCTGTGGACCTATGAAGCGGTCGTCGGCTCTGGTCAAACTTGATATGCGGCGTCGAGACCTCGCCCATGCCGCGCGGATTCCTCGACACAATCAGTCGCGGCGAGATCGTTGACCTCTTCGCGTTCCTCGAGGCGGCACATCCCAAGGAGTCGTTGCCCCCGAGCGGCTCTTGCTAGACTCCCCGTCCCGGTCGGAAGCCAGTTCCGACCGTACAAGTTGGTTCGTTGGGCCTGTAGCTCAATTGGGAGAGCGCTTCCATGGCATGGAAGAGGTCGTCGGTTCGAGCCCGATCAGGTCCACTCTCTGCGCGGTGATCCCCTGGGGAGACTCGCTATCGATCCCAGCCGATGGCGTCGAAAAGGGCGAAGTCTTTCGTCGTGAAGTAGTCCGGGTAGTTCGTCACTCCGGTACCCAAAGCTGGATCCATGAGGCCAAGGCTCGGCGTCTCTTCGCGAAGGTGGCTGGCTTGATATGGACTGCCGTCGCTCATTCGGTACTCGACGGTCACGAAGTCAATGTGGTGCGAGTCGTTTGGAGTGTTGGACGCGACCAGCCTCGGCCGCGCGGTGAATTCCGCATTGGTGTCGGGGTTGTAGTCGGCCGTGCCGTCGGTGTACTGGAAGCGGAAGAGATCCAGCGACGACATGTCCTTCGTCCACACGCCGGCGCCACAGACGCATCCGAGCGCGTGGCCCACTTCGTGGATCACAACATCGACGAACGAGGTTGATCCCGCCGTCATGCCGTTGGTCGGGTCGTAATCCCAGGTGAAGGTGCTGCTGAACTGCATGCTCGCGTCATTCCCGGTGACCGTGCCGACAGTCGACTTGTAGTTGGCCCGCGTCCAGTAGACGCGGTCTTCCTGGGTGATGGTCGCGGCAGAGCCGTAACGAACACCAATCTTCGTGGTGTTGGGCAAGAGCAGTTGGATCGTGTCGGTTGCGTCGCCGCCATTGATCAGGGCCGTGCGCGAGTCCTTGTAGATCTTCGTTGAGTAGAACGGGGTCGTAGCGCCCAGCACACCCGACGCAAGTGCCGCGTAGGACACATCGATCGTCACCGTGATGGAGTCAGTGAAACTGGCCTCGAGGTACTGCTCAGCTTGGACGAAGGCCGGCAGGGCCGCCGCAGGAACGCTCGCGGCAAGCACGAACACAACATTGAAGTTCGCGGCAACGCCGTTGGCAGGCGTGTCGACGATGCGAACATCCTCGCGCGCGACCTCGTCCATGTGCGACTTCGCGATGCGTGTGAGGTCCGCCGACGAGAGCCCGCCTCGACGGCTGCCGCACATCGCATGCCAGACGCCCATCCACTCGGTGCGCCCGCTCAGTCCCGTCGCGTAGTCCGTGGCCACCTCGGATGGGAGCACGACAAGTGCGCTCGGTTCGACTGGCGACAGACTCGACTCGGGAAGGTTCGGCAACTGCCGATCCCATCCGCCGAGCGCCAACACAATCGCGCCACCGAGCGCTCCGGCCGCGGCACGCCGGCGTATTGAGCGTTGGGAGAAGTTGGATTCAGTTGTGCGCAACGACCCCTTCCATTCCACGCGGATCCACCAATCTCTCATTGCGCACTCGCGCGTGCCACATCTCAATCCAGGCCGGGAGCGCGTCGGCTGGCATCGGCTTGGCGATGAAGTAGCCCTGGGTGCAGCAGGCACCCGCGCGCCGAACAAAGTCCCAGTCATCGGCGGTCTCGACGCCTTCTGCAACAGCAGTCATGCCGAGAGAGCGCGCCAAGTCGATCGTGGTTTGGAAGAATGCGCGAAGCCGGAAGTCCTGGTGGGCATTCCTCGTGAATGATCGGTCGACCTTGAGTTCGTCAAAGGGCAGGTCGCGCAACTGGACGAGCGACGAGTGTCCGGTACCGAA
>SXGS01568730.1_pt1 | contig 23176 bp, 25 predicted proteins | sample 3174681 | NCBI WGS metagenome assembly SXGS01 (sample SAMN11356861, study PRJNA531348) | freshwater metagenome | isolation source: freshwater sample F1-80 | place: China: Fuxian Lake, Yuxi | collected 2017-12-25
TCACGAACCCCCACTTTTGGTGAGGGGTCCGGTGCCGAAAAATCATGCTTGGTTAACGGATTGAAAGATTCAACAGGGGGAATTTCAAAGCTTAGCTGACCCCGTTTTTTGTCCAGCATTTGGGGTCCACCTTAAAGATTGGCTCCTACAAAAGCTCCAGGTCGGATGTCTATTCGGTCGTGCAGGTTTGAGAACTGGTTCTTCCCCTCGCCGTAGTAGCGGTCGAAAGCGTAGCCTGCGTTCACGTCCAGTGCGGCGTACTTCCAAATGTCCCACCGGATACCGGAGATTAGACGCTTTTCGAATGCCAAGAACCGCTCCTTATGTTCCGCACGATCTGCCAAGAAATACGCTTCGTTCAGCCATTCAAATCCACCGTAAAAATTCAATCCACTCGTCACCCGGTAGGTCGCACGAGCGTTGACATTCGTGATCGGAATGTAGGAGAAGGTGAGAGTCAGGTCTTCTACCGGCTTCCACATGACCGAAAACGGGATTCCGATGTTGGCATGCAGTTCATCCGACGGTTTCCATGAGTACGCAATACCCGGAATCGGGAAAGTTAGATTGCCAACGGGCGAATACATGAGCGAGAACATCCACGAGTCCCGTTCATTCTTGGCAGGGACCTGCAGGAACCCGAAGAAGCCCACGTTCATTTCGTGGATGCTATGAAATGGCTTGTCGCTTGCCGATCCAAACGTTGTACTCAATCCACCGGACCATCCATTATCGAATTTGTGTATATACATCTGGCCGACACTGATATTCCACAACTCGTTTGGAAAGGGCCGCTGAGTGTCAGGAAGGATGGCATCGGTGAAGAACAGGGTGTTTCGGACTCCGGCCATCAACAAAACCGTATCGCCGTCTTCCTTGTAGACAGGAAAAGCCCCCGAGAGGTTTTGCCGGACGAATCCAAGGTCAGCCATTGAATTGGAGACGGGGCGGGAAGGATACCATGTGGCTTTAAATCCCGGCACGCCCATTCCAGGTCCACCCATTCCGCCACCCATCCCAGACCCGCCAAACGCCCCACCGCCAACACGTTCTTCCTTGATAGGAGCCTGGGCCGGACTCTCTGCATCGGACGCCGCAACACCTTGGGGCCGTTGGTCTTGGCCCCAAGTGAAACTGGTTGCCAAGAATGCCGAGCCAAACATCGCCCAACCAAAATGCCAGAACTTCCGCATGCAGAATTCCTTTCCTTCGTGCAATACCAAAATCAGCCGTCGTCCGCAATCGCACCATTTTCACAGACAACTGTGGCACGAAAAGAGATCGACGCCATCAACACTGACGAGATCAGAATGGCCGTCCAGCACAAACCGAAGGCCGTGCAAGAACCAGTACTTTCGGGAAAGTTGCCCTGACGACTATTCTTCCTCCCATTGGTCCCCGAACTATGTCGCTGGCCGATGCGCACAAGAACCAAAAGATTGAAAATGTAGTGAGCAGCAGCGGCTTCACTTACCATTTTCTCTCATCACCTTGATCCACTCGACCTCCAATTTGAATGGCCCAGCCTTTTTGTCGCCCAATAGAAACCCCAGGCCGTTGACTTCTTGCAGGTCCACCGGTCCAGCATCTTTTACCGGCCTGCCAAAACTCGTCGCCTGAAACTTCTCGAGCGGCAGCTTGACCTCGGTCCATTCGTCCTTTTTGGCCTGGAGCATCGACCGATAGGAGAACGCCACCAGCGGCCTTCGAACGTGCAGATTCATCGAGTATTCCCTGCCATCACCCCGCACTCGTGCCACCAGGACATCGCCTTTCTCCAGGTCAAGTTTCTTGGCCTTCGTCCGCACCGAAGCGAAGCCGCCGTTGTTCTCCAGCGACAGGGTGCCGTAGAACTCCAGGGTCTTCTTGTCGGTGATCTTGAACTTCCCCTCGGAGACGCCGCCCATCACGCCGTCGTTGATGTTTTGCCACTCCTTGGCGGCGTCGGACCCGGTAAAGTCGAACAGGCTTCTCGCCGTGTCATCGGCCATGAGAGATGACCCCAGGGTGAAAAGAAGCAACGTTGATGGGATGCCAAACCGGGAAAACTTCATGACTTCCTCCTGGATTGTGTCCTCATGCGTGATCGGTGCAGGGTCGCCCTCTTTTCGGGGGACGCGGCCGTGGGTGGAGCGAGCGGCAGAACTTGGCGAGTTCTGACAGGCTCAAGCCGTGAAAAGTCGCTGGCAGAACGCCCTGGATTGAGTCCTGCAGCGCCTGGCCGCCAACAACCATAGCCACGCGCGCAGCAAGGACTTGATCGTAGAGTCGGCGGTACTCTGCGAGAAACCGCTTCGGGTCAGGGAGGTAGGAGGCGGAAAGCCAAACCAGACGTGGCGTCGTCTCGCGGATGGCCACGCCGAAAGACGCCAGCGGCGTATTGGGGCCCAGGTTGATCGCATCCCACCCGGCATCCAGCAGCATTAACTGAATCAGCAGGCTCGCCAGGTAACTGTGGTCCCCTTCTGGGTCGCCGCCTATCGCGACCGGCCGATCCGACTCGGCGTTCGCCTCAAGTGCGGGTCGCAGTTCGTGCAGGACCCCGGCGCAAAGGAGGGTTCCCCGGTGCTCATGCATGACGTCTATTCGGCCTTCCTCCCAGGAATGGCCCAGGCGAGCCATCGCAGGCGCTATCACCTCGTCACCAATAATTTCCATCGGTAGGCCAGCAGCGTAAGCGCCATGAATCGCGCCGCGGATCGACGTGATGTCGCCGCGTTGCAACCCATCGAACAGATATTCGGCGAGCGTGCCCGGGACCAACTCGTCGAGTTTCTCCGCTAGAGGCAGCTTGGCCAGGTCAAGGCACGGAAAGGTTCCCTCCCGAACGAGGCGAAGTACGTCGGCGCGCAGCAGTTTGCGGTGCCCGCCGACGGTTTTGTGAGCCGGCAACACTCCCTGATCGACCCAGCGCTTGATGGTCGAGGTGCTGACTCCCAGGGCCTGGGAGACCTCGGCCGGACTGAAGAAAGCTCTGTCTGTCATGGCTATCCAGTACCACCGTTCAAATCGTTCATTCAATTGATAGCCTATCACCCGGTGAATTTCCAGCGGTCTGCCCTGAAAAGACGACAGCCAGCGTTGATGTGCGGCTCGTATTTCCTGCGGGCCATTGGCCCAAGAAGTGCCAAGAAACGCGCAAAGTCTCGGGGGATGTTCGCCGTAAGTCCTTGTGGCGAAAGGCCCGACGCCCGAAATCTCGATTCCGGCAAGAAAAACGGCCAAATCGACCAAATTGCCATTGTCTGCCAAGCCGGCGCGGCTAGAATAACTTGAGCGATATGAACGTTATTGTGTCCGGCCACGCTTGGCCGCACCAGGAAGTTGTCCTCAAGCAAGGCGGTTTACGAAATGAACACCGTGTCCAGGAAGCCTTCCGAGGCCGTGACAGATGGACCGCATTTCATCTTCCATCCCTCGTTCGAAGAATCTGACGCCGAGGCCGTCCACGTTGCTGCGGCGGTTGACCATGACGAGTCACGCGGATTCATGCCCGACGACACGACGCGCGACTTTGCCAAACACATGCACTACGCTGCCTGGCGGGCCAGCTGGGCGGCAACCAGGCGCGAGGCGACGCTCTGGCGGCGCACCTACTTTCAGGCCCGGAACTGCATCGTCGTTGGGAACCGGAAGTTGATTTACAAGGCCGTACAAAGGTGGGCGTCGTCCGGTCTTCACGCTGATGACCTGGTCGGCGAGTGCCAGATAGTGCTGATCAAGGCGGTCGCAGCCTTCAATCCCTGGCTCGGAATCCGCTTCAGCACCTACGCATTCACCTGCCTTATGCGCGCCCTCTCGCGGCTGACCCAGCGACAGGTGGGGGACAGGCTTTCGCGGTCGCAGTCATTGGAATCGTTGCCGAATGGCGAGCCTTCCTGTCGCGATTCTGAGGAACCTACCGATCCGCGGCTAGCTCGCTTGGGTGAGTTTTTTCGAGAGGAGGCCCCGCTCCTGACTCCCCGCGAGAAACTCGTCATCAGCCGACGCTACCATCTAAGTGACTTGAATCAACAGACGGAGACTCTCGAACAGGTGGGGCGCGACCTGAAGTTGTCGAAGGAGCGCGTTCGCCAGGTACAGAATTCCGCTTTGCTGAAGTTGCGTGAAGCCCTAAGGTCAACTTTGGCGGTGTCGTGACCCCGGTGTCAAAAGGTCGGTCGATGCACGAGGACAAGATGAACGAGCAAATGCAATGCATGGAAGTCTGGGGTGGAAATCACGGCGAAGATCGGCATTTGCACATGCCCGGTCTGGATGTGTGGCTCTATTCGCGTCCGATCGACAATGCAGCCAACGGAGGGGATGTCTTTTATCTCTCTTCGTGTGCGTCCGGGCGAATTTCTCGGCTCCTCATCGCGGACTTAAGTGGACACGGACCGAGCGCCTCCCATTTGGCGTTGAAACTGCGAGACTTGATGCGTCGGAATATCAACCGCATCAGCCAAGAGCGTTTCGTCAAGGGAGTGAACGAAGAGTTTACCGCCTTCAACCAAGATGGCCGATTTGCCACTGCTTTGGCCGGCACCTTCTTCGCCTGCACAGGTTCTCTTCAGCTATGCACCGCAGGCCATCCTGACCCGATCCTGTATCGCCACTCTACAAGGACCTGGGAAATTCTCGAAGCGGGCAGAGACTTCGCGATGAAGGGTAACATTCCCCTGGGCATCCAGGCAGGCGTGGCCTACGGCCAAACTCAAATAAAGATCAGTCCAGGCGACATGATCTTGGCCTACACCGACGGCTTGACGGAATCTCGAGTTGCAGATGGGAAACTTCTCGCTACGAGCGGTTTGTTGAATTTGGTCCGTTCGCTCGATCCGTCAGAGCCGAATCGCTTTCTGCCGTCGTTACTTGCACACTTACATGATCAGCGGACGGCCCCGTTGGGTGATGACCTGACGATGATGCTTGCACGTGCCAATGGCAGTCAAGTTTCCCCGCGCGATAATCTGCTCGCCCCATTTCGCCTTCTCCGCGGAGTACGTGACTCAACCCGTTTTCGGGACTTGACGGAAGACTTTTCCACTTCTAATAGGAGGCTCAAGGCACCAAGTGCCGTGACCCTTGAGCACAACGATTTGGTAGGAATAGCTGATTCAGGGGGAAGAATGGGTTCTGCTGAGACTCAAACGGTAGCCATGCCTCGCATCGAGTGGCTGCGCTGCCTGCCGTTTCTGCTCCTGCACGTTGCGTGCATTGCCGTATTCTGGGTCGGTTGGAGCTGGACAGCGGTGGCGATCGCGCTCGTCACGCTCTTTCTGCGAGTATTTGGCCTCACGGGTTTCTACCACCGGTATTTCTCGCATCGCGCATTCAAGACCTCGCGGTGGTTCCAGTTCGTCGGGGCGGTCCTGGGTTCGGCATCGGTACAGAGGGGGCCTCTCTGGTGGGCAGCACATCATCGGTCACACCATCATGAGGCAGACACGGCTCGCGACCCGCACTCTCCCGTCCAACATGGGTTCTTCTGGAGCCACATGGCGTGGTTCATGACGAGCAAACATTTCGGCACGAACGAGAGGCTCGTCCGGGATTGGAGCAAGTACCCTGAACTTCGCTTTCTCAACCGATACGAAATCGTCGTTCCTCTGTGCTTCGCGCTGGCCCTGTTTGGTCTTGGAGAGGGCATGGGCATCTTGGCTCCCAGCTTGGGGACTTCCGGTTGGCAAGTTCTGGTCTGGGGATTCTTCCTGTCCACGGTGGCTCTTCATCACCTCACCTTTTCGGTCAACTCCTTCGCTCACCGGTTCGGCACCCGGACTTTTCCCACGAAAGATGAAAGCCGGAACAACTTCGTGCTCGCGCTGCTGACTTTCGGCGAAGGCTGGCATAACAACCACCATCACTACCCTACCTCGGCCCGGCAAGGCTTCCGTTGGTGGCAGATCGACATCACGTACTACTTGCTGGTCTTGCTTTCCTGGATCGGCCTGGTCTGGGACCTCAAGCCGGTCCCCCGGCACCTGCGGGTGAGCCCCGGGCGGCCAGTCGCCGCATCTGTACCAGCCGGGACGGGAAGTTGACGGAACGAGCACGAATCAAGGGAGGCTACTGTGAGGATCGGGATCGTCGGCACTGGTATCAGCGGCAACCTGGCGGCACGACTGCTGTATCAGGAACACGACATTGATGTCTTCGAGGCCAGTCCCACCGTCGGCGGCCACACACGTACCCTGGATGTCAACGCCTTCGGCCAGACGTGGCGGGTGGACACCGGTTTCATGGTGTTCAATGACCAGACCTATCCCAACTTCTGTCGCCTCCTGCAACTGTTGGGGCTGTCCGGGAACGACACGGAAATGAGCTTCAGCGTCACCTGCGCGCGGTCCGAGCTCGAATACCAGGGCAGTTCGCTCAACGGACTGTTTGCCCAGCGGGGCAACCTGTTTCGGCCCGCCTTCCTGGGAATGCTGAGGGACATCCTGCGGTTCAACCGGGAAGCGGAAACGATGCTGGCGAGCGATCTGGGCGAGAAAACGCTCCGTGCCCTTGTGGCAGAGAGAGGGTTCGGGGCCTGGTTTGCCGAGAAGTACCTGGTGCCCATGACGGCGGCCATCTGGTCGTGCCCGCCAGGCCACCTCTGGGAATTCCCGGCTCATTTCTTGCTGGCTTTCCTGCGTAATCACGGCCTGCTACAGATCAGCAACAGGCCGCAATGGAAGACGGTGGCCGGGAGTGCCCGAAGTTATGTGGAACGGCTGATCGAGCCGTTCCGCGACCGCATTCGCACCAACTGTCCGGTCGAGTCCGTTCAGCGGCATGATGATCACGTCATCGTCCAACTGCGGAATGCCGGACCGGAAGTGTTTGATTGCGTGGTGCTGGCATGTCACGCGGACGAGACCCTGGCACTGCTAAGAGACGCCGACGAGGAGGAACGGGGAATTCTAGAATCATTCCCGTACCATCGCAATACGGCCTTGCTCCATACCGACACCTCGATCTTGCCGCGGCGTCGCCGTGCCTGGGCCAGCTGGAATTACCACATTTCCGCCGACGAAGGTAATCCCGTCGCCGTCACCTATGACCTGTCGCGACTGCAGAATCTCAGCACGCCGACCCCGCTGCTGCTGACGCTGAACGCGGATGATCGCATCGACTCAGCCAAGGTCTTGGATCGGTACCTCTTCCATCATCCGGGATACACCACGCAGTCCTTGCGAGCACAGGAACGGCTTCAGCGGCGGAACGGTCAGCGGCGGACCTACTTCTGCGGGGCGTATCGCGGCTACGGGTTCCATGAAGACGGCGTGATTAGCGCACTGGATGTAACGAGACACTTTGGGCTGAGATTGGACCAATGGAAAGCTGCCTCTACGAGGGCGCCGTTTACCACGAGCGCCTGCAACCGGTGAAGCACCGCTTTCACTACAGGTTGTACATGAATTTCCTCGACCTGGCGGAAGTACGCTCCCTGCTGCGCGCCCGTCTGTTGTCGGAGAGCCGCTTTTCCCCGAACGGCTTCCTGCGCCGGGACCACTTCGGCGATCCGCGCCAGCCACTGGCTGACAGTGTGCGCGACCTGGTGCTGCGGGAAACCGGCCTCGTGGCGGACGGGCCGATTCGTCTCCTGACGCAGTTGCGCATCCTCGGCTACTATTTCAGCCCGCTCAACCTGTACTTTTGTTATGCCGCCGAGGGGAGCCAGCTACAGGCCGTTGTCGCGGAGGTGCAAAACACTCCCTGGCTCGAACGTCATTGCTATGTGCTCTGGCACGGCAACCAGTTCGGCGCGGGCATGGAAGCAGAGTACCGCCATCCCAAGTCCTTTCACGTGTCTCCCTTCATGGTCATGGACGTGGATTACCGCTGGCGGCTTTCTGCGCCCGGCGAGCAATTGCAGGTCGGGATCGATAACACGCGGGGGACTGAACTTCTCTTTCGAGCCGCTTTGCAACTACAGCGCGTGGCGCTGTCGCGACGCACGCAACTGACCATGCACTGCCGATACCCGCTGATGACCGCGCGGATCACGGCGGCCATCTATCGACAGGCCTTCGGTTTATGGAGAAAGAAGTGTCCGTTCTATCAACATCCGAAACACCGAGCCACGCCCACCCTTCCACAGCAACAGCACGCCCCAAACGACCGGGGGCGTTCGCTCGTTTCTGTCGAAGCCGATTAACGGGCTGCCTGCAGCGACTCACCAAGGGCAGGCTCCGCCTGCAGGACGGCGAGTCAGCGTGGGATTTCGGTGCGAGTTGTAGCGCCGAGCCGAAGGCCGAGATACGGGTAGAGGACTTTCGGTTCTATCGCACCCTGGCCCTGGAAGGCACTCTGGGCGCCGCGGAAGCGTATCTGAACCGGTGGTGGAGCAGTGACGATCTCGTCGCGCTGTTCCGTCTCCTGGCCAAGAACGCTGACGTCATGGGTAGCGTCGATGGTGTGGCCGCCCGCTTCGCGCGCAGCCTGAGCGCCTGGATGCATTTCTTTCGGCGCAACACCGTGCGGGGCAGCAGGCGGAACATCGCCGCCCACTACGACCTGGGTGAAGACTTCTATTCCTTGTTTCTCGATGAAACGATGACATATTCCGCTGGGGTATTTCTGCATCCCCACAGCACTCTGGCGGACGCCTCCCGAGAAAAGTATGACCGGATCTGCCGCAAGCTCCAGTTGACCCCCGAAAACCACATCCTGGAAATCGGCACTGGCTGGGGCGGGTTCGCTCTGCATGCCGCTCGGAACTATGGCTGTAAAGTGACGACCACCACGATTTCCCGCCGACAGCACCTTCATGCAACCGAACGCGTTCGGCAGGTTGGGTTGCAAGGGCGCATCAACGTCCTGAACGAGGATTACCGAAACCTCTCGGGTAGCTACGACCACATTGTCTCCGTCGAGATGATTGAGTCGGTCGGCCACAAGTATCTGGATCTCTTTTTCGAGCGGTGCTCGCGACTGCTGCGGCCGGAGGGCATGATGTTGTTTCAGGCAATCACTATCCCCGATCATCGCTTCGTCCAGTACGTTCGCACAGTGGACTTCATCCAGAAGTACATTTTTCCGGGAGGCTGCCTGCCCTCGATTTCAGCCCTCAGCAACTCGATCGGGCGGGCCACAGATTTCCGGTTCGTTCAGATGGAGGACTTCGGCAGCCACTATGCGGAAACGCTCGCTCGCTGGCGGCAGCGGTTCTGGCAGAACATCGACCAGGTTCGTTCCTTGGGGTTCGACGAGCGGTTTATTCGCATGTGGCACTATTATCTGTGCTACTTCGAGGCGGGCTTCTTGGAAAACCAGATCGGCGTCGCCCAGATCTTGCTCGCCAAGCCAAACTGTGAACGCAGCCCACTCCTCTGGTGCGAGGAACAGGGCAGTACCCCCGAGCGGGAGCCGCGCGGATGAGAACCTTCCTGTTCACGCTGTTCGCACTGATCCTGCTGGCGATGGTCGCCGTGACGGTCTGGGCTTCGTGGGACCGCGCCGTCTGGCGGGCCGGTTACCTGTTCGCGGAGCCCTGGTTTGTCGCCACTTTCGCTGATGCCTACTGCGGCTTCCTAACCTTCTACGTGTGGGTCGCATACAAGGAACGCAGCATCACGGCACGTGTGGGGTGGTTTCTGGCCATCATGGGCCTGGGCAACATTGCCATGACGGTATACGTGCTGTTGCAACTTGTACGACTTCGGCGTGATCAATCTTGGGAGCACTTGCTCCTGCGACATCCGCAATTACCTGACCATCCAGATCCAGAGAAATTGCGATGAACTTGATTGGCTTGGCAGAGAAAGGTTACCTGCCTGATTGGTTGATTCGCCTGGGCATTCGTCGGTTGCTGGCGGACCGCTTGCGTCAGGAGCGCCGGCGCGGCGTCTCGCAGCACATGGCAGAATTTGTGCAACTCTTGAAGCGGAGCCCCGTGGCATTAGCCACCGAGAAGGCCAATGCCCAGCATTATGAAGTACCTGCCGCATTTTTCGAAACCGTTCTTGGACCTCGCTTGAAGTACAGTTCCTGCTTTTACGCCGATAAGAGCACGACACTTCAGGAGGCGGAAGAGGCGATGCTACGGCTGACTTGCGCGAGAACCGATCTGGAAGACGGCATGGATGTGCTCGACCTTGGATGCGGCTGGGGGTCGCTATCGCTTTGGGTTGCGGAACATTTCCCACACTGCCGCGTGACCGCCCTGTCCAATTCGACCGGCCAGCGCCGGTTCATCGAATCTCGCGCTGCTGCCCTGGGCCTGCGAAACCTTCGCGTCATCACCGCCAACATGGCCGACTATCTCGGAGCCGAAACCTACGATCGGGTCATTTCGGTCGAGATGTTTGAGCACATGCGGAATTACGAAACCCTTCTGAAGCGCATCGCTGGCTGGCTCCGCCCTGCAGGTAAACTCTTCGTGCATATCTTCTGCCACCGCGCGATGGCGTACACTTTTGACACAACCGACGATAACGACTGGATGGCCCGCCATTTCTTCACCGACGGGCTCATGCCCTCCTTCGACCTCCTGGGCCATTTCGACCACGACCTGGTCGTCAGCCGGCGCTGGCAGGTGAACGGACGGCACTACGCCCGAACGTGTGAAGACTGGTTGAAAAACTTGGATACCAACCGCGCCCGGCTGCTTGCCCTGTTCGCGCAAACAACCGACCGCGCCTCGGCCCAGGTAATGCTCCAGCGCTGGCGAATCTTCTTCATGGCTTGTGCGGAACTCTTTGGCTATGCCGGCGGATCCGAATGGTCTGTGGGCCACTACCTGTTCCAGCCCCGTCCCGTGGTAACGGCTCTGGATGCAGACCTCGCCACTACAGGCACTGGAGCCATCGCGTTCGCGCGGGAGGGTGTCCTTCAGGAAGGGGTGGGGACATGAGTCTGCTGGAACTGATCGGCGTCAACCTTACCGTGACGGCCACCCTGATGTTCCTCGTCTGGCTGGTGAGCATCAAGCTGCGCGATGTGAGCATCGTGGACGTTTTTTGGGGATTGGGCTTTGTCGTAATCGCCTGGCTCTGCTTCTTCCCGACGGGGGAGATCACCGTTCGCAAGACGCTTCTCGTCCTACTTACCTCGATCTGGGGACTGCGGCTGTCGCTTTATCTGGCTAGGCGCAAGTTCGGCACTCCGGAGGACTACCGTTACCAGGCGATGAGGGCGTCAATCGGGCCGCAGTTCTGGCTGGTTAGCCTCTTCCTGGTGTTCGGGCTGCAAGGGATCATCATGAACGTCGTGGCCCTGCCGGTCATGGCGGGGCAGCTCGACACGTCACCCATCGGCTTCTGGACCGTGCTTGGCATTGCTCTCTGGACTGTGGGCTTGCTTTTCGAAGCCGTGGGCGACTACCAGCTCGCGCGATTCAAGGCCGATGCTAACAATCGCGGCAAGGTACTAGATCGGGGCCTTTGGCGGTACACTCGACACCCCAACTATTTTGGCGACTTCTTGGTCTGGTGGGGGATTTTCTTCGCCGCTCAAGGTGTGGGATCTTGGTGGACCGTAATTGGACCCTTGGTCATGTCGTTCTTGCTCGTTCGTGTTTCAGGAGTGGCCTTACTCGAGCGATCCTTGAAACACAACAAAGATGGCTACGCGGATTACATGGCCCGGACGAATTCCTTCTTTCCTTGGCCCCCGCGCTCTCAGGTGTGACAATTGTAGGGTCGCCTGCCGGGAGTCATGAGGCGACTAGCGCATGGCTTGGGCTGCCAGTCTGTCTTCCAGGGGCAGGCAAATCAATCGAATACCTTTTTGGTCCTTGTGACACGGCACGAAACTAGACCTCTCGGCTGCTTTCGGTGGCAGCTGTTCAAAGTGTGGCACGTATGCCGCATTGCAAACGCTCTCGGAGTTACTGGCCAGAAATACAGCGCACTGAATGCAGGTGAGCGGAATGTCGAGACGAGACTTTCATCCGCTGACACATCCGCTGCAACAAGTCCGATCGAATGACGCCGACCGCACTCCCGGCCGATACGTCCAAGACTGGCTGATGGCCGGGGTAACTCCTTTTGGAACCGACCACCTCTCGTTTCAAAAGGAGCCGATTGATGATCCTGGCGTCACCCATTGTTGCCGAAACGGACGACGTCCTGTCGCCCGATGCGTCGCCCGTCCCCACGACGTTCGATCAACCGCGCCTCACCGTCGACGAACTACTCATTGCCTCTCGGCTGGACTATCCGGTGCGGCTGGCGGCCGTGCGAACCGACGACGGCGTCCTGGTGCCGCACAAGCGCGCCGTCATCCGCGAGGACACCGGGGGCGTGCTCGGGGTGGTGGGCAAGAACTACGTGCCCGTCCAGAACAGCCAAGCGTTTCTGTTCCTCAACGAGCTCGTCCGCGACGGGTCGCTTTACGCCCACCGGGCCGGCTCGTTCCGGGGCGGGGCACGGGTGTGGGTGCAGGCCAAGCTGCCGTCGACCATCCGCGTGCGTCAGAGCGACGACCTGGTCGACGAGTACCTTCTGCTTTGCAACACGTTCGACGGGTCGTCCGCCCTCCGCATCCTGTTCACGCCGGTGCGGATCGTCTGCGAAAACAGCCTGAACCTGGCGATCCGCCGGGGGATCGGGCAAGGCATTTCGATCCGCCACCGCGGCAACCTGGCCAGCAAGATCCAGGAGACGCGCCGCGTCCTCGGGATGGCGACCGAGTTCTTCGAGGACGCGTCCGAGCGGATTAACCGACTCGCCGCCCACTCCCCGTCGTCGGTCCAACTGGACGGCTACTTTCGAAGCCTGTACCCCGACCCGGACCAGGGGGACAAGGCCAAGGCGACCGCGGTCCGCCATCGCCTGATGGACCTGTTCGAAACCGGCAAGGGCATGGACATCCCCGCGGTGCGGCACTCGACCTGGGCGGCGTACAACGCGGTCACGGAATGGGTCGACCACCACCGCCCGACCCGGGCCAACTCCCCGGCCCAGCGTGCCACCCAGCGGTTGGATTCGGCCTGGTTCGGCTCCGGTGCGGCACTCAAAGCCCGGGCGTGGAGTCTGGCCCTCGACATGGCCCTGGCCGCCTGACTTCTGTGCCCATCAACGCCACCCCTCCGCGGCGATTCACCTTGGTGGGCGGGGTACGTCGTCTATCCCGGTCATTCACACTCAACGAACAAGGAGTTCTTTCATGCTGCGCGCCAACGTGGGCTTATCCCGAAAGGTGTCCCGCGATTTCCAGTCGACTGGATACACCGTCAATCTCGACGGCGAGATTCCCTTCAACCCGGACGACGCCGAAGGCGTTCTCGAAAAGGTCCGGGAACTGTTCGACCTGGCTCAGGAGGCCTTGAGTCGCGAGATCGATCGGGACCAGGGCGAAATGGCCATCGGCCGTCGTGACGAAGACCCACCGAGTCCGCCGCCCAACGGGAAGAACGGGCATTCGAACGGGCAACACCGACCAGACCACCCACCGGCCACGTCCCCGACGCCCCCATCCCCATCACGGAACGGGTCAAACGGAAACGGTCACGGGGGCGGTCAGCGTGCCGGCACGGACGAGGCGGCCACCAACAAGCAGGTGCAGTTCATCCTCACGATGGGCAAGCGGTTCAAGCTCTCGACGCCCCAACTGGAGAACCGCATCGTCGAGATCGTTGGTCGCAAGTGCGGGGTCTACGACCTGACCAAGAAGGAAGCGGGGCGGGTGCTCGACCAACTCACCAACAGCGGCCAGGCCGCTCAACAACCGGCGAAAGGGGACACGGATGGACCCGAACGCCACCTGGGTGCTGCTCCTTCAGGCCATTCGGTCGGATGACTGGAAGGCCGTCCGCGACCACGCGGAGGACCTGGAACACTGGCTGGACCGAGGCGGATTCCCGCCCGACACCACGAATGGAGCGGTCGCGGACCAGTACTGGAACAGGCAGATGGCGCGCCACGCCTGCAAGCTGGCGAGGGGAATCGCGCGACGACAGCGACGGCGGTCGATCAAGCCATAGAGGACTCATCCATGCATCACCGGCCACACTGGAGCTACAGCTCAATCAGCCAGTACCTCGCCTGCCCGCTCCGCTACTAATTCCAACGCGTCCTCTGTCTCCCTCAGCCCACAGTCAGCAGCAGTCTGGTGCTCGGCTCGTCGGTGCACGCCGCGTTGGCCGAATACCACCGGGCGATACAGCACGACGAGCCCACCTCGGTCGACAAGCTGCGCCGGGCGTTCGAAGAGTGCTGGTCCGGCCGCGAGAACCAAACTCGCATCACGTTCAAGGACGGCGAGACTGCCAAGGACACGTTCGACCAGGGGATCGCCCTCGTCGAGATGTATCTGAAGGAGCCGCCTCCCCAACGCATCGTGAGCATCGAGCAGGAGATCATCAGCCCGGTCCACAACAGCCGGGGCGAGTACCTGGAGACACCGCTTGTCGCCGTCGCCGACCTGATCACCGAAGTCGACGAACAACTCACCGTCCGCGAAATCAAGACGTCCAGCCGGGCCTACTCCGCGACTGAAACCGAAGCGTCGCTGCAACCCACGTGCTACGTCAACGCGGTCCAGGAGGTCTTTGGGTTTCCCGCGAACGTGGAGTACACGGTGCTAATCAAGACCAAGACGCCGAAGCTGCAACGGTTGACGGCGGAACGGACGCACGAAGATCTGGGACGACTGGGGGACATCGTCGAGAACATCGAGCGGGCGGTTCAAGCCAACATCTTCTACCCGGTGGAGAACGCGCTCAACTGTTCGACGTGCCCGTACCGCCAGCCGTGTCGCGGTTGGGGACGAACTCCCGACCACCGAGGTCTCGTTGCGCTGGGGACGAATGCCGCCGAGGAGTCGTGATGCTCACCGAACTCCACAACAAGGGCGGTTCCCTCTGCGAACCGGCCCGGCGCGGCGAACTCCGCTGCCCGCTGCTCGTCCGGAGCACGTCCGAAGACGTGATCACCGGGGAACTGATTCAAGCGCTCCGCGTCCTGAACCCGCGTTGGTGGCTGGCCGACCTCCTGAACACCGCTCTGGGAGCCGAGCGGTTCCCGCGACAAGTCTACCGCGGCCTTCGCATCGAACCCTGGGTCAATCACCGCCCGTATCCGCGGGAACTGTTGCCCTGGACGGAAGGGAGCACGCAGGTCGATGTCGAGATCTCCTGGGAGAACCCACCGACGACGGTGTTCATCGAAGCCAAGTACCAGTCGGAACTCGGCAAGACGACGTCGAACAGCGGCGATCAATCCGAGTTTCCCACCGATCAACTGATTCGCAACCTGCGCGTGGGGTTGCACCACTGCGGCTACTTCTCCAAGGGACGCTTGTTCGAGACGCCGCCGCGCGACTTCGTCGTCCTCCTCCTCAGTCCGTCACCCGAGAGCTACCTGGTGAAAAGGTATCGCAACGAAACGCGGCTCCGCAAGGCGATCCCCCGCAGCGATCAGCTCACGGGGCTCCCCCGGACGCCGTTCGTCGGGGAGATCGGGTACGCCGAGGTCAACGAGGTTCTGCGACGACGGATGCGGTTCTTCACCCGGGCCGAGCGGACCATCGTCGACTACCTGACGAACTACCTGGACTTCAAGAAGGCGACCATGCGGCCAAGACTGCCCTACTTGCAGGAACTGGGGTTCCGCACGCCCGGCAGGCGTAAGCCGGGTATCCAGGACAGGTCCAACAGAAAGGAACCGGAACATGGCGAACAAGAACACAGCCACGACCAAGAACGCGCCGGCCCATGAGATTCGACTCGGAGCCGTCAAAGCCACGATCTGGGAGAACGAAACCCCCAACGGCAAGCGACACAACGTCACGGTGGCCCGCCTCTATAAGGACGGCGACGAGTGGAAGCGGACGGAGAGCTTCGGCCGCGACGACCTCCCGCTGGTGGCCAAGGTCGTGGACCTGGCCCACTCCTGGATCTTCGAGCAACCCAACACCTGATTCGACAAGTGCGTGCGCCCGTCGCGTTCGATTGTGCGCGAATGAGGACCAACCACGTTCCTCATCCCGGATAACCAACCGTGCGACAAGTCTGGACCGCTGCTGATCGTCGCAACATCGCCCTGGACTATGCGCGAGAGGGCGCCTCTGCGTTGGCCGAGCGATTAGGGCGGAGCGCCAACTCCGTTTGCAGTCAGGCGCGACGCTTTGGCTTGAAGTCCGGGGCTCGGCGAGCGAAACAGGGGGATACCCGAGTCCGGACGAATCGCACGGTCAACTCCCGCTTCTTCGGCCGCGTGAATTCAGACGTGGCATTTGCCCTCGGGTTCATCTGGGCCAACGGGAGCATTCGAACGAGGCATCGCCACGTTCTTCGCCTCGTCTGCCATGAAGAACGCGTTGACCGACTCCACCGGATCCTGACTCTGATGGAGAGCAAGCATCAGCTCCAGCGATACGGCAAGCGGATCGTCGTGGAACTGGGCAACAGCCACCTGGTTCAGTCCCTGATCGACGAGTTCGGAGCACCTCCGAGCCGACGTTCTGATGGAACATTGCCCCAGTTGGACGAATCGCTGATTCCCCACTTCGCCAGCGGCCACCTGTTCGCCACAGGCACCTCAAGCCCTCAATGCCTCTGCTGGCGCGGCCATCCACGGATCGTGCGTTGGCTGGCAGACCAGATTCAAGCGGTCCTCCCCATTTCGGCCCCACGGGTATCCTGCTGGGGGAACTCGATGAGCGCCGCCTGGACTCAAACCGACGACATTCAAGCCATCCGGAAGTGGCTGGGGAATTCCAATTTGGGCTGACCCGCGTCTGGCAAACGCCTTTCGTAAACTCTGGACGCAGGGTCGCCGGTGGAACGAAGGCCCTTCGATAGGGTGGCGTGATTGGCACCGTCCCGTTGGCTGCTTGGCCGCGCCGTTCGGAAACGAACCGCCCGAGCCATCGGACCAACACCTCATGGGGCAACGGCCAATCGACAAGCCAAGAAAACCTCCCGTCCACCGGCCCCCTGTCTTTATTGAGTCACCGGCGATCGTGGAGCCTCGTGGAGCCAACGCGGAAAAGCGGAACAGCGGATGCCAACCAAGAACAAGAACACCGACAGGCCGAAAGGCGGGAAGCCGGATGCGGAGCGCAGACTCCGGCAAGCGGACCGGCTGGCCCGCGTCCTGCGCGTCCTGCAACTGATTCAGGGACGAGGGCGCTGGGACGCCAAGGCCATCGCCCAGGAGATCGAGTGTTCCGAGCGAACGGTCTATCGCGACCTGGCGGTGTTGGAATTGGCGGGAGTCCCTTGGACCTACGAAAAGGAAACCTCCTGCTACCGAGTTCGACCGGACTATCAGTTCCCGGTCTTGAACCTGACCGATGAGGAACTGCTGGGGCAAGCGACAGCCACTTCAACGAGCAAGGCTCCCGGACTCGACGTGAACGTGGGAGCCAAACCCACCAGTGAAAAACTCTCCGCGAAAGCGAGCGACAAAGCCGAGACGATTCTGAGTGAAGCTCAACGGTTCACTCAGGTGCTGGACCTGAAGCTGGCCGATCACAGCCGACATCGGGATTTCATCCGCACGGTGCAGTGGGCCTTGATCCAGCGGAAGCAAGTCACCGGGCAGTATGAAAGCCCATACGAAACGAAGCCGGTCAAGCTGACGCTCCATCCTTACCGGCTTTGTCTGGTCAAGAGTGCCTGGTATCTGATCGGTCGCACCACGACGGATGAACAGCCACGAACGTATCGCATTGTGCGGTTCAAGACGCTGCGGATGCTCGATGAGCCGGCAGTGGTTCCGGAAGAGTTTGACCTCCGGGAATACTTCGGCAATGCCTGGGGAGTCTATCGCGGCGAGCAGAGTTATGCGGTGGAACTTCACTTCGCCAAGGATGCCGCTGAAGTCGTCACGGAAACGGTCTGGCACCACACGCAGAGAATCCAGCGACATGCGGATGGCACCGTTAGGATGACTTTCACGGTGGACGGCCTCAACGAGATCGTGCGATGGGTTCTTGGCTGGGCAGGCCGGGTGAAAGTGATTCAGCCGACGGAACTTCGCAAGCTGGTTCTCGACCAACACCGGCAAGCCATCCAGATCAACGAGGACGCAAAACAATGACCACCGAAGAACGGGATGCACTGGAAAGAACGCTGCGAACGAATCTCCGGGAGAAATCCAAGGAACTCCATGAACTTTGGAACTCAGTAAACGACCACTGGGGCTACGAGGATGCGATCTATCGGTTCTACAGCCAGAGCTTCAAGGTCTACTCGGTTCTGAAGTCAACGACCCGAATCGTGGAAGTGCTTCAGTCGCTCGTGCCGGGCCGAGACCTTCATCCCTGGTTCACCAAGATCGTTCAGGAAGGCACCGGCAAGCAATTCTCGATGGCCGACAACCAACGTTGGACGGAAGTGACTCGCCCGATCGTGGAAGCGTTTCAGCACGCCCGCTACTTCCTGGAAATGGCCTGTCGCTACCAGGATTCACCCCAGGAACAGCCCAGCCCCAGTGGATGGGCGGCACTATTGAACCTGTACCAACTCTGGTGAAAACGAGGCATCGGAGAACTTTCAGAAAAAGCAACACGAAGCCACAAACCCCTGACCCTCTAGCAGTCAGTACGCCGGGTAACACTGGAAGAAGGTGACCGCATGGTCGCAACCAATTTTCACAGGAGAAAACCGATGGCCGAGTGGAACGATCAAGTCGCGGAGGAATTACGCAAGGCGAACGAACCGAAGAAGGACCCGCAGGAATTCAACCTGCTCAACGAACTGGCCCGCGGAGCCATCTACCGAGGCGGACAGAGCCAGGAGAGCTTTCTGACGGGTTACGCGTTGGGAATGATTCTCTTCGTCGGCCTTTTGGTGGTCTTGTTCATTCTCGGATCACTGGGAGTTCGCATCGAATAGCCGAACTCGAAAACAAAACCGGAGGACTTCATCGCCGACGACGGACGAGGTTCCCCAGGAGAACATTCATCGAGGGAACAACGTGCAACTGACCATCTACCGGGGGACGAAGGAAATCGGCGGAAGCTGCATCGAAGTCGCCACGGCTTCGACACGAATCATCTTGGACGCCGGGCTCCCTCTGGTGAAACCCGACCGAGAACCCTTTGACCCCAAAGTCACTCAGGGGAAATCCACCGAAGAATTGATCGCCGAGAAGGTCATTCCCAATGTGCCGGGACTCTTCACCGATGGAGCAGCCCCGAACGCCATTCTGCTCTCCCACAGCCACCTGGATCATGCGGGACTGTTGCACCTGACCAAACCCGAGATCCCGATCTACGCCACGTCGGGCACGAGCAAGATGATGCTGGCCGGAGCCGTGTTCAGCCGGCAACAGGGACTGGATCGAAACCGCCATCAAGAGATCAAAGCCAGGCAGACGTTTTCCGTGGGGGACATGACGATTACGCCCTTCGCCGTGGATCATTCCAGCTTCGGCAGTGTGGCCTACCTGATCGAAGCCGAAGGCAAATCGCTGCTCTATTCCGGTGACATCCGCAAGCACGGCCGCAAACCCGGTATGGCCCGCGACTTGGTGGCTGAAGTTGGGCCGCGAAGCATTGACATAATGCTGATGGAAGGGACCCACTTCGGTTCCGGTCGCAGCAAGGGGCTCACGGAGTTCGAACTGGAAGAAGAAATCGTCGGCCACATCAAGTCGGCACCGGGAATTGTGCTGGCCTGTTTCTCACCGATCGACGTTGACCGGCTGGTCACGTACTACCGGACCTGCCAGCGAACTGGACGGATCTTCGTTGCCGATGCCTACACCGCGTTCGTCATGCACCTGGTGGCCAGTGAAATGTCTATTCCTAGGCCCACGAGTGACGCCGGTGTCCGGGTCTTCCTTAACAAGGCTTTCGAGGACCGGCAATTGACTTCGATCCGCGAGCGATTCTTGGCAAACCAAATCGAACTGGAAGACATGAAAGCCGAGCCGGCCAAGCACCTGATGGTCTTTCGTCCGTCCATGACGGACCTCGACTTCGCCGGACAGCTTCAACCAAAAAGCCGCTGCCTCTACTCGTACTGGAAGGGCTATCTGGAGAAACCCGACTGGGTCCAACTTCAGGAAAGTCTGAAACTAGTCGGCGGTGACTTTATTCCGGCCCACGCCTCCGGACACATTTACGTCGAAGACATTGTGGACCTGGTGCGGGCGATCAACCCCAAGCAGGTCGTGCCCATCCACACGTTCGAACCAACCGGGTTCCAGCAGCACTTCGCCAACGTGCAACTGCTGAACGATGGCGAACCCTACTGGATCGCGTGACGCCCCAGGAAGAAGCAACGCGGACACAACATTGACGGACGAGATGATTCACGTGCTCGACCACCTCGTGGCCGAGACGGATCGCTTCGGTGACGACCCACACCCGCAAGCCGGACCGATCGGACCAGCCCACGCGGCACTCGTTGCCGCCGGAGTGAAGATCGGAGGCATTCCCATGCTGGAGCTTTGTGCGCGGCATGCTCAGTTCCACCGAGACAGGGGCATCGCCCAGTCGCGAATGCTAAACGCGCCCGATTGGAACGCGACGTTGGGTGCCGAGGGCGTGCGTCACATCCAACGACTTGTCAACGCCGCGGGAACCGGTGAGCCATGACCTCCTTCACCATCGAAATACACGGTCAAAGATGTGCATCCCGGGATTCGGCTGAATCGTTGCTGGAGTGTTGCCACCAGTCCATGGAATCGTGGAAGCCTGGTTGTCAATCGCGCTGGAATTCCGAGGTTCATGTCCTGGAACGCAACGGACTGGTGGGTTCCGTGATCGAACTCGGCCAACTTGCTCGGGACGTTCGCGAGGTCGGTCATCGACTGCAGATCGTGGGAGCGGCAGCCGGTTCGTTCGTGCTTCATGCGATGGGACTCAGCCCGATCTGCCCCGTGGAGCACGGACTTCTCCTGGAGCGATTCCTCGACGCATGTGACGGCGGCAAGTCCCAGGAAGTCCATGTGAGTGGTCTGGTCAGCACGTGTGGCCTGGAGTTTCTCCGCGTGCTGAGGAAGCGCGACTTCGCCGTCCGCGTGTTCGAGCACGACGCCGAAGTGAACGGCCGCAAGGAACAAGTCGTCACGATCGGAGCCCGTCAACCGGGTGAGAAAGACGACGGCACCCGCCTCATTTTGCAAATCGCCGCCCCGTCGATCCTGGCGCTGACCACCCACGTGTCGTGGCACGAGGACTGGATGAATGACCAGCCGACCTGGGACATGTTGGCGTGCGGGGACACCGAAGGCATCCCGAACCTGGAGACTGCCGCCGTGCGGTCGGTGTTGCGAAGGCTCAAGCCGAAGTCGCTCACGGACCTGGCGAGAGCGATGGTGTCCGATCGACCCGGCCAGGGCCAGTGTGTCCAAACCCGTCATCCCGTCTTTCAAGAAGATTTGATGACGATGCTCCACCAAGTCGCGGACTTCCCACTGCGGGAGGCTTACGAACTCATTCGGACCCTCGCGAAGAGCAAGCCGCAGGCGACGGAATCAGCGAAAGAACGATTCCAGCGTCAATCGCAGCGCCGGGGACTCGACCAGGAACGCTTCGACCAGATCTGGGAACAGGCACGAGCCGAAAGCCAGCACGCCTTATGCATGGCCCACGTGTACGTCACGGCCTTTCACAGTCTGCAAGCCGCGTTCGTCAAAGCCCATGAGCCCGACCGATTCCGGGCTGTTCTCGCCGCCATGACGAACTGACGGGCAAGGTCGAACTCGATCCCATACCGAACGATTCCCTGGGTATCAGGTCAGAGGTCCGACCGAACGGACGCCAAACCCTCGATCCCCAAGGAACTCTCTCTTGAAGAATCTCGCTGAACTCCAGTCCGAATGCCAGACACTGGGAATCAACGTCACAAGCTGTGGGCGAGCCAGCAAGGAACCCTACATCACTGCCCTTCAGCAGTATCACTGGGAACGCGAACAGCCCGGCAAGGCTTTGCCCAGACAAATCATGCCGATGCTGCTGGAGGACTGGACCGACCTCGACGAATGCCAGGCTCAAGAACTGGAGGCAGACCACCACTCATGGATTGTGCAACAGAAGCACGATGGCGTCAGGACATTGTTCCACGTTCAGCCCGATGGCATTCGGATCACAGGACGATGCACCAGCGAAGTCACCTACCGCTTGACGGAGCATCAGGACAACGTGGCGCATCTGTTTCACGGCTTGGAAGGACTCGAAGGAACCATTCTCGATGGAGAACTCGTGTGCCCTTTCGCCCAGGTCAACACAGGGAGCACGATCACCACATCACCCCTCCAGGCCGCTGTGGCAGTGCTGGCGGCAAGCCCCGAGAAGGCGGACCACATTCAGCGATCGAACGAGGCCCATTTACGGCTCCACGTCTTTGACATCCTCGAATTGCGCTGTGAAAACGTGACCAGGTTGCCGCTGGTTCAACGGCTTCAGTGTCTGGAAGAAGCCATCGGGCGAATCCAGAATCCGCACATCGCGTTGGTTCCGAGCTTTGTCGTCAACAAGAGGGCGATTCACGACAACATCGTTTCTGCCGGCGGGGAAGGATCGGTGTGGAAGCATGCCAATTCCCCGTACGAACCAGGCAAGCGAGTTTCCCACTGGATTAAGCGAAAGCGGGGCCTGGAGGTCGAAGCTTTCGTCACCGGGTTCAAGCTCGGCTCGCCAGAACGCGGGCACAGCCACTTGGTCGGGGCCGTTGAATTCAGCGTGAAGGAAGCGAGCGGCTCGATTCGTCCCATTGCCTGGATTAGTGGCTGGAGCGATCAGGAGCGCGGCGTGATGACTTGGAAGAATCTTGATGGGACACCGACGTTGAACCCAACCTACTTTGGACGACCCGCTGTCGTCGTTGGTCAGGATGAAGCAGGCCGGTCACGAAGGATTCGGCATGCAAGACTCAAGCAGTGGGTGGCGTAATCAAGCGGCCATTTCGACCAGGGGAAGACCGGCTTCCACTGAGTTGTCGATTTGAAATCAGTAGCCGCGAAGTGTAATTGAACTGACCCGTCTAAGTCATAAACTCAGCCGATTTGCAACGGGCCGCTGAGACCCTTTTGAAGGACCTGTCGCAAATCCTCGAATCGCTCCGCCAATTCTGCGTACAAAGCGGTCGATCCCCGGCCAACAAGTGATTCGTCGTCAATCCCCGCGCCGGCGATGGGCACCGCGGGTGGGGTAAAGTTCGTCGATGTAAGGTGGACCCCAAATGCTGGACAAAAAACGGGGTCAGCTAAGCTTTGAAATTCCCCCTGTTGAATCTTTCAATCCGTTAACCAAGCATGATTTTTCGGCACCGGACCCCTCACCAAAAGTGGGGGTTCGTGACGAA
>SXGS01251210.1_pt1 | contig 23153 bp, 20 predicted proteins | sample 3174681 | NCBI WGS metagenome assembly SXGS01 (sample SAMN11356861, study PRJNA531348) | freshwater metagenome | isolation source: freshwater sample F1-80 | place: China: Fuxian Lake, Yuxi | collected 2017-12-25
GCCGTTGTCGCGGATGGCTTTGACCATCTGCTCGGCTTCGGTCACGGGCACACGCGGATCGTTCTTCCCCTGCACTACGAAAAGCGGCTTGCGGATCCGCCGGACGTTCGTCAGCGGGGAAATTTTTTCGAGATGCGCGGCCATCGCGGGATCGCGTTCGTCGCCGTATTCCACGCGACGCAAGTCGCGGCGATAGTCCTGCGTGTTCTTGAGGAAGGTGATGAAGCTGGAGATGCCGACCACGTCCACGCCGCAGCGCAGCCGGTCGTTGAAATGCACCATCGAAGCCAGCGTCATGTAGCCGCCGTAGCTTCCGCCCATCACGGCGATGCGCGTGCCGTCGAGCGCGGCGTCCTTCTGAATCCAATCGATGACCGCGCCGATGTCCTTCACCGAGTCCTCGCGTTTGAAGCCGTTGTCGAGCGTGAGGAACGTCTTTCCGTAACCATCCGAGCCGCGGACATTCGGAACCACGAGCGCCACACCGAGTTCGTTCAGGTAATAGTTGTTCCGCGCCTGGAAGATGGGCCGCGACTGCGACTCCGGCCCGCCGTGGATGGAGATCACCGCCGGCCGCCGGCCCGGAAACTTCTTCGGGTCCGGCCGATAGACGAACGCCGAAATGCCCAGGTCATCGAAGCTGCGCAGCTTCACCAACTCGGGCTCGACGAACGACTGCGGGTTCAGCCCGCCGGTCTCGCTCTCCGTCCAGCGCGTGAGTTTACCGCTGCGCGTGTCGAGCGAGTAGGCGTCGGCCGGCGAGCGAGCGGCGCTGAGTGTGAAACCCAGGTCACGGTTGTTGGAATGCCACTCCAGTCCGGTGATGACGCCGAGCGGAAGCGCCGGGCGCTTGCGTTCGCGGCCGGTGTCGGCGTTGAGCAGGTGAAGCACGCTCACGCCATCTTCGTTGCTGACGAAGGCGATCGTGCGGCCGTCGGGCGAAAGGTCGAAGCTCTCCACATCCCACTTCAAGTCGGGCGTGAGCGGCTTGAGTGCGCGGGTGCGCAGGTCGAGACGGCAAAGACGTTGGAACTCCGAATCCTTATCGCAGGCGACGAACAGCGCGCGGCCATCGCGGGAGAATTGCGCGCTGCTCCAGGAAATTTTGCCAGCGTCCATCGGTGTGATGCGTTCCAGCACGGCGGAACGGACATCGACGATCCAAAGGTGGCTCTCGTTGATCGAGATGTATTCCGTGAGCAGGATCTGCCGGTCGTCGGGCGACCAGTCGCTAACGCGCCAGCCACCGCCGGTGAGCGCGAGCAGCATCTTGTCGCTGGCCGGCTTCGACGGGTCGATGACGTAGAGGTCCGTGTCCTTCCCGTTGCGGCGTGTGGACGTGTAGGCGAAGCGCCCGCCCGCCGTCGCCCAAGTGGGACCGGAGTTGCGCGACTTGCCATCGGTCAGCAACACGGCCCGGGCATCCGCGAGATCGTAACGGTAAAGCTGATAGAATTCGCCGCCGCCAGTGTCCTGCATGAACACGAAATACTCGCCGCGCGCCGGCTCGTAGGAACCGCCGGCCACGGGATCGCTGAAGAACGTCAACTGCCGCCGCGCGCCGCCAGGCGTGGTGACGAGGTGCAGTTGCAACGAGTCGGCGAAACGCGTGGACAGGAGCATCTCGCGCCGTTGCGGGTGCCAACTATTGAAGGCGGCGGTGCGGAATTCGAGGTAGCGGCCCACCTCGCGGCGAAGGTCCGGCGTGTGCGGCGGAACGCCTTCAACGACGAGGTTGTCCGGGATTTGGGCGTCAAGCGGAGCGGAGGCGAATTGCATGAAAGTAACGGCGGCAAGAAGCAGCGGGCGGAGGACAGGAAGTTTGGAGGACATGATGAAGGTTCAGCGGAAGATGTTGCGGATGATCGTTTGCAGGCCGCGCGAGCGGTCAAGGTTCGCGCCGGGATCAAACAGCCGGCGCTTGGTGGAATCGAGGTTGAACTGCACGAGCAGCGAGAGGCTGTGCGCGCCGCGTTTGTCATCGCGGATGGCGTCGATGCCGTAGCCGTAGCCGAGCGCGATCTGCCAGGAGTCGCTCGGTGAACGATAGACCAAGCCGCCGCCAAGGCCGGAGTTCCAACGGTCCGGCTGCGCGACACCCGGAAGGTAATCCACCCACGCGCCGGCGGCCGAGACGCCGATGGCCCAGTGCTGTTTCGCGCCCAGCGGTACGGAGTAGTTCCCGGCGAGCAGCACGAACGAACGCGCGGTGAGTTCCTGATGATAGTAGCCGGGGATGGACAGCGGGAACTCCGAGGCGAGCGGAAGATTCCCGCCGAGCCGGTAGGCACCGAGGCGATCGATCGACGAGCTGGCTCCAGCCGTGAGGTTCACTCCAAAACTGTGCTTCGACTCGGGCAGCGTGTAGTTGAGCAGCGCGCGGCTCCAGAAGAGATGCGTGTTGCGCCGTAGTTCGCGATCGCCGGCGTAACCGTAGCGGCCGGGGTCGGCGCGGTATTCGCCCTCGTACCAGGCGGAGATTTCCATCGCGAGCTCGGTCAGCATCAGCGGCTCGCGGCCGCCCCAGCGCAGCCCGGCGCGCACGCGCGTCGAGGCCTGGTCGCTGGGCACCTCGAAGTTGTCGTCCGTGTGCGAGTCCTCGCTGTAGGCCGAGTAATGGCCGGCGACGCGCAGGACGGCGTGCAATGGAATGCGGCTCGCGGGATTGAAGAGGTGATACAGGCTCGCGCTGGCTTCGCCGCCGTGGCCGAGGAAGGATTCGCGGCGCTCGTAGTTGCCGGCGCGGACTTCGGAGTGGCTGTCCGCGAAACCGCCGCCCGCCACGCCGAAGCCCAGGTCGGTATTCGGCCCGAGCACACTGGCAACACCCAGTTCGGAGTCCATGTACACCGGGGCGAGCGCCAGACGAAGCGTGAGGTTACTGCGCGACTGGAACTGCGGCTGGTTGAGGTAATAGAAACCGTAGGCGGCGATGGGCCCGCGGCCTTCGAGCGGCTGGTTGTATCCGAGTTGGATGAGCTCGCGCTTCGTCGGATCGATTTGCGCGGTGACAGACAGGGCCGCCGCCAGCCAGCAGGCGGTGGCGGCAAGGGATTGGAACCGTCGATTCATCGCGCGGCGAGTTTTCGCCAGCAAGGCATCGGCACGCAACCGGCAATTGATGAGGCGGTGGACCGCCAGACCCGTTGTTGCCTCAACTTAGCGAACGATAGATCACGTTCGCGGCAAACAGCAGGACCATCGCGACGCAACAGGCCAGCTTGCCCAGCGCCCCGGCCAGCAGGCCGAGTGTCGCACCCACGCCGGCCTTCGAGGCTTCCTTCCATTCGCGGCCTCCAGCCATCTCGAAGAGCGAGGCACCGATGAACGGCCCAAGCAGGATTCCCGGGATGCTGAAGAACAACCCGATCAGCCCACCGACGATCGCACCCACTGCGCCGCGCCAGGTTGCTCCGAGACGCTTCGCGCCATACATGCTCGCGAGGTAATCGACAACCAGCGAGACGAGGGTGAACGCGCCGAGCACCGCCACGACCCACCACGCTGCGCCGGCGGAACCGAAGTAGAGCTTGTGCCCCAGCGCGCCAATGAACACGAGCGGCGTGCTCGGCAGGCCGGGCAGAACGCTTCCGGCTGTTCCCATGCACATGAGCAGCAGGGTGACGACCAGTCCGACGATCTGTTCCGTTGTCATGATGGCAGGTTAGGTGTCGGCGATTGTTTCTCAGCTACAATTTCGTCGGAGGTTTTCACAGCACCTCCCCAATCCCGGCGGAGCCGAAATTGGGGAGCGCGACGAACTGCTGTTGTTGGTGTGTTAATTCGCCGGAGGAACACCGCCACAATTCACCGGCGTGTTGTTCGCGGGCGCGATGGGGTTGCCCGCAAGGTCACTCACGTTGCGCACGGTGAGAATCCCTCCGGCCGGCGGAAGCGGCGCGCTGAGGAATAGCCGAACAACGTTCGGCGCCACCAGTTGCGCTTCCATCACGCGCGGGCCGGTCGTGTTCAACGAACGCAGCAGGTAGTTGTTCGGAATCATCGCGCGATCCGGCCGCACGGGTTCGCTGAACATCACCATGATGACCGGTGCCGGACATTCCGCGACGGCCGCCTGCACGAACGGCGGCATTGTGTCGCGCGCGGGCAGGACGGTGAGCCGGGCCTTGGCGCTGTCCACCGTTGTGCATCCATTGCTTATGCGGCAAAGCACGATGTGGTTCGTGAACGGTTCCGAGCCCGGGCCGAAGAACAGCACCGGTTCGTTGGCCCCCGGGATGTCTTCAAACGCATCCGCGCCCGGACGCAATTGCGCCCATTGATACTTCTCGGGCATCGGAATGCCGCTCGCCTCGACGAAGAAGGACGCGGGCTGGCCGGCCGGCACAGTCACGTCCATCGGCTGCTGGTGGATGCGAATCTCGCACAGTGGCAGCACTGGCGCGGAGAGGCGGAAGAACTGCGCGGGCGCGGTGTTGTTGATCTTCACGAAGTTCAACCCGAGATGCTCCTGTGGGATGGCCGGCACGGGAGACCAAGTGTCGCGGAGCAGATCAGAGGTGGCTTCCAGCGTAATCGGCACGCCCGGCGTCTGCGGCCAGACGACGGTGAGACCTGGATCGCCGGTCGGTGCGGCGGTGGCCAGCGTGAGGGTGAGTTCCTCGGAGGCCTTTTCGTCCACCGCCTCGCCGCTGCCATACATGTCGATGGCGACATCCACATCGTGATCCGTCGGCGTCAGGCTCGACAAGTCGTAGTCGAACTCGATCTCATTCGGCATCTGGAACGTGAACGGCACCTGGGTGCCGACGGGTGGAAGGAGGTTCGCATAGATGCCCGAGCCATCCGCGACCTGAACCACGCCGCCGCGAATCTGAAGATCCATCCTGCCCGTCAGCGAAGTGTACTGGCCGGGGATCTCGACCTTGAGGTTCATCTCCGTCGCGGCCACGGAAACTTCGTTGCTGTTCCAGCCGATGCCGCCGCCGAGCGCGCCGGGCAACATGTCCATCGCAATGGAGAGCAACGTGCCCTGATGCCGCTCGCCGGTGACCAGGTCGGTGACAATGAAGTCGATCGGATCCTTCTGCGCGCGCGCGCTGCCGCGCACCGTGTCGCGCACCACCGAGCGCCACTTGATCTTCCCGTTCTTCAACGTAGATCCCTGCGCCTCGATGGAAGTCATGCTGAAGGCGTACGCCTTCGAGCGTGCGTGGGGGGCACCGGCCGCGATGGCTGTGCCGAAGGCGATGATTGTTCCCGAGACGGCGCTGCCGGCGGAGACTTGATCGACGAACCACACGGAGTTCGCGTCCGCGTAGGCGTCGCAGTTGTCCGCAGTGGCCCATTGGATGTCGAAGAAGCCGCCAGCGCCCGTCGCGTCGATGGGAATCTGACCGGTCTGCGCCTCCACGCGACCGCCGCCGTTGCCGGTGTTCCGCACCGGCCCTTGGGTACCGCGCTGGCTGTCCGTGCCAAACGGTCCCCAGCCCAGCGGCTGCGCGGCTTCGTTCGGGTTAACCTCGTAGTCCACACAGTCCGGCCGCGTCTCGGTCGTCCAGGCGTGGCAGTAATACTTGCCGCGAACGACGGGCACCTGATTGCCGCCGGGCTTGAGTTTGAAGTCGTGCTTCACCCAGTAGTCCGCCGCGCGGGCGTCGAACAGGAGAGCAAAGGCAAGCAGCGCAGCCACGAGGCTGAAGTGCCGGACAGAACGGGCGTTGGAGTTCATACGAATAATCCTTTTGGTCATGAGTTTGATGGTTGAGTTCGGCCGTCACACGGAGGCGGGTTGGCGAACTAAGATTCGTTCGTTCAACTCACCCGCCGCGTTCCGGCTCTGTGGGCCATTAGGCAATCCGCGTGCCAGCCACGCGAAGCGGTGCGACGGGAGTGCGACCGACGGTGTGGATCAAATGAGAAAACACTGTCCTGCCAGGAGGGTGAGGCAGGCGTATTCCAGGTTTTGCGATCGGCCGACGACGGCCGAGCGCGTGCCGCTGGAAGTTCAGTGGCTTGCCGTCTACGAGAAGCCGAGTCGCACCTGATTCGTCAGGAGCGATGGGAACGGATCGGAAACCGGCGCTGGTTACGCGGCGGCGCGTTTCGGCGAGGATTGAAGGGAGATCACGTTCTTGTTCGTCGCTTCACTGCTCTTGCCGCTGCCGGAGAGCGCGAGGTAGAGGAACGCGAGGATGTTAAAGACAGGGAGCAGGAACAGAACGCCGACGGTCTGGCTCTTGCCCCGCGCGACGCTGATCTTGAATCCCCAGACGATGTAGGTGATGAGGCTGAGTGGAGGAAAGAAGTTCGTGAGGATCCACCACGGTGACATGCCGGCGGCTTTGAGGAGCGGGAGCTGTTTCAACAGGGGCACCCAAATGAGCGGGAGCAGTGCTGTCGGCGGCGTGGCGGATTTCACGCAGATGGCGCGACACAGGGAGGAGAACGAAAGATACGAGAAGACGATGATGCCGATGAGCGCGTAGAAGACGCGATCGCCGTATTGTTCGAGAAGGACGTCCAGCTTGGCGACGAGTTCTTGCTCGGCCCGCTGGACCTCGGGGTTGGCCTCAATGCGTTCGATATTCACCATCTGTTTGAGGACTTCGGTCTTCTTTGGCTTGGGCGGCGCAACGATGTAGCCGAGGGTGAGCTGGGCCTGAGTGTCGAGGTCCTTGACCTTGAGGCTGGCCATCCCAGCGGCGTGACTGAGGAAAATGTCGGTGCGGGTCTTGGTCAGTACGGTGACGTTGGTGAAGGAGTTCGTGCCGATGGTCAGCACCGGATACTTCTCATCCGCTGCGGCGAGAGCGTGCAGGCACGGAATGGACGCGAGGAAGATCGCCGCAGCAAGCCGCGCGATGGCGCGGCCACCAAAGAAATGGAGGAACGACAGTTTCACCCTAAGGACATCGGCCACGCCGATGCGCTTCTGAAACAGGATGGAGACGAGCCTTCCTTACGGAAGACGAGGAGTGCGAAGGGCAGGCGGCCGTTGGCCGCCGGCTACCACTCGATGACAGCGGCAGCCCAGGTCAGCCCGGCACCGAAGGCGACGAGGAGCGCGAGGTCGCCGCGTTGCAGGCGGCCCTGTTGAACGGCTTCGTCGAGCGCTATGGCGACGGAGGCAGCGGAGGTGTTCCCGTAGCGGTCGAGGTTCACGAAGATCTGCTCTGGCTGGACGCCCAGACGATCGCCGACGGCGTCGATGATGCGGCGGTTCGCCTGGTGCGGGACGACGAGCTTGATCTTCGAGATGTCGAGTTCGCACCGGCGCAGAGCCTCTGTGGCCGCGCTCATCATGGCGTTGACGGCGTTCTTGAAGGTTTCCTTGCCGTCCATTTGCAGATGGTGCAGGCCGGACTCGACGGAGTCTGTCGTCGCCGGGATGCGGCTGCCGCCGCCGGGCATGCACAGGAGCATGGCTTTGTCGCCATCCGCGCCCATGCAGGCGGTGAGGAGGCCATGGGCGTCGGGCCTGTGCTGGAGAATGGCCGCGCCGGCGCCATCGCCGAAGAGGACGCAGGTATTGCGATCCTTCCAGTTCACGATGGAGGAGAGCCGTTCCGCACCGATGACGAGCACGGTTTCGTACGTGCGCGACATGATGAACTGCTGGCCGATTTCGAGCGCGTAGATGAAGCCCGAGCACGCGGCCTCAATGTCGAAGGCGGCGGCGCGCTTGGCTCCGAGCTTGTTTTGCACGAGGCACGCGGTGGACGGAAAGAGCATGTCCGGCGTGATGGTCGCGACGATGATGAGGTCGATCTGGTCGGCGGTGACGCCGGCTTTCTCCATGGCGCGCAATGCAGCCTTGGCACCCATGTCGGAGGTGAACTCGTTCTCGGCGGCGATGCGTCGTTCCTTGATGCCGGTGCGCGTCGTGATCCACTCGTCCGTGGTGTCCACGATCTTTTCCAACTCGGCGTTGGTCATGACGCGTTCAGGGACATAGGAGCCGACGGCGGCGATGGAGCAGGTGCGGCCCTGGAAATTGTGTTTGGCGCGAGGGTTCTTGAAGAGTTGGGTGGTGCTCATGCGAGCGCGGAGTCGGTGGCTTGAACGGCGGGTTTGTTCAGGCCGAGCGTGTCGTTGGCCCGAGTGACTTCGGCGACAATGGTGTCGTTGATCTTGTGCTGGATGGTCTCTGAGGCGACGCGGATGGCGTTGAAGATGGCCTTGGCCTTGGCCGAACCGTGGGCCTTGATGACCGTCCCGTTGAGCCCCAGCAGCGGCGCGCCGCCGTAGGCCTCGGGATCCATGCGTTGCTTGATGCTGTTGAGCGCGCCACGGGAGAGCAGCGCGCCGGCCATGCGCAGCGGGTTGGCGGTGAACTCGCGCTTGAGCAGGCCGCCCACGGCCTTGCCCATGCTCTCGATGCTCTTGAGGACGATGTTGCCGGTGAAGCCGTCGGTGACGACGACGTCAACGTTGTCGGCGAACAGGTCGTGGCCTTCGACGTAGCCGATGAAATTGAGGTTCGCCTGCTTAAGAAGCCTGGCGGTGTCGCGAGTGAGGTCGGTGCCCTTGGTTTCCTCGGCTCCATTGCTCAGGACGCCGACGCGCGGGCTTTTGCGTCCGAGCACGGCGCGTGAGTAAACGCTGCCCATGATGGCGAACTGGACGAGTAACGCAGGTTTGCACTCGGGGTTTGCGCCGGCGTCGAGCAGGACGAATTCGCCAACGCCTGACGGCATGACGGCCGCGATGACGGGCCGATCCACAGGGTCAAGTCGACGCAACTTGAATGTCGCCGAGGCGACGAGCGCGCCGGTGTTGCCGCGCGAGATGACCGCCTCTGCCTTGCCGTCGCGCACCAGTTCCATCGCGCGCACCATCGAGCAGTCCTTCTTCTTGCGGACGGCGTCGAGGGGCTTGTCCTCCATGGTGATGACCTCAGAGGCGTGATGGATGTGGAGGCGGGAATCCGCACAATGGGCGCGGTTCAACTCGGCCTCGATGTCGGTTTTCAGGCCGACGAGGTGCAGTTCAGCGATGTGTGGGTAGGCTTGAAGGGCCTGCTTGACGCCATTGATGACGACCGGAATTCCGTGGTCGCCACCCATGACATCCACGACGATGCGCATAAATGGAAAGAGCGCGGCAGGCATCCAAGCCGGCGGCGCTCTTCAATTACTATGCTCCGGCCGTGACCGTGAGGATCTGGCGTCCCTTATAGAAGCCGCACGCCGGGCAGACCCGGTGCGGGATGTAGGGCGCTGCGCACTGCGGGCAGGTGCTGAGTTGCGGGAGCTTGAGCACGCTGTTGTAGGCACGCCGCATCCGCATGCGGCTGGTCGATGGTTTTCTTTTGGGGACGCCCATAAATTCTTAGTTAATCGATTACAGTTTCAGTTTATCCAGCGCGGCCCAAGCGGACGACGGAGCTTCCGTTTTCGGAGCCGCTCCGGGGCTTTTTTCCAGGTTGTTCTGGTTTTTCACCAGCCCCGCGCAATCCGGATTGCACAGCGGGTGCTGCGGAAAGGCGAGGACCATATCTTCGCGAATTTGAGGCGTCAAGTCCACGCAGTCGTTCACCACGGACACCTTATCCTCGCCCTCCAGCGCCAGATGACAGGCCCAGTCCGGCAGATCGATGGCGTCCTGAAACGGCTTCAGACACCGGGCACACTCGCAGTCCAACTCGAGCCGCACGTGGCCGCGCACAAGGATGGCGGTCTCCATTTGCTGCGCCTCAAGGTTGTAGGTCAACGGCTTGGTGACGCGAATCAGTTCATCCAAAGCTTCCACTTCCAACTCGGCGGCGGTCAGTTCGCCCTGGAGTTGGAGATTCTTCTCTTCGAGATGGCGGATGTTGAAGATGAGGGGCATGGCGCGAGGCTTTCTGGGTTAGCGGACGGGCGTGCCGAGTGTGGCGCGGAGGGCGGTTACGACATGAGATGGCACGAAGGCCCCGACATCTCCCCCCAGTCGCGCGATTTCCTTGATGAGCCGGGAACTGAGGAAGGTATAGGTGTCCTTGGGCATCATGAAGATGGTCTCGACGTGCTCGTTGAGCTTGCGGTTCATGAGCGCGAGCTGGAACTCAAACTCGAAGTCCGACACGGCGCGTAGCCCGCGGATCACGGCCTGGCCGCCGCGTTTTTCGACGTAATCGACCAGCAACCCGTCGAAGCTATCCACGGAAACGTTCTGCATCGATTTCACCGATTGCCGGACGAGTTCCAGCCGTTCCTCCAGTCCGAAGAGCGGGCCTTTGGCGTCGTTCCGCGCGATGGCAACGATGACATGGTCAAAGAGCTTCGCGGCCCGCTGCACGATGTCGAGATGACCGTTCGTGAAGGGGTCGAAGCTGCCGGGATAAATCACCGTTCGCATGGGCGGACTTTACCAGCGAACCACGGGAAGCCCACGGAAAAGTTTGAGGTGCCGGGCGTTCGAGAACCGTCCCGTTGCACGAACGAGCCTATCTTGCCTCTCGACTTTGCTGGCGGTCCGTTTGAAAACTGCTTCAACGACCACTTCGCTCATGAGAACGGCTATTCACCAACTTCTCGCAGCCTGCTGGCTCTCTGTGGGCTTTCTGTCCTCGGCGACGGCGGCGGTGCAGACCCTTGTGCCCGATGCGCCGGCATTCACCGTGCGCTCAAACGCCTCCGGCTGGTCGCTCATCACGCCGGAAGGACGCGCCGTGTTCAGTCGCGGCGTGTGCGTCATCACGCAAGGAACCGGCCGCGAGCAGTTCGATCCGGAGAACCCCGGCTACGCGGCATGGCAGCATTATCCGGATGCCGGCGCGTGGGCCGACAACACGCTGCGCCGGCTCAAGTCGTGGGGCTTCACCACTGTTGGCGGCTGGAGCGAATTGGCTGCGCTGCGTCCGTCGAAGGAACAAACCCTCTCGCTCACGCCGGTGCTGCACATCGGCTCGACGGCCGGCGCGCCGTGGTGGGACATGTGGGATCCGAAAAACATCGCCCGCATGGAAAGCGTCGCGCGCGAACAGATTCTCCCGCTGCGCGATGACCCGCGCGTCATCGGCTACTACAGCGACAACGAACTCGGCTGGTGGAACGCCACGTTGTGGAAGATGACTCTCGAACAATCGCGCTCCAGCGGCCAGCGCCAGCGCCTCATCCGGCTATTGCGGGAAACCTACGCGAACGACTGGCAGAAGCTGACGGCTGACTTCACGGTTGAGAAGGCCGCGACTTGGCGGCAACTCGAACGCGGCGGCATGCTCTTCGTGAAACCCGGCCACAACGGCGTGCTCGTGATGCGCCGCTTCCTCGGCCTGCTGGCGGATCGTTACTACCAACTCATGCGCGAGACGATTCGCAAGTTCGACCGCCGCGCCCTCTTCCTGGGCGATCGATACCAGTCGTTTTACTATCCGGAAGTCGCCGCCGCAGCGGGCCGGCACGTTGATGTCATCTCCAGCAACGTGAACGCAGCATGGAACGACGGCACTCTCCCGCGCTTCCAACTCGACACGCTTCACTCGCTCACCGGGAAGCCTGTGCTCGTCAGCGAAATCTACCTCGCCGCCCGCGAGAACCGTTCCGGGAACCGCAACAATCATGGCGTCTATCCCGTTGTCACCACCCAATCGGAACGCGCCGCCGCCGCGCACACCACGCTCGAAGCCCTCGCGGCGCTCCCGTATGTCGTCGGCCTGGAATGGTTCCAGTTCTTCGACGAACCGAAGCACGGCCGCGAGGACGGCGAGAATTTCAATTTCGGCCTCGTGGACATCCACAACCGTCCTTACGAGGAACTGACTTCGATGTTTGCCGCCTTCGATCCGGCGAAGGTTCGCGCGCGTCAACCCACAACGAGGCCGGACGCATCCTCCGGGGTGCCGCGCGCACCGCAGGAACCCTTCGCTGACTTCGCGCCGACGCGCGCGCTAAAGCACTGGGATCGCGAACGGGGTTTCGTGAAGCCGACGACGCCCGCGCCGGTCGCCGACTTGTATGTTTGCTGGAACACGAACGCGGTGTTCCTCGGGCTCTACGGGCTCGACATCGTGGAGGACGCCTACTATCGCGGGGCCGCCATACCGAAGGTGGATCGCGCGCAGTGGACGGTCCAGGTGAACGGCGGCGAGCCTGTCCGGGCGCGGCTCGGCGCGGGACGCGAGGCGCTGGTGAACAACCCGGCTGTACGCCTGGAATGTCTCTCCGGGCTGAACCTAAACGTGCGCAACGTCGCCGCGCTGGAAGTGCCGTCGTCGCTGTTCGGCAAGGGAACGTTGAAAGCTGGTGACGAGATCGATCTCACCGTCGGACTTGTGACCCACGGGCGCGCCTACTCGGTCGAGTGGCGCGGTCGGTTCGTGTTGAAGGAGTGACGGCAGGACGCGAAACGACTGCGCGATCAAAACCGAACCTCACGGGATCTACGTCCAATGCCAGACCGTTGCGCCGCCCTGCACGGTGCCACCTGTCACAACACGACGAGTTCCGCTTCCCGAGTCAGATGCGTCCACCATTGCGTCACTTCAGTCCGCTTGCCGCCTTCGCGCGGTCGAGGACACTCCGGGCTAGCGCCTGCGCCCTGGCCGCACCTTCGCCCAGCACCTGATGAACGTAGTCCAGATTCGCCGCCAGCTCGGCCCGGCGCGCGCGCGCGGCTGCAAAATGATTCCAGTAATGCTCGAACAGGGACTTCTTCAAATCTCCATAGCCCATGCCTCCGGCGCGCAACCGGTCTTCGACATCCTTCGCCACGTCCGCCGGCGCGACGAGTCGCAACAACTGGATGGCGAGGTTCTTGTCCGCGTCCGGCTTCGGTTCCTCGGGCGTGCGGCTGTCCATCACGATGCCCATGATCTTTTTCCGTGTGGCCTTTTCCTCGCCGAAGATCTCGATCGTGTTCCCGTAGCTCTTGCTCATCTTCTGGCCGTCAAGCCCGGGCACGGCGGCGACTTCATCGCGGATGCGTGGTTCGGGCAGGATGAATGTCTGGCCGTAGAGTTCGTTGAACTTGATCGCGATGTCGCGAGTGACCTCGACGTGCTGCTTTTGATCGCGTCCGACTGGAACGACGTTGGAGTCGAAGATCAAAATGTCCGCCGCCATGAGCACCGGATACGCGAACAACCCGTGGCTCGGTGCGATGCCTTTGGCGGTCTTGTCTTTGTAGGAATGACATTTCTCCAGCAGGCTCATCGGCGTGACGGTGCTCAGGAGCCACGTGAGTTCGGTCACTTCCGGAACGTCGGACTGTTTCCAAAAGACGGAGCGCTTCGGGTCGAGCCCGCACGCGAGGAAATCCAACGCCACATCCAGCGAGTTCTTCCGGCGCTGGGCGGCGTCTGTCAGCGAGGTCATCGAGTGATAGTCCGCGATGAAATAGAAGGCCTCACCTTGCTCCTGAAGCTCGATGGCCGGGCGCATCATCCCAAAGTAATTACCCAGATGGAGCGCGCCGCTGGGCTGGATGCCGGAAAGAATTCGCATGGGAAGGACGCTAACAAGCGTGCGGTTCAAGATCAAAGTTCAAAGCTCACGACCCAGACACGCCTTGCCCCACAATGAAATGAACATCTCGTCTTCAGTGTATGTTCGGAGCCGCCGTGTTCCGATCCGAAATTGCTCGTTATTCACCTCAAATGCGGGCGCACCTGACTCGCTCAAGTTTCTGAGCATTGAGATCTTCAAGAACGGCCAGCAGGTCGGCACACCGAGTTCCAAATGGCAGTTCTCGATACCTCATGCCAAAGAGCGACATGATGGCCGTTCTAAACTTGGTCAGGTTCATTTCAACAGGCCGTGGGCTGCTTCCACGATCTACTTTACCTTCGGATAACGCCATACCCAGTCGCCCTGCTTCTTTTCCACGCTGCGGCCCGTGGTGAGAAACGCCAGTTCACCGTTGTCGTCTGCTTCATTCCAGCCAACGGAGTAGAGGAGGAACAAACCGTCTTCAGTGCGCTCGTAATGGAGCGACTGGCCGGTGATGAGATCATGTGGAACCTGCGTGAGAAGACGCGGGGCCAGTTCAGCGAGCGTCTTCGGATACATGCTTGTGGCGAGGCGATGTCGTTCGAGAGCGCAGGCGATCACAGCCTGGTCCGCGCTGCCTTGCGCACCCGCCAGTTTCAGTTGAACCCTGCCCATCGCGGGCAGGAACGCCCTTGAAAAGGCGAGGTGATCCTTCACCCAGGTTTCCTTGCCCGCCAGCGTCTTCTCCATCTGGTGCATGTTCTCGTCGGTGACGCGCGGATGGACCCGCCTCGCCTCCACGTCGAACCCCGCGAGAAGGCGCTCGTCGAAGATCCGGTTGTAGTTTCGCTGCTCTGCGTCGAACCAGTCGCGCGGACAATTCGCGAACGCCTCTTCCGCTTTCATGACCCAGTCGTCCACCTTGCCGTCCTCGCTCAACAGTGAACTGAATGAAACCGGCGACTGTTTGTCACGGAACAGCGCGATGGTGAGGTTGCCCCAGACCTTCTCCGCTTCGAGGCAGTGTTTGAGATCGGCGATGAAGTCGTGCTTCTGCAAGGCGGCTTGCAAGGATTGCAACTGGGCGTCCGACCAGCGATGCGTGGCCAGCCCTTCCCATATGGGTTGCATGGCGATCTCCAACGCTGCGACGCGCACCAGATGCGAGATGAGCATTGGCTCGTCCTTGATCGAATCAATGATTCGCAACATCAGGAGCACGTCGAGCAAGCCTTGCTCCGAGTGGCCTGCCGCCAGCTCCGCCGAGGCCTTCAGTCGGAGCAACTGGCAGGTCTGCTTGATGAAGGCCAGATGCGGCAGGAGGATGCCCCAAGGGTTGTTCCAGTTGTATCGGATGTTGAAGCGCGCGTAAGGCCGCTGCCTGGCGGCGTGCAATTCATCGAGCACCGGCTGATAGGGTTTGAGGGCTTCAAGCACAAAGAGCGCGGCCTGGGCGTTGGTGGAGGGATCGGGCTGATCGGAAACAACGATTTCGTCGCGAGTGTCCGATGGACTCGCGGCATTCTGCGATTTCTCAAAGGCCGTCTTCCATGCCAGCATGTCCCAGACGAAGCGGCCGTTCTTTCGTCCCTCCGGAGACTCGGCCAGCATCGAGATGCGGCGGGGCCATTGATCGGCGCGCGAGAAATCATCAGGCCATCGGCTTCTGCTCTGCTGAAAGGTGGCTTTGTCCATGTGCAATGCGAGATAAGGCGTGGCGGCGAAGTTCTGATCGTCCGGCAAGGGAGGGGGGACAAGCTTCTCAGCGGCGGTCCGCTCGGGAGATGAATAAGCGATGCCGCCAAGTTTCGACTCTGACTGAGTATTGCGGCGACCAGCCAGCGTCAGGAACAAGCCACCAAGCGTCGCGAAGCACGCGATGGCGAACAGATACTTGGGCCAGTGCCTGCGGCTGAACAACTGTTGCAGCAGGGAGGCGGACTCGGTGGGCATGGACTCTCGGTTAGGTTCGTTCATAAGGGATTCGGTTGTTGAGTTGAATCAAGCCCTCGGCGGCGAGACGTTCTCGCTGCGGGGGCCGGGAGGGCCGCTTTTGGGTGCAGGCGCGGCTTCGGTAGAATTGTCGAGCAGACGGGCCAGCTCACGACGCTGGGCGGCCAGGACGGCTTCCGTTTCGAGGGAAGGCTTCTGGGACTCTTTCGCCATTTCGGCAGAAGCCGGTGCGTTCGTTACATTCAAGACTGCAATGGCAAGCCAGGCCGCCGCCAATCCAGCCCAGGCTCGCGGGCTGGGCCAGAGCCATTGGTGCCACCAAGCACCGTCGGCAGCCGCCGAGTCGGGGAGGTGCTTGGGTTGGGCAGCGGCATGGGTTTCGTATGTCCGACTTTTTACGTCGTCGGTCACGGGGCTGGCTGCGGTTTGCAGGATTTTCGCACGCCACTTTTCCGGCACCGCGCGAAGCGGCTGACGTTGCAACTGTTTCTCGAAATCGTCGGGGTTCATTTGATTTCTTCGTAGAGAGGACGCAGCCGCTCGCGCAATTTGTCTAAACCATAGCGATAGCGGCTGGCGGCCGTGTTGATGGGAATGTCGAGCGTCCCGGCAATGGCCTCGAAGGTGAGGTGTTCCCAGAGCTTGAGGTGAACGACCGCACGCTGATCCGGCGGCAGTTCGCCCAGTGCCGCAGTCAACCCTGCGCGAAACGCCTGCTCATCCGGGTCGGTTGCCGGAGCGAAGACGCCGGCCGATTCGACCATCAGTTGCTCGCGGTTCTTCTCCCGTGTGCCTCGCCGGCGCATCAGGTTGATGGCCGCGTTGTGGCTGATGCGAAGGAGGAACGCCCGTTTGTCGCGCACGCCCTCCAGCCGTTCCGGCTGCCGGGCCATCTTGATGAACACCTCTTGAATCACGTCGCGGGTGTCAGCCTCGTTGCGGGTGAAGTTCAGCAGAAAGGCAAAGAGCGCCTGAGCGTGATCGTCGTATAGGTTTTCTATCTCGTCCGGCGGCATCGTGTTTAGGGAGAGACGCGCCGGACTGTGACTCTTGTCTATGAATTTCGATCAACTCGCAGAAGGCCGGACATTCGCCGCTGCCTGCGCCATAGCGGCGACCCAGCCGGGTGGCGCAACCTTGGCACCCTTGACCTCCTGATGGATGCGCGAGAACTCGCCTTCATCCAGCCACAGGCCGCCGCACGTCGGGCATTGATCGATCTCCACCAGCTTCTGCTGCGAGAACCAGCGTCGCTCCAGCACCTGATCCGGACATCGCGGGCACACGCGCGGCTCGGTCAGCTTGACCTCCTTGTTCGAATCGCGCCAGACGGTGTGCAGATTCGCCGCACTGCGCGCATCGACACGCTGGAGTTCACGTTGATCAAACCAGATGCCGCCGCAGCCGCCGTAGCAGATGTCCACGGTCATGCCACCAGCACCTTTCTCGCGGAGGGAATTCTTGCAGGCCGGACATTTCATGGCGGGCAGAATAGGCAGCCGCGACCGGGTGGCAATATCACTTCACCTCGCCAGCCCGCGCGGCTTCATGCCGAGCAACGACTGTGGCGCGTCGAATAGTATCTGCCGTGCAATCGAGAGCGACTCCTCCGCCTTGAACTGGCCCTGGCCCACTTTCTCCGCGAGCACGCGGGCGAGTTGTTTGCGGAGGATCACTGCCTTCGCGTAGGTCCATTCCACACAGTAGGCGTCGCTGAAGAATGCGATCTGCTTGTTCGCCGGGAGCATGTCGAGCCGCTCGGAGAGCACCTGCCGGATCGTGGTCGGAAAGAAGTTGTGCCACCAGCAGCCGGCGAGGCTGAAGTTCGGCAACTCGCGCGCGAGGATGCACAGAGGTTGATTCGCGGACAGGCCGGAGAGGAAACACTGGAATCGGAGCTTCGGATGCCGCGCGAGCATCTCGCCAAGCTGCGCGATCGTGCGTTGATTCAACCGGCTCCCAGTCTCGAAGGGCAACGGCTCCGCGCCGAGGCTGAACTGGAAGACGATGCGATCGGCGTGGTGTTCCAGCTTCGTGAGGAACAGTTCGTGGACGTAGCTCGCGTAGGTGTCGCGCTCCACGGCCCCCGCTTGCGTGCGGCGGGCGAGCGCGGATTCCATCTCCACGTCCGACACGACGCGATAGTCGATGTCCGTCGAGAGATGCGTCGCCATCGAGAGCACCTGGTCGCAGGGAATGGCCGCGACGTAGTGTTCCACCGCCGCGTGAACATCCGCGAGCGAGCGGATGACGCGCTCCGTCGCGGGTCGTCCGCCGGAGCCGATGGGCGAAGGGCTTTCGGGAGTGCGACCCCAGCAGCGTTCCAGTTCGTAGAGCGCGGTGTCGAACTCGCCCCACTGGCAGCGGGTGAAGAACCCCCATTCGAGCGCGTATTGCAGGCGTCCGTCGTCTGCGCCGGCACCGCGCCGCGCGATCTCAGTGCCAGTGCGACGGATGTTCAGCCGGTCCAGAATCGAATGATGCCACGCGCGATCGTCCGCGCGTTCGCGAATCAGCGCGTCGAGCTTGCGCCAGTTCTCACGCGTGACCGATTCGCGCCATCCGTAAAGATCGGAAAGGATCAGGCGCACGCCCCACGATGAGCTGGTGTTCTGAATCAACGGCAGGAAGGGAATGGCCTCCTCGATCCGTTGATGCGCCTCGGCTTCATCCGGCCAGCCGGGATACTGCGTGAGCCGCGCGCCCGACGGACAGCCCGCCGCATACAGGTCGCTGATGACCATGTGATACAGCAACACGTCGTGCAGCCCGCGCGCCCCGAGACGGCCGCCGACCAGATGCGTGTGGATGTCGAGCATCGGCACGGTGGCTAGGGCGGATTCGAGTTCGAGGGCGAGCGAAGGAGATTCCATGACGAATGGCGGGCGTTCCCCAGTCGGACTAGTCGAAGAACGCCGTGAGGAGTTCCGCAGCAGAGCCAACGACCTCAACGATGTCCGGGACGGCCGACGAGGTGCGAGAATGCGACGGCTGATTGTCCCACGCGCTGGCGGTTCGGGCGGCCTTCAACTTCCGTTGCTCCTCCGCGATCTCCGCCTTCTGTTTCTCGCGAGCGCGATCCAGTCCACCGGCACGGATGAACTCCACGATGCGATGCAGCTCATTGTGATCGAACCAGGTGCCGTGCGCTCGGCACACATCGACGATGACGCCGGAGCAGTTCGCGAAGTTCACGCGGTTCATGAGCGACTCGCATTGCGGACAGCGCACGTAACGCACCGGGCCGGCGGACACCGGCGCGCCCAACGACGGCTTCGCGGCCGCCACCACCGCCTGTTTCTCGCTGTCGCGGCAGATGCGCTCAAAGGTCGGCGCGTCGAGCCACAGGCCGTAGCAACGACCGCATTCGTGCAACGGAATACCGCCAATATCCCCGCGCAACATCGACACCTGGCAGCCGGGACAACGCCGGTCGGAATCTTCGCCGCTCCACACCGCGGCCGGCCCGCCGCAGTGCGGACAGAATTTCGCGTCCTGGAACATCATGCCGAAACAGCCAGGACAGGAGATCGTCGCCAGCCGCGCCCCGCAATGGGCGCAGTTCGGCTGGTCGCCCGTCACCGCCGCGCCGCAACTGAAACAGTGAAGCGTCTGTGCATTCATGATGCCCCGAAACTGCCACGCGCCCGCGCCGGTTTCGATTCCAAAGTCGGTGCAAGGTTCAAGGTGCGCCCGTCTTGCGCGGCCAGAAAATGCTCCACGTCGCGACACAACGGAATCCCCGCCTGCCCGCCGTGCCGCCGGGCCTTCAACGCGGCCGCAGCGGAGGCGAAACGCAGGCGCACCGAAAGCTCCATGCCTTCCGCCAGCGCGATCGCGTACGCGCCGTGAAAAACATCGCCGCAGCCCGTCGTGTCCACCGCCTCGACCCGAAAGGATTGGAACCGCTGCGAGCCCGCCATGCCCGCTTCCTGAAACCACCCGCCCCGCGCGCCGCTCGTCAGGATCACTACACGCCGGTCCGCGCGCCAGAGACGCGTGATCGCAGCCGACGCAGTTCGCGCTCCGGTCAGTCGCAAGGCGAAGTTTTCGGAAACAATCAGGTGATCCACCAGTGCCAGCAACTCGTCGAAACGCGGCAGGTGGCTGCTCTCGAAATCCGCCACGACCGGAATGTCCGCCGCGCGCGCGATCCGCGCCGCGCGGATCATTCCCGGAATGCCGAAGCGATCGACGAGCAGCACGCGCGTCGATTCGATCACCGCCTTCGCCGGCAATCGCGGGTGCGCGCCCAGCGCCGCCTTGGGATCGTAGAAAATGTTCCGCGTGCGCCGGGTCTCATCGACGACGATCAGCGAGCGAATCGGCCCCGCTCCGCGACGGCTCACCGCATGCCGCGTGTTCACGCCCTCGCGGCGAAACGTCGCGGAGATGAACCGCGATCCGTCGTCCGCACCCAGGGTTCCCGCGAAGGCCGCGCGTGCGCCGAGTCGAGCCGCCGCGACCAGCGCCGTCGCCGTCAGGCCGCCGCAATGGATTTCGCGTTCGCGCACCTCGACCTTGCCGTCGGGCGCGGGATACTTCGGGACGTAGAGAATCTCGTCCACCGCAGTGCAGCCGAGGCCCAGGACATCGAAGCGCTTTTTCACCGGGATGGTTTCCTGGAGCGAACCCAAGCAGTTGAACCACGAATGGACACGAATCCACACGAATAAAGACCGGCGTAGTCGAGGCTTGTGGTGGCAGCAACAACGGTCACTGAACCGTGATACCGATTCCTCCTGGTCAACGCCCCTTCCACCCTGCCTGATTCGTGTCCATTGGTGTTCATTCGTGGTTTCTTCTGCATCGATCCAACTAAAGCGACGCCAGCCACTGGCGCATCTGCGGCGGGTCTTCCTTGAACATCAACGAACCGGGCACGATGTAGTCCGCGCCCGCCGCCTTGAGCAACGGAACGGTTTCGCGGCGGATGCCGCCGTCGGCTTCGACCTCAGTCGCCAGGCCGCGTTGCACGATGGTCTCCTTCGCACGACGAATCTTCTCCGGGATTCCCGCGTCCATGCTCGCGCCCTTGATGCCCATCGCGGTGCCAACGATGCAGAGCACATCCAGGTCGTTCCAATGCGGCTCCAGCACGTCGATGGGTTCGGTGATGAGCAACGACACGCCGGCCTTCCTGCCGCGGGCCTTGATCGCCTTGAGCACCGCGCCGGGATCTTTCACCGCGTCGAAACAGAACAGGATGATGTCCGCTCCGGCCTCGACGAATGGATCAATCCAGATCACTGGATCGGTGACCATGAGATGAACCTCGAAGGGCTTCGCCGAATGACGCCGGAGCTGGGCGATCTGGTCGGGAAAGAACAGGAGGTTGTGAACGTAATGACCGTCGGCGACATCGAGGTGCCAGCGTTCGGAGAAGGGTTCCACACGACGCATCTCGGCAGCGAGGTTCCCGAGGTCAGCGGACCAGAGCGAGGTCGAGCACTTGAGCATGGGAGATGGGTAGCCTCGAACGCGCCCGACTGACAAGCCCGCGCTGCATCCAGCCGGACCGCGCAAAGCGGAGCAACGGCCCGACCAAACCGCGCCTTCGTCGCCCGCTGAATGCAGGCCTGTTTTGTCGCAACGCGAGAAAACCCACCCACCGCCCGCCGCGTTCGATCCTGCCCGCGTCTTTCGCCACACTTGCATTCCCGCCGCAGTTCAGCGCGAAATCTCGCGCATGAAAATCACCCGCATCTTCGCCCACCGCGTCGAGCTGCCCTTGCACGAAGGCACCTACAAATGGTCCGGCGGCAAGTCCGTGTCCGTCTTTGACAGCACCATCGTCGGCGTCGAGACCGACACCGGCCACATCGGCTACGGCGAAGTGTGTCCGCTCGGGCCGTTCTACCTACCCGCCTACGCGGAAGGCGTGCGCGCCGGGTTGAGGGAACTGGGGCCGCACTTGATCGGCTTCGACCCGCGCGAACTCGCAAAGCTGAACCATCGCATGGACGCCGCGCTCAAGGGGCATCCCTACGTGAAGAGCGGCATCGACATCGCGTGCTGGGATTTGCTCGGGCAGGCGACCGGCCTGCCGGTGTGCGTGCTCATGGGCGGGCGCTTTGGCGAAGCGGTGCGGCTCTACCGCGCCATCTCGCAGGAAGACCCGGCCGTGATGGCCCGCAAAGTCGCCGGCTACCGCGCGGAAGGTTACTCTCGCTTCCAACTCAAGGTCGGCGGCGATGCGGACACGGACATCGAACGCATCCGCGCCGTGCGCGCGATGCTTCAGCCGGGCGACCGGCTCGTGGCCGACGCGAACACCGGGTGGACGCAGCACGAGGCCATGCGCGTCGTCCGCGGCGTTCGAGACGTGGATGTTTATATCGAGCAACCGTGCCTAACCTACGAGGAGTGTCTTTCCGTGCGCCGCCATTGCGATCACCCGTTCGTGCTTGATGAAAACGTGGACGGCCTCGACATGCTGCTCCGCGCCAAGTCCGATCTCGCGATGGACGTGGTGAACCTCAAGATCAGCAAGCTCGGCGGCCTGACCAAAACCCGGCAGGTGCGCGACCTCTGCGTGAGCATGGGCATCGCGATGACGCTCGAGGACAGTTGGGGCGGGGACATCACCACTGCGGCCATCGCGCATCTCGCGCACAGCACGCCGGAGGAATTCCGGTTCACCAGCACGGACTTCAACAGCTACGTCACCGTTAGCACGGCCAACGGCGCGCCCCAACGCGAGAACGGCTTCATGAAAGCCGGAACCGGGCCCGGCCTTGGCATCACACCAAAGCTCGACGTACTCGGCCGGCGCGTGGTGGAAGTCGCGAGTTGACGGTTCGCCCGCCCGGCCGGTGTGACTGAAACTGACCGACGTCGCAGCCAGGCCTTACGGCGCCGCTATCCGTCTCAGCGCCCGCCTTTGAAATGGCGGTCGGCGAAGTTCATGAAGATTTCCCAATCGTCGACGGTCATGGAGTGTTTGCCTTCGCGGATGTAGTAACCAAGGCGGCTGTCCACGAGTTGACGGTGGGGCGGGAGTTGTTTCGCAGCGAGGCCTTCGACGCCGAGGAAGCGATAGGCGGGATCGGCGGCTTGCAGCACTTCAAATTGCTGGCTCGGATTCGCCCACTGGTCGTCTTGCGCGTTGGAGAAGAGCACCGGGCGCGGCGCGCAGAGGGCGACGAGTTCGTGCTGGTCAAAGGGGAGCTTGTCAGGGGCGTCGTTGTACTTCTTGAACTCGCCGTTGAACCAGTGCGGAAAGTTTCCGTTGATGACCTTGATGGTCTCGGCGATGGGCCGGCCGTTCTTTTGCGGCGCAGCGAGCGCGGCGGAGACGCGATTGGGCGCAGTGCCGCCGCAGCCGGCCTGATGCGGGATGGAGAGCGCGATGCGTTCGTCATACGCGGCGGCGAGGAGCGCGGTCTTGCCGTTGCGCGAGTGGCCGACGGCGGCGATGCGTTTCGCGTCCACGTCGCGATCGCTCACGAGGTAATCCACACAGCGACTGTAACCCCACGCCCACGCGGCGATGCTGCCGCGATTGGTCGGGTTGTTCTTCGCGGCGTCACCACCGGCGAGCCAGGCGTAGATGCCATCGCTGATTTCCTTGCGGTCGGAATCGACGTCCGTGGTGCAGAAGCTCGCCAGCGCGTAGCCGCGTTCGACGAGGCGGGCGAGCGGCCAGTCCTGCGCCTGCCCGCCGCGCGCGGCTTCGGTAGCGGCATTGTTGGTGCAGCCTTTGCAACTGTTGTAGAGCCAGCCTTTGGTCAGCGGCACGCGGGTGTCGGCGGTGAGCGCGTGGTTGCCGCAGAAGTTCATCGCGAGAAACACCGGCGCGGGAGCGAGACGGTTGTTCGGCACGAC
>SXGS01701672.1_pt1 | contig 23150 bp, 22 predicted proteins | sample 3174681 | NCBI WGS metagenome assembly SXGS01 (sample SAMN11356861, study PRJNA531348) | freshwater metagenome | isolation source: freshwater sample F1-80 | place: China: Fuxian Lake, Yuxi | collected 2017-12-25
CCGGTGATCAGGGCGACCTTGCGACCTTGGGCGTCAGGCATGTGTCGGGTCCGCTATCAAGTTACTATGCCGCGATGGGGCGGGCGTCGGAAGAAGTCTCAGGGCGCTGCAAGAACAGCGCCGCCTGGGCGAACTGGGCGATCCCCGTGGTCTTGGCCAGTTGGCCGGCCAGGGCCAGCCGCGCCGCCCGGGCCTCAGGATCAGCCGTGTGGTTGGCGGCCTGCGCGATGGCGGTGGCCAAGGCTGTGGAATCCCCCGGCGGAGTCAGCTGACAGGAGGTTCCCAGGAAATCTGCCAGCTCCGTGCCGGGATCTGCCGTAACGATCACCGGCTTGGCCGAAGCCAGCATGCCGCCGAGCTTTGAGGGCAGCAAAAGGTCCGCCGCCTCCCGCTCCTGCGGCAGCAGGTGCACATCGGCGACGCTCAGAAACGCGCCAAACCGCGCCTCCGGCTGAAACCCGATCAGCCGCAGGTTCGGCAGCCGGGCCGCCGCCGTCTCCAGCTCGGCACGCATAGGACCATCCCCGGCCACCAGGAACAGGATGTCTGGCTGGTCGCGCAGCCGCTCGGCCGCCTCCCAGATCAGCCGAACCCCCTGCTTGGCGCCAAGATTGCCCGAATAGAGCGCCACGAACGCCGTCTCAGCGATCCCCAACTCCCGCCGGTAAGCGCTGGCGTCCTGATCGGGCCGGACCTGGTCCAAATCCACCCAGTTGCGCACCACCGCGACCTTGCTGGCGTCGGCGCCCTTGTCGATGATCTTCTGCGCCATCCGGTGAGAGATGGTCACGATGCGGTCAAACCGCCGCGCCATGGCCCGGTCAAAGGCTCCAGCCAGTCGCGCCAGCAGGCCCCCTTGGCCCAGGTGCCCGACCGCAAAGGCCGCCTCGACCTCCAAGTCTTGAACATGCAGCACCGTGCGCGCCCCGACCCATTTGGCCGCCAGCAGCGCGATCGGCGCCACGAACAGGGTCGGCTCGACCACCATCACCACGCTGGGCCTGCGCCGTAGGATGGTCCAAAGGGCCACCGGCGCCGAACTGGCCGCAAACGACAGGGGCGCCAGCAACCGCCGGAAGCCCTTCATCTGCTCGCTCAGATAAAGCGGGCACCGATAAAGGTCTGCCCCAGCTAAAGCCTCGCGGGACCAGCTGTTCTTGTGCGGCGCCTGCACCCGCCAGCCCGGATAATGCGGCGGCGCCGTCACCACGCAGACCGCGTGGCCCTCGGCCGCCAGATAGGCGCCGATCTCGCCGGAATAGCGACCAACGCCAGCGATCTCCGGGGCGTAATTGATGCCATAGATGACGATGGATTCCCGCGCCGTCATATGTGGCGCTCCCTGGCGCACATCGACCTTGGTTCGGACCACTCCGTCACCGTCTCGGATTGCCGGACTTCCGCGCTCATCACTCAAACCGTCCATCGGTTTCCTGCGCCCAGCGATGCAGGGACGACAAGAGGTCAAGCTCAAACCCATAGCCATTGGCCAACAGCCACTGGGGAGCGATACGCGTCGAACGCACAAGTTTCATGACCCGCTCGCGGTGAATGGGGGTCTTGGCGCCCAAGGCGTTGGCGACCTCAAACAGCCGGGCAGCCAGCAACAGGGCGGGCAGGGGGGCGGTGGCCGGCCGGAATGGGCGGCTCATCACCTGGCTTAAGGCGGCGACGATGTCCTGGGTGGTGCTTTCGTCGGGAAAGGCGAAGTTGAACAGGATGTCCCGATCTTGCCTTTCGACCGCAAATTCGAGGGTGCGGAGGAGCTCATCCACATGCCCGCCGCTCTTCACCGTGTCCCGCCGGCCGGGATAGACAAACATCCCGCGCTGCAGCGCGCCGGCCAGGGTGCTGTAATTGCCCCGCTCCCCTGGGCCGAACACAACGCCTGGCCTCACGGTGATCAGCCGTCGGCTGGGATTGGCCTTCAGCCACATCTGATGGATCAACTCGGCCATCAGCTTCGAGCGACCATAGTCGCTGGTCGGTGACGGCGGTGAGGCCTCGGTTCGCACCTCTTCGGTGGGGCCGTAAACCGAGATCGAGCTCGTGAAGACGATCAGCGGAATTTCGTTGGCCTCGGCCAGGGCCGTGACGTGACCGGCCCCCAGCACGTTGGTCTCGAAGTATTCGTGCGCTGGGTGCCCCGGCGTGCGATGGACCGCCGCCAGATTATAGAGGACCTCTGCGCCCGCCCCAATTTGCGGGTTCAGGGTCTGACGTACGTCCGCCGTGACGTAATCGACCCCTGCCACCTGTTCGCGGGGGGGCTCGATATCTGCCGCGACCACGGCGTGTCCCTGCTGGGTCAGGCGTCTGACGAGGCGCGTGCCGATGAACCCGCTGGCGCCGACCACGACGGCGCGGGGGCTGGGGGCGGGCGCCGTCGACATCTCAGCCCACCGCCGCCATGAGCTGGTCCTTCAGCTCCGGCCGGCAGACGATCAGGTCGGGGAGGTAGGTGTCTTTCTGATTGTAGAGCATGGGCGTCCCGTCCAGGCGCGAGACGTGGAAGCCGGCGGCCAGCGCCACAGCCACGGGGGCGGCGGAGTCCCATTCATACTGGCCGCCGGCATGGACATAGGCATGGGCCTCGCCGCGGACGACGCCCATCACCTTGGCGCCGGCTGAGCCCATGGGCACGAGCTCGGCGCCCACGATCTCGGCGGCGCGGCGGGCCACCTCTGGCGGCCGCGAGCGGCTGACCAGAATCTTCAGGCCGGCCGGGGGCTGCGGCATCGGGGGAGGGGCGGCAGTATCGAGGACGAGGCTGAGCCCGGGCAGGGCGACGGCGCCGACGCGGGGATGGCCATCGATGCAGAGCGCCACATGGACCGCCCAATCGTCCCGGCCTTCGGAAAACTCCCGGGTGCCGTCCAGGGGGTCGATGATCCACACGCGGGAACGGCCAAGGCGCGAGGCGTCGTCGGCAGCTTCTTCCGACAGCACCGCATCATCTGGGCGCAGGGCGGTCAAGCTATGGCTGAGAAACTGCTGGCCCACCGCGTCGCCCAGGCCGCCCAGGGGCTTGCCGGTCAGGGATGACAGGCGCCGCGCGGTCATCAGAAGCTCGCCAGCCTGCCGCGCCAGGGCGCTGGCCAGCCGGGCGTCCTCAGAAAGGTCGTAGACTTGCGGCATAAACGGCCAGGCCCCCGCCCCGGCAAAAGTCATCGCGTCGGAGATACAGTCCGCCGGCGCGCCCATAGATCAGGTTCGTGTCGTCAGTAGGAGCCGCTGCGCATCAGAACCGCCGGAATGGTCGCCGCCAGAATCTGCACGTAGCGGCGGACCCCGATGGTGCGGGCATAGAGCACGTCCAGGGCCACCCGGCGGCGGTAGGACACGTCATTGCGGCCATTGACCTGCCAAAGGCCTGTAATGCCGGGCTTGACCGCGCAGTAATAGTCAAACCAGCGCCCATAGCGGGGAACCTCGGAGACCACGATGGGCCGCGGCCCCACCAGGCTCATCTCACCCCGCAGAACGTTGAGCAGTTGCGGCAGTTCATCCAGGCTTGATCGGCGCAAGAAAGCGCCCAGGCCAGTGATGCGAGGGTCAACCCTCAGCTTTTGCGCCGTTTCCCACTGCTCGCGGGCCTCGGGATCGCGCTCAAGAAGGGCGTTCAGCCGAGCCTCGGCATCAATGACCATGGAGCGAAACTTCAGGCACTGGAAGGTCTTGCCGTTCTTGCCAATGCGGGTCTGACGGAACAGGGCCGGGCCCCCGTCCTGGGCACGGATCAGCAAGGCAATGGCCAGCATCAGGGGCGCAATGAATACAAGAACGGTCAGGGCAATGACGATGTCGAGGGCCCGACACAGGTCCAGGCTCACCTTCGCCCCCGCCTTGATCGGCTTGGCGGGGCTGTAACCCGTCACAGCGTGCAGGTCTTGAAGACCTGTACACTGGAGAGTGATGTCTTTCGTCCCTGAAAGATACACGCTGCAGCCCCCTACGGTTGTGGCGTTCTTTACCCTGCGAATTTAGGGCCATCCAGCCCTTTCAACGTCCGGTGGAAACTAGTCTTGCTTCAAGTCCTGTGCAGGCGCCAGGAAGACAGGCGCCCAATGTGTGCAGTGCAGTAAGTTTTCATCACTTCGCCGCACCCCGGGCCTTGGGAAGTCCTTCCGTGTGCCAGCGCCAGGCGCTGTCGAGGATGTCGCTCAGGCCAAAGCGGGGGCTCCAACCGAGCACCTCGCGGGCCTTTCGGTTATCCGCCACCAGGGCCGGGGCGTCGCCTTCGCGCCTGGGAGCATCGGTAACCGCAAAGGGGCGTCCAGACACCGCGGCGATGGCGGCCACCAGCTCAGCAACCGTGGAGCCGGTTCCTGTGCCGAGGTTGAAGGCCGTGCTTTCGCCCCCCTCCAGCAGATATCTCACCGCCCGGACGTGGGCGTCGGCCAGGTCCAGGACGTGGATGTAGTCACGCACCGCCGTGCCATCCCGGGTGGGATAGTCCCGGCCAAATATCTTGAATCCAGCCCGTTCGCCCATCGCGGCCGCAATAGCCAGGGGGATGGCGTGGGTTTCCGGCGTGTGCCACTCGCCTATGCGGGCCTCGAAGTCTGCGCCGGCGGCATTGAAATAGCGCAGGCAAACCGAGCGGAAGCCGCTGTAGCGATCCAGGTCACCCAGGATCTGCTCGACCATCAGCTTGGACCGGCCATAGGGATTGAGGGGGGCTTGCGGATGGGTCTCATCCATCGGGATCTGCAAGGGGTCGCCATAGGTGGCGCAGGTCGAGGAAAAGACCATGGCCCCGACGCCGGCTCTGCGGGCGGCGTCGATCAGAGTCACCGCGCCGGCGACATTGTTGTCATAGAACCGGTCAGGGTGGAGGACAGACTCGCCCACCTCGATCAGCGCCGCAAAGTGGATGACGGCGACCGGACGATGCTTGGCGAACACCTCGTCCAGCCTCCGGGCGTCTCGGATGTCGCCGACCTCCAAGGGCCCCCACTGGACGAACTCAGGGTGGCCGTTGGTCAGGTTGTCATAGGCGACCGGCAGAAATCCGGCTTCTGCGAGGCGCAGACTGGTGTGCGAGCCGATATAGCCGGCCCCCCCCGTCACCAAGACTGTCTGCATGCCAGATTCCACGCTTCGCCGCCCTTGGGCAATTGTCCTGGCCGATCGCCTCGGCCTTACGACGGGTTCAAGACAGTATTGCGATCATCGTCATTGACGGGACGCAAAACGAAAGTGTTCGCGCAGAGACGGTTTGTTAGCTGCGTCCGGTTATCGTCTCCCAGACCTTCGGGAGGAACAAATCGTGGGCGCCAAACTTCGTCCTTTGACCGCAGAAGCGATCGCAGAACATCAAACCCTATCCCCGGAGCCTGTGCTTCGGGCCGCAAGGCTGGCCCTGCCCAGTGATCTTGGCGCCGAAAGCCCCGCCCTTCGGCTCCAGGATCAGTTGCGACGCTCTTTAGAAGCCTCGCCTCAGGACAACTGGTCGGCGCGCCGGACGCTGGCCTTTGTCCTGGTGAGCTGCGGGGCCTTCTGGATTGCTGCAGCCCTGCTGTTCCAGATGGCGTCCCGCGCCCTGGGCTAGGCCGAGGCCAACCGCAGGGCCTCAGCTCACATAATACTTCTTGTACTCCGCATAGTAATAGCCGGGGTCGCCGTAGCCATACTTGGCCTGCTGCTTCATATCGACCTGGGTCAGGGCGACGCCGGCCAGATGGGCGCCGGTGCCTGACAGCAGCCGGAACGCCGCCTCGATGGCGTGCTGCGGGGTCCTGCGCCAGTGGGCCAGGAACACGACCACATCGGCCTTGGGCGCCAGGACACGGGTATCGGCCACGGGCAGGACCGGCGCGGTGTCCAGGATCACCAGATCATAGGTGCGGCGCAGCTCTTCCAGCAGGCGGTCCATGGCCTGGGAGCCAAAGACATCCTTTGGCGTCAGGCTGGATTTGGCCAGGGGCAGAAGGCGGGCGCCGGTGGTCTGGTCGAGGCTCAGGACCTCGTCCAGGGTCGCTTCGCCGGCCAGCACCTCGATCAGACCGCGGGCGGGCTCGGCGCCAAAGAGGCGATTGACCGAGCGGCGGCGCAGGTCGCAGTCCACCAGGATGACCTTCAGGCCCTGCTGAGCCGCCGATCTGGCCAGACACACCGAGGTGGTGGTCTTGCCTTCACCTGGCAGGGACGAGGTGATGGCCACCACCTTCACCGGTTCGCCGAGCCTGGAATAGATCACCGAGGCCCGCAGGTTTCGGAAGGCTTCGGCGAAGCTGGAGAGGGGTTTTTCGATCACATAGTCGATCGGAGAGCTGGCCTTGCCTTCAGCGACCGAGGCCAGCAGCGGGATCGCGCCCAGATAGGAGACATCCAGGCGGTGCTCCACGTCCTCGGCGGTGGCGAGGCCGGCATCGAGCATCTCGGCCAGAACCACAGCTGCCAGGCCACAACCCACGGCCAGGACCAGACCCAGGGCCAGGTTCAGGGGAACCTGCGGCGAGCTCTGGCCGGTCGGGATCGTTGCTGAGGACACGATCCGCGCGTCAGACTGTTCAATGCCCTGCTGAGAGCTCGTCTCCTTGTAGCGGTTCAGGTAGCTCTCATAGAGGGTGCGGGAGGCTTCGGCCGTCCGCTCAAGTTCATTCAGCCGCACCTGAGCCTGGTTGTTGCCCACCAGGGTCCCGCGGGCGCTGGACAGGCTGCCGCCGATCGCGGCCGCCCTTTGCCTCGAAACCTGAACCTGGGCTTCCAGGTTGGAGATGATCCGCTGGATCTCCGCCTGGATCTGGGCGTCGATGTCGGTCAGCTGACGGTTGGCCGTCAGCATTTCAGGGTGACGCTCGCCGTAACGGCCCTGCAGGTCGGCGACCTTGGCCGACACGGTGGCGCGCTGCTGACGCAGTTGCTGGATGACCGGCGAGCTCAGCGCTTCGCCAAGGTCATCGCCAGACGAGCCTCGGGCCAGCTGGCTGCGGGCGGTGCTCAGCCGGGCCTGGTCTTCGGCCACCTGCGCCCGGGCCTGGGCCAGGCTCTGATTATAGTTTGAGATCTCGGTCTCTGTGAGATTGGTTCCGGCCGCGCTGAGCAGGTTATTGGCGATGCGGTAGTTCTGCACCGCGGCCTCGTCGCCGAGCACCTGCTGACGCAGCCCTTCCAGGCGCGAATTCAGCCAGGAATTGGCCTGCTGGGTGGCGTCGAACTTGGCCTCCAGCTGCTCAAGCAGATAGAGCTCGGCATACTTGTTGGCGATGGTGGCGGCCTTGGTCGGGCTTTCAGACTCAATGCTGACATTGATGACATAGGTCAGACCGGCGCGACGGACCGACAGGCGGTCGAGCAGGGCGTCGACAATGCGCTCCTGGGCCTTTTGCTCGGCGATGGGGTCATCTGCGACCTCAAGGGGCTTTGCCGAGGAAAACACACCCAGCACAGAGTCCTTGACGTTGGATAGGACACCACCCGGGGCGAGTTCGGAATTGAACTCCGGATCCTTGGACAGCTGCAGGGCGTTGACCACCCGCTCCGCAAGCCGGCGGGACTTGAGGATCTCGACCTCGGTGTCGACCACGCTGGAGTCGGCGGGCAGGCCTGAAAGGACCGCCTCCACATTGACGACCTGCTCCTGGCGGGTGTCGAGCATCACATTGGCCGTCGCCGTGTACATGGGCGTGGCGGTGAAGGTGATGAAGATCGCGGCCAGGAAGACCAGCGCGGCAATGGCGCCAAACAGGCGGATGCGCCTGCGAAAGATATTGGCGAGCCGGCGCAGGTCCAGCTGGTCGGCCAAGCCCCCCCCGGAGCGACGGCCACCGTTCATTCCTCCGTCTCCCTCGAAATTGGGATCGGCGGCGGGGGAAGAAAAAGCATTCATCGAAATCAATGTCCCGAAACAGGCCTAGTCACAGCCAAAGCGTGCAAGCCGGAGGCCACCAGATTGGGCCAAATGACGCCGGGATAGAAACGGCCAGGCCCAAATTGAGCCTGGCCGTGGAGGGTCTAGAACTGCAGGGCGAGGGTGGCGCCGAACTTGTTGACCTTGAAGTCCTGGCCGCCGATGCCGCTGGAGTCCATGTCCATATGGTTATAGGCCACGGTCAAGCCAACATTGCGGTTCAACAGATAGGTGGCGCTGAGACCAGCGTTGAACCGGTCGTCTTCACGGGTGACACCTTGATATTCATCGGTGCCCTGAGCGAGCTGCCCTGTGATGATCACATTGCGCATCAGCTCATGGTCGACCTTCACCCCGACATTTGTAGACGTGAAACCGGCTGAGCCCAATGCAGGGCTCTCCTCGATGGTGCGCGAGCCGTTCAGGGTAATGGTGGTGAGCGGCGTCGGGAACCATTCCACCTGAGCTCGAGCCCCAAGTCCATCGATGTCGGTCAGGGTCGGGTCGTCATATTCCTGGCTGAAATAGCCCACCGCAATTTCACCGCGCGCCGCAGAACCCAGCTCGAAGTTTGAACCCACAAGAGTTTGGGTACCTTCAGAGTCGCGGACCAGAGTCACGGCGGGACGATCGAGGCGGTAATCCTTGCTGTTGCGGTTAAACTCTACGAACAGCGCCGTCGCTGGGCTGACCGCATAGTCGGCGCGGGCGGTGAGCAGATGCTCATCGCGGTCACGATACTGCTGTGCGATGGCACCCCCACGGGAGTTGCGGCCATCCTCATAATCGAAGCCCTTGAAGCTATATCCGCCTGACAGACGAAGGCGGTTCAGTTCGTGACTGATGCCGACCCGTGCTGCCGTCGTCTCGTATTGGGTTGGTGCGAGCGCGCCAACAACAGCGTTGGGCGACGTCCGGGGCTCGATCAGGTCAGCCCAGTCGGCGCCGAGCGAGATGAAGCTGTTGCGCTGCATATCAAGCTGGGCCGAGGCCCCCGCCGACAGGTCCTCGGAATTCTCGGTGTCGAAGTCCTGATAGCGCAGGAGCGAAGCCCGGGCATAGGCGTTCAGGGAATGCCGCGACCAGTCGGAGGCAATCGAGATTTCCGGCGCCACGCGCCAGATAAGATCTTCGGTCTCGCGCCCGTCGGTGGCGTAGATGTTGTCGTTGTTATCAACGCCCAGCGAAAGCTTGGGATAGGCCATGAAGGCGCCAGCCCGGAGGCCGACGGCCTGGTAGCCCTCCCGAGGCCGCTGCATCACGCTCACATTGCGGTCGCGGGCGAAGTTGCTGTCCACCTTGCTGGCGGACGCCAGTTCGCCCCGGGCGGACTGCGCAGCCGCGGGGCTGGAGAGGCCCGCGGCGATCGCGATCGCCGCCCCAGCCATCAGTACTCTCTTGTCCGCTGTCACGTTCATATCCCTAGGTTCTTAGGCTGCGCCAAGCGCAGATCCAGGTTCAGATCTTGTCGTTCGAGGACCCTCGGTCGAGCCAGCGTGTTGCGCCGGCCCGACAGAAGGCTAAGGCTTACTGGCCGGTATAGATCGGCGTCGTCACGGTCGGCGGCGGCGGGGCTGGCGGAGGCGGGGCCAGATTTGCAGCAGCGGGCGGCGCCGCAGCGACCGCTTGCTGAGCTGCAACCGATGCCGTCGCAACGGCGGCGGTTACGGCGGGGGTGCTGATCCCGGCGGCTGCAAGGATTGGGGCGGCCTGAGTCACGGCAGCGGCCACGACAGTGGGGGGCAGGCCGCTGGCGGCGACGACGGTGGCGATGGCAGCTTCCACCGCCGCCTGCTGGGCGTCCTCAGACATGCCCTCGGTGGCGGCCACGGCTTCGGCCACGGCCACGGCAATGGCTTCGGCAAGGGCTTCAACCTGGGCAGCTTCCGCCGCGGTGTCCTGCGCAACCGCCACAGCGGCCGGAAGGGCAATGAGGCCGAAGCCGGAGACCGCAACCATGGCGCGGGCCACGGCGCTGACGCCAAACACTTTGAGGCTCATGTCGCCTCTCCCCTAAAAATCGTTAACGGCGTAGTTGCCTAGGTTCTTCTAAGGCCACAATGCGACGGATTTCTCAAGGCCCGTCATCTATGGATGCAGTATTTAGATCAAAGGCTGTGCCATTCTCGCGCAGTGCGCGAACTTGCATCGCTTGATGAGGCGGCGGCGATTAGTTTTTCGACAGGCTCAGCCTAGGGGCGGGGGCGACGTTTAAAACGTTCACGCCAGAAAATGGCCGGAACGATGCCAGTAGGCGAGGTGACCGATTCAAGAGTCGCCAACATCTGGCCACGTCGTCTGGTCCCCAGGACCGCGAAGGTCTCGACCTCGACCTTCCTGCGCAGGTCCGGGGTCAGATCCCCCCAATGGTTTAGGGCAAATCCGACTCGCCAGATTGAAACATACTGATCAAGGGGCAACAATTCATAGGACCGCTCAAGATGGGCGACCCCCTCAGCGCTGAGTTTACCGTCAAGACTGTCGATATGGGCCAGCCGCAGCCTGGAACTGGAATCATAGGGCGATTGGGAAAGCGCTAACTGGCTGGCCAGGATGGCGGCTTCCAGGTCTGGGGGTGATGTACTCAGGGCCAGATCAGCGGCTCGGCTTTGCCCAAGCGTGATTACAATTGGCGAGGGCACAGGCGTTGTTGCAGGCGTCAGCGCGGCCAGGCCGGCCAGGGCTCCGCCCAGGGTCAGCAGCGGCAACAGGATCAGCCCTGCGAGCTTGGCCATGGCGTTCAGGGACATCATGCCCGCGCCCCCTGCGACATGGCGAACTGCAGGCCCAGCAGATAGCTCCACATGAGCGCAAAAGAGGGGGTTTGCAGGGCAAAATCCGTCATGCCGTGCACCAGAACCGCCAGATTGGCGGCCACGAGGGCAAACAGCACAAAGGTCATGCGTGTCCGGCGCACCCCCCGCCAAAGGGTGATGATCATGACCGCTGCGATTGCGCCAAACATGGGCAGGGCGCCCACCAGGCCCGCCTCCTCCAGCCATTGGATGACGACATTGTGGGTGGCGCGCACGGTCCACATGGAACTGAAGGTGGAAGTGTCCATGAGAATGCGGTGGACAGTGTCGAAGGTGCCCAGTCCGTAGCCACCGATGGGGGCCGCCAGGAAGGCCCGCCAGTGCATGGAGAACATCTCGGCCCGCCCTATGGCGCTCTCTTCAAAGAACGCAAATCGGTCGAGCAGGCGCTCGCCGAGGAAGTAGAGGCCGGCCAGGGCGGCGATGATCGAAGACAGCATGATCAGGGTGACCCGGCTCCAGCCCACGCGCCCGGCAAACAGCAGGATCACCACCAGGCCCACCACGCCGACGGCGGCGCCAAGCGCTGCGCCCCGCGAGGCCGTCGCCAGAAGGCAACCCACCAGGATGATCAGGGCCGCCCAATATCCGGTCGCCTTCTGCAGGGCTTGACCGGCTCGCACCCCTCGAAGGTCGCGCAGCAAGGGACCCAGGGTGACCACCACCATCATGGCAAAGAAGGTGCCCGCCGTGTTGGGGCTCATCAAAGTGCCCTCCAGACGCCCCCTCTGGGTCTGGAACTGCAGGCCCGTAGCGAAGCTGAAGAACGCCCACAGGCCAAAGATCGCTGACAGGGCGATGGCGACATTAACGGCGGTCTTGGCCCTTTGATCGGAGGCCCCGGTGGCGACGCCCACCAGGAAGATGCAGCCGAGCCCCGCCAGCTTGATCACCTCAAGGATAGTGGCGGAGCGATCAATGGTGGCCGCGCCCGGCGTCTCGCCCACATAGGCCCAGACCGGGTGGACGCCGGCAGGTCCGAAGGGGGTGAGAGACAGCAGGCCTGCGATCAGCACCAGGGCAAACAGGCCCGCAGGCAGGGCAAGACCCTTGATCCGCAGGAGGTCTCGCCGGATGGCCGGAACCGCCACGCAGATGAGCAGGAGGAGGGCTGAAGCCGCCACCGCGATCAGGCTCGCCTCAACCCGGAGCGCGCCATAGGCCAGATGGGCGAGGAAGATCAGGCCAAGGCCGGCCGCCGCAAGACCCGCGCCCTGCGGCGGTGGCCAGAGGCTGCGGCGCGAACCGGTCGCCTCGCCTGACCTGTCTTGCCTTTGACTTGACCCCACGCGCTAGCCCGCCCCGCAAACACCACATACCTCAAAGGCAATGGTGTTCCCCAAAAATCATCAATCCTGAAGGCCGCTCGCATGGCCATAGTAGAGAAGTCAAGGTTGCCGCGCTCTGGGTTCAGTTTTACCCCAAGCTATTCCTGAGAGGTATGTTGTCGTTACACGGACAAGGTCTGCGCCCGACTTTGGGTCAGGGGCAGGCCTCATCGAACCTGAACGATGCCTTCAAAACGAGTGGGGCGCTCTAGTGAAGGCGGCCGCGCAGAGGGCTGCCGTTACCGAGCTGGGCGACGACAAAGGGCTCTGCGGTCACCTCGGGGGGGGTGTCGGGCTTCACAGGCGCCACAGGTGCGGCAACCCCGATCGGACGGGCGTTGAAGTCCGCGGTCCGGAGGCGGCGCAGGGGCGCCTCTATGACCGTGGGCTGCGGTTCGACCTTGTCGGCGTCCACCGGCTGGGCAGTGGGGGTCTCGATCACGGTGTCTGCGGCCACATCCACCAGGGCCCAGCGGAAGGGGGAGTCCCCCACCTGACGTTCCCGCCAGGTCAGATTGGCCTTGCGCCAGGGCAGGATCCAAGGAGTCAGGCTGTCGAGGACATAGTCACCCTTGTCGGTGGCGACCAGAAGCACCGCATGGGTCTCGCCCCAGCTGGTGGTGGCCACAGCGATGGCCAGGGCGCTGGCGGGCAGGCCGGCTGCGATCAGGGCGCGGCGCTTTTCCAGGACATAGTCCTCACAGTCGCCAAACCGGTCACCGGCCGTCAGAGGCGTCGCCCAACGGTCCAGAACCCCATAGATCTCGATATCGCTGCGCCGGGTGATGTCCCGGTTCACCTTGTCATTCACGCGGCTCATCAACGACCAGAGGGCTGGGGTCAGGGCCGGGCGCGCGATCACCGGAGGCGCGGCCGCCGGATTGACCGGGGCCGACGGCTCGGACGTCGCGCCGTCAAGCGTATGGACCAGACGCAGGGGCGCAGCTCCGGTCGAGGTAAAGCTCACCCGGGTCAGGCTGGCGCCGGTCACCGTCTGGGCAGGTGGCGGGGCAGGGGTCAGGTCTGCGGCCATGGCCGCCTCGATCACGGTGTTGGACTGGGCCGCAGCTTCCCGGCGCAGGCGCGCCTCGGCAAAGGCGTTGCTCCAGTTGATCGGTTGGGCCTTGAGTGCAGCTGTGGCGCTCACGCGGCCTCCAGCCAGGATGTATTGAGCCTCAGCGGCGTTGCGCCTGGCCAGTTCAACCTCAGCCACCTTCTGGATGACAGCTGCGGGCGCCCCGCCGCAGTCTTCCGGTTGCCGTTGACAGAAATCGAGGTAGCCGGTGGGCGCCGCGGTCGACACACCAAACGCCATCGGCGTGCTGCCCTCTGGCAGGGTCGCGCAAGCTGCTAGGCTTAGCGAAGCACTAATGATCGCCGCATGAGTAAACAGAGTCTTTTTGACCAACACCACACCCACCCCTTTTGGAGTTCTGTTGTGTGATGTTTACGATAAAGCCGCTTAAGCATTGCTGTAGTTATAGGGTATACATTTCTCTACGAAAGACGGTTGCTTTGTTGTTAAGGTTTACATCATCTGAACGGCCTGTTCATGTCTGGTAAATCTGCTATTCTGCTTTTGTTATCCTTGTTTCTTGGGTCACCTTCGCGTTGTGGGTAAGCGGGAGTTCCCCGCCGCGCCGCACTGCGGTAGAAGGAACGTCCTGGGGGGGCGATTGAAGATGCGGAGCTCGAGTTTGATGCAGAGGTTGTTTTCCCTGCTGGTCGCCGTGGCGGCGATCTGTTCAGCGGCGTTGATCCCTGGCGCTGTGCAGGCGCAGGACGCGACGCCGGCGGAAATTCGTATCCTGCCCGAATACCGCCTGGGCTCGGGGGACAAGGTGCGCGTCATCACCTTTGGCGAAGAGAGCCTGACCGGTGAGTTCTTCGTCGGGGGTTCGGGCAATATCTCCCTGCCGCTGATCGGCGAGGTGCGCGCCCAGGGCCTGACCGTTCCGGAACTCCAGACCTCGGTGGAAACCGCCCTGAAGGAGGGCTATCTGCGCGAGCCGCGGGTGAGTGTCGAAGTGCTCAACTACCGGCCCTTCTATATTCTCGGCGAAGTGGAGAGCCCGGGGGAGTATCCCTATACCAACGGCTTGTCGGTTCTGAACGCCGTGGCCACGGCGGGCGGCTTCACCTACCGCGCCAACAAGCGCGTCGTGTTCATCAAGCGCAGCGACACCGACGATGAGCGGCAGTTCCCCCTGACGCCCCTGACGCCGGTGGCGCCTGGCGACACGATCCGGATCAACGAGCGCTTCTTCTAGGGGGCGATCCCTCAGCCTGGGGCGCCCAGGCTGAGCGGCAAGTGCCTTGAGTCGCGGGCGGCGCGTGGGTCTCCTGACTTCAGGAGATCGCCCCATGCCGCCGTGCCGCCGCCAGAACAGTCATGCGCCCCGAGCCGACACCTGGGGGCCCTTGATCGGGGGCCTGCATTTCGCGGGGTTGGCCGGGGTCTGGCTTGTTTTGCTGCCCCTCGCGCCGCTCTATGTGGGGGCGGCCTATGCGGGCGCCGCCCTGAAACGGCGCGCTCTCTCCAGACCTTGAAGGCGCTCAGCCCATGGCCTGATCGCACCTTCGGCGCCGAGGACGTGAAGACGCAAGCAGGCAAAAAGCAAAATTTCGCCCGGCGCGCAGTTTGCACACTCGACGTCACGCATTATGGACTTGTTCATAATCGAACACCGGCGCCGAGAGGCTGACCCGGGGTGACGGCCTGGTGATGGAGACCTTCATGACGGACGCGACCACGACGAAAGCCTTGGGCGCTGCGCCAACCCGCCACGCGGGCCTGAAGGCCTGGGTCAGCGAGATCGCCGCCCTGACCAAGCCCGACGCCATCCAGTGGTGCGACGGCTCCGACGAAGAATGGAGCCGCCTGACAAATGAACTGGTTCAAGCCGGCACCCTGACCGCCCTGAACCCTGATCTTCGGCCCAATTCCTTCTATGCCGCCTCTGACCCCCGTGACGTCGCCCGGGTGGAAAGCCGCACCTTCATCTGTTCGGAAAACGAGATCGACGCCGGCCCCACCAACAACTGGGCCGAGCCCGCGCAGATGCGCGCCAAGCTCGACGGCCTGTTCGATGGCTGCATGCGGGGCCGCACCATGTATGTGGTGCCCTTCTGCATGGGACCCCTGGGCTCGAAGATCAGCGCCATCGGTGTGGAGATTACAGACAGCGCCTATGTGGCCATCTCCATGCGCGTCATGACCCGCATGGGAACTCCGGCCCTGGAGCAACTGGGCGAGGACGGATTCTTCGTCCCGGCAGTTCACAGCCTGGGCGCGCCCCTGGCGGCTGGCCAGGCTGACGTGCCGTGGCCCTGCAACGACGAGAAGTACATCGTGCACTTCCCGGAAACCCGGGAGATCTGGTCCTACGGTTCGGGCTATGGCGGCAATGCCTTGTTGGGCAAGAAGTGTTTTGCCCTGCGCATCGCCTCGGTCATGGCCCGTGATGAGGGCTGGCTTGCCGAGCACATGCTGATCCTCAAGCTGACCTCGCCCGAGAAGGATGTCCGCTACATTGCGGCCGCCTTCCCCAGCGCCTGTGGCAAGACCAATATGGCCATGTTGCAGCCGACCCTGCCGGGTTGGAAGGCCGAGACCATTGGCGACGATATCTGCTGGATGCGGTTTGGCGATGATGGCCGGCTCTATGCCATCAATCCTGAGGCGGGCTTCTTTGGCGTCGCCCCGGGGACGGGTCTGGAAACCAATCGCAACGCGGTGGACGCCCTGCACGCCAACTGCGTCTTCACCAATGTCGCCCTGACCCCGGACGGCGATGTCTGGTGGGAAGGCCTCACCGCAGAGCCGCCGCCGAAGCTTACCGACTGGCGCGGCAATCCCTGGACCCCGGCCTCAGAGACGCCTGCGGCCCATCCCAATGCCCGTTTCACCGTCCCGGCCGAACAGTGCCCGGTGATCGCGCCGGAATGGGAAGATCCCGCCGGCGTCCCTATCTCGGCCATCCTGTTCGGCGGTCGCCGCGCCTCGGCTGTGCCTCTGGTCACCGAGGCGTTTGATTGGCGCCATGGGGTGTTCATGGCCTCCAACGTGGCCTCTGAGGGCACGGCGGCGGCTGAGAACGCCATTGGCGAGCTGCGCCGCGATCCCTTCGCCATGTTGCCCTTCTGCGGCTACAATATGGGCGACTATTTCAATCACTGGCTGAAGCTGGGCGCCCAGGCCGACGCTGAAAAGCTGCCGCGCATCTATTTCGTGAACTGGTTCCGCAAGGACGAGCGGGGCAAGTTCGTATGGCCGGGCTTTGGTGAGAACAGCCGGGTCCTGAAATGGATCGTCGAGCGTCTTGCCGGCCGGGCTGAGGCCGTCGACACCCCGATCGGACGCCTGCCCACCCGCGAAAGCCTGGACCTGGCCGGTCTTGATCTCACCGATGCGCAGCTCGATCTGCTGCTCACCGTGGACGCCGACATCTGGACCCAGGAAGCCGCGCTCATTCCTCCGGCCTATGAGCGGTTCGCCGCGCGTCTGCCCAAGGCGCTGTGGGACGAGCATGCGGCCCTGGTGGCCAGGCTCCAGACCCAGAAACTCGGCCGGGCGGCTGCCGCGGCGGAGTAGGACGCAACCCCCGGCTGGGATAGGGCGGCAGGTCAGATCTGCTGTCCCCCCCGGCGGGATCAAAACTTGACAGGGCGCGTTCATGAGCCGTCTGATGTCTGAAGTTGTTGCAGCGCAACAGGGGCCGGGAATGTCTGAGCCACTTTTCGCCTACTCCATGAGCCAGGACGCCATGGGCTGGGCCTGGAGCGTCTATGATGAGGCTGGCGAGATCGTCGCCTCGGGCCTGGACGCCTGCCAGGACACCGCCAAGGCTGCCGTCGACCGCGCCATGCGGCACTTTGCCTGGATTGGTCTGTCGACCCCTGGCGGCCGTCGTCGGGCTCCGGCCGGCTCCGCCTGAGCCCAACTCACCTCGACCCCCATAGACGTAGCGTTTTGATCTAGAGCTTCGGCAGGGGAGCCAGCACCCCGCGCCTACAGCAGTCCAGACAGGTCCCTCTGGATTTCGCCAAGGGTCGCCAGTCCGTATCCGTCCGGGTCGGCCGGTTCGATCCGCAACGGGGGCTTGAGGGTCTCGATGGCCGCGATCGCGTGTAGCAGCGGGGTCTTTGACCGGGGCCGGCGGTCCAGCACGATCAGAAAGGCCCCCAGCGCAGCATTGTAGGCCTGGTACACGTCCTTGCCGACATTGTGCCCCCGATCCGAGGTCCAGTAGCTGTCGGACAGCCTGCGCGCCGCGTCCTCAGACTGGCGGGCGAAGATCAGGATCAGCTGCGGCCGTAGCCCAGCCAGACCCTTGCCCAGCCGCACCTCCGTGAGCTTTTCGGCGACCTGCTCGATCGCCCCGGCCAGCCGGGGCGAGGGCGGCGCGTTCAGCAGGGCCGAGACCGCCACAAGGGCGGAGCGCTCACGCTTTCCGAACAGGCTCCTGAACCACCCCATGTCGATGTTTCCCCAATGATCGCCCAATGCGTTGGCGCCCTCACCAAAGCAAAGCCGGAGGGGCTGGGTCCAGGGCCAGTGCGGGCTCAGGCCGGCGGGCTGGCTGCGAACCCTGACCTCTCCGCGCGCCGGCCTCTTGCAAGACCTGCCGAGCAAGGCTCAGATCAACCCAGGACTCTCGTTATCGCTGGATGAGAATAGGGGGGTCACGTCACGGTTCGAGAAGCCTTTGGCGTCAAGGCAGATGCGCTGATGCGCATGCAGACGACTTGCGACTTGGCCAAGGCCAGGGCTCGCGCCGACGACATCGTCGTCGATGAGGTTTTGACGAACTACACGCAGCCCGAATGAACCGGGCGGGCAGGAGCGGCAGATAAGCACAGCAATCTAGCCCTCCACTTGGGAACGCAAGCGCCATGGCCAGACCTCCGGTTTTTGAATGGAAAGGTTGCGAGTGGGCGCCGCGGCAAATTCTTGTGCGCACCAACATCCCTTGATAGGTTACATGTAACCCTAGGCGAGGAGGCCGCAATGGTGGCAGCAGCATCTGGTTCTTCACGCGAGAAGGTTCGCGCCCATCGCGCTCGCCTGCGCGAGCAGGGCATGCGCCCCATCCAGATCTGGGTGCCCGACGTGCGAGCGCCCAGCTTTAAGGCTCAGGCCCATCATCAGGCGCTGGCCGTGGCCAACAGCGATCACGCCGGTGACGATCAGGCCTTCATTGACGCGATCTCTGAACCGCTCATCTGATGAAGCGCGGCGATATCTGGACGGTTGCCGGCGGTGGCGACGACGCGGGTAAACCCCGGCCTGTCGTCATCGTGCAGGACGATGTCTTCGACGCGACCCAGTCGATTACCGTCTGTGCCTTCACGACGGACGAGACCGAAGCGCCCCTGTTCCGGTTGCTGGTCGAACCCAGCGAGCGTAATGGACTGCGCACTCCCAGCCGGCTGATGGCCGACAAGATTACGACCGTCGCCAGATCCAAACTGGGCTCGACCGTTGGGCGGCTGGACGACGCGGATATCGTTCGCCTCAACCAGGCCATCATGGTTTTCCTTGGCCTGACGGTATCGCCTAAGGCCCGGTCGTAGGTCGTCCTGACCCCCGGTCGCTGACTCGCGGCCGTGAAAAGTCTGGACCATGCGCGGTTTCCCTTGACCTGCTCCCGGAGACGCTAGCCTAAGCTGGTCCAAAATCTGGGCGCGGAGCAGCACATTTTGCTGTGGCGTGAAACTATGCCTGCGCATCGCTCAATCAGGCCACGCCCCGCTGCGCCACGAGGGTTTGCTGCAACCGCCTCGATTCAGGTGCGGAGCTAAGGGGTCATACGCGCCGGCAAGCGCCGCGGGTTAGGCTTGGTTACCGCCGGCCACGACCTTGAGCTTGGGTGCGCCGCCTGGCCGTTGACCCCGGATCTGACCCACCAGGTCGAAAAGCGCGGTGCGCACCCCTTCGGAATCGGCCTGCTCGGCCAGAGCTTCCAGGGTCTGCAGATGGCCGGGCGTGATCCGCACCGCTGAATTCGACACCACCTGCATCACCTTGGGCGCGCACGGGGTGGCGTGCTCATTCTCATCCAGCAGGGTTTCGGTGAGCTTCTCACCCTGGCGCAGGCCGGTGATCTTGATCTCGATGTCCAGACCAAGGGTCCGGCCTGACAGGGCGATCATCTGGCGGGCCAGATCCATGATCCGCACGGGCTCACCCATCTCCAACAGGAACAGGCGCGCCTGGTCGTCCTGATCCTCAGCGCTGGCGGCGGTGGCGTGCATCACCAGCTGGGCGGCCTCCGGAATGGTCATGAAGAACCGGGTCATGTCCGGGTGGGTCAGGGTCACCGGACCGCCCCGTTCAATCTGCGACTTGAAGATCGGCACCACGGACCCTGCCGAGGCCAGGACATTGCCAAACCGCACGGCGGCGAACCGCGTCCGGGCGCCGTTGGTCTGCTGCGCCTGAATCACCGCCTCGGCCAGGCGCTTGGTGGCGCCCATCACATTGGTCGGGTCCACGGCCTTGTCAGTGGAGATCAGCACCATCTGGGCTGCGCCGCACAGGCGCGCAGCCTCGGCCACATTCCAGGTGCCGATCACATTGGTCAGCACCCCTTCGCACGGGTGACGCTCGACCATGGAGACATGCTTGAGGGCGGCGGCATGAAAGACCAGGTCAGGCGCCTGAGCCTGGAAGTGACCCTGCAACCGGCCGGCGTGGCGCACATCGCAGAGCACGGCAGAGCGCGAGAGTTCGGGATGGGTTTCCGCCAGCTCGCGGTCGATCGTAAACAGGGCGGCTTCGGAGCTGTCCACCAGGGTCAGGTGGGCACAGCCAAAGCCCGCAGCCTGACGGGCCAGTTCCCCGCCGATGCTGCCGCCGGCCCCGGTGATCAGCACCCGCCGGTCCCGGATCAGCGCGGCGACCGGCGCCTTGTCGAGCTGGATCGGCTCCCGGGCCAGCAGCTCTTCAACGCTCACGTCGCGCAGGGGCATGAGGGTCGCACCCTCATGATGGCGAAGCTCGACGATGCTGGGCAGCCGAAGCATGCGCACGCCGTCCGCGCGGAAGCGGCCCAGGTGGTCGGGATTCAACCCCTTCATCCGGCTCGGTTCATCGAGGAACAGGACGGCCCGGGGATAGCGGTTCCATCGCCGCAGGTCGTCCAGGGCCTCTTCCAGGCGATCCAGGCTCTCGATGATGCAAACGCCTCGGACCTGCTGGCCTACATCGCGCATCTCCAGGCCGATGATGCCCACCGGCGTGTAGCGGCGGTCCTGCACCCTGGCGGCGTCCCGCAGATAGGTGTCGGCCATGGCCGAAGGGCCGATCAGCAGAAGCGGCGGGGCCTGAGGCGAGACGGGACCCCGCAGGGGCGCCACCTGCACCAGGGCGTGCTCGTGGATCGCCCGGCGAAACACCCGTAGACCCAGGCAGCCGGTCACATGAAAGACGGCCGCCATGGCCAGGGCTGAACGGGGAAGGGTCGAGGCGCGGTCGAGGATCCAAACGGTGAGCAGGAAAAGCCCCGCGGTCAGGGCAGCAATTCGGGCGATCACCAGGGCGTCGGGGATCGAGGCATAGCGCCAGGGGGAAAGCTCACCCCGGAACAGGGTGGAGAACACCGCGGCAAAGGTGGCGTAGATCGCCGTCAACTGGACGATGTTGAGCGACGGGGTTCCGTCAAAGCCGAGATGCGGCAAGGCTGATGGCGAGAGGAGATAGGCGCAGGCAAAGGCCAGGGCGGCGATGACGACATCGACGACGACTGTCTGCGCCCGGAAGGCCATCCGCATCATGGGCTACACTCCGCGACTCCCTGCGAGCCGACAACATAGACGGGGCTTGAACCACATCCAACCCTACTCAATTGGGGGATGTAAGCCCCCAGGCCGCAGCGGTAGTCGAGTCCGCTGAGCGACCAAATCTCCACACATCGTGGAGGGAGAATGGGGTCAAAATAAGAAAGGCCGCCGCCAAGGGCGACGGCCTTCCAGAAGTTTATCCGCGTCGCTTAGAAGGCGGCGGTGAGGCTCGCAGCCAGGCGGCCTTCGCCGATCTTGCCAAGCGAGTCTTCGTCGGTGTCGTGCCAACGGACATCAACGCCGATGGTGTCGTTGATGGCGTAGCCCAGGCCGAGGTTCCAGGTGGAGTAGTCGCCACCGCCGTCAACTTCCTGACGGCCAACCGCGCCGCTGAGGCTCAGCTTTTCGGTGAGAGGCGCAGCCGCGTTGATCTCATAATAGAACGCGTCGCCGGTGCCGCCGAAGAAGTCCGGCGAATAGTTGATGGCGGCGCCGATTTCAGCCGGACCGGCCGGGATCACGCCCGAAGCGGCGAATTCCCAGAAGTTGTAGTCGCGATTGGACGGCGCATCGACGTAGGAATAGTAGACCACGCCGAAGTCCATGGCGGCGACGCCGAGGGTCGGGGTGATACCGGCATAGAAGTCCACTTCCGCGACCGTGGTGTCGCCGAACTCGACGTTCGACGCCCAGATGCCGGCATAGCCCATCGAGCCAATACCCACATCAACACCGCCGAACACTTGCGGGCCTTCATCGGTCTGGCTGACGCCGCGCCACACATAGTCCGACGCAACGCCGAGGTTGAAGCTGACCGACGATTCCTGCGCGGCGGCGGCGCCGCCCATGGCGAGGGTGGCGGCGGCGGCGAGCAGCGTAAGCTTGAGAGTTTTCATTCGTTATCCCCTTGAGTTCCCGATCTGGCCTTGCCCGACCGACGTCCTGCATCCTCATGTTGAAGGCGTGCAGATCAACGCAGGCTGGCCACTCAGGCGCTTCAGCCTAGACCGTGGCCATTAATTCGGCATTCTCCGGAGCGGGCGCCTAATAAAAAGTCGCACCACTGTCACATCAATGCCACACACCTATCGCATGGCCAGTGGCGCGGCCCCGAGGTGAGTCCCGGCATCCACCAGGAGAGTCTCGCCGGTGATGTGGCGGGCCGCAGGTGAGGCCAGGAAGACGGTGGCGCCGGCCACGTCTTCGGCGGTAGAGGCCGCCTTGAGCGGAGTCGAGGCCTCCGCGCCCTGTCGCATCTTTTCCGCCCGGCCGGGAGGGAGCCCCTTTTCAAACCAGGGGGTGTCAATGAACCCCGGACAGACCGCATTGACCCGGATCTTGGGGGCAAGCGCCCGCGCCAGGGACAGGGTCATGGTGGTCAATGCGCCCTTTGACGCCGCATAGGGCACCGAAGAGCCGATTCCCATAACCCCGGCGATCGAGGAGGTGTTGACCACCGCCCCGGGCTGGGGCGCAGATTCAAGCAGGGAGCGGCAGGCCCGCAGGGCCTGATAGGCCCCCACCACATTGACCCGATAGAGGTCGAGGAAGTCCTGCGCCTGCACCGCATCCAGGTCGGCATGGTTGGGGGCGAACCGGGTCATGCCGGCATTGTTGAACAGCGCGTCAATCCGACCGAAACGCGCGGCGGCCTGGGCGATTTTCTGGCAGTCCTCATCCTCGCCCACATCACCCTGCGCCAGGATGCCTTGCGCGCCATGAGCCTCCACAAGGCGGGCCGTCTCTTCGGCCTCCTCGCGGCTTCTGGCGAAGTTGATGATGACGGCCGCCGCGCCCCGGGACGCTGTTTCGACGGCTATGGCCCGGCCAAGTCCGGTGGAGGCCCCGGTGACCACCACCACATAGTCCTTGAAGTCCTGTCCGCTCATGGGGCGTCCCTAAATCTGTGTCCTGGCGCTTTGGCCGATTAGGCTGATGTCATAGACTCCGACCGCTAGCCTGTCGCGGGGCGGGCGGTTGCCGTTCAGTCCTCCCAGGGCTAAATCGCGCCCATGAACGAGACCCATCTCACACAGCTTGGCCAGGATGTCCGGGGGTTTGACAGCCCCGAGAGCGCCGTCCTTGAGCGCGTGCCCAATCCGCAGCCTGACACCCAGTACCTGGCAAGGTTCACCGCGCCGGAGTTCACCTCCCTTTGCCCGGTGACCGCCCAGCCTGACTTTGCCCATCTGGTGATCGATTATGTCCCCGACCGCTGGCTGATCGAGTCCAAGTCCCTCAAGCTCTATCTGGCGGCCTTCCGCAATCATGGAGCCTTTCACGAAGACTGCACGGTTTCGATCGGGCGCAGGATCGTAGAGGTGGCTGAGCCGCGCTGGCTGCGCATTGGCGGCTACTGGTATCCCC
>SXGS01342523.1_pt1 | contig 23149 bp, 16 predicted proteins | sample 3174681 | NCBI WGS metagenome assembly SXGS01 (sample SAMN11356861, study PRJNA531348) | freshwater metagenome | isolation source: freshwater sample F1-80 | place: China: Fuxian Lake, Yuxi | collected 2017-12-25
GCTGGCCGTGATACTTTTCGAGGCTTGGCTTCGGGTCGAAGGTGTCGACCTGGCTCGGCCCGCCGTTCATGAACAGGTGGATGACGTGCTTGGCCTTCGCCGGGAAGTGCGCCACCTTCGGCGCGAGCGGGTTGGCGGCCTTCGCCGCGCCCTTCGCCTCGTCCGCGAGCAGACTCGCGAGGCCGAGCACGCCCAGGCCGGTGCCGGTGCGCGGGAGCAGGTCGCGGCGCGAGAACGTCAGGTCAGGAAGCATTGTCGGTTCCTTCGGGTTCGTCGGTCTCGTCTTCTTCGATCTCGTACAGGAACACTTCGCTGTCGGTCAGCGCCTGCTCGAAGTACTGGAGGTACTCGCTGTCGGCGAAGAACTCGCGCGTCACCGGCTGCTGTTCGATCACCTCTTCGATGTACCAGCCGTGTTCGGCCACCCACCCCGCGGCGATGTGCATGGCGTTGCGCATCGTCTGGTCCTTGATCCAGCAGTGGACCTCGGCGGTCTTGGCGTCTCCCATCTCCGGGTCGTCGTTGGGCGAAACGGGATCACCATCGCCGGCGGTCAGGTCCATGCGCTCGGCCGCGGCGCGGATGTACTGCATGGGGATGCGGACCCAGTCGTTCTCCTCGGGGTCGTCGCCGTTGGCCCGCGCCGCCGCCTCGAAGACCCGGCTCGCCAGTTCGAGCGCCTCGTCCGCGGTCAGAGTGACGCCGTCGGCCGGGGCCTTCAGCGTCACCCGCGTCCCGTCCTGAGCAACTTCCACGTCGGCCCGGTGGTGCGGCGACGGTTCATGTTCGGCCATCGTAAGTGCTCGTTGAGGAAAGCCGCTCGCGAAGCCGCGAGCGGCTTTCCTCAGTCTACGTACATCATCTCGTTGCTGGCGAGCAGAACCTGAGCGTATTGCTGCCAGCGGGTCAGCTTGTCGTCCGGTTTGGTCGGCAATTTCAGGAATCGCAAGGCCAGATCAACTTCGGCTCGCTCCGGGGCGCGGCCGTAGACGATCCGGTACGCTGCCGCGATCCGCTCGTCGTCGGTCGTACCGAGCGCCTCGACGCGCTTCGCGAACGCCTGCGCCTGCGCGATCATGAAGCCGCTGTTCAGCGCGAACAGTTGCTGTTGCGGGACCGTGGTGACGACGCGCTTGTCCGCGGTCACGTTGGCGTCGGGGAAGTCGAACAGCCGCAGCAGGCCGTCGAGTTCGTGGCGGCTCACCTTCGCGTACACGGTGCGGCGCTTGGCGTTGGCGTCGCGCAGGTCGAACGTCGGCCCGCCGAACTTCGGGTCCAGTGTGCCGCTGACGGCGAGCAGCGTGTCGCGCCAGTCCTCGATCTCCAGCCGCTTGCGGGTGCCGCGCCACAGGTACACGTTGGCCGCGTCCGTCTTGTCGTTGTTGAGGTCCGGCTTGCTCTCGAGCTGGTAGGTGCCGGTCAGCATGATCTGCCGGTGCAGCCACTTCATGCTCCAGCCGTTCTTGATGAAGTTGACCGCGAGCCAGTCGAGCAGTTCGGGGTGGCTCGGTGCGTCGCCCAGTTTGCCGAAGTTCGACGGCGTGTTCACGAGGCCGCGGCCGAAGTGCCACGCCCACGCGCGGTTCACGATCACGCGCGCCGTCAGCGGGTTGTCCTTCGACGCGATGGCGTTGGCGAGGTCGAGCCGGGTGAAGTCGCCGCCCGCGGCCTTCGGGCTGGGGAGCACTTGGAGGAACCCCTTCGGCGCGTCCTCGCCCTTCACCGCGGGGTTGCCGCGAATGAACACCTTCATGCCGGCCCCGTTGCCGCTGACGACGTGAACCATTGCCGGGGCCGGCGGCATGTCCTTGCGAATCTGCGCGATTGTCGCGGTCAGTTCCTTCGCGACGAACGCCGCGCCACCGCGGGCGAAGTACCCGACCGCGTTCGGCTTCAGATCGTTGGTGGCCTTCGTCAGCCGATCAGTGGCCCGCTTCAGTGCCGCCTGCGCCTCGGTGTACGCCTTCGCTTCGGCGGGCGCGGCGAGCGGGGCGTCGCTCAGCTTCGTGCCCGAGTAGATGCCCGCGAGCGAGTAATAGTCCTTCGTCGGGATCGGGTCGAACTTGTGGTCGTGGCACCGGGCGCACGCGACGGTGACGCCGAGGAACCCGCGGGTGAGCGTGTCCACGCGGTCGTCCAGTTCGTCGGCGTCGGCACGCGGGCCGCAGGCGTTGTCGCGGTAGTACTCGGCCCCGAGGCCGAGGAAACCGAGGCCGGCGAACTTGGTGAACGTGTCGGCCGGCGCGTCGGGCATCATGTCGCCGGCGATCTGGAGCTTCACGAACCGGTCGTAGGGCATGTCGCTGTTGAACGCGGCGATGACCCAGTCGCGGTAGCGCCAGGCCTGCGTCTTCGGCCGAACGCCGAACGTGTGCGCCTGATCTTCGGCGTACCGGGCCACGTCGAGCCAGTGCCGCGCCCACTTCTCGCCGTACTGCTGCGAGGCGAGCAGCGTGTCGATGACTTTCGCGAAGGCGTCCGGCGACTCGTCCTTCAGGAACGCTTCGACGGCCTCTGGCGACGGCGGCAGGCCGGTCAGGTCGTAGGCCGCGCGGCGGATCAGCGTGCGCTTGTCGGCCTTCGCCACCGGCTTCAGACCCTTCTCCGCTTGCTTGGCGTGGATGAAGGCGTCGATGGCATTCTGTGCGCCATTCGGAACAGGGTGTTCCTTTGGCGCGACGAACGACCAAAACTGTTTGCCCTTCTCGATGTCGATGCCCGCAACCTTCGCGATCTCGCCCGTTCGGGGATCGACCGCACCGTCGGCGATCCACGTCTCGAAGTCCTTGACGACCGCGGGCTGGAGCTTGCCCTTCGGCGGCATCTGCACGTCACCCTCGTAGCGGAGCGACTTGAGTAGCGTGCCGGAGTCGAGCTTGCCCGGTACGATGGCGGCCCCGGTGTCGCCGCCCTTGAGCAGCGCGGCCTTCGTGTCGAGCTTCAGCCCGCCCTTGAGTTTTTTCTCTTTGGCCGCTTCTTCGGAGTGGCACTTGTAGCACTGTTCCACGAGAACCGGGCGGATCTTGGTCTCGAAGAACTCGACCTTCTTGGGGTCCGGCGCGGGCGGTTCCGCGGCCGTAGCAAAGGCGGGCGCGAGCAGCGTGGCAACGAGTGCGATTCGCAGCATGGGTTGAACTTCTCAAGCGAACCCGGCGAACCGGGGTGTCTGGCGGGAGTCGTGGCGCACGGCGGGAGAGCGCAAGCCACCACGATAGTATCACAGTACGAGCGGCGGGGCCAGCAGGAAATCGCCGCCGATTCGTTCGGGGGCAGGAACGGAGTGTGGTGTTATGCGGCGTCTTTCCAGTAGGCATCCCATTGGCGAAGGGCTGGTTGATCGGTTCGGGTCCGGTCGAGGCGGCGTGCAGGCAGGTAGTCGGCCAGCGGATGAAGGGGAGTGGGATGCGCTGGGGCGCGGCCGGCGCGGATGCCGTGTGCCACCTCCGCGCCTTGTTCCGCAGCGAAAAAGGCCAGCGGGACGACTACTGGGCCTCACTCGCAGCCTAAAAAGTACCGACCGTAAAGACGCTCACCCCGTGTCTGGAAGGGCCGAGCCGGTTCCGTTACCGCCGGACGGCCGCGTACACGTCGCGCAGCGTTACGTCGTGTTCGCGCGCGACGCGGGCGCAGTCTTCGTATTCCGGTGTCAGCACTTCCAGCCCGGCGCGCCACCCGTGCTTCGCCTTCACCGGCCCCCACGGGGTCGGCACGCTGACCGGTTCGCGGTTCAGCTTCGCGCGCGTGGCAGTGGTCCGGCGGACCCCGAACGTGCCCGTTTCGCGGAACAGGATCGCTTCCAGTTCTTGTGCCTTGTCCGCAGCGCAGATCACCGAGAGCAGCACGCCGGGCCGGTTCTTCTTCATCTGAACGGGCACCACGAACACGTCCAGCGCGCCGGCCCCGAACAGCCGCTCGATGGTGAACCCGACGATCTCCGGGGCGATGTCGTCGAGGTTCGTTTCGAGGACGACGACCGTGTCTGTTTCGTTCGCAGAGGCACAGGGAGCTAACGCCCCCCGCTCAGCAGTGCCCACCATGAGTCGCAGGATGTTGGGTTGCTCGATGAAGTCTTTTGTGCCCGAGCCGTGGCCGATGCGCTCGATGGTCATCGCGGGCGTCGCGGTCCACTCGGTCACGACGGTCGTGAGGATCGCGGCCCCGGTCGGTGTGGTCAACTCGGCCCTGATGGTCGAAGGCGCGAGCGGCACACCCTTCAGCAGTTCCGCGGTACCGGGCGTCGGGACCGGCATGATGCCGTGCGCGCACTTCACTGTGCCGCTGCCGGTCGGCACCGGCGAGCTGGTGAACTTCTCCACGCCGAGCAGGTCGAGTCCGACCGCGGCCCCGACGATGTCCGCGATGCTGTCCAGCGCGCCGACCTCGTGGAAGTGGACCCGCTCCAGCGGCATCCCGTGAACGGTCGACTCGGCGACCGCGACCTTGCGGAAGATGGTCGTTGCCAGTTCGCGCTGCTTCGCCGTGAGCGCGCCTTTCGCGAGGATCGCCTCCACGTCGGGCAGGAACCGGTAGTCCTCCTGATCCGCGGCCCCGACGGTCGCCTTCGTCGCGGCGAACCCGCACCGCTTCACCTTCTCGACCTCCAACTTGATCGGCAGGTCGAGCGAGTCGAGCGCGGCGCGGATCGCGTCCGCCGGCCCGCCCGCGTCGATGACCGCGCCGAGCACCATGTCGCCGCTGATGCCACTAAAACAATCGAAATGAGCCACGCGCACGAGTGTTTCCTCTGGTAATTCTTGTTCGACCGCACGTGGTTATGGGGCACCCGGCGGCGGGTCGCTACCGGTCGGCGGGCACTTGGCGTCGATGTACGTTTGCAGAATCATCTGCGCCGCGACCCGGTCCACCTTCGCCTTGCGCTTGTCGCGAGACAGTTTCGCGGCGCGGAGCGCGTCTTCGGCCGCGTGCGAGGTACAGCGCTCGTCCCACATCAACGCGGGCAGCTCTGTGAGTTCGGAAAGCCACTTCGCGAACGCCCGCGCCTCGCGCGACATGTCGCTCTCGTCGCCGTTGGAGTGCAGCGGCAGACCGACCACGAAACCCACGGCGCGCTGCTGGGTCGCGAGGACGGCGAAGTGGGTCGCGTCCGCGACCGGGTTTGCGCGCGAGTACGTTTCCACCGGCGACGCGATCACGCGGTCGCGGTCGCACACCGACACGCCGACGCGCTTCGTGCCGTAGTCGATGCCGAGCAGGGGGCCGGTTGGGGGCACGGGCGAACGGCCGGTGTCAGCCGGCCGGTGAGACGGTGGTCCGTCGTCGGGTGCCTCGGCCACAGGGGTCTCGTTCTCACCGGCCGGTTGACACCGGCCGTTCGCCGGGTCGCTCACGTGTACTCCCCGCGATTGGCCTTCTTCAGCTCGTCCACGATTTCCTTCACCTTGTCCTCGTACTTGCGATCGATCACGAGGGTGGCGTTGCCGTCCTGAATGATGACCAGATCGCTGACGCCGTAGGTCGCGATGACGCGCGTGCCGTCGCCGACGATCACGCAGTTGGTCGTCTTGAGGCCGCAGTGGAGCGCCTGCACGGTGTTGCGGTTCGCGTCTTGCGGGTTGCGGCGCTCGAGCGCGAGCCAGCTCCCCACGTCGTCCCAGGTGAACGGCGCTTGGAGCACGAACACCTTCCCGTTCTTGCCGGCCTCTTGCATCACCGCGTAGTCGATGCTGACCTTCTCCGCGGTCGAGTACGACGCGCGGAACACGTCGGCGAAGGCCGGCGTGCCCCACGCCGCGGCGATGCGGAGCACGGTCGCGTGGATGCCGGGGTTGCTCGCGTGCAGCTCGCCCAGGATCGTTCGCGGCTTCCACACGAAGATGCCGCTGTTCCAGTCGTAGTTGCCGTCGGCGAGGTACTGCTTGGCGATCTCTTCCGGCGGCTTCTCCTTGAACTCGACGACGTGCGCCGCGGTCACGCCCTGCCGCGTGCCGGCGGCGTCGCCGCGCTTGATGTACCCGTAGCCGGTCGAGGCGAACGTGGGCCGAATACCGAACGTGACCAGCTTCTCGGGCGCGTCGTGAAGGAATTGCTCGGCCGCGTGCAGCGCGCGGCGGAACTCTTGCACCGGCTCGATGACGTGGTCCGCGGGCATGACGGCGATGGTCGCGTCGGGATCGACCTTGCCGATGATGGCCGCACCGAGACCGACGCACGGCGCGGTGTCGCGGCCCTGCGGTTCGCCGATGACGTTCTGCGGCGGCACCTCCGGCAACTGTGCGCGCGTCTCCGCGACGTAGACCTCGCCGGTAATCACCCACGTCCGTTCGGGCGGAATCTGCGCCGCGACCCGGTCCACCGTGCCTTGCAGCAGCGTTCGATCACCACTGAAGGTGAGGAACTGCTTGGGCCGCGCGACGCGGCTACGCGGCCAGAACCGCGTCCCGCCGCCGCCGGCCATAATCATCGCGTGAAGCATCGCCCCTCCGGGGGAAGAAGAAAATCGGAAGCTCGAAATCTGAAAGTCGAGCCGCGCGCCACTCGTCCCTATTGTTTTCGGATTTCGAGCTTCTCATTTGGGATTTACTGAAGGATCGTTGGTCCGGTCAGCGGCGGCAGGCGCTTGGCCTTCGCCGCTAGCTCCTCTTCGTCGAGCGCGTACAGCGGCGAAATCTCGACGAGGTTGCCGTTCGTCTCGACGCCGGCGCGCGCGAGCCACGTCGCGTACAGCGCGAGCTGCGCGACGCTGGACGTTTCCGGCGAGTCCGGGCCGGTCGCGTTCTTGATCGGAGCGAACTCCTCTTCGCGCCGCGTTTCGACCGCGAGCCAGCGCTCCGCGTGGGGTAACGAGTCGAAGATAAACCGCTCGAATTTGATCGCGTTCGGTGCGCTCGCGGGCGGAGCCGGAACGGTCGCGCCGGTATCCGGGTCGTAGTGGGTGACGCACTTGAGCGCGGGGCGGTAGGGCAGGGCAGCGGCGCTGCCGCTCGTCACCCGTTCGAGGAACGTCAGCGAGAACAGGTGAATCGCCGGGCTGCCGGCGCGATAGCGCAGTTCGCCCGCGTCGTCGCGCTCGTGCGCCAGTTCCTTCGGCAGCAACGTGTACTCGATGATCGAACAGCGCCCGTCGGCGTCCACCAGCACGCCGACCTTTTCCGCCGGGTCGTGTTTGAACACGACCTTCGACGACACTTCGGAGCCGTGCGCGATGTGCCGGCCGATGAAGCCGGGGTCGCACACCTTCACCAGCGGGTTATCCACCTGGAAGTAGAAGACGTGTTCCACGCCCCGCGCGCGCAGCTCGGCCAGCAGGCCGCTGTCGGCGAGCGCGGTGAGCGCGCCCCCGTGCCCGTTCGTGCTGAGGAACAGCTTGCCGGGTGCTTCGAGCAGCAGCCGCCCGGAGTGCGGGCAGATCGCCGGCATCGTGTCCTGCTGGAACAACCGCACCTGATCCGGCGCAAAGCTGAGGTGCGGGTTCTCCGCGAAGAACGTGCGTGTGAGCGTGTCTGTCGCCGGGCTGGTCATCACGAGGAACGGGATCGCGCGCTCGTAGTGGCTACTGAGCGCGAACACCTTCTCCGCGTGGAGCTGGTACAGCGGCGCGCCGGACAGCGGCGCGGCCGGGAACAGGCCCTTCGGCTGGAGCGATCCGAGGCGCGTGCCCTGCCCGCCGGCGACGAGCAGCGCCGCCACTTTGCCGCTTCGCATCGCGTCCACGCCGCGTGCCTTCTCCTCCGCGCGAAAGACGGCGGGGGTGACCTGCACGGGCGCGAACCGCGGCGGCAGCGCGTCGGCCGGCTTTGCAACGCGCAGGGCTTCGAGTTGCGTGAAGTCGATGGCTTCGAGTTGTGCGACGAGCGCCGCGCGCGCCCCGGTGCCGCGCGCGTCCCAGTCGCGCAGGACGTGCGCTTGATTCGCCTCGTGAAGGCGCGCGAGCAGGGCTTGTGGGGGAGGGGCCATTTCGAGCGCTCAGAAGTTAAACTTCAGTCCGTCGTAAGCCGGCTCGATGCCCGCGGGGAGCGTGCTCATCAACTCGTCGTACTCCATCGTGTGCGCCATGTGCGTCAGGTACGCGCGGCGCGGCTTGACTCGCTGAATCGCTTCGACCGCCTGCTCCAGGCTGAAATGGGATGGGTGCGGCTTGCCGGGGCGCAGTGCGTCGATCACGAACACGTCTAGGCCTTCGAGCAGCGGCCAACTGCGCTCCGGGATCGCGCTCACGTCGGTGCAGTACGCGACGTTGCCGATGCGGAATCCGTACACGTTGAACCGCCCGTGTTGGAGCGGGATCGGCGTGAACACCTCGCCCAACACGTCGAACGGGCGCTCGTCGATGCGGTTCAGTTCGAGCCGCGGGAGGAAGCCGAGCGGCACGTCTTCGCTGCCGGGCGCGAACACATATGCGAACGCCTGCCGGACCACCTCTTCCACTTCGTCGGTGCAGTAGATTGGTAGCGGGCCGTTCAGCTTCAGTGGAAAGATGCGCAGGTCGTCGAGACCGAACAGGTGGTCGACGTGGTAGTGCGTGTACACGACCGCGTTCACGAGCTTGATGTTCTCGCGCAGCAGTTGGAGCCGCAGTTCGGGCGTGGTGTCGACGAGGACGTTGCCGCGCGGCGTGCCGATTAGGATCGAGCACCTGTAGCGGCTGTTGCGCGGGTTGGTGGACGTGCACACGTGGCAGTCGCAGCCGAGCATCGGCACGCCCATCGAGGTGCCGGTGCCGAGGAACGTGAAGGTGCGCGTGCTGGCGTGCGGGTTCGTGTGTGTCACGCCGCTATTTCACCGGCACGGGGCGGAAACGGCAAGGCGAACCGCCCGCCATTCGGCGGGCGGTTCGGAATCGACGTCAGTGGGTCTCGTTTATCTCCGCGGGGTCGAACGGCTTGTTGTCATCCAGGTGGACCTGCTTGTACCCGCCGGTCATGACGAAGTAGAGCAGCAGCAGCAGGAACCCGAGGGCGAGCACCGCGGGGACGGCGGCCGTGTACAGCAGCGCCTGCTTCGCCCCGTAGAGCCGCGCTTCCATGAGCTTGTCCTTGTCGGCCGCGTAGTTCTTTTGGCCCTCGTCGTCCCACCACTTCTTCTGGGCCACCAGCGTCTTGTACAGTTCGGACTTCTCGGACTTGTCCTTCTCCAGGCGCTCGACTGTTTCGAGGTCGGCTTCGAGCGTGGTCTTTTTGCCCTCCTTGCGATTACCCTTTTCGTCGATCACGCCGCCCCAGTCGTCGAACGCTTTCAACTTGCCGTTGTCGAGGCCGGCGATCTTCGGCAACTGGTCTGGGATGATCGCGGTGAACACCGGGAACCCGGACTCCTTGCCGGCCTTATACCGGTCGTAAGCGGCCGGCGAGGTCTCCTTGATCTTCTGCACCGCGAAGTAGTCCTGCTTCCAGCCGATCCCGGGGCCGCCGAGGATGCCGGCCCCGATCATGCCGATGCCCCCGCTCAGGCCCAGGGCCAGCGCGCCGCCCTTCGGGAACCGCTCGGAGATCACGCCGAGCAGCGTGGGCCAGTAGAACGTCTTGCCGAGGCCGTACACAGTGACCGCGAACATCCACGGCCACGTGTCGTTGGTAAACGTCTGACCGAGCATGTACAGCCCCGCGGTGCCGAGCAGGGCACTGGCGAAGAGCAGGCCCACGGGGTTGATCTTGTGGACGATCGGCCCGGCGAAGAACCGGAGCGTGAACATCAGCGCGTTGGTCCAGATGAACGCGATCAGCGCCTTCGTCTCGTCCTTCAGCACCCGCTCGGTGATGTTCCCGATCCAACTGTCCGTGCCGAGTTCGACGTAGCCCACGAGGGCGTGGAGGACGAACAGGAACAGCAGGATCGGCGACAGGATCGACGCGATCGAGGTGCCCATCGAGACGCCGGACGACTTCGCCTCGGAGTGCGGGAACGGGCGGTTGAACATCATGATCCCGTACATCAGCACCGGCAGCAGGAACACGCCCAGCTTGATTTCCCACTGCACGTTCGGCGCGACCTGCTTGAAGCCGAGCACGATGAGAGCGCCGAGGATCAGGCCCAGCGGCCAGCCGGCGTGCAGGATGTTCAGCCAGTGTGTCTTGTTCTTGGAGAACAGGGTCGCGGTCAGCGGGTTGATGACCGCCTCGCACGTCCCGTTGCCCAGCGCGAACAGCCACATGCCGACGGTGAGGCAGATGTACGCCCCCTCCTTGCCGTAGGCATTGTACACCGGGGTCGCGGCGAACGTCACGATCGCACTGGAGGCGTGCAGCAGGAACGCGACCAGCATCAGCTTGCCGTAGCCGAACTGGTCGGCGCAGAAGCTGAAGAAGATGATCGCGATGCCGAACCCGATCAGTCCGCCGCCGGTGATGGTGCCGAGTTCGCTCTGGGTGAATCCGAACTGGTTGCCCCAGTCCTTGAGGATGAACCCGCGGACCGAGAAGCCGATGCCGGCCGCGATCAGGGTACAGAAGCTGGCCCAGAACAGAACTTTGTCGTTCGCGCTGGGGCCGGGAGGGGACGCGCTGCTCACGTAGCGGCTCCGGGTAGGAGAGTGTGGGTCGTGCGAGTGTCGAGTGTGCCGGGCGAGTTTAGCAACCCGCGCGGTTCGCTTCCAGTTAAAAGGGCGGCGGTCGGCGCGCGAGCGCCCGCCGGTTCCGGTCGTTCCGGTCGTTCCGGTCGTCCGGGCGGACGGCGCGGGCGACCCGAGGCCGCGGGGGAAATAAGTGCAGTTCCGCACCCGGCGTGGCCGATTCACCGAATGTGAGATCGGCCGCGCCGGGAGTGTCGCGTGACGCAAGAGCTTAATGTCCTCGCCCTCATCAAAGGCGAAGAGCGGTTCATCTTCGTCTACGACGACGACAGCAAGGACTCGCTCATCAACGACATCCGTGACAAGGCCGCCGACCCCGCCGTCGCGCTCAACTGGTTCGACGCCGCCGTGCTGACCGAGCGCGTCCGCAACCCCGCGGCCGAGCCGAATGTCGCCGACCTGATGGAAGATTAGTGCACACTTCGAGACAACACCTTTGATGCTCGAACAGGGGCTGGCCGATTTCCTCACCCATCTCGGTCTGGAAAAGAACGCCTCCGACAAAACGGTGAAGTCGTACCGCGAAGACCTCACACAGGCCCTTTCGTTCGCCCGCGACCACCTCAAGAAGAAGCAAATCGCTCCCACCGATTGGACGACGCGCCTGCTGCGGGCGTTTGTCGCGTGGCTCCACGAACAGAAGTACGCGAAGACCACGATCGCCCGGCGGCTCGCGGCCGTGCGGTCGTTCGGCAAGTACCTGTGCCGGCAGAGCGTGCTGACCGCGAACCCGGCGCAGGGGCTGCGCGGCCCGCGCCCGGACAAGCAGCTCCCCCACTTCTTGACTCTCGCGGATATTCACAAGTTGCTGGTCGCGCCTCGCGACACCGATTGGGCCGGGCGGCGCGATCGTGCCATGTTGGAGACCCTGTACGCATCGGGAATCCGCGTTTCCGAGCTGGTCGGCCTCGACCTGCTCACGGTCGACCTGAATGATGGAGTCATCACGGTTCGCGGTAAGGGCAAGAAGGAGCGCTTGGCGCTACTCGGCCCGGACACGATCAAGGCGGTGCGGCGCTGGCTCGACGACCGGGCGGCGCTGCTCAAGCAGGTGAACAAGGACACGCCCGCGGTGTTCCTGAACAACAAGGGCGGCCGGCTCACGACTCGCAGCGTCGGCCGCCTGTTGGAAAAGCACCTGAAGACCGCCGGACTCGACCCGCGCACCAGCCCGCACACGTTGAGACACAGTTTCGCGACCCACATGCTCGACGCCGGGGCCGACATTCGCGGCGTACAGGAACTGCTCGGCCACAAGAGCCTGGCGACGACACAAGTTTACACGCACGTGAGCACACAGCGCCTTCAGAAGAGCTACCAGAAGGCGCACCCGCGTTCTTAGTTGGGCAGTTGCGAGTGGCGAGTTGCGAGTGCCACGTGAACGCCAGAACCGCTTGCGGCTCCGGCGTTCGCGCGGAACTCACAACTCTGAACTCGGCACTCTCGAAGGGGTTTGCTTCATGCGCCGTCCCGTTACCAGCTCGTTGGCCCTGTTCCCACTCGTGACCGCGTCGGCCCTGTGGCTCGTTCAGCCGGCGCACGCGCAACCGCTGCCCAAACCCGCGGCCCCCGCGCCGGCGAAGGTCGCGTGGTGGACGGACTACAACGCGGCCCGCAAGGAGGCGCACGAGAAGGGGCTGCCGCTGGTCGTGGTCATCGGCACCGACGACTGCTTCTACTGCCGCAAACTCGAAGCCGGGCCGCTCAAGGACGCCGGCATCAACGTCTTGCTCGCCGGCGGCTACGTCGCGCTGAAGCTCGACGCGACCCGCGCCCCGGAGATCGCCAAGGCGCTGAAGGTACAACTCTACCCCACGACCGTGATCGCCGCGCCTGACGGCAAGATTCACGCCTTCATCGAGGGCTACATCGAGGCCGACCGGTTGAGCGAGCAACTGAAGCGGGCTTCCACCGCAGTCGCCACGGCAGACTGGGCCGCGCGCGACTTCAACGAGGCCTCAAAGGCGCTCGTCGGCAGCGACTACCCGCGTGCGGTCACGCTGCTGAAGGGCATCGCGAAGGACGCCGGCGACAAGCCCGTAGGCGTGAAGGCCAAGCAGTTGCTTGACGAGGTAGAGAAGGTCGCGGCGACGAGGCTCGCGCACGCCAAACAACTCGAAGTGAGCGGCCGGACGCAAGAGGCAATGGACGCGCTCGCGGACGCGGTGAAACACTATGCCGGGACGAAGGCCGCCTCGGACGCGGCTACGACGCTCGCGGGGCTGGTCGAGAAGCCGGAAGCGGTGCAGGCGCGCCGGGGCCGCGTCGCCCGCGACCTGCTCGCGGTCGCCCGCGACGACTTCCGCGCCGGCCGCCTGTACGACTGCATCCAAAAGTCCGAACAGCTTTCACTCGCGTACGCCGACCTGCCGGAAGCGAAGGACGCGCAGGCGCTGATCGCGGACATCAAGAGCAACCCGGAGCGGCTGGCGAAGGCGTGCGAGCAGATGAACGAGCGCACCGCCGCGATGTACATGGCGCTGGCCGAGTCGTGGAGCAAGAAGGGCCAGACGGCGGAAGCTAGTGCGTGCTTGAAGAAGGTGATGGCCCTGTGCCCGAACACGCGGCACGCGGACCTGGCGCAAGCGGAGCTGACCAAACTACTGAGCAAGACCGCGCCGGGCGTGCTGACGGGCGGGACGAAGCCGTAACCATCTTCGTTCGTAGTGACCCGCTTCAGCGGGTCTGATCCGCAGCTCAGACCCGCTGAAACGGGTCACTACGAACAACTGCCATTTCAATACACCGCGTTCGGGTCCTTCTTCGCGGGGGCCGCGCCGGTGATCGGCCACGCGGTGCCGTTGTACCGCGCGTGCCAGCCGTCCGTCGTGCGGACGCCGTGCAGGTCTTCCATCGTCAGGCCGTACTTCGCGAACCACGGCGTGCCGGTCTTCACGATCGCGTCGGTCTCCTTCACGCGGCGCACGCACTCGGTCTCGGCGAACTTCTGCCGGTCGGCCGGCGAGTTGAAGGTGAAGAACTCCTTCCAGAACGCGCGCCCGCCGAGGATGCCGCTCGCGCCGGCCTTCATCGCCATCTCGACCTGCTTCTTGTACTTGTCGTAATCGACGCCGGCGGACAGCAGCACCCACGGCTTCTGGCCGCAGGCGTCGTTCAGCCGCTTCAGGTTGTCCATCTGCTGCGCGTCGCTCTCCAGGCCGGGCGTGCCGGGGAACTCGGACTTGTAGACGTCGCAGTACCGGCTCAGGTACTTCGCGGTGTCGATCACCGTCTTGGCCTTGCGCCCGGCCACCTTCTCCTTCGCCTCCTCGGTGCCGTCGATCTTCATCGGGAAGTGCAGCGGTTCGAGCAGGAACAGGATGTCGTGCTTGATGCACTCGTTGTAAATCTGCATTGTGAACTCGAAGTTCTTCTCGGCCGAATCGAGTTCGTCCGGCTCGAACATCGCGAGCAGCTTGACGGCGTCCGCGCCGCACCGCTTGATGCTGCCGACGCCCCAGCCCGGTTCGACCTCTCCGATGGAGCCGCCAGCGGTGTTCTTCGCGCTGCCGGACTTCTCGACCCGGATCAGGATGCCGGTGCCGGGCGGGACCGCCTGCGCCGCGACCGTGCTGGCGTACCCGTAGAACCCGTCGACCAGCAGCCCGGAGCAGTGCGGCGCGAGCGCCCGCGACAGCATCACCTTCGCGTCGGCGATCTCGGCGTAGGTCGGCTCGCGCTCGGTGCCGGTCGCCTCCTTCATCGCCTTCTTCATCATCGAGATCATGCTGCTGTTCTGGTCGGTCGCGACCATGCTCAGCGTGCCGTTCGGGTTGCTGATGCGCTGCAGCCCGCGGAGCTTGCCCGGCGTCAGGCCGAGGCCGTACAAGCGCGTGATCGAAGTGGTCGCCATCGAAGCGGTTCTCCCGGTGTCGGTAAGTGTGTGCGGTCGTTATCTTACGCGCGAGACTTCGGACGAACAGGCGAGTGCCCAAGCCGGGAAGTACGCGCGGTACAGGTCGTAGTCGAGCATCGCGGTGCCGAAGAACACGCCGTTGACGGCCTCGCGCGGGTGGCTGCCGTCGGCGCGCCGGTTCGCCGTCAGCCACGCGGCCCCGCGCGCGACCGTGGGGTGACTCGCTCCGACCACGTCGCACAGCGCGAGTACCGCCCAGCTCGTCATCGTCGCCTGTGAGCGTTCGTGTTCGACGTACTCTTGCCGCAAGCAACCGGTGAAGTGCTCGCCCCAGCCGCCGTCGGGTTTCTGGTGGGCGATCAGCCAGTTCGCGGCCCGCCGCAGTGCGGGGTGCTCCGGCGGAATCCCGGCGGCGCGCAGCCCGCGCACCGCGTGGAACGTGCCGTAGGTCAGGTACACGCCCCACGCGCCGGGGAACGCGCCGTCGGGCCGCTGTCGCTTCAGCAGGAACCGCACGCCGCGCCGGACCGCCGGGGCGATGAGATGCGCCGCGTGCGACGGCACCGCGGCGCGGAACCGCGCCAGCGCCACGAGGCACGAACCGGTGCATTCGATGTACGACTGGTCGGTCATGCACCGGGCGAACATCTCCGACGGGTTCAGCCGTTCCAACCCGCGCGGGGCGCGCGAGCGCTCGTAGGAGCCGAACCCGCCGTCGCGGTTCTGGCGCGACAGGATGAAGTCGGCCGCTTGCGCGAGACGCGCATCAGGAATGCGCTCGGTTGGCTCGGAAGCTTGGTGAACGCCGAGCACGGCCGCGAGCGCCTCCGCCGTGCAATCGCTGACCGGCCAAGCGTGTTTGGCGTCGCCCAGGCACCAGCCGCCGACCGCGCGGTCGGGGAACCGGTCGTCGCGGCCGGCGACCGATTGCGTCATCTGGTGCGCCGCGAGGAACCGGTACGCGCGCTCAAGTGGTTCGCGCGGCGCGCCGCTCGCCAGCAGCGCCTCGACCGCGAACCCGGTGTCCCAGACCCGCGTGCGCCCGCCGCTGTATCGCAGCCCGCGCGCGTCGTCGTCCCACTTGAAGAAATCGAAGCCGGCTACGCAGCGGACCACGTCCGCGACTGGCGCGCCGCGCGCGTAAAGGGCGAGCGCGTTCAGGACGCCGTTCACCGGCGAGAGCGTGAGGCCGCCGGTCGCGTCCAGATCGCGTTTGATGAACTCTTCGCACCGACGCATCGCGACGCGCCGCAACTTCCCGATGTGGACGCGGTCGTACCAGCCCAGCACGCGCTCCGCGGCGCGGACGATTAGCGGCGGCGGCTCGAAGGCATCTTCGTCCGCGAGGCGGTAGCGGTGGGCGCGGAACCGCGTCGGCATTCCGCCGGGGCCGTACAGCTCGCGCTTCAGGTCTTCGCCCAGCGCGCCGAGGTCGAACGACACGCGCCCGCCCTGGAGAATCGCCATCGCGAGGTAGACGTAGCGCGTGTGGCAGTAGTACCGCTCCGGGTGCGCCGGCACCGCGCGCGGCAGCAGCACCAGTTCCGGCACCAGCGGGCGCAGGCCGTCGCGCCCGTACAGGCCGAGCAGCGCGAGCCAGAACTTGCCCCAGGTGGGCGCGGATAGCACGCCGCCCGGCCGCGCGTTCAGCCACTCCCGCGCACCCGCCGCGAGCGGGTGATCGGCGCTCACGCCCAGAACGCGCATCGCGACGTATACCAGCGTGGTGACGAACACGGAACCGGGGTGTTCCGGGTGCAGCCCGAACGCACCGCTCGCGGTGCGCGAGAACTCGAAGTGCCGAACGATGCGCGCGGCTTCTTCGTGCGAGAAGGGCAGGCCGACGACGTGCCGCGTGATCGCGACCTGTGCGGTCACGACCGGGCACCACAGCATCTCGCCCTCCCAACACCCGTCGGCGTGCTGGAGCGCGAGCAAGTGGTCGGCAGCGCGGTTCATTGTGCTGGTGGTATACGACCCGGTGGACCGCTTGCGGCTTCGCGAGCGAAATAGCCTTTCCTGTCGTGCCGGAAAGTGCGTAGAGTAGGAAGATAATGGACTCGCCGGTCCTCTCCGCGGAGATCGCCATGCGCCGTATCGGGCTGACGTTCGCCTTCACCGTTCCGCTGCTCGTCATGTCGTTCCTCACGGCCATCGCCGACGAGTTGCCGGTGCCGGCGCAGCCGGTCGATCCGCCCGCGAAGGTCGTTAAGGCGAAGCTGGGTAAAGCGAAGGCCAAAGCCGGCGCGCAGCCCGTCTTCGCCGCCAACGACGCCGACGCGCTCAAACAAGCCAACCTGTCGGCCGACGACGCCAAGTCGCTCATCGATTACCTGAAGTCGCGGACACTCAACGACATCGACCAGACCAAGATCGAGGACGTCATCAAGAAGTTCGGGGCCGACGACTTCGACGAGCGGGTGAAGGCGACCGAGGAGGTCGTCAAGTTCGGGACCGCCGCGATCGGGCCGCTCAAGGCCGCCGAGCGCGACTCCGACCCCGAAGTGGCGTACCGCGCGCGCCTGACGCTCAAGCACATGGAGAAGGTGCCGCACTCGCAGGTGTCGAGCGCGGCCGTGCGGGCGCTGGTGAAGCTGAAGCCGAAAGAGGCCGCGGCCGTGCTGATCGGGTTCCTCCCGATGGCCGACTCCGACGAGGTCGCCGACGACATCCGCACAGCCCTCGTCGCGCTGGCGGTTCTCGACGGCAAGCCGGACCCGGCCATCGTCGCCGCGCTCGAAGACAAGAACGTGACCCGCCGGCTCGCGGCCTACGTCGCGCTCACCGAGGGCGGCAACCCGGCCGAACGCATCCGCATCAAGGAGGCATTCCCGCTCGTTAAGGCCGCGGTTCGCAAGGAGGCGGACACCGACGCGAAGTTCCGCGCGCTGTTCTCGCTGATGCTCACCACCCGCGAGGGCGAGTTCGTCCCGGACCTGATCGAGATGATCCCGAAGCTGCCGCGCGGGCGCATCTGGCAGATCGAAGAGTTCCTCCTTCAGTACGCCGGCGCGGGCAAGCCCGACGTGCGGTTCGGTAAGGACGACCAACTGACGAAGGCGAAAGACGCCTGGGCCGCATGGTGGGCGAAGACCGGCTCAAAGCAGGATCTGGTGAAGTTCGCGTTCAAGCCGCGCATCACCGGGTACACGGACATCGTCGAGTACGACCAGCGCGGCTACGGTATGTACCGCGTCGTCACCCTGGGGCCGGACCTGAAGGAGAAGGCGAAGGTCGGCGGCACCGGCGTGAACCAACTCCAGTACCCCACTGACGCGAAGAAGCTGGCGAACGGCAACTACATCATCTCCGAGATGAACGCCAGCCGGCTCACCGAGCGCGACTCGACGGGCAAGATCATCAAGACCACGAACGTCGCCGCCCCGCTGTGCCTGGAGGTGCTCCCGGACGGTGGGCTGATCGTCATCTGCCGCAACCAGATCATCCAGTACGACAAGGACGGCAAGCAGCTCTGGACGCACCAGCGCCAGCAGTACGACATCATGACCGGGTGCCGGATGCCGGGCGGCGACATCGTGTTCGTCACCAACACGTTTCAGGGCGGCAACTGCTTCCGCATCAGCGCCAAAGAGATCGAGAAAGACGGCAACAAGTCGTGGGAGGTCAAGGCCGTCGGTAAGCCGGTCGCGCTGGGCCGGGTGCAGCAGTACCAGTCCATCGACGCGACCGCGGACGACAAGATTCTGGTGTGCGAGTTCAACCGCGTGGCCGAGTACGAGATCAAGGACGACAAGGTGAAAGAGGTCTGGAAGTACGAGTCGAACAACCCGACCTCGTGCCAGAGGCTGCCGAACGGGAACACGCTCGTCACGCTCATCAACAACGGCAACGGCGGTAAGGTTCTGGAGATCGAGCCGAACGGCGACGTGGTGTGGGAGTACGAGTCGAAGGACGGCCTCCGCGCCGCCCGCGCCTACCGGCGGTAACGCCGATCCTGAGGAGTCGTGCCGTGCCCAGCGCGTTTCACCACCCGACCCGCCGTGACGTGTTCCGCGCCGGCGGGGCCGGACTGTTCGGCCTCTCGATGCCGGACTTCTTCACCGCCCGCGCCCGCGCGGCCGGCACGAAGGGGCCACCCGCCAAGCAGATGATCCTGTTGTGGATGGCCGGCGGGCCGCCGCACCAGGACATGTTCGACATGAAGCCGGACACGCCGCCGCCGTTCGGTAGCGAGTTGAAGCAGGGTAAGACGAAAGTGCCCGGCATGGAGTTCTGCGACCTGATGCCGCGGCTGGCGCAGAACGCGGACAAGTTCAGTATCCTGCGCTCGGTCGGCATCGGTAACGAGAAGTGGGAGCACAACGGCGGGTTGTACTGGCTGTGTGGCAACCCGCGGACGAAGGCCACCCCGAAGTACCCGATGTTCGGCAGCGTCGTGTCGCGCGAGCGCCCGCCGGTCCCCGGCCTGCCCACGTTCATGGCGCTCGGCCACTACTACGACACCGGCGACGCCGCGGGCGACCTGAAGAACAACTACCTCGGCCCGCGGTACGACCCCATCACCTACAACCCCGGCGACGCCAAGAGCGACACCGGCGCGATGCTGACCCCACCGCCGCACCTCGACCTGTCCGGGTTCCAGCACCGCGCGGACCTGCTCAAGTCGCTCGACGCGCAGATGCGCCGTCTCGACACCGCGGAGCCGGTCATCACCCGCCTCGACCAGAGCCGGCGGAGCGCGTTCGACCTGCTCCGCGCGCCGAAGCTGCGCGACGCGGTCGACCCCAAGAAGCTGAACCCGAAGGACGTCGAGCGGTACGGCAAGAACGAGCAAGGTACAATGGCCCTGCACGCGCGGCAACTGATAGAGGCCGGCGTGCCGTTCGTGTTCGTCCCGTGGCCCGGCTGGGACATGCACGGCAACATCACCGAGGGGTGCAAGCGGGCGCTGCCGAAAGTGGACGCGCTGCTCGCCAGTCTGGTAGAAGACCTGCACGAGCGCGGGCTGCTGGAGAGCACCATCGTCGTGGCGCTGGGCGAGATGGGCCGCAACAAGATTTACAAGGACTCGGCCTACTCCGGCCCGCCGGGCCGCGACCACTGGGGCACGACGCAGTTCATCTTCGTCGCCGGCGGCGGGTTCAAGAGCGGCATGGTGCTGGGCAAGACTGACAAGACCTCGCTCCGCGTGGTCGAGAACTACTACTCGCCCATCAGCTTCGGCCGCACGCTCTACCACCTGCTCGGCATCGACCCGGACAAGGAACTGTACACGACCGGCGGGCGGCCGATGAAGATCATCGTGGACGACGCTCCGCTCATCAGCGAAGTGATCGCATAGGAACGTAGTTGCATCACGCGATGACCGCGTCGATCACCTTACCGTCGCACAGCGTGAGCGGACGGCCGAGGCGGTCGTGAATCTCCGTTCGCGGGTCGATGCCGAGCAGGTGGTAAACGGTCGCCGCGAGGTCGGCCGGTGGGGTCGGGTTGGTCGCGGGTTCCGCCGCGTACCGGTCGCTGGAGCCGTACACGGTCCCGCCCTTCGTGCCGCCGCCCGCGAGGATCGACGTGAACACCTTCCCCCAGTGGTCGCGGCCGTCGCGCCCCGCGCCCGCGCCGCCGGGCACCGATTGACCCACCTTCGGCGTGCGCCCCATCTCGCCGGTCCATACCACGAGCGTTTCATCGAACATCCCGCGCGCCTTCAGGTCGTCGATGAGCGCGGAGAACGCGCGGTCCGCGACCGTGCACAGCCGCGTCTTCAGGTCGATGAAGTTGCGGTTGTGCGTGTCCCAATAGACGCTCACGTTGGTGATGCCGTCGTTGGGCCAGAACACGGTGACCACGGGCACGCCAGCTTCGACCAGCCTGCGCGCCTGTAGCACGCTCTGGCCGTGGGCGTTCATGCCGTAGCGCTCGCGCACGCGCAGCGGCTCACGCGAAAGGTCGAAGGCCCGCGCCGCGGCGGGCGCGTTGAGCAGCGAGAACGCCCGGTCGTAGTGCGCACCCATCGCCTCCGGTGAACCTTGCCCCTCGAACTTCCGCGCCCGCGCGTCGAGCGAGCGCAACAGCCCCTCGCGGTCGCTCAACTGCGCGGCGGTCACGTCGGTACGCGGCTCGAACTCGCCGACGCGGTAGCCCGGTTTGGAGGCGTCCGCGTCGATGCGCATCGGGTTGTGGACCGGGCCGTAGATGCCCGCGCCCTGGCCGTGAGTCTCTTCCACGAACCGCGGCGCGCCGTCGGGAACGATCGGCATCATCGAGACGTAGGGCGGCAACGGCCCGCGCCCGCGGCCCATCTTGGCGAGCACCGCGCCGTAGTTGGGCCAGTCGTCCGCGAGCGGTCCCGCCGGGGCCGCCTTCCCGGTCAGCAGCATGTGGGGCGCGGTGATGTGGTTCACGTCGCCGTGCGTCATCGAGCGGATGAGGCACAGGTCTCGCGCGCGGTCGGCGAGCATCGGCAGGTGTTCGCAGATGCGCAGGCCGGGCACGGTGGTAGCGATGGGCTTGAACTCGCCGCGGTACACGTCCGGCGCGTCCGGCTTCATGTCCAGTGTGTCCTGCTGCGCCGGCCCGCCCCACATGAACAGCACGATGCACGCCTTCGCCCGCTTCTTCCCCTGTGGCGTCGATTCGCGCCCGTGGAGCAACTGCGGCAGCCCCAGCCCGAACAGGCTGAGCGCGCCGGCGCTGAGCACCGCGCGGCGCGGCACGGCTGGGGTGAAGGTCGGTGTCTGCCGGCGGTGGTGTTCCATGTGCGCCCCGAGCGTGTAGAATAACCGAGTCTACCCCGCCCCGACTCGCGCGGCAACTTCGCTACCGCGCGCCGCGCCCGGTGTTCGATACCGTAGGCTCTCATTGCCTTCTCCGTTGACACCGCGCCCGCGAACTGATCCGATAAACGTCCCGCCCCGCGCCCGCTCTGGGTCCGACATGAAGCTGCTTTCGATTTCCGCCCTCCTCGTGTGTTTGTGCGCCGTCGGTGCGGCCGATGTGCCAGTCGCGCCGCCGCCGCGCGCGGCCGACCGCGCCGTCGATTACAACCGCGACGTGCGCCCGATCCTGGCCGACACGTGCTTCGCGTGCCACGGCCCGGACGCCAAGAGCCGCAAGGCGAAGCTGCGCCTCGACACAAGCGAAGGCGCGTTCGCCCTGCGGAAGGACCGCACCGCGATCAAACCGGGCAAGCCCGACGAGAGCGAAGCGTGGGCGCGGATCACGTCGCCGGACGAAGGGAGCGTGATGCCCCCGCCCGAACACCGGCATCAGCTTTCGGCCGCGCAAAAGGAGACGCTGCGCTTGTGGATCAAACAGGGCGCGAAGTATCAGAAGCACTGGGCGTTCGAGGCGATCAGCAAGCCTTCCGTCCCGCAGGCGAGCGCGAACCCTATCGACGCCTACATCAACGCACGCCTTCAGAAAGAAGGGCTGAAGCCCAACCGTGAGGCCGACCGCGAAACGCTCATCCGCCGCGCGGCCTTCGCGCTCACCGGGCTGCCGCCAACGATCAAGGACGTCGATGCGTTCCTCGAAGACAAGGAACCGGGCGCGTACGACCGGATGATCGACCGCTACCTCGGCACCAAGCACTTCGGCGAGGAGATGGCCCGGCACTGGCTCGACGTGGCCCGTTATGCCGACACGCACGGCCTGCACCTCGACAACGAGCGGCTGATGTGGAAGTACCGCGATTGGGTGGTGAAAGCCTTCAACGACAACCTGACCTTCGACAAGTTCGCGACGTGGCAGCTCGCGGGCGACCTGCTCCCGGAACCGACCAACGACCAACTCGCCGCGACCGGCTTCAACCGCTGCAACGTGACGACGGGGGAGGGCGGCTCGCTCGACGCGGAGTGGCTGTACCGCAACGCGGTGGACCGCACCAGCACCGCGACGCAAGCCTTCCTCGGCCTCACGGCCGGGTGCGCCGTGTGCCACGACCACAAGTTCGACCCGATCTCGCAGAAGGAATATTACTCGCTCTACGCCTTCTTTTACAGCAGCGCGGACCCGCCGCTAGACGCGAACATTAGCACGATCGGGCCGTTCGTGAAGCTGCCAACGCCCGCGCAGAAGGAGCAACTGGACAGCGCCGCGCTCGCGGAACTCGGCGCGCGGGCCAAGCTCCGCAACGCGGCCATCGCGACCGATTACACCGACCCGGCCACACACGAGCGCGCCGAACCGGTGGCCGTGCGCGACGTGCTGTTCGACGACGTGTTCCCGTCGGGCGCGGTGAATCGCAACACCAGCCGCAACGCGGCCGATTGGGTCACGGACCCGGCGTTCGGCGCGAAGTCCGGGCGGCGCGTGCTGCGCCAGGCGAACACGTTCTTCCATCAGGACACGATCAGCTTCGCCGCGCCGCCGCCCGCGGTGCCGGCGAAGGGCGCGTTCGAGGTGTGGGCGTACTCCGATCCGAAGCAGCCGCCGCGCGCGATCGCCGTTCAACTTGGCAACGGCAAGCGGGTGTGGTGGGGCGCGGAACCGGACGCGACTTCGCCCTACGCCAGTGGCAACCTGGGCACGCGGCTCGGCGCGCTGCCCAAGCCCGGCGCGTGGACGAAGCTGGCCGCGACGATGGCCGACCTCGGCCTCAAGGAAGGGCAGTTGATCGCGTCCCTGACGCTGCAAGAGTACGGCGGCGTGGTGTCTTGGGACGCCGCGGCTCTGACCGGCGAGACGGACCCCGCGACCGATCCGCGGATGTCGTTCCGCGTCTGGTGGAAGGGGCTGAACGGCAAAGCCCCGGTCGGATTGCTCGCCGGGCTGGAGGCCGTCGCGGAGGGCGGGCCGACGAAGCC
>SXGS01474463.1_pt1 | contig 23145 bp, 20 predicted proteins | sample 3174681 | NCBI WGS metagenome assembly SXGS01 (sample SAMN11356861, study PRJNA531348) | freshwater metagenome | isolation source: freshwater sample F1-80 | place: China: Fuxian Lake, Yuxi | collected 2017-12-25
AAGCGCAGCCGCTCCCACGGGGATAGTCGGCCGCGAAGCCCGTCGACCTTCAGCCGGCGTACGGAGTTTGCCGTGTCAGGGATGGCGCCTGTGCAACTCAGGTGAGTCCGAGGATCGGTAAACCGTCTGCCGCCGGCCAGGGTCTGCCGGTCGCGTCATGCACCTGTTGGGTCGAGGAAAGCCCAAAGCGCTCCAGGACGGTCGCACAGAGATCTCCGGGGGTGACGGGGTGTTCGTCGGGATACGCCCCGGTCGCATCACTCGACCCATGCACGACGCCGCCGCGGACGCCACCCCCGGCAAGGAGCGCCGTGTAACAGAAGGGCCAGTGATCTCTTCCGCCCGACCCATTGACCTTTGGCGTGCGGCCGAATTCCCCAACCGACACCACCAGCGTGCTGTCCAACAACCCTCGTTCCGCCAGGTCTTCGATCAGGGCGGACAGACCCCGGTCGAACGCCGGGAGCAGGTGATCTTTGAGCTGCCGAAAGCCGTCGGCATGACTGTCCCAGTTCTGGCCCTGCTGCTTGAAATCGTACACGTTGACGAACGGAACCCCAGCCTCCACCATTCTCCGGGCGAGGAGAAGGTTCTGGCCCCGCATGTTGCGGGCATAGCCGTGCTGCCCTCCACCTGCCGGGCCGGGCGCATGTCCCATGTCCGAATAGAGGCCGTACCGCTCACGAACACGGGGCGGCTCTCGTTCAATGTCGGTGGCGCGCCTCACTTCCTCGGAGTTCAGCAGGTCGAAAGCGCGCTCATAGAGAGTGCGGGCCGTGCGGGCTTCCGGGAGGTGACTCAGAGACCCGGATCCGTCCAGCGCATTCCACAGCGACTGCCTTCCCCGCAATCGTCCCACGTCTATGCCGGCTGGGAGTTTCAAGGTCTCGGGGCGGTAGAGACCGTGCTCCGGGTCGACATCGACCTGGAAGGGGTCGTAACGCGCACCAAGGAAACCGGGAGTTTGGCCGGGGTTTCTAAGAACGTTGTACATCACGAACGGCAGAGCAGCCCACGGAACTCGGCCGGCTAGCTCCCGACGGAGCGCGGTCACCACGGCGCCGATCGCAGGAAACGTCTCCGGCGTGTCCGGAAACGTCTCTCGGTCACCTCCAACTGGGGGCCGACCGGTGAGCGTGTTTGCGGACGCCGAGTCATGCGCGGTCATCCGATGGTGCAGGCTTCGTACGACCGCAACCCGGTGCATCACCCGAGCCAGCTTCGGCAGGTGTTCGCACACCTGAATGCCGGGGGCGGATGACGAGATCGGCCGAAACTCTCCGCGAATCTCAACCGGAGCTTCCGGCTTCATGTCGAAGGTGTCGTGGTGGCTCGGTCCGCCGTAATGAAAAACAAAGATGCAGGAGCGGATGCGGGATGGTTGGGCAAGCCCGGCGGCAGCGGCGCGTTCTTGTGCCCCCATCAGCCCGAGCAGCGAAAGCGCACTCCCCGCTGTTGAGCCGAGCATCGTCCGGCGATCTAATTGTGGACTTACCGACCGGGCCATCTTCGCCCCCGTGCTCACCCGTGAACGCTTGTATCCGTGTCGACCGAGCGCCCCGACCTGGGAACAAGTTGGAGCCCTCATGCAAAAAGCCCTTCGGAAGTCCACGTAAGACCGTGGATCCGATGGGCTTTCAAGCAACCGGACGGGTGTAACGGTAACCGCGTCGGACGGCGCCGGATCAGTCGGGCTTCTCCAGGCTCAATCCCGCCTTCTCGCCGCAGGTAAAGTGTGAGTAGACGATTGGATTGACGGAAGGCGGGAGCGCCGGAGTCGGGTTGGTGGTTTCCTTGAGTTGGGCCCCGGCTTCGCTCATCCAGAGCCACACGGTGCTGCCCTCGGGGATGGACTCACCGCACACGAGGCAGCAGGTATTCACCTGATAAGGATCTGGCTTGTAAGTTAGCCGGCGGTAAGTCGCCATTCCGATATCCACTCCCTGGGCGCCAAAAACGACGGTTTCGCCGCCGCTCCGGCGCCGCAAACCGTCCTAAGATACCACACGCCGAGGCCCTGCTGCCATCCCATCACGTCGGGAGTGACCGTCTGGGCTTAGGATGGCGGGGCCTCAGCCCGCGGAACTCCACCGCTGCCGGCCGGATGGCGGTCGGCTGCGAGCAGCACGCTCGATGCCCCGACCACAGCGGCCGTCTCCGCGCGCAGCACCGTTTTGCCCACTGAGAGGGGTCGCACTCCGAGGCTGCGGGCCAGATGGAGTTCGTCAGCGGTAAAGCCCCCCTCCGGGCCGACGAGCAGGAGGGCCGAACCAACGCCCCGCCACTCCTCGCAGGACGCGGGGACCTGCGCCCCGGGATCGCAAATCAGCCGAACTTCCCGTTCCAGAGTCAGACACGCATTGAGCGAAATTGGACCTCGAACCTCGGGGATCTGCATCCGTCCACTCTGCTCCACAGCCTCTGTGGCGATGCGACGGTAGCGCTCCAGCCGGGCGGGCCAGCGGTCGGTTGCCGGCTCCACCACCCCTCTCCGGCTCGTCATCCAGATGATCTCAGCCACACCCACTTCCGTCAGCTTTTGCACGACCCAATCGGGCTTTTCACCCTTGATCAGGGAGATCGCAACGGTGAGCCGCAGCGCATACTCGACCTCTGGGCAAAGCGACTCCATCACGCGAACCACGGCGTCTCGTGAACCCGCCTCGACCAACTCACAGAGATACTCGGTCCTGTCGGCGCCGATCAATGTAAGTTGGTCACCCGGGCGCAGGCGCAGCACTCGGCGAACCTGATGCGCGATCGGGGGCGGGAGCGCCGCCTCGGACTCGAGCTCAAGCTGGCCGCCATGCCAGAATCGATTCAACGTTCCCTCAGGCCGCGAAGCCGCTTGAGCACGTCGTTTCCACCGCGCCCGAAGTAGTCGTGCAGCGTCACCCAGTCGTGGTAGAGCTCGGTGTAGATCGCATGGGCGCCGGCGTCCGGCACAAATTCGCGCTCACGAACCCCACCCATCGCCCGGACCGCCGCTTCCAACGTGGGGTGCCCCCCAGGGCCGAGAGATCCCAGGATGGCCGCGCCGACCGCGCAGGCCTGCCCGCTCCGAGCAACGCGAATGGGACGACCCGTCACATCGGCATAGATCTGCATCAGCAACTCGTTGCGGTCGGAGAGTCCTCCGGCCGCGATGATCTCCTCGATCGCCACCCCATGGGCGACGAAGTTCTCCACGATCACCCGGGTGCCGAACGCCGTTGCTTCGATCAGCGCCCGATAGATTTGTTCGGCACTCGTGTTCAGAGTGAGCCCAACCAGCACTCCTGAGAGGTCGGCATCCATCAGCACGCTTCGATTGCCGTTCCACCAATCCAGCGCCAGCAGCCCCGTTCCCCCCGGGGGAATTGCGGCGGCCCGTTCTTCCAGCACCTGATGAGGCGATACGCCGCGAAGCTCGGCTTCCCGCTCAATCTCGGCGCCCGCGGCATGACGAACAAACCATGCCAGGATGTCCCCGGTCGCCGGCTGACCGGCCTCGTAGCCCAGATAGCCCGGCAGAATCCCGTCCTGAACCACTCCAGCGAAACCGTCGAACGGGTCGCAGGGGCCGCCGAGCACCAGGTGGCACCCCGAAGTGCCGAGGATGATCACCAACTTTCCCGGCGCGGCGACGCCGGCCGCGGGAACGGCCGCGTGGGCGTCGATCAGCGACACCGCAACGTGGGTTCCCGGCAATAGTCCGAGCCGCGCTGCGACGTTCTCCAGGAGTCCCCCCGCTCGCGCGCCGACCGGCAGCACGTCCCCACGGAGCTTCTCCCGAACGATCGGACCGAGTCGCGGGTCGAGCGTGGTCAGGAACGACTCGGACGGATAACCCTCGTCGCGGCTCCAGAGTGCCTTGTAGCCGGCCTGACAGGCGGACCGGGAGAGCTGCCCGGTGAGCTGCCACACCAGCCAGTCGCCCGCCTCCACATACACATCAGTCGCCGCGTAGACCTCCGGAGCTTCATCCAGGACCTGCCATGCCTTCGCGAAGAGCCATTCGGAGCTGGTGGTTCCACCGTATCGCCGCAGGAAGCGCTCACCCTGCTCACGAGCGGCGTGATTCAACGCCTCCGCTTCGGGCTGAGCCGCGTGATGTTTCCAGAGCTTGGTCCAGGCGTGGGGTTCTGACCGCCACTCAGGCAGTGTAGAAAGCGGTACGCCGTCCGCGCGGCACGGTACCAGCGTGCAGGCCGTGAAGTCGACGCCGATCCCCAAGACATCGGCCGGTGATACGCCGGCGTCCCGGAGCACTTTCGGCACAATCTCCTCGGCGGCCGCCAGATAGTCGATCGGATCCTGGAGGGCCCAATCGGGGGGAAGCCGCAAGTCGGAGTCCGGGAGGCTTCGATCGATGACGCCGGATCGATACGGAGCGACATGGGTTGCCGCCTCCGAACCATCATCCAGACTCACGAGCACTGCGCGAGCCGATTCTGTCCCGTAGTCCAGTCCCAGAGAGTATCGTGCCATGGTGTAAGTATTGCACCGTCGAGACTGGATGAGGGCCTCTTGCCCGTCTCCGAGCGCGGGATTCCCTGGCCGGGGAGACTCGGCTGCGTTTCGTTCAGACGCCGCATCAACTACTTTGTGATCGAGCGTTTTCCCGGTCCGCCCGTGCTCCTGGGTGAGGTGGCGCCGGGGCGGAGCCCGACGCGGTCCAAGGCGACTTTGCAGACGAAACGGACTGGCGAACCGGACCTTCCCCAATCAAATGCCCGGTAACTCCAGAACAAACAGGCCATATCGAGCTTCAGAGAATCTCTGGGTACCGCCAACTGCGGAACTTGGGAGATCGGAGCGCCCGAGGGGGAAACGTCAATTTGCTGTATGCTGCCGGCCAATCTGGCGGCAGTGGTTCTCGAAAGCCGCGGCGCTCCGGGAGATGCGGTAAACCCCCCGCTACGCAAGTCTTCGGCGAGGACGATATCGCCTTGTTGGAAGTCAGGAACAAGAAGAAGATCGAGACCGTGGGGCAGGCGGTCGAGGAAGTGGCGCCCCTGGCGGCACACGAGTTCTACCGGAGCGGCGCTCCGCCCGGAGTCAAGCGGCTCCGGATTGGAGCACAGCAGCTGACGTCCAAGCCAACAAGCTGGCGGTTGTCGCGGGTGCTTTACGCAGAGGCAGGCACCGTGAAATGACGGTGGCGATCAAGTCCCAAAGAGAGATGTCCGCTCCATCAGTCAGTGGAGTTGACCGTTTTCACGCCTCAACCCAAGCGAAAACGCAGCGTCGGCGACCTGACGAGGAACGAAGCGCGAGTTCGAGGCGCCCAAACGGAGCCGCAACAGCTACGAAACGGTATGTCGGAGTGCTAAACGGGGCAAACCCGGCCGATGGCTGGAGATTTCGGGGCTTCACGACCTCATGCCTGCAGTTCACCCCCCTGTGAGAGAATCCTCCGACACAGGCTTACCTTCCTGGGATGTCCAGGACTTGCGCACATTGCCGGGAGAGATCTACCAGATGAGCTTCACGCCACTGCGATTGCGTCCAAATGACCTCATGTGAAGGCTACCATCCGGACGCCTTATCAGGCCCACTCCCAACTACCCGGGCTGAGAGAAGTCGACGAATTGATCCCGGCTGGGACCGCTGCGATCTATGATATTCAGGTAATCTCGAGCGTACTGCAGCAGCAGTCCTCGCGCCGGCCCGCTGAGGGAGTTCCAACTCAGATTGAGCTCACCGTTCATCTGGTACCGATCGAGCTGTTCAGGGGTCAATTCTGCCGTCACCTGGGTGTAAAGAGCACCCCGCGCTCGCAAGTCCGGACTCGACATTCTTCCGGCCCCCTCCGCGGCCCTTCCCCGGACCAGTTCCGCGTTGGGACACTCACGGAGGACCCAGATGGACCCCCCCCCTCCCAGCGGGTGTCAGGAAAGAGAACCTGGAGCGCCTCACGGATGTCCTTGGCCGTAACCTGGATCATCGTGCCGGAGATGCGGCGCTGGGCGAGCGACGCATCAACCCGGTGTGGAAATCCCACCGCCTTGCCGACCGTTTCCGCCACCTGCTGCAGGGTTGCTCGCAGGACCGACAGGTCCAGCCGGGCTGTCCGATCGGCCTGGGCCGTCCCTTGTTTCCGTGAAACTTTCAGGGCCCGCGCCCGCCGAGTGGCATCTCGGCTCTTGCCTTTGGACAGTGACAGATCGTACCACCTGTTGTGACGCATCAGGTACGTTTCTCCCTGTTTAAGCAGAACTCGACCATAGTCACTCGCCATAGTCTTGGCGATTTCCTCCGGCGTGGCTTCCAGATTCATCCGGTTACTGGTAACCGCATCCGCCTCCAGACTGTCACAGATTAGCCCCGGGACGCCGCCCATGGTTTCAGCCGTGTGCTGGATCGCTTCCTCAATGAGAGCATTCTTCCAGGTCACGCGAACCTTTCGCGCCTCCGGATGAACTGCGGCACCATTCGCCGGCGCTTGCTGGGAGGCGACGACCGTCACTCCGCAACAGCCGAGTAGGAGTAGCGCCAGCAACAAGGCGCGCACAACGGCGCAGGTCCCCCGAGTTCGCCCACACGTGAACCAATGGAATCTGCCCCTGTGATGTTCCCACTTGCTCGAAACCCACATTGGACCATCTCTCCTACATGAGAAGAAAACGCACTTGATTGTAACGAGACCGGAGGCGAAGTAGCACAAGTTCCGAAGCCTCTTTTTTTCTGCCTCTCCCACTCCGTGTCCAGACGGCCTGGGATCCAGACTCGGGGACCCGCTAAGAGGCGAGCCAAATGGGTGATGATCCGCCACAGGTCCGTTATGCCTCTAACGAAGGGCGGAGGCGAACCAGGCGATTGCGTGCTTCGGCTGTTGGGAAGCGCCGGGTCAGTGGGCTCTGAGCCCGGGGGCGTTCGGCTTACCAGATGCTGACGTCTTTGAGCAGTGGGTCCATCTCTGGAATGCGTTGGCCCAAGCAGTTCCGAGTTCCGCCTGGTTGTGCTTCAACGGATTCAGGAGGAGAGAGGTCCGGGCGGGCCTGCCTTCCGAAACCAGGGTGGTCAGCTTCGCCTGTTGGTCAGGTGCGGTGTCAGTCGGTACGCCTTCGGTGCCGAGACTTAGTTCACACCCGGTGACTCACACCTTTGTCACCATCTCCAACGACGATTTTACCTCGCCATGAGACGCCACCGCTACTCCCCTTTCGGGCCCTCCGGTGGGCCCGTTCCGCCGTTCTGCTCCACGGCGAGCAAGCCCTCCAGCGCGGCGGCAACTCCGGCCGGGCTGGGATCTTCGGCGATCGCCAGGTCGCCGAAGCCGAGTCGCCGTGCCTCCCGGCCGGTCGTATCGCCGATGCAGGCCACTCGAAGCATGGCTCTTTGCTCGGCCGTCAGCGAGGCCGCCAGTGCTCTCACGGCGGACCCGGAGGCGAGCACCACGGCGTCGGCGGCCGGCTCCAGGATGACGGACCCGATCTGCTGTTCGGTAGGTGGAAGCTCCACGGTCTCATACGTCGGCAGTACCCCAACCACCGCTCCCCGGGCGCCCCACTCCCGGGCGAGCAAATCGCGCCCTTCCCGGGCGCGCGGCAGCAGGATCTTGAGGCGCGCCACCGGCTCAGGGAACTCGCGCAGCAGTCCTTCGGAGTTCATTTGGTTCGGCACAAAGGAGACCCGCAGACCCACGTCATCCGCGACTCGAGCCGTTTCTCGTCCGATGGCGGCAATCCTGGCGGTCGCCGGCAGGGATCGGATGTCCAGGCAGCAGGCGCGGAGTTGCTCCCTGAGGAAGCGCACCGCGTTGGCGCTGGTGAAGACCACCCAATCCCAGTGCTGCTGCAGCGTTTCGAGCTCGAAGGGTTCCACCGCGCGGAGGCGGATCAGCGGAAGCGAGAGCACAACCGCCCCTCGACTTTCAAGTTCGTTGACCAGCGGCTGCGCTTGCGACTCGGGCCGCGTCACCACGATCCGGCGCTGGTGAAGGCTGCCGGGGCGATGCCAGGCGAGTTCCGAGCTCAGGCCGGCCACCTCTCCTACAATCAGCGTCGCAGGCGACAGGGTCGCGGGGCGGCCGCCGGTGACGGCTCGGACTTGCTCCGGCAGATCGCGGAGCGTGCCCTGCAGCACCTTCTGACTCGGCAGCGTTCCGCGCGATACCAGCGCCGCCGGTGTTTCAGGAGCCCATCCGCCGGTCAGAAGTTCGTCCACCAGCGCGTTCAGCCGCTCGGCGCCCATCAAGATGACCAGAGTGCTGCGCGGTTCCGGCCTGACCGCCCACCGGGAAACTTCAAAGCCTCTTGCGGGATCGTGATGGCCGGTGACTACCGCAAACGCCGATCCGTGAGTCCGGTGCGTGACCGGAATCCCCGCGTAGCCGGGCGCCGCTATGGCAGACGAGATCCCCGGCACGTACTCCCACTCGATCCCGGCGGCTGAGAGCGCCTGGGCTTCTTCGCCGCCGCGTCCAAAGACGAACGGATCTCCGCCCTTCAACCGGCACACATGGAGCCCCCTGGAGGCGAACTCAACCAGCATTCGATTGATCTCGGCCTGGGGCACGGCGTGGTGGTGGGCTTCCTTTCCCACGAACACGCGCTCGGCATCGCGGCGGCAATGGTCCAGAAGCACGGGATTCGCCAGGCGATCGTAGACGATCACATCGGCCCGCGCCAGGATCGACGCGGCTCGGAGCGTGATCAGCATGGGGTCGCCGGGACCCGCCCCGACGAGACTTACCTTGCCCCCCACCGAACTCACGTAGCGAGCACTTCCCGGGCGCCCGCCGACTTCAGCAATCCAGCGACATGCACGCCGAGCTCTTCGGGCCGATCCCTCGGGCCGGATGCCCCACGGCGGATGGCGCGACTGCCGTCCGGGGCTACAACAATCGCCTCAAGCGTCAGCGACTCACCGATCGCTTCCGCGTACGCGCCCAGCGGAATCGAGCATCCACCCCCCAGGTGGGTGAGTACTGCCCGCTCCGCGATGGCTCGCGCCCAGGACTCCGCATGGTTGAGCCGGCCCAGGATCTCGAGCACGGCCGGGTCTCCCGCTCGCGCTTCGATCCCCAGCGACGCCTGCCCGGGCGCGGGGATGCAGAGTTCGGCAGGCAGTGCAGCCGAGATTCGATCCTCCCACCCGAGCCGTCTCAATCCCGCGGCAGCGAGGATGATGGCGTCGTAGTCCCCCGCGTCCAGCTTTCTGAGTCGGGTGTCGACATTGCCGCGAATATCCCGAAAGGTGAGGTCCGGACGAACCAGCCGAAGCTGCGCAGCGCGCCGGGGGCTGCTGGTGCCCACCACCGCTCCCGGCTTGAGCCGGTTCAAAACCTCCAGCGCTGAGCCGTCCGCGGATGCGCCGCTAGGCAACACCACCACGTCCCGCGGATCTTCCCGCTCGGGGACCGCTGCCAGACACAGCCCCGCCGTGAGGATGCCGGGCAAGTCCTTCAGGCTGTGGACTGCGAGATCCGCTTCTCTCGTCAGGAGCGCGTGTTCAATCTCGAGCGTGAAGAGGCCCTTGCCGCCGATTTCCGGAAGAGGGACGTCCTGGACGCGATCCCCCCGCGTGACATACTCACGGAGCTCCACGCGGACATCGCTGCCAAGGTCCTGGATGCGGTCTCGCGTCCAGTGGGCCTGAGCCAGCGCAAGTTGACTTCGCCTCGTAGCTAGAATCAGATTCAATGAACTCACACCTTGTCGGGAAGTGGGCGGCGCTGCCCCCCGCCTCCGGGCCTACGTGAGACGGCGCCTTCCTCAACGGTATCAGGACGGGATGCCGGAAGTGGATTGAGATCTGGGAGTCGTCAATGTCGTACGCCCCGCGCCGCGGTTGACGGACGCGAGAAACGCCAGCAAGATCGCCACGAAGCCGACCAACAGGAAGTACATGGTGCGGCGGCCGCGCCACCCCAGGATCTCGATCGCGCCGAGGTAGGCCGCGTAAACGGCCCAGGCAGCCACGGAGCTGACGGTGCGGAGATCCAGATACCACCGGGCTCCCCAGGTTCCCGGCGCCGCCATGGCTCCCGTGACGATCCCAAGCGAGAGGAGCGAGAACCCAACGATCGCCATGAAGTGCGCCCCGGTTCGAGCACTCTCGATCGAGGGCAGGCGGCTGAAGATTCCCTGGAGGCGCTTTGCTTTCAAAAGCGACGTCTGAGCCAGGTGCAGCACCGCCATCGAAAACGCGAGCGTGAACGCCACGAAGCCCAGCAGCAATGCCAGCACATGAGGCGAGAGAATCGCCGGCGGCGTTGAGGAGTCCGGATCAACCGCCTTCAGCGCCAGCGTCGCCGAAAACTGGCAGATGACCGCGAGCGGCAGCGTGAGCGAGCCCAGCGCCGACCAGCCGCGGACCAGATCCACCGCGAGTTGAGCAGCAACCAGAAAGAACGCCACCAAAGAATAGGGCATGGTGGCATCGCGGAGGATTGAGCCCGAGTGGCCGAGACACCAGGCTCCAATTCCCCCCAGGTTCAGAAGCAAGCCTGCACCGGAAGAGATCCGTGCAAAACGGTGGGCGCGCGGACTCCCGGCGAATAGCTGAACGTGATAGGCCGCCGACGCCGCGAAGTAACTCACTAATGCGAGCGCAAGCAACGTGGTGGTCATCCTGGCTCCTTGCTCGCTTGATCCGCCGGATCCGAGATGGCGCCCGGGCTCTCCAGGCCAAACACTGCTCGGACGTGCTCGATTTCGTGGTAGCCGGACCCGGTCTCCGCGGCCGAGCGCAGATGCAGGATCGAGGGCCGCAGAAGTTTGTTCACGACGCCTTGAAGCAGCGTGTTGACCACTTCCCGGTCCCGTTCCGAGAGGTGGGAAAGTCGCCCACCCACCCGGTTCAGCTCCGAATCCAGTATCCCCCGGCCGAACTCCTGGAGTTGTCGGATGGTAGGCCCCACGGAGAGGCCCGAAACCCAGGTCTGGAAGCGAGCCAGATCCTCTTCCAGCAGCGACTCGACTCGTGCGATCTCCGACTGCCTGCCCGCCAGACTGGAGGCCACCACGGATTGCAAGTCGTCGATGTTGTAGAGGTAGACGTCGTCCAGCTTGGAGGCCTGCGGATCGACATCTCGAGGCACGGCGATGTCGATCAGGAACAGAGCTCGGCCGCGGCGGGCGCGCATGGCGGCGCGAAGAAGGTCGACAGAAATCACGGGCTCCGGGGCGCCGGTAGAGGTGATCACGATGTCCGCGGTCGCGAGCCCAGTCGAGAGATTCTCCCAGGCCAACACCGAACCTCCGAACTGCCCGGCAAGATCCTGCGCTCGACCGAGAGTCCGATTGCACACCAGCAGCCGGGGGGAGCCCGCCTCGGCAATCAGCATCTTCGCGGTCTGCTCCGCCGTCTCACCGGCCCCGAGGAGCAGCACCGTTCGATCCTTGAGGCGCTGAAAGATCTGCTTGGCCAGGTGAACGGCTGCCAGCGAGATCGAGACGGCGCCCCGACCAATTTCGGTCTCGGAGCGGGCCCGCTTTCCCGCGCCGATGGCGTGCTGGAACAGACCGTGCATCATCGTTCCGGCGGTGCCCGCCGACTGTGCGGCCACCAGGGCGTCCTTGACCTGAGCCAGGATCTGCCCCTCCCCCACGACCATCGAGTCCAGCCCTGCCGCCACTCGAAAGAGGTGTCGCGCCGCGGGAGTGCCCTCAAATGAGAAGAGGTGATCCTGCAGCTTGCCGGGGTTCACGCCGGCCTGCGCCGCCATCAACTCAAGGACCGGTTCGAGCCAGTCCTCGGAGCGGGCGGCCCCGTAGATCTCCGTCCGGTTACAGGTGCTGATGATGGCGCACTCATCGAAGTGCGACGCACTCAGGAGCGAGTTCAGGGCCTCACCGGTCGAGCGACCATAGAGGGAGAGTTTCTCCCTCAGCTCGACCGGCGCGGTCCGATGACTCAGGCCAACGACCACAACCCGCAAATTGGACCCGCTCCTACAGGGTTGTGGTCACGCCGACCGGGGACTGGCGTCGAGAGGACTTGCTTCCCGCCGGGGAGGCCCGAACCGCTTCCGCCGCCGCCGCAACCTGCAGTGCCTTGCGAGACAGCAGCGAACGGCGTCGGTAGCTGATGAACATCCCCACGATCATGACGTAGGCGCCCCACCACATGAACTGGATTCCCGGCACGTAGAGCACCTGGAAGTGGCCACGCGGAACCGGGTTCTCCGGCACCAGCTTGAACACACCCTTGAGATCCCCGGGGTTCATGTTCGTGCTGAACTCGAGGGCATAAGGTGACGACTGATTCAGTCCGGTGATCGGGTACTTCTGGGGAACGAACTTGAACGGCCGCTCTCCTTCACCGGGCGCCACCAGGATCGCCGGGCGAATCTTTTGGACCGGGGCGCCGTTTACGGAGATGGACACATCACCGTAAATCTTTGGCTCGGCCGGCATGTTCTTGCCGTTCATCATCTTCTGGAGCTCGCTGGTGTCCAGGCCGTGGAAGGTCACCTGCACCTGCTCCTTGGGGTCGGTCTTCGAATGCTGGACCGACATCGTGGCCGGCTCTTCTTTGGCCACATCCTCGACACCCGCTGAGTTGTCCAGATCCACACCGGATGGAACGACATAGATATCGCCCCAGGCGCCATTGACCCACTCGTGCCGGATCTCAGGCCAGCCCATCGCCTCGTCCGTCTGCTTGGAGATGAAGAGCTTTGGCGCCAACTGAGTCACCTTGCCGTCGGGGCCCTTCATGTCGATCAGCATTCGATCCCGGTCGTGAGAGTTCTCGGCAGTCCGCTGGCCCGCCCAGGAGAACTCCCGGCCCATGATCTTCACCGGCTCACCCTGCGCCACTCCCTCAACGGGGAAGGTCACGTTAAACCGGCTGGTGACCACAATCGCGCCGAGCATGATGATGAAACCGGTGTGGGCCAGCCAGGGACCGCAAGCGAGCAATCCGCCGCCGGACGCCTTCACCAACTGGCGGAGGTTCACCGTAACCGCGATGAGCAGCATCATGCCGAACGCCGCGAAGGCGGGATCGTTCTGGCGCGAGAACCCGCCCTGCCAGGCGTAGACGGCAGCGCCTGAAAACCAGAGGCAGGCCACCCCCATCAGCGCCAGCACGACCTTTGCGAACATGGCGAGCCCGCGATCCTCACGGACCTTGCGCCACGGCATCAGAGGAGTGATCCCCATCAGGAGAACCATCACAAAGGTCACCGGCAGCAGCGCCTTGTTATAGAAGCTGTAGTCGACGGTCTTCTGACCCACTCGGAACCAGGCGCCCCAGATCGGCATCGTCACGCCGAAGGTGATGACCGCGGCGCTCGCCGACAGGACGATCAGGCCCAGGAAGAAGCCGAAGTGGCGCTCCCAGACGGTGTCGTAAGCGATCTCACTCTGAATGTCGCGGAAGCGCCAGGTCCAGATGCCGATGCTCAACGTGAACCAGAGGATCAGGATGCCGAGCAGCGTCGCGTAAACACTCTCCTGCGGCGAAGCGAACGAGTGAACGGAGATGCCGTCGAGCACGCCGCTGCGAACGAGGAACGACCCCAACAAGACGGTGGTTCCGAGGAACCCGCCCAGGAAGAGGTTCGCCTGCTTGAAGTTGCCGCGGGCGCCCTGGGCCAGTAGTCCATGGAGCAATGCCGTGCCGACCAGCCAGGGAATAAACGAACTGTTTTCGACCGGATCCCAACTCCAGTAGCCGCCCCAACCCAGGGTCTCGTAAGCCCAGTAGGCGCCGAGGAAGATCCCGGTTCCGAGCACGGCCCACGCAAAGGTCAGCCACGGCGCCGCTTCCTTGACCCAGGTGTTGTAGTCGCGCTTCATGAGCGCGCCCAGGGCAAAGGCGCTCGGGATGAGCATGCTCGCGTAGCCCAGGAACAAGGTTGGCGGGTGGATCACCATCCAGAAGTTCTGAAGTTGCTCGTTGAGGCCCCGGCCATCCGTCTTCTTCAGATAGGTGGCCCAACCGAAGTAGTACTTCAGGTGCTCCATCGTGTTGGTTGGCAGGATGGCGAGGAAGCTCTCCGGCGCCTTCATCTCCGTGAGCACCGCCCGTACTTCGTTCGGATTGTCGATCCAGAACGGGTTCATCAACGAAAGAAGCAGGAAGAGCGAGACGTTGATCAGGCCGAAGAAGGGCATCACCCAGCGCTCGGACTCTCGGCACTTCCGCAGGAACACAGCCCCCAACACGGCGTTGTAAAGGCCCCAGAGGAAGAACGTGCCCTGCTGATCTCCCCAGAACGACGCAAATCGGAAGCCGGGGTGGAGGCTGGAGTTGGAGTTCTTAAAGACGTAATGAATGGTGTACTGCTGGCTGAAGATCAGACTCCAGAGGCACAGGGAGCCCAACACACAAAAGCCGCAGGTGAAGGTAAAGAACCTTTTTCCCAGGTTCTGAAACTTTCGACAGCTCAGCTCTCGCGGGTCAACAGTGGTCGCTCCCTTGATGGACGCAGTCCCCGAAGCGGCCGCCTCGCCTTTCGGCGATCGAAGCATCGCGATCCAATAGAAGATCACACTCAGCACGGCGCTGGCGAGGCCCAGCCAGATGGCGATGTTTCCGCCGGTAACAGCCAGGCCCAACCCGGTCGACTTTACGAGGAATTCCTGCATGGCGCGTATGTCCAACCGCCCCGCCGACAGCGGCGGGGAGGCTCAAGGGGCAAGACGGTAGGAAGGGTCAGGTTCTGAGTTCAGACGGGGCGCCCCCGCCTTTGCTACGAGCCGGATTGGCCCGTGCTTTCTTTCCATTGATCCACCAGCTTTCTGGTGGTCGCATCCATGTTCTTCTCTTCGTACTTCGAGGGACACTTGGTGGTCACGAAGTTGGACACCAGCGCGCCGCGGGACGGATCCCATACGCCGGCCGCCCTCGCGTGACTCGCCCCGGGGAAGTTCGGAGGAAGCGCACTGTTCGGGTTGTCATACACCACGGTGAGGCGCTGATTCGTCTTCTCTTCGATGAGATCGAACTGCACCATCGTGGCGCCGCGGATCGCCTTGATGCTCGGCTTGTCCAGCACCCCGTAGATGTCGACCCGCTCTGACTTCCGTTGCACATCGGCGAAAGCCACGGACTTCAGAGTGGAACCAAACAGCGACGCGCTGGCGATTGCCGCACAGGCGAGTACCGTCGCGATGCCGATGATAGCCTTTGAGTTCATGCCCGTTTCTCCCGATCCAGTTCCGCCTCGAGGCGGCGAAGTCTGAGGTCCGTGCCGATGAGGTAGGCGAAAAGCCCTCCCCACACCAGAGCCGAAGCTCCCAACACCCAGTAAAGCGCGTCCATCTCTCTATCCTACCCCGCAGCGCCGGTTGTTGCGCCGCCGGAGGGCCGTCTCACCGCTTCGACCACGACCTGGTCCTCCGGGTCGCCGGCTTCGGATCGCCGCGCCTCAAGGGCCGCCAGCCGGACGCGAAGCTCAAAGAGCCAGGCGGTGACACCGAGGAACACCACCGTGAAGCCCATCCAGATCAAACGCCACTTGCTGTCGAGTCCGCCGGTGAGCACCTGGGTCGGATGCAGCGTTTGCACCTGCGGCAGGTGAGGCACCACATACATCAACAACGGCGCGGCCACGGCGCCCAGGATGGCGTAGGCGCTCGTCAGCCGGGCACGAAGCTGCGGTTCGTCCACCGACATTCGCAGGCCGAAGTAGGCGACGTAGATCATGATCAGCACCAGGATGCTGACCTGCTTCGGATCCCAGTTCCACGGTGTACGCCACTGAACCTGAGCAAAGATCATTCCGGAAAAGGTGGCGAGCAGCGTGCATGCCAGACCGACCTCGCACGCAAAACTCACGCGGCTGTCGCTTCGGAGGTCGCCCGAGCCTCGCCCGAACAAAAACCGCACCGCGTGATAGCCGGCGACAAAGAACCAGAGCAAACCGAGCATCGCCATCGGCACGTGCCAAAAGATGATGCGGGCCGCCTCCGGCACCTGAAAACCGTTGTTCAGCGGCTTGGCCCAGAAGTATGCCAGCAGCGTCAGACCCACCATCGCGGGCCCCTGCAGCAACTTCCAGAACGCGAGTCCCCGACGATTCACAGACACCTCCGAACGATCAATCTCGCCACACCTTCTCGAAGAGAAGAGCCGAGAGCGCCGTCATCATACCTAAATAGGACACCAGGCCGAGAACATAGTTCCCACCCGTTCCCTGCATGGCGGCGGCGGTTCCGTTGATCCCGGCCACCAACACCGGCAACAACGGACCCAGACCCAGAATGACCGCCAGATAGCCCCGATTGCCGCTCCGGCTGACCATGGCGCCAATCAGCGTTGCGGTCCCCGAGATGGACGCGGTGCCGACGAAGATGTGGGCGCCGAAGTCGAACGGCCGCGCAATGACGGGCTGGAGCAGCAGCAGATAGATCGGCGTCACGGCGGCCGCCACCAGTTCGAGAAGTATCACGTTGAAGATGAGTTTCCCGGCAAAGATGGCGGAAGGTCGAGCCACCAGCCGCAGCAACACTGCCGTGTGCTGCTCCTCTTCCTTGGTAAAGACCCGTGGAATCCCGGTGAGGGCCCCGAAATAGAGGATGATCCAGAAGAACGCGGAGAGGAGCTGCGCCCGAACCAGGGTTTGGCCCGGGAAGTAGATCCGCGCGCCTGTCCGCACCGCCTCCTTCAGCGCGGCCCCGTCGAGGGCGTTCATGTCCAGCCCGGGGCCGGTCGTCACCACCGTGAGGCTCACCAGAACGGTGGTCGTCAACACAAACATGCCCAGGGTGCTGATCGCCGAGGGAGTTCGAAGCTCGGAGCGCAGGTCTTTGAGGAAGACTGCCGCCACTTCGCCCCACCAATGGGGAGTGGCCCTCGCCGACGATGGATCGCTCAACGCCTAGCCGCCCGCCTCAAGGTCGAGGAAGAGGTCTCCGTGTCGAAGCTCATTCGGATCGTTCGTCGCCAGTACGAGGACTCCCCGGTTCCGCTGTTCACGGATCAGGGCCTCCACGATGGCGGCGCCGCTTTGATCGAGCATCGCGGTCGGTTCATCGAGAATCAAGAGTCGCGGACGGCATTGCAGCGCGACCGCGTACTTGAGGCGCACCCTCATCCCGGATGAAAAGGTGCCCACCAGATCGTGACCGCGCCCGGCCAAGCCGACTTGCTCCAACAGCGCCTCGGCTCGATCCCGCGACCAGGGGAGCGAGCGCACGCGGGCGTAGAAATCCAGGTTCTCCCAGGCGGAAAGCTCTCGATACAGGGTGAGGTCGGGAGCCACCCAGCCGACGGCGGTACGGCGGGAGTCCGGATCCAACTCCACCCCATCCACCCAGAGACCCGCGGAGCCGCGATCCGGTCGGAGAACACCGGCAATGATGCTCAAAAGCGTTGACTTGCCCGAGCCATTGCGGCCCGTGACCACCAGGGTTTCCCCGGTTTGAACGATGGCCCGCACTCCTCGGATGACCTGACGGCCGCCAAACCGTTTCGAAATACTGTCCAGCTTGAGCTCAACCATCACGGCTACTTGTTCGGCGGCAGAGCCGAAGCGCGATTATGCCACCTCGCGTGGGGCCGGTCAAACCTCCCGCCCCACTCGAGGCGCTCCCATTCCGCAGGAAGCCCGGGCCCGCAGGCGGAAATGTCCGCGGGCCCCGCGGGGGCCGATCAGCTTGCAGTGCCGCAAGGCACGGGGAAGGGACCCATGGGGAAGGTACGGGTAGCAATTCTGGGCTGCGGCGGCATGGCCGGCGCCCACGCCCGACGGCTGAAAGCCAATCCGGACGTCGAAATCGTGGCGTTGTCGGATGTCGGACTGGATCGCCTTGAGGCCTATGTTGAAAAGCATCTTTCGGACTACGAGCCGAAGCCGGCGCTCTACGTGGACATCGCCGAGATGTATGCCGAAGCGAAGCCGGACGCCGTCGTCATCGTCACGCCGCACACGCTGCACTATGAACATGGCGTGCAGGCCCTCGAAGCCGGATGCCACGTGCTTATGGAGAAGCCGATGGTGACCAACTCGGACCACGCGCACCTCCTCGCGGCAAAGGTCGCCGAGACCGGCAAGGTGTTCACCATCGGCTACAACACCCCGTGCACTCCGGAGTTTCGGTACCTCCGGGACATCGTGCGGCGAAAGGAACTGGGCAAACTCGAAACGGTCACCGGTTGGCTTACCCAGAACTGGAAGCGCGCCACGCAGGGCACCTGGCGACAGGAGCCTTCGCTCTCAGGCGGCGGGCAGATGTATGACAGTGGAGCACACTTGCTGAACAGCCTGGTGTGGACCGTCGAACAGCCCATCGCGGAGGTGCTGGCTTTCGTAGACAACCAGGGCACCAGCGTCGACATCAACGGCACCGTGAACATCCGATTCCAGGACGGCACCCTCGCGTCCATCACCATCGTGGGGAACTGCCCAAGCGATGGCGCCGGGATGTACCTGTCCTTCGAAGAGGGACGCGTGGAGATCGACGGCTGGGGCGGGAACTGGATTCGCGTCTTCAAGCGGGGTGAGGGCCAGATCAAGTATCCCCTCATCCCCGGCAAATCTCAGACCCCGGACGACAACTTCATCGACGCGATCCTGGGCCGGGCCGAGGCGCAAACCAGCCCGAGAAACGGCATCCAGCAGAGCGAGTTGATGGATGCCATCTACGAGTCCGCACGCACCGGTCAGATCGCCCGACCGAAACAGCGCGGATAGGTCAAACCCCGAGGAGCGCCGCCGGCCGGCGCTCCCAACAAGGCGGAAAACGACGCCATCCAACGATGTTTCGTCCGTTGAGCGTGATCCTACCGCCGTGAACCAAAAAGAAACCCGACCATTCCTGAGAGGAAGGTCGGGTCTCTTCAACTAGGGCCTTGGAAGTTTTTGGGCTCCCTAGACGACGCCGCTAGTGAAGAACGAGCTGCTTGTCGTAGTCAGCAACCTTAGACGACACCCTCTCGGCGCCGTTCATAGTTTTTTGCCTTTCATACAATTGCTCGATCCTCTCGCTATTCGTCGACGTCAGGGGCGCCCTCTTCGGCTGCGTCATCCAGGTCACCGCCGTCGACGACTTCTCCGGGATCGGCAGCATCGGCCGGGTCCGCCATCGCATCTGCGGCGGCCCGGGTCTTTCGAACTCGTTCGCCCTGATGCACTCGTTCAATCGCTCGAACTTCGTCGCCGTCATCCAGCTTGATGATCCGAACGCCCTCCGCGGCACGGCCCGTGTGCCGGATCTCTGAAACCGGCACTCGAATCACGATGCCACCGGACGTGCTCACCAGCAGGCGGTCCCCGGATTGGACGAGCTTCACATCGGCCACGCGACCGGTCTTCTCCGTGACGCGCATCACGATCATTCCCTTGCCGCCCCGATGGTGGCGAGTGAAGTCTTCCAGGTTCGTGCGCTTCCCGAAGCCGTTCTTGCCGATGACGAGCACGTCTTCACCCTGCCGGGCGACCTCCATGGCCACCACCCGATCATCGCCTTCGAGCGTCATGCCGCGCACGCCACCGGAGTTTCGGCTCGCGACGCGGAGGCCCGTCTCAGCAAACCGCAGCGCTTGACCCTGCTCGCTCACCAGCAGCACATCGTCCGTGCCGGAGGTCAGGTGCACCCACCGAAGCGAGTCCCCCTCTTCGAGGTTGAAAGCGTTCAGGCCATTGGCGCGCAGATTCTTGAAGTCCGCGAGCGCGGTCCGCTTCACCTCTCCCCGCTCGGTGCCCATCACCAGATACCCATCCGCATCCAGGGTTTCGATGGGAACCGTCGCGGTGACACGATCTCCAGGTTCGATGCCGATGAGGTTGATGACCGCCATTCCCATCGCGGTGCGACTGGACTGCGGAACCTCGTAGGCTTTGACCCGATAGACTCGACCGCGGTCCGTGAAGAACAGAATGTGGTGGTGCGTGGTCGCGATGAAGAGGTGGGCAATCTCATCCGCCTCCCGGGAGGTAACGCCGATCACTCCGCGGCCCCCGCGACGCTGAACTTTGTACGTCTCCGCGCTCACCCGCTTGATGTAGCCGTTGCGGGTGATCGAGATGATCATCTCCTCCTCAGGGATCAGATCCTCGTCGCCGATCTCGTCGGCTTCGACCGGCAGGATTCGCGTTCGGCGGGCGTCCCCGTGCTTCTTCTTGATCTCCTTGAGATCTTCCCTGATGAGTGCGAGGACCCGAGCCGGATCGCCGAGGATGCCCTTGAGGTGCGCGATGAGCGCGACGAGTTCTCGCCACTCCTGCTCCAGCTTGTCCCGCTCCAGGCCCGTGAGGGCGCGAAGCTGCATGTCCAGGATGTACTGCGCCTGAATCTGGGAGAAGCTGAACTGCGCCATCAACTGCTCACGGGCGATCGCGGCGTTCGCACTCGCCCGGATCACCCGGATGATCTCCTCGATCACGTCGAGCGCCCGTCGAAGTCCTTCCACGATGTGGAGCCGGGCTTCGGCCTTCTCCAACTCGAACTGGGTGCGTCGGCGAATCACCTGCTGCCGGTGCTTGATGTAGTACTGCAGCAACTGAAGCAGGTTCAGGATCTTGGGACTACCGTCCACCAGCGCAAGAGCCAGCACTCCGAAGGTGCTTCGCAGCGGCGTGTGCTTCAGCAGGTAGTTCAAGACCTTCTGCGGCTGCACATCGCGGCGCAGCTCAATGACCACCCGGATGCCTTCTTTATTGGTGAAGTCATTCAGACCGGTGATGCCGTCCACTTTCTTCAGCTTCACCAGCTCAGCGATCTGCTCCGACAGGCGCTGCTTATTAACCTGATACGGAAGTTCGGTGATGACGATGGAGTTCTTCCCGTTTTCCATCGGCTCGATGTGAGTCTTCGCCTGCATCACCACGCTGCCGCGGCCGGTCTCGTACGCCGACCTGGCGCCTTTTGTGCCAAGAATCAGCGCGGCCGTCGGGAAGTCGGGACCAGGAATCGCCGTCATCAACTCTGGGATGGTTGTGTTCGGGTTGTCGATGAGCATGATCAGCCCATCGCACAACTCGCTCAAGTTGTGGGGCGGAATGTTGGTTGCCATTCCGACCGCGATCCCCTGGCAGCCGTTGGCCAAGAGGTTGGGGAAGCGTGCCGGCAGTACGACCGGCTCCTGCATTCGCTGGTCGTAGTTGGGCTGGAAGTCGACAGTATTTTTATCGAGATCCGCCAGCAACTCCACCGCGAGCGGCGCCATGCGCACTTCGGTGTACCGCATGGCCGCAGGCGGGTCGCCGTCGATGCTGCCGAAGTTTCCTTGCTTATCGATCAGCGGGTAGCGGCTGCTGAAATCCTGGGCCATGCGCACTAGCGATGGATAGATCACAGCGTCGCCGTGGGGATGGTAGTTTCCGGAAGTATCGCCGGTCACTTTCGCGGATTTGCGATACTGTGCTGACGGTATTAGATTTAGATCGTCCATCGCGCGCAGGATGCGGCGTTGAACGGGTTTTAGCCCGTCGCGCACATCCGGGAGTGCGCGTGCAACGATGACCGACATCGAGTAGAGCAGATAAGACTGCTTCATCTCGTCGTCGATACTTATTGACAGTATCCTGTCGTCGTCCGCTGCCAATGTTGTTTCCTCTCGGACCGCCCGCCGCCAGCAAAAAGGGCCCGACCCGCTCCTTTAGAGAGCCTGGGCGAGCCCTGCTGGAACGTAAGATTTTATCACAATCGCGGCGCGAAGACCAACCGGCGCCGCAGTTGGCCGTTAGCCCTCGTCGCCGATGTGGCGGCCAATGGCCTCAGCAACACGCCCCAGTTGGACCATCAAGGAGCGGAACTGATCCGGCTTGAGGGACTGGCCCCCATCGGAGAGCGCTTCGGCCGGCCGCGGATGGACTTCGATCGCCAGGCCATCCGCGCCGGCGGCGACTCCGGCTCGAGCGATGGCTGGAATCCATCGAGTGTGCCCGACCGAGTGGCTCGGGTCCAGGATGACGGGCAGGTGCGACCACTGCTTGAGCACCGGAATGGCGTTGATGTCGGTGGTGTTGCGAGTGGCGTCATCGAACGCGACGATGCCGCGCTCGCAGAGAATCACCTGCGTGTTCCCCTCCACCATGATGTACTCCGCGGCCTGAAGCATGTCTCGGAGTTTGGAGGAGGGCCCCCGTTTCAGGAGCACCGGCTTGTCGGTCCTGCCGAGGAGCTGCAGGAGGCGGAAGTTGGACATGTTTCGAGCTCCGACCTGGAATACATCGGTGAACTCGGAAACGACAGGAAGATCGAAGGGATCGAGGATCTCCGTCACGATCGGCAACCCGGTGGCCTCTCGGGCCTCCGCGAGGTACTCCAGCCCGGTCCGCCCCAACCCCTGGAAGCTGTAGGGGGAAGTGCGCGGCTTGAAGGCGCCGCCACGAAGGAGTTTGGCTCCGCCGGCCTTCACGGCATGGGCCGCCTCGAGGATCTGCTCCCGGCTCTCCACGCTGCACGGACCCGCAATCACCACGACTTCCGGACCGCCGATCTCCACGCTCCCCACCCGGACGACGGTGTCCTGCGGATGGTAGTTGCGGGACGACAGCTTGTAAGGCTCGGAGATCAACGTGACACGCTCCACCCCGTCCAGCGCTTCGAACTTCTCCACCAGCGGAGTCTTGCGGGAGTCTACGACCCCCAACACCGCGATGACCTTACGCTCGACGCCCGGGTTAACGAACGCCGAGAACCCCTCCCGCTCAACGGATGCGATGACCGCATCCACATGTTCTACCGTTGCGCCCTGACCCATGATGATCACCATCTTGTTACTCCGCGACCCCACGAGGAGGACGCAACAAAAAACGAGCCCGGGCGCGACGCCCGGGCTCGTTTGAAAAACGCGTTAGGTTCTGGTTCGATCAGGCCGGACCAGGACCCGCGGACACGCACGAGCCTGGGCGCCGCCGCCACTGATGGCGACGGCGATAGATAAAGTAATAGCCCAAGCGTGCGCAGTTGCTGTGCATAGAAGTGCGTTCGGCGGGTCCGCAACCCGCTGGCGCTAGTATAACGATCCCCGCCGTGGGGCGTCAACAGGCGCGTGCTCACCGGTTGCCCGGCCAAGGTTTTGCGTCGCAGGTCCCCTGGTTCCCAAACCGGATCGGCCAAGCACTGAAGGATGTCCCCTGTCCTACCCCCAAACATTGGACCGGAGGTGGTCTATGGAACGACGGCAGTTGGGGAGCACTCGCGAGCAGCTCTCCATCATCGGGTTTGGCGGAATTCTGGTGTGCGACACCGAGCCCAAAGAGGCATCGCGCCTGGTGGCGATGGCTGTGGATGCCGGAGTCAATTACTTCGACGT